>Ga0101944_10004916_pt1 | contig 15866 bp, 11 predicted proteins | sample DewCreD2012metaG_FD_75245 | JGI IMG/M metagenome (GOLD analysis project Ga0101944, IMG submission 75245) | Hot spring sediment bacterial and archeal communities from British Columbia, Canada, to study Microbial Dark Matter (Phase II) - Dewar... ...
GGGCCGCACCGGCGCCGTTTCACATCGATTGCCAGCGCATTTACTTCGACGGCGCGAGCAACGCCATTGTCGTCCAGGGTCAGCCCATGTATCCCGCGCGGATCGTGGACGGCATGGGATCGCTGATCACCCAATCCTGCGTCATCTCGCAGAAGACGCAGATGCTTTACATGCCGCCGTCCAGCATCGCCAAGGAGGCTCTGGTCCGCGCCACGCGTTCCGCCCCGACCGCGGCATCGGAGACCCATGCGGCGCAGGCCATGGACTTCGGCGGCGGGGACCTGGAAGCCCGATGGTTCGGATCCTTCCGCCGGGAGATCGTTCCGGTTCTGGGACCGGGCAACGTCGAGGTGCGCAAGGAGATCCTGATCCTCGACAAGGATGTCAGCATCCGGCAGGTGCAGAAAGGCCTGCGCATCGAGGGTCAGGGCATCCGGATCGTCAGGGACGAGACGACGGGACAGGTCGAACGCCTGGAAGGACGCGGCGGCGTGCTGGTGCGGAGCAACGAAATGCAGGTCAAGGGCGAGTTCGTCACGGTCGACCTGCGCTACGACCGGAAAAACCAGATCGAGCAGAACACCGTCATCGTCTGGAGCCCGCCGTCCTCCGGGCACAAGGCCATCCTGTGGCAGGGCGAGAGCGCCGTCGGCGGCGAGCGCTTCGTCATCGATGCGTTGAACAACAACTTCCAAGCGTACGGCGGCGTGGTGGCCCGCTTCAACCTGCCCGAATCGTCCGGCCCGAAGGGCGCCGAAGCCAGCGGCGGCGCGGTGTTGATGCCCGGTTTTTCCGGCGGCGGACCGGGAGCCAAGACCGGCAGCAACCGGCTGGCCCTTCAGTGCGACGGCGATTTCGAATTCGTCGGCAGTTCGGGCAAACTGCGCGTGACGCGCAACGTGCTCATCGCGCAAGGCGCCATGCGCATCGTCGCCGACCGCCTGATCCTGACGCTCGCCCCGCCACCCAGGGACGAGACGAACGAGAGCAAAGGCAGGAAGCCCGACCCGAAGGACGCCAAGGACGGCAAACCCGAGGAGAAGACCGAGGCGGGATTGCTCTCCGCCAACGTCAAGAGCCTGGAATGCCGGGGCAACATCGAGATCGGGACGCCCACGCAGGTCGTGCACTGCGACCGGCTCCTTTACGACATGGCCTCTTCGCAGGTCTTCCTCGAGATGGAACGCCCCGACGACAAGGTTCGCGTCTACCTGCAAGACGGTGCGGGAACCAAGGTCCTGGAGGTGACTCGCCGGCTGGATTACGACGCGAAGGGCGGCGTGTTCACCCCCGCCGAACGGATGCTGCTCAAACCGTTTTCCGGAACCCAACCCCTGCCGCGAACGCCGCCGGACGGAGGGCGCGTGCCATGAGATCCTTCCTGCCATGGATCGCTCTCGCGGCCGTTCTCGGCTTCACGCAGGCCGGCGAAGCGCCCCGCAGGGATTCCAAGAAAGAGGATCCCAAGGCGCCTCCGCAGGACTTCGCCATCAAGGAAGAAGACCTGCAGCGGCTGCCGGTCCCCCGCATGGGCACCTTCCCCTGGGTCGCGCAGAAGCCGGAACCGTCCCAAAACCCGATCCCCAAGCCGGGCGATTCCAACCCGGAGGGCCTGATCGATGTCGCTTCCGGCGACGTGACGATCGCCGCTTCGGGGCCGTTCGCCCGGATCGCCGAACGGGTCAGGGACGAAAAGACCGGCGACTACGAGGAGAAGGAGATCTTCACGCTGCAGAAGGATGTCGAGATTCTCCAGCCGGCCACCGGATCGCTGCTGCGCGGCCAGAGCATCAAGGTGGTGCGCGACACCGCCTCCGGCGACATGGAACGCCTGGAGGCGCGCGGCCAGGTGGAGATCGTTTTCGGCGAGCGCAAGGCGCGCGGCGAGATGCTGGTGTACGAAACCAAGTTCGGGCCGCCCGTCAAAACGCCTGCGGGGATGCAAAAGGAGACGCTGGTCAATATCGTGACGGTAGAAGGCGACCCCAAGGTGCGCAAACCGGCCACGCTCTGGTCCGGCGACGATGCGATCCAGGCCCAGCGCTTCGTGCTCGACCTGCGCCGCGACACCTTCCGCGCGCTGGGCGGCGCCTTGATCCAGGTCAGTCTGCCTTCCAGGTCGGAATCCGGACCCGCAGCGCAGTCCGCGAACAAGAACGCCATGTTCCCCGGCCTGTCCCTGACCTCCGGCGCCAAGGTGTTCCTCTCCAGCGATGGCGACTTCCTTTACGAAGGCTTCTCCGGCCGCATCGTGCTGAAGCGGAACGTGCAGGTCAAACAGGAGGGTTTCCTGCTGGTCGCCGACGAGCTGGAGATCCAGCTCGACCTGGGACAGGACGCCCCGTCGAAAGGCGGCGTCTTTGCCGGAAGCCTGCGTTCCCTGCATTGCAAAGGGCGCATCGAGATCAAGACCACCGACCAAGTGGTCCACTGCGACCAGCTGGTGTACGACCTGCAGTCCGAGCACCTGCGCCTGGAGATGAACGATCCCAAGGCGGACGTCAGGATCTACACGCGCAACCCCGCCAAACCCGATTCGGCCACCAGCGTCGTGCAGGTGCTGCGCCGCATCGACATCGACACCCGGACCAAGAACATGGCCGACACCGACAAGGATGCGGCGCCCACGCGACGCCGCATTGCCAGTTTCGCGGAACCGATTCCCATCCCCAACCCGCGGCCTTCCTACAATACCGAACGGTAGCGAATGCCATGCAGCCGACCGTCTGCCAACGCCGGAAAGACGATCGCCGCAGCCCGCAGGGGCGCGCCGGCGGTCCGGGAAGGTTGATTTCACCGGCGCAGCGGCCGGAACGGGAAGGAATCCCTGCCGCCGAGCCGTCGCCGCTGTCGTCTCCAGCGGCCGCTCCCGCGGTGTGGCCTCCCCCGCCCCTCTCCTTCGCCTGCGGCACCCGCTGGGACTTTGCGCGGCCCTGTCTGCTGGGCATCGTGAATGTGACGCCGGACTCGTTCAGCGACGGCGGGCGCTTCCTGGATCCCGACGTGGCGGCCGCCCATGCCCTGGGCATGGTGCTGGACGGCGCCGACGCGCTGGACCTCGGCGCGGAATCGTCGCGGCCCGGATCCCGCGGCGTCTCCGCGCGGGAGCAGAAGGCGCGCCTGCTGCCCGTGCTCAAGCGGCTGCGCCGAACCGCGGCGCTGCGCCGCATCCCCATCGGCATCGACACGCGGTCGGCCGAAGTCTTTCGCGCCTGCCTGGGCGAAGGCGCCGACCTGCTGAACGACATCAGCGCCTTGCGACACGACCGGACGCTGGCCCGCCTGGTCGCGCGAGCCGGCTGCCCGGTCATCCTCATGCACATGCGGGGCACGCCGCGCACGATGCAAAACGATCCGCGTTACGCCGATGTCGTCGGCGACATCCAGGCCTTCTTTCGCGCGCGTCTCCGTGCGGCGCTCGACGCGGGCGTGACGCCCGCACGCGTGCTGCTGGACCCGGGGATCGGTTTCGGCAAAACGGTGGAGCACAACTGCGAGTTGCTGCGGCGCCTGGGCGAATTCCGCCGCCTGGGCCGGCCGCTGGTCGTGGGCGCTTCGCGAAAAAGCTTCCTGGGAAAACTGGGCGGCGAGCCGACGCCTTCGCGCCGGGCGGAAGCCTCCGTGGTGGCTGGTCTGCTGGCCGTGCGGAACGGGGCATCGGTCCTGCGCGTTCACGACGTGGGCGAGCATGCCCGCGCGCTGCGTGTCGCCGCCGCGCTGATCTGACCGCTGCCGCGGGCGAACCGCGTGGACAAAAACGCCCTTACCGCCTATAGATAGGGTTTCGAGCAGCGTTTGGGGCGCCACGAGCGCCGGGGTCTTGCGCATGGTCTTTCTTCAGCGGCTGGAAGCGCTCTGGCGGAGCGGCATCGGCGCTTTCGCCGAGATCTTCCTGCTGTTCGTCGTGATCTACACGGTGCTGCGCTTCCTGCGGGGCAGCCGCGGCGCCGCGGTGTTGCGCGGGATCCTGCTGCTGATCGCGGTTTCGATCGGCATCGTCTTCCTGGCGGCCAGTTTGCTCCAGCTGGAGCGGATCACCTGGGTCTTCGAAAAGCTTTCCGCGCTCTTCATGGTGGCGCTGATCATCATCTTCCAGCCCGAGCTGCGGCGCGGCCTGCTGCGCCTGGGGCTGAACCCGTGGTTTCGCCGCATCGTCCGTGCGGGTTCGCCCACGATCGACGAGATCGTCGAGACGGCCGTCGTGTTGAGCGAGCAGAAGGTGGGAGCCCTGATGGCCATCCAGCGGGACGTCCCGCTGACCTCCTATATCGAGACGGCCACGCCCCTGAATGCCGAGATCAGCAGCGAGCTGCTCCGCACGATCTTCCATAAAGACACCCCGCTGCACGACGGAGCCGTCATCGTCCAGGGTTCGCGCATCGCGGCCGCCGGTTGCGTGCTGCATCTCAGCGAGAATCCGGAGCTGGCCAAATCGCTCGGGACGCGGCACCGCGCCGCGCTGGGGATCACCGAGGAGACCGATGCCGTCGCGGTGGTCGTCAGCGAGGAGACGGGAACCGTCTCCCTCTGCGTGGACGGCAAGCTGATCCGGGATCTTTCGCGCGAGGACCTGAGCCGCAAGCTGACCGAGTTGTGCCTGGAAGCGGTCGAGGGAGGCGAATAGCGCATGTCCCTGGGCCGAACCTTCCGACGCCTGCTGGCGGCCGTCTTCATCGAGGACATCCCGCTGAAGATCGTGTGCCTCATCCTGGCGGTGCTCTTCTGGTTCTACATCGACGGCGAGTTGACCGACGAGCGCGAGGTGGTCCGGCCCCTTTCCGCGGCCGACCTGCCGCTGCCCAAGGACCGCCGGATGAATGTCGTGTCCGAGGCCGATCTGCCCGAGATCACGGTCAAGGTCCGCGGCCCGCGCCGCCGGCTGCAGTACCTGAGTTCCCGCGATGTCCAGGTCGATCTCGGCGAAGCGCTGAAGGACGTTCGGACGGGACGGCAGACCGTCCTTTTGAGCCGCCAGCTCTTTTCCATCGACGGCATGGACACGATCGGCATTTCCCCCGCCGAATTCACGCTGAACCTGGCCCAGATCACGGAGCACACGCTGAACGTTCTTCCCGCCACGACCGGCGAAGTGCCGCACGGCTATACGCTGAAGAAGGCCGAAGTCGAGCCGCAGCAGGTCCGGGTGCAGGCCCGGGAATCCTTCGACACCGTCGAGCCTCCGAACATCCGCACGGAGCCGATCGACGTCCGGGGGCGCACCTCCACGTTCAAGGCCGTGGTGGCGCTGTCGCGGACGGTCCAGGTTGGCGACCGCGAAGTTCCCGTGGACTGCGGCGACAAGGTCACGGTCACGATCGTCATCGAGCCCGAGGACGCGCAGCGATCCCTCGACGACGTCCCCGTGCGCACGCTCACCCCGCCCGGCACGTCGATGACTCTCGACCCGCCGACCGTCAGCCTCAAGGTTTCCGGTTCGGAGCTCGACATCGCGCCGCTGCGCCACAGCGACATCCCGGTGTACGTCGAGTGGCCGGACGACTGGAGCCTGCAGGGACCGGCCGGAAAGACCTTTCCGGCACGTTCGGTCCAGGTGAAGGTCTTCGCTCCGCCGCGCGTGAAAGTGACCGGGAGCCACGATTCCGCCCTGCCCACCGTGAAGGTGCAGGGCCGGCTGACCCAGTCCTCGCCCGGTTGGTGACCGCAAGGGAGAAACGACATGCCCTTCCTGGGAGTCAATATCGATCACATCGCCACGTTGCGCGAGGCTCGCCGGACCACCGAGCCGGATCCTGTCCGCGCGGCCGTCCTGGCCGAACTCGGCGGCGCCGATCAGATCACCGTGCACCTGCGCGAAGACCGCCGCCATATCCACGACCGCGATCTCGAACTCCTGATCCGCACCGTGCAGACGCGCGTGAATCTGGAGATGGCGCTGGTCGACGAAATCGTCGGCATCGCGCTGAACCTCAGGCCCGCCTGCGCCTGCCTGGTGCCCGAGCGGCGCGAGGAGGTCACCACCGAAGGCGGCCTGAACGTCGCCGGTTCGCTGGAACGCGTGAAAACCGTCGCCGGCCGTCTCGGCGAAGCCGGCATCGACGTCAGCCTCTTCATCGATCCGGACCTCCGGCAGATCGAGGCCGCGGCCCGATCCGGCGCGCCCTTCGTCGAAATCCACACCGGCGGCTACGCCAACGCGAAGACCGAAGAGGAACTTGCCGCGCGGCTGGGCGAAGTCGAACGCGCCGCGCAGGAAGCCCAGCGGCTGGGTCTCCGCGTCAACGCCGGGCATGGCCTGAATTACCGCAACGTCCAGCCGATCGCCCGGATCCAAGGCATGCACGAATTGAACATCGGCCATTCCATCGTCGCCCGCGCGGTCTTCACCGGGCTGACCGAGGCCGTGCGGGAGATGAAGCGGTTGATCGGATAGTCTGGTTCGCCGGCCGGGCGGCGGTTGGCGCTGCCCCCCTCCGGCGCTGGGCTTGGGGGACGCGGGTCGGGGAGACTCGACGGACCTCGGAATTGCATGGGAGGCCTTGCGCGATGGCCGACGTGGACGCCGTGGAGACCCAGGTCCGTTCCTTTGCCGCGACCTACGAACGCGTCAAGGCCGAGGTGTCCCGGGTCATCGTCGGTCAGACCGACGTCGTGGACGGCACGCTGGTCGCCCTCCTGGCCGGCGGTCACGTCCTGCTGGAAGGGCTTCCCGGGCTCGGCAAGACACGCCTGGTCCGTACGCTCGCCGACGCCCTGGACCTGCAGTTCCGCCGCATCCAGTTCACGCCGGACCTGATGCCCGCCGATGTCATCGGCACGACCATCCTGCAGGACGACGAGCGCGGGAGGCGCTTCGAGTTCCAGCGCGGCCCGGTCTTCACGCACCTGCTGCTGGCCGACGAGATCAACCGCGCGACGCCCAAGACGCAATCGGCGTTGCTGGAAGCCATGCAGGAAAGCTCCGTCACCGTGGCCGGCGTCACGCATCCGCTCGAACCGCCGTTCCTGGTCCTCGCCACGCAGAACCCGATCGAACTGGAAGGCACCTATCCGCTGCCCGAGGCGCAGTTGGACCGGTTCCTGCTCAAACTGCTCGTCGGCTGTTCGGATCTGAAGGCGCTCGTCACCGTTCTGGAGCGCACGACCGGAGACCGGGACCCGACGCCGCAGCGCGTGGCCGGGCGCGACGAGGTCGTGGCCTTGCGCGAGCTGGCCCGGCGCGTGCCGGCCGCCACGCCGGTTCTGGAGCATGCCGCACGCCTCGTCCTGGCCACCCATCCGGAGAACGCCTCCGCGCCGTCCAGCGTGAAGTCCTTTGTCCGCTTCGGCGCTTCCCCCCGCGCGGCGCAGGCCTTGATCCTCTGCGCCAAAGTCACCGCCTTGACCCAGGGACGCTGCCACGCCTCCATCGACGACGTGCGCCGCTGGGTTCGCCCGGCCCTGCGCCACCGCCTGATGCTGAATTACGAAGGCGAGGCCACCGGCGTCACGGTCGAAAGCATCCTGGAAGATGTGCTGGGGCAGGTGAAACCGTGAACCGCCGGCGGCTCGATGCCCGGCCGCGGACGTTTGCGACCCGAAGCGGCACCGTGCTCAAGCGCGTCATTTCCCGGGAAACGATCGCCCGGCGCGTCCGCGCGCTGGGCCGCAAAATCGCCCGGGCGATCGCACCCGACGAACGCCCGCTGGCCGTGGTCGTCCTGCAAGGCGCCTTCGTTTTCGCGGCCGACCTCCTGCGCCATCTTCCCGACGAACTCGGCATCGAGGTCGGTTTCCTGCGCTGCGACAGCTACGGCGCGGGCACGCGATCGAAAGGCCGGGTCGTCCTGTTGCAGGATCTGGACGCGCGACTGGACCTGAGGGGACGCACCATCCTCCTGATCGACGACATCCTGGACAGCGGGTTGACGTTGAGTTATCTCGTCTCGCACCTGAAGGCGCGCGGTGCCGAGCGGATCCGGATCTGCGTGCTCTTGCGCCGGAAACGCCGCATGCGTGCTCCCGTGCCGGCGGTCCAAGCCGACTTCGTCGGCTTCGACGTCGACACCGGCTTCTACGTGGGTTACGGCCTCGATTGCGCCAGCCGCCACCGCAACCTGCCGGACTTGGCGGTACTCGCGGCGACGCAGCGTGCCGCACCGTTCGGAAACCGGCCTCGGCGAGCAAGAAAAATGGAATCTGCCAATTAGAAACGCAACATATTGATTTCATTGGAGTTGCAAATCTCGAAGACCATTCCGATTTCGGGCCTTGGCCGAGCTTGGGTCTTGACATCGGGGGTTATTGGGCCTTATTTGTGCGCCCCGCTTTGTCCGGCCAAGGGCCTTCCTCATATCGGGATGCGCTCCAAGGGTTCCGTTCGCGGCCCGTCCGGCGTTCGTTTCATGCAGGAGGTCACACGGCATTGGCAGCAGATGCGAAGAGTCTGGTCATCGTCGAGTCGCCTGGGAAAGTCGCCACGATTTCGAAGGTGCTGGGCCGAGGATTCGTCGTCAAGGCCTCCATTGGCCACGTGCGCGACCTGCCCAGCAGGAAGAAGGATGACGCGAAGAACTCGCTGGTCATCGGTGTCGGCAAGGACTTTTCGCCGGTTTACGTCAATCTGCCGGCGAAAAAGAAGGTGTTGGACGAACTGAAGAAGGCCGCCAGCAGGACCGACCGTGTCTATCTTTGTCCCGACCCGGACCGCGAGGGCGAGGCGATCGCGTGGCACCTCAAGGAGGCGTTGAAGCTGCCCGAGGAGCGTACGTATCGCGTGACCTTCGACGAGATCACGCCGCGCGGCATCAAGGCGGCCTTCCAGCAGCCGCGCAAGATCGACATGGACCTGGTGAATGCCCAGCAGGCGCGCCGGGTCCTGGATCGCCTGGTCGGGTACAAGCTCTCGCCGCTGTTGTGGAAGAAACTGGGCCGCGGTCTTTCCGCAGGCCGCGTGCAGTCGGTGGCGGTGCGGCTGATCGTGGATCGGGAACGCGAAATCGAGGCATTCCGAAAGGAGGAGTACTGGACGATCGCGGCAAGGTTCCGCCATGCGAACGTCGTTTTCGAGGGCGAACTGCGCGCGCTGGACGGCAAACAGGTCGTTGCGTCGGCCGAGGATCTCCTGAAGTTCAGGAATAACCAGGTATCCCTGTCGGGCATCGTGCGCACGCTTCTGGGCGACGAAGCGGAGGCGCGGGCGCTCGCCGAGGTGCTCGCCCGCTCCGCCTATGTCGTGCGCACGTATGAGGTGAAGGAAGCGCAGGACCGGCCTTATCCGCCGTATGCGACCAGCCAGCTTCAGCAGGCCGCTGCGAACAAACTGGGTTACGACGCCCGCCGAACGATGCGGATTGCGCAGGAGCTCTACCAGGGCGTGCCGCTGGGTGCCGAAGGACCGACCGCGCTGATCACCTACATGCGCACGGACAGTTTCCGCATCTCGCAGGACGCGCTCGAAGACGCGCGCAGCATCATCGGCCGGCGTTATGGTGAGCGTTTTCTTCCCGAAAAGCCCAACCTTTACAAATCGAACAAGGGCGGGCAGGATGCGCACGAGTGCATCCGGCCGACGCATCCGGAGATCGTCCCGGAGGACGTGCGGCAGCATTTGAGCGACGAGCAGTTCAAACTCTACCGGCTGATCTGGCAACGTTTCATCGCCTGCCAGATGCGCCCGGCGATTTTCGACGCCGCGACCTGCGACATCGCCGCGGAAGGCGAAGGAACCCGCAATGCCGTCTTTCGCGCCACGGGCCGCGTGCTGAAGTTCGAAGGCTGGCTGGCGGTCTACGGCGACCGTTCCGGAGTCGCTTCGCACCTCGAGGCCAAGGACGAGGACCGGACGCTGGGCGACGAGACCACGGATGCCGAAGAGGAGCCGGCGAAGGTCAGGAAGAAGAAAGTGCCGCAGGTCCTGCCTGCGATGCAGCCGGGCGACCGGCCGAGAAACGAAGGCGTCGAGCCGGTGCAGCACTTCACCCAGCCTCCGCCCCGCTACACGGAAGCCAGCCTGGTCAAGACGCTGGAACGCGAAGGCATCGGGCGTCCCAGCACCTATGCCGCGATCATTTCGACGATCCAGGACCGCGGCTATGTGCACAAACAGGGCGTGGGCGGCCGGGGCGTTTTCGCGCCCACGCCGCTGGGCCGCGCGGTCAACGATCGCCTGGTCAACTTCTTCGATCACTCCATCATGGATCTGGGGTTCACGCGTTTGATGGAGGAGGAATTGGACAAGATCGAGGAAGCGCACCTGGACTGGAAGCACGTGCTGAACGAGTTCTACGAGCCGTTCGTCAAGGACCTGGAAAAGGCCGCCCAGGGGATGGTGTCCGCGAAGGACGAGGCCGAGAAGACCGAGGTCAAATGCCCCGAGTGCGGCGAGTTCATGGAGAAGCGGTTCAACCGTTACGGCTATTACCTGCGCTGCACCCGGGAAGGCTGCAAGGGCACCCTCCGCTCCGATGCCGCCGGCAACGTGCAGGCCAAACCCAAGCCGGTGGCCACGGGCTTGAAGTGCGACCGCTGCGGCAAGGAAGTGGTCAAGGCCGTCGGACGCTTCGGGCCGTACCTGCACTGCGTCGATTACCCCGCGAAAAAGTGCGGCTTCACCATGAAACTGACCAAAGACGGGCGGCCGGCGCGCAAGTTCGAGCCGTTCCCGACGGGCCTGAAGTGCGAGAAGTGCAACCGACACGACCTGGTCGTCCGCGTCAGCGCGCGCGGCAAGAAGAAAATCCCCAAGCCCTTCCTGAGCTGCGGGGGCTTCCCCAAGTGCCGTTTTGCCAAGGACATCACCGACGACCTGAAGGCCCTGGGCGAACAGGCGGTCGCCCGTTGGCGCGAGAACGACGAGAAGAACCGCCGCGACCTCGAGATCTATGTCCAGGCGATGGCCGCGGCGCAAGCGGCAGCGGAAGCCGCAACCGGGACGGAGGTCGAAGCGCCTGCCGGAAAGGCGTAGCCGTCCGTCGGAAAAGGGCCGTGGTCAGCCCCTCCCCGCCGTGTCGCTGAGGGAGGGCAGGGATCGGATTTCCATGGCGGGCTGGTGCGGGAGGTTTCCATGTCCGACCTTGTCCGGCTGTCGTTTTCCATCGAACGGGATCTGTACGAGCAGCTGGAATCGCTCGTCAAGGAAGCGCACTACACCAATCGATCGGAATTCGTGCGCGACATGATTCGCGAGCACTTGGTCGCGCGGCAGTGGCAACGGGACGAGGAGTGTCTGGGAACCGTCACCCTGATCTACCATCACAGCCTTCGCCAACTCGGACAAAAATTGACCAAGGTCCAGCACCATCACCACAACCGGGTGCTGGTCGCGACGCACGTCCATCTGAACGAGGATCTCTGCGCCGAAACGATCATGATCCGTGGCAGGGCCAGCGAGATCCGGCATGTCGCCGACGAACTCCGCCGTCAGAAGGGCGTCCTTCATGCGGCCCTTTCGATGAGCACGACCGGCACGGACATCTCCTGAGTACCGCGCCGCAGAAGTTCCTGACCCAGGGCGCCGCGGATGCGGGTCCGGATCGAGGCGCGAGCGAGGAGCCTAGCCGGAGGAGATCGGTGACGAGCGAGCAACGAAGAGCCGGGCCCGCAGACGCTGCGCCATGGGTCTGGAATTTCCGCGGCGCGGTATTGAGCCAGGGCATTTGACAACTGCTCGACCGACGGGTAAAAGTCCTTCCGCCTCGATTCTGGGGGTGTAGCTCAGTTGGGAGAGCGTCGCGTTCGCAATGCGAAGGTCGTGGGTTCGACTCCCATCACCTCCACCAGACCCGATAAGACACGCTCCTCGCCTTTCTGCTCTTTCCGTTCCTCCGTCTGAAAACGATGCCGGACAGGAGGACGGTACGCTTTTCGACAAGACGAACAGGATGGACGGGATGGGTGCCCATCGCTCCTGGATTTTCCTCGGCATGGGAATCCAAACGATGCACTCCTGCTCCTGCCCATCCGCCGCCGGCAGTCGTTGCTCCACGTCGAAACAGGGAGTATGCTTCCCGGCGGTGTTGGGCCGGCCCGGCACCGGCGACGCGCGAAACGCCTCATGAAGATCGATTGGATAACCCGCCGTCTCTCCGCACGCGCGCTCAACGCGGTCTCGTGGCCGCTGCGCACGATGCTGCGGCTCACCCGCGACGGCTGGCTATTCGCCCTGCTGGCCCTGGCCTGCGCGATCGCGGCCTCCCGCTCCAGCGACTTCTCCAATATTCCGATGCTGCTCTGCCTCGTCATGGCTTCGCTGCTGGGAACCGGTCTGGTCCTGGGCGGCCTCTCGCTGAATCGGCTTAAAATCGCGCGACGCTGCCCGTCGCATGCCTTTGCCGGCGAGGCCGTCACGGTTACGCTGACGGTTCATAACCCAAGCCGGATGCCGTCCGCCGGGCTCCTGATCGTCGAGTCGCTCCGGCCGACGACCCGCAAGGTGCAGGAAGAGCCCCAGCAGGAATCGCAGCCGTCGATTCTTCCGCTCCTGGGTCGCCGCGGGGCCTCGAAGCAGCGCGAATCCGAGACGTTCGCCACCGTCGTGGCCGGCCGCGACCGCGAGCGCACGCAGTATCCGCTGCTGGTCCGCCAGCGCGGACTGTACCGGTTTCGCCGCATGCGGCTTTCCACCGTCTTTCCCTTCGGGTTCTGGCGTTCCGAACGCGAACAGCCTGCCGTCGGAGGGCTGGTCGTCTACCCGCGCATGGGCGAGATCGATGCGGCGCTCTTCAAGGAAGTCGAAGAGGCCCTGCAGCGCCTGCGCCGTTTTCGCAACAGCCGCGAGGAGCACGAATTCCGCGGCCTGCGGGAGTATCGACCGGGCGATCACCCCAAGTGGATCCACTGGCGTTACACCGCGCGCTGCGGGCAATGGATGGTCAAGGAATACGAGATGCCGCAGGCCAAGCGTGTCGTGGTGCTCCTGGACACGAACCTCCAGCGCCTGGGAGCGCAGCGCCTGCCGGCCTTCGAGCTGGCCATCTCCTTTGCCGCCACGGCCGCCCGCGAGCTGGCCCGGCGCGGCTGCGAGGTGACGGCCTTGACCCTGCCGCCCGGCGAACCGGTGCTGCTGACGTCCGTCTCGCGGGAACGCCGGAACCTGGACGTCTTCCTCGAACAGCTCGCCGGCCTGCGCCCGGACAACGGCCGTACCCTCGCGGATCTGCGCACCGCGCTGCCGCGCAACCTGCTCCGCCCGGCGTACGTGCTGGTGCTGGGCCTCGGCTCGCTGCGCCTGAAAGCCGACCTGAGCTGGGTGCATTCCATGGAGAACGTGGTCCGCGTGCTGGACATCCGGGGCGAAGACTTCCGCCGGCTTTTCCGGCGCGGCACGCCCGGACAGGCGGAATGGGACGAGGACCTCCTGCCGGTCTTCGCGGACGACGCGCAGGACGAGTCCCTGGAAGAAGCGGTGGCGGAATAAGCCGGGAGGGTGCCGAGGGTTTCATGGACCTCTATCGAACCTTGCGGCTGGCGATCTACCTGGTGGCCGCCTCGGGAGGCTGGGCCATCTCGCAGGCGGAAGGCCAGCCCACATGCTTCGCAGCCGTTGCCGCGGCGGCCGCCATCGCGTGGCTGACGGTGGACGCCGGTCGGATCCGTCCGGTCCGCCCGGCGCTTTCGGCCGCCTTCGGCGTCGCCCTGCTGGTCCATTACCTCGCCGCGCCGTCGCTCGCCGCCCAGCCCCTCCTGGCCGCCGAGGCGGAACGGATGATGCATTTCCTCTGCGCATTGCAGATCATGCTCTTCTTCACCGTCTTCCGCGGCTCGCTCGTCTTCACGTTCTGCGGGGCCAACCTCTTCATCGTGATCGTCAGCGCCAAACTGGACAACGACATCTCGCTGCTGCTGCGCCTGGCCTTCTTCCTCGGAAGCACCACCTGGCTGCTCTTCGTCCACGCCTTGTGGCTGGAACGCCAGAAGTTCGAGGCCCGGCAGGCCCAGCCCGGGTCTCCGGGACTGGCGCGCGTCTCCAGTCGCGATCGGCTTTCCGAGCGGGCCTTATGGCAGGGGCTTCGACTGACGACCCTGGTGACGCTGAGCTGCCTGCTGGCCGGTTTCCTGCTCTTCTTCGTCTGGCCCCGCTCCACTTTCGCCGCGCTCACCCGCTGGGTCCCCGCCTCGCCTTCCGCGGATCAGCCCGGCTCCAAGACGCCCCATGACGGCGATGGCCCGCGCGTGGGACCGCACGGCCCCTCCATCACCGGCCCCGGCGAGACGCTGGACCTGAACCGCTTCAGCCCCATTCGCGAAGACTCCTCGCCCGCCCTTGCGCTCACCCTCGATTGTGCGGCCGAAACGGTCGCCTCCGACTCCGGTTTGCTTTACCTTCGCGATCGCGCGATGGCGGATTTTCGGGAAGACGGGAAATGGGCCACTCCGCTGAAGGTGGAACTGCTCCTTTCGCCCTTGTCCGATTGGGTCACCTTCAGCAAGACCGATCCGCGCTTCCTGGAGCCCCCGGACAGCCGCGAGGTCGTGCAGATCGTCCGCCCCAGCCGGTCGCTGGCCTCGCGCTCCTGTTTCGCCCTGGCGCCCGTGCGTGCCGTCGAGCGCAAGCCCATCGAGATCGACGAGGAAGGCACGTTGCTCCTGCCCAATCGGCAGTGGCTCAGCGCGATCGCCTCGCTGACCCTCCGTTCGAACCGGCCGGTGCGCGCGACCGAACTTCCGCCGAACGCCGCGGCGCGCGATCCGGACAAGCACCAGCGTTACAGCCGCTGGAAGGAGGCGTTCCGCGGCGGCAGCGATGCCCAGGAAATCCAGGCGCTGGCCGCCCTGATCGTGCGCGACGCGCAGACCGACCTCGAACGGATCGCGGCGCTGCTCCGGCATCTGACGTCGGGCCGTTTCGCGTATACGACGGAACTGGACCGGCGCCGCCCGACCGCACGAAATCCGCTGGCCGAGTTCCTGCTGTCCGAGGACCCTGCGCAGCGACAGGGCCATTGCGGGTACTTCGCCTCCGCCTTCGCGATCCTGGCGCGCGCGGCGGGACTCCCGGCCCGGCTGGCCTCGGGGTTCGCGCATCCCCTGCTGCCCGGCGAAGGGGCGCGCAGGGAGATCGTCATCCGCAATTCGGACGCGCACGCCTGGGCCGAGGTGTACTTCGAACGCTACGGCTGGGTGACCTTCGATCCCACGGTCGGCGTTCCTCCGGCCCGCAGTGACGCCCGCGAGTCATCCGCTGCGGAAGCCCCCCTGGCTCCGCCGATGGGCGACCCGGCGTTGAAACCGGTCGATTCGGGGTGGCTGGACCGCGGTTGGTCCTTTTTCATGCGTTACACGCGCGAGGATCAGGAACGGCTGTACCACCGGATCGGCGACGGATGGGAACGAGCGGCCGGCGCCGCGGAAGGCATGTTCTCGCTCGGCAGCGACTGGGGTGGCCTGGGCGTGGTGCTCACCTGGATGCTGGTGGTCGGTACGGGCGTGGCCCTGGTGCTGTTCTTCCGGAACCGGAAGGAGGCGCGCCGAGCAAAGCCCGCGGTCATGCCGCGTTCTTCGCGCGCCGCCGTGACGTTCTACCAGGAGTTGCTCCACGTGCTGTCGAAACACGGTTTCCTCCGCCGACCGGGACAGACGCCGCGCGAGTTTGCAGCGTCGGTGGTGCGTAGGGGCGGAGACGCCTTCCTGCCTGCGCTGGTGGTCACCCAGGTCTTCGAGCGCGTGCGCTATGGCGGAGAGGAACCGACGCCCCTGGAACTGGAGGACCTGCGCGCCTCGATGGAGTTCCTCAGCCGGTATGGAGAACCCGAAAAGCAATAAATTGGTGGAGGCGGCGGGAATCGAACCCGCGTCCCAGGATACTTCAGACCAGGCCCCTACGCGCGTAGCCGGATATTCACTGCTCGTCCTGCAACCGCGAACCGGCGCGCTGCGGCAGGACTAGCCCGGTGCGTCTCGCCCGCCGGACTACGGACCGAAGCCCGGCA
>Ga0101944_10004917_pt1 | contig 15865 bp, 10 predicted proteins | sample DewCreD2012metaG_FD_75245 | JGI IMG/M metagenome (GOLD analysis project Ga0101944, IMG submission 75245) | Hot spring sediment bacterial and archeal communities from British Columbia, Canada, to study Microbial Dark Matter (Phase II) - Dewar... ...
GGCGCTCGGCAAGTTCATGTCGCCCGCCCGGAGCCACGCTCATTCCGGGCGGCAAGGATGCCGCCCTCTACGGCAGGCAGGATGCCTGCCGCCACCGCCTGCAATAAACTGAGATGCGCCCCATGCGCCGTGCATCCCCGATGCGTGCCCGGCCAGCGGAAGATGCTCCAGCCACCAAATGGCCAACCAGCAGAAAAAACCGTCGGCAAGCCTGACTTGCCGACGGTGGCTCCGGTTGAAAGGGCGGCCAGCTCAGCTCAGGGCAACAGGACGGTGTCAATGACATGTATCACGCCGTTGCTGGCAAATACATCGGTCGCGACGATCTGGGATTGGGCCGTGCCCTTGCTCCGAAGAAACACCCCCGCGTCGGTCACGGAGACCCGCAGGAAGGAGCCGCTGAACGTGCCCAGCAGACGCAGCCGCACCACTTGGGCCGCCGCCAACCGACCCGGCTTGACGTGGGTGGCCAGAATCCGCTGGAGCGTGGGCACCGGCACCGTGTCAATGTTCCCGGCGTTCAGCCCCAGCTTGGCAAAGGCCGCATCTGTCGGCGCGAACACGGTGAACTGGCGCCGCCCGTCCAGCAGAGGCACAAAACCCGCCCGCTGAACAGCGGCGATCAGGGTCGAGAATTCACCCGACTGCTGGTTCACGGCAACGGCCGTGCCGACAATCGTGGGCAACGGGCCTTGTGCCGCTTGTGCAGCACTGCTTCCAACGAGGAACAAAGTCGCCGCCAGGGCGAGCAAGGAGGACTTGATCGGTGTCTTCATGGTTGTTGATGATTTTTTGATTTGTTTGCTGTTTTGGTGTTCCCAACTCCAACTTAGGAGCGGAAACACATCGAAAATCGCATATGTCTATGTTTTGTCTATCTAAGGTCTAAATTATTGTCGAATTTATTTTTGAACCTCTTTTTTGGGTTCTCTGACGTTTTCGGTGGGGAATTGGTTTGGCCGACCCTGCGGGCAGGACACCGGAGGAATTGGTTGCGGAGCTGTTGGGGCTGGAAATGCGGTGGCGCGTGACCGAAGGCGCGTTCCACCCAGACCGCAGCCAGGTGGACCCGCAACTCGAACCCACCGACGAAGTCTGGAAACTGGAAAGCCGTCCCCAGTGCGCCCACGCTTGGCGGGGGCGTCCGCCTTGGGAAGGCAAGGCGGGCGGCTTCAGCAAGGAGTTTGCAGCCTTCGCCCTGCTTCTTTCTGCTGGGCGCGACGGCCGTCGAACGCGCCGCGCCAACACCATTCCGGGTGCGCCTTTGGGGAAGCCGGGCGGGCTGCGTGTGGTTTCGGCTGGTTTCGGGCCGGGCGGGTTCCATCATCCTGGCCGCGTGTTGAAGTGGTTCAAATTTGTGGTCGGGCTGCTCCTGCTGCCGGTGTGCGCGGGGGCGGCCCTGGCGCTGGTGCGGGTGCTGCGGCAGGCCGGCGCGGCGGATTTGTTCTGGGTGCCGCTGCTGGCGGGGATGGCCTGTTGGGCCGTGGTCTTCGCGTTGCTGCCCAAACCCATGTGGGTGTATGTGCTCGGCCATGAACTCACCCATGCCCTCTGGGCGTGGCTGTTTGGCGGCGAGGTCAAACGGCTGCGGGTCACGGCGCAGGGCGGACACGTCATCGTCACCCGGTCAAATTTTCTGATCGCGCTGGCCCCCTACTTTTTTCCGCTCTATGCGGCGGTGGTGGTGGCCGTGTTCGCCGTCGGGAGCAGGTTCTGGGACTGGCGGGCTTACGCGCCGGTGTTTCACCTGCTGCTGGGATTCACCTATGCGTTTCACCTGACGCTGACGTTCTGCGTGTTGCAGACGCGGCAGACGGACATCACGGAGCACGGTTACGTCTTTTCCGGCGCGGTGATCTTCATCGGCAACCTCGCGCTGTTGCTGGTGGGGCTGCCGTTGTTGACGGCGCGGGGCACCGTGGGCGGGGCGTTGCGCTGGTGGGGCGAGGGCGTCGTGGCCACGGTGCTGTGGCTGCGCCAGTGGCTGCCGGAATGAGCCGTCCCATGCCCGGCTTGTGTCTGCCGCCGGGGGTGCGTTAGCGTGGCGCACCCGTGAAAGAATTGTTTTCCCATTCCCCCGCGGAAACCGAGGCGCTCGGCGAGGCCTGGGGCCGCGCGGCTAAGCCCGGCCTCGTGATCGCGCTGACCGGCGACCTCGGCGCGGGCAAGACGGCGCTGGTGCGCGGGCTGGCGCGCGGGCTGGGGTGCGCGGACCGGGTGCATTCGCCCACATTCACCTTGGTCAATCAGTATGGCGGTGGCCGGCTGCCCCTTTGTCACCTGGACCTTTACCGGCTTGACACGCCGGAGCAAATCCGCGCGGCCGGCCTCGAGGAATATCTCCAGCCGGACGGCGTGGCCGTCATCGAGTGGGCGGAACGACTGCTCGGGGGGGCGGCGGGCGGGGGGCGCGGAGAGCGGGGCCGGGCACCGGTCCCCGCGTCCGTCCGCCCCGGGATTCGCTGTCGGTGGGTGGTCATCGAAATTCTCGACGCGCAGCGACGGCGCATTGGTTATGAAGATTCTGGCGCTTGAATTCTCCTCCGCGCAACGCAGCGTGGCCGTCGCCGGCAACGGCGTTCCGCTCCGCGAAGTGATCGAGCCGGGCCGCGCCAACACGATGCAGCCCTGTGCGATGATCACCGCCGCGCTGGCGGCCGCGGGGCGGGAACGCGCGGACATCGAGGCCGTGGTGGTCGGTCTTGGGCCGGGTTCCTACACGGGGATTCGCGCGGCGATCGCGGTCGCGCAGGGCTGGCAACTGGCGCGGGGCGTCAAGCTGCTCGGGGTTTCGAGCGTGGCGGCCATCGCGCATCAGGCGCACGGCGACGGCTGGCGCGGCCCCGTCCATGTGGTCGTGGATGCCCAGCGCGGGGAATGGTATCTCGCCACCTGGGAACTGACGGATGCGGCGGCGCGGGAAGCCGTGCCGCTGCGTCTGGCGGGCGCGGCGGAAGTGGCGGAGCGGGCGTCCGCCGGTGGCGGGGTCATCGGGCCGGAGGCGCCGCGCTGCGTGCCGCCGGGGCGGCTGGTTTTTCCGCGCGCGGCCACGCTGGCGGCGCTGGCGGCGGGCCGCGCGGATTTTGTGGATGGCCCGCAACTGGAACCGATCTATTTGCGCGCGGCAACGTTTCTGAAGGCGCCGGCTCCGCGCGTGCTGTGAGATGGCCTTGCGGCGTCAGTTCCGGTGGGTGGTGCCGGCACGGTGGCGGCGCGCCCGGCGGATTTCGGGTTTGCGGTGCAACGGGGCGTCAGGCGGAGTTCACCGCCAAAACGGAACTGGCGTTTTGAGCCGGGAGCGCCGGCTGCCGCGCCGGTTCCAACCGCGACCGAATAGAGGTTGCCACCCCGGCGCGGCGTTTTACATTCCCCGGCACAGTGGCGGCCTTTGGTTTGAACGGTGGCCGCGTCCGCCCGTCAAAATGACCATGAATCTGACCCTGTTCCGCCGGTGGCTCCCGTTGGCCGCCACGTTGGCCGCAGGCCCGTTGCCCGCCCAACCCGAAGTCCCCGCGCCCGCGCCGAAAATCCAGTTCGCCGAACTCCAGCATGATTTTGGCCGGATGATGGCCGGGGCCGTGGTGAAGCACGACTATGTGTTCACCAACACCGGCGGCGCCATCCTCACCATCAACAACGTCCACGCCTCGTGCGGTTGCACGGCGACGGCGGACTGGACGCGCGAGGTGCCGCCGGGGGGCACGGGCCGCATCCCGATCCAGTTCAACAGCGCCAACTTCCTCGGCACCGTGTTCAAGACGGTGACGGTCTCCTGCAACGACCCCGCGCAGCCCACCACCGTCCTCCAGCTCAAGGCCACCATCTGGAAGCCGGTCGAGGTGCAGCCGATGTTCGCCGTCATCAACGTGCCGCCCGACGCCGAGGGGCCGGTGGCCACGACCGTCCGCGTGGCGAACCAGCTCGACGAACCGCTCACGGTGTTCCCGCCGGAGAGCAACCTGCCGCACTTCCGCGCGTGGTTCGCGACCAACACGCCGGGCCGGGAGTTCAACCTGACGATTGAGACGGTGCCGCCGTTGCCGCCCGGCAACACCCAGGGCCAGATCACCTTCCGCACCTCCTCGACCAACACGCCGGTCATCAACCTGCCCGTCATCGCCGTGGTGCAGCCCGCGTTGAGCGTGTCGCCCGCGCAGTTGATGCTGCCCGCGCAACTGCCCACGCCGCCGCCGCCCTACGTCATCACTGTCCGCAATCAAACGGCCAGACCGCTGGCGGTTTCCGACGTGGTCAGCAGTTCGCCCGTGGTCAGCGTGGCGCTGCGCGAGGTCGAGCCGGGCCGACAGTTCCAACTGGAGGCCACGTTCCCGCCAAACTTCGAGCTGCCGCCGGGCGAACGGATTCAAATCACCGCGCGCACCTCGCTGCCCAGCCAGCCGACCATCACGATTCCAGTGAGCCAGTTCCCCCGGCCCCGCCCGCCGGGCTTGTAGGGGAACCGCTGCCCGCCGAATGGAAGCCACAGCGACCCCGCCTGCCAACCGCCCGCCTGCGCGGCGGGATTGGCGCGGTGTGCTCGGGGAGGCACTGGTGATCGTGCTGGCGGGCGGCGCGCTGGCCCTCGTCGCCAACGCGCTCTCGCCCCGCGGCCTGCAACTGGGCCGGAATTATTTCCCCGCCGCCGCGTCCACGACGGCGGGCGAAACCGGCGGGCTGGCGGCCACCGGCGCCAGCAACCCCGCCGCGCCGAAACGGCCGCACGGTTTTCCCGTCGTCAGCCGCGCCGAAGTCGAGGCGCTGCTGCAAGACCCGGGCTACGCCAGCGGCACGGTGCTGCTGCTCGATGCCCGCAATGACGCGCATTACCGCGCGGGCCACATTCCCGGGGCGTTGCAGTTCGACCACTATCGCGCGGAGCAGCATCTGGGCGTGGTGATCCCCGCCAGTTTCGCGGCCAGGCGCATCGTGGTCTATTGTGGCGGCGGCACGTGCGAAGACAGCGAATTCGCGGCGCGGATGCTGCGGGACGCGGGCGTTCCGGCGGAGCGGCTGTTCCTCTACGAGGGCGGCATGGCCGACTGGCAGGCGGCGGGCCTGCCGGTCGAGACCGGCGCACGGTTCAGCGGCGAAATCAAATTCGCATCGCCATGAAAAACGCCTGCCCTTCCGGTTGCGTTGCCGCCGATGTGCTCGCCCTCGCCGGGCGCTGGGCGCTGGGCGGGTTCTTCATTTACATGGGGTTGAACAAGGCGGCAGACCCGGTGGCCTTCCTCAAGCTGGTGCGGCAATACGACCTGTTTCCCACGCCGCTGCTGTTGAACGGCGTGGCGGCGTTGTTGCCGTGGTTCGAGGTGTTCTGCGGCGCGCTGCTGATTGCGGGAATCGCGGTGCGCGGCGCGGCGCTGGTGGTGGCGGCGCTGCTGGTGCCGTTCTCGCTGGCCATCCTCGGCCGCGCGCTCGACCTCGGGAGCGCGCAGGGCATTCCCCTCTGCGCGGTGAAATTCGACTGCGGCTGCGGCACGGGCGAGGTGAACGCCTGCCGCAAGCTGGTCGAGAACACGCTGTGGACGGCCCTGGCGTTGTGGTTGGCGTGGTCCCGGCATGGCCGCCGCTGGTGTCTGCACCCGGAGCTGTGGGGTGGGCGTTGAGGGGGAGGGAAAGGAGCGCCAGCGTCCGCGCTGGCTTTGCGGGAACGAAACCCCGCTCGGGTCCGCCCTCGAAAAAGACACCTTGCACTTCCGCGGCACGCGCAAAGCCGCCGGGGCGGCGGCGCTCCGTGGCGCGGGGGAAGCCTGCCCGGGTCCGGCGGAATTCGTGCTTCCTTACAACGTCTTCAGCACTTTCACCGCCGCGCGCACGGTGGCCTCGAGGTCCGCCGCCGTGTGCGCCGCCGAAATGAAGCCCGCCTCGAACTGCGACGGCGCCAGATAAACACCCTCGGCGAGCATCCCGTGGAAGAATTTCCTGAAGCGCTCGCGGTCGCTGGTCATCGCGTCGGCCAGATTCCACACCGGCTGGCTCGTGAAATAGGCGCAGAACATCGAGCCGCACACGTTAAACGTCACCGGGATGTTGGCCGCCTTGGCCGCCGCCTTCAGCCCCGTTTCCAACTGCCCGGAAAGCTCCTCCAGCTTGCACCAGCAGCCGCTGGCCTCCATCTCCTCGAGATTCGCGATGCCCGCCGCCATCGCCAGCGGATTGCCGCTCAACGTGCCCGCCTGATACACCGGCCCGAGCGGCGCGAGGCAGTCCATGATTTCCCTGCGCCCGCCAAACGCGCCGACCGGCAGCCCGCCGCCGATGATTTTGCCGAAGCAGCTCAAGTCCGGCGTGACGCCGAAGCGCTGTTGCGCCCCGCCCGGCGCGAGCCGAAAGCCGGTCATGACCTCGTCAAAAATCAGCACGGCGCCGTCCGCCTGCGTGATCTCGCGGAGAAATTCGAGGAAGCCCGGCTTGGGCAGATACAACCCCGCGTTGCCCGGCACCGGCTCGACGATGATGCCCGCGATCTGACCCCGATTCGCCGCGAACACCGCCTTCACCGCGTCGGCGTGGTTGTAAGGCACCACGATCGTGTGCTGCGTGAACGCCGCCGGCACGCCCGCGCTGTCGGGATGGCCGAACGTCAACGCGCCCGACCCCGCCCGCACCAGCAACGAATCCACATGGCCGTGGTAGCAGCCGTCGAACTTGATGATCTTCTCGCGCCGCGTGAAACCGCGCGCCAGCCGGATGGCGCTCATGCACGCCTCGGTGCCGGAATTCGTCATGCGCACCTTCTGCACGCCGGGCACGAGGCGGCAGATGAGTTTCGCCATCGTGACTTCGAGCGGATTGGGGATGCCGAAGCTGGTGCCGTTTGCCGCCGTGTCCTGCACGGCCTGGATGACGCGCGGATGGGCGTGCCCGAGAATGGCCGGCCCCCAGGTGCCGACGTAATCAATCAGCTCGTCGCCGTCCACGGTCGTGACGCGGCAGCCCCTGGCTTTGTTGACGAAGAACGGCTGGCCCCCCACGGCGCGGAACGCGCGGACGGGCGAATTGACGCCCCCGGGAATGTAATGGAGCGCTTCGGCGAAGAGCGCCTCGGACCTGGCTCGTGAAGTCATCGCGCGGCGAGTGTAGCGAAAACCCGGCAACCCGCGAGGGATTTGCGGGCGGGGGGCCGCGTTGCGCGCCGTGGGCGGGTCTCGGGGCGCCGGACGACGGGTCCGCGTTTGTCGGCCGTGCCCTCAATGGTGCGCCCCGGCCAGCAGATCGGTGGGCTTCAACTCCAGCTTGAACGGCGCGAGCGGCATGGGCGCGTCGTGCTCGAGGAACTCGGCGCACACGCGGAAGAATTCCGTCCGCGATGCCACGCGGCGGATGGCGTGCAGGAAACGGCCCTCCGCATCCACCCCCAGCCCGAGGAAGTTCATGAACCGTTTCATGTGCATGACCTGCGCGGATTCGCGCGTGGCGGGTTTGATGGTGTGTTCCCAGAGCGCGTGGACGTAGGCCAGCACGTCGCGGCCGCGTGGCGTGAAGGGCGTCCGGCCCGCCCGCGCATCACGAATCTGTTGAAAGAGCCACGGATTGCGGATGGCCCCGCGTCCGATCATCAGGCCGCGCGCGCCGGTTTGCGCGAGCACCTCCGCCGCCTTTTGCGCGGAATAAATGTTCCCGTTGGCCAGCACCGGGCACGGCAGCGCCCGCACCGCTGCGGCGGTGAACTCGTGGTGAACCTCGCTCCAATACATCTCCTTCACCGTGCGCGCGTGGACCGTCAGCAAATCAATCCGGTGCCGCGCGAACATCGGCAGCAGCCGCGCAAACACCGCCGGGGAATCGAACCCCAGCCGCGTCTTCACGGTGAACGGGATGTCCAGCGCGTCCCGCAGCGCGCCGAGAATCGCGTCCACCCGCTCCGGCTCGCGCAACAGGCCGCCGCCCGCGCACTTCTTGTAAACCACCGGCGCGGGGCAGCCGAGGTTCAGGTCCACGGCGGCGACGGGATGTTGTTGGAGTTCGCGCGCGGTGCGGACGAGGGACGGGATGTCGTTGCCGATCATTTGCGCGACGACGGGCCGCCCGGTCGGGTTGTCGGTGATGGAGCGGAGGATGTCCCGGTGGAGCTTCGAGCCGGGGAACACACGGAAGTATTCGGTGTAATAGACATCCGCGCCGCCGTAGGCCGCCATGAGCTTCCAGAACGCCCAGTCGGTGACCTCCTGCATGGGCGCGAGCGCCAGCACCGGTTCCGGCCCGGCGAGGCGGGCGTTGAAGGCATCGCGAAAGTCCACGCGCGGAGGTTAGTGCGCGCGCTGGCGGGCGCAATCGCCGGATGGCGCTCCCGGTGAACACCGGGGGCATGGCCGGGGGCGGCCGCCGGGCGGCGGGCGAAATCATCCCGGGTCGCGCCTCCGCAAGCTCCCCGGCTGGGCGGGGCGGTCCGGCGGCGGCTATGCTGCGAACCATGAGAATTCGTTGTGGATTCACAGCCAGGCTGCATCCAGCGATTCGGCCGGTCACTGCGGCTGCGCGCCACTGTGCGCCGGTTGCCGGCCCGGCTCCGTGTCTCATCCACCCGCAAGAACACTCCATGACCACCATGAAAAACAAAAACAACACGCGCCCCGCACTGCCCCTCTGGCTGCTCACGCTGTCCCTCCTGTTGAGCGGGTTTCACCTGAACGCGGCGGTCACCGTCACGCCCGCCTCGGGCGGTGCCGCCATTTCCGCCGACACGGCCGCGACGGGCGGCACCGGGGCGTGGACCACGCTGGGGGCCATCACCATTGCGGAGGGGGCGAACAGTGACTTTGCCGCCGGCACCAACGTCACGCTGGTGCTCAAGACGCCGGCCGGCTTTCAATTCAACACGGGAGTCACCCCCAGTGTCTCCTTCACCGCCGGGCGCAATCTCACCAGCGCCACGCTGGAGGTGACCGACGACAGCATGTTGACCATCACCTACACCGTGAGCGGCACCGGCGCCTCCGATACCCTGGTCATCGGCGGCACCACGGCCATCCAGGTTCGTCCCACGGTGGGCACCCCGCTGGCGACGGGCCGCCGCATTTACCGGCCCACCACCGGCGGCGGCACCGGCACCATTGTCGGCATCACGGCGAGCGCCGACGGTTCGACCGGCACCAGCTTTGGCGCGTTGACGGAAGTGGCGGGCGCGGCCACCCAGCTTGCCTTCGGGGTGCAGCCCACCAACACCATCGCGACGGCCACGATTACGCCCGCCGTCACGGTGCGGATTCTGGACCAGTTCGGCAACCTCACGGCCAGCACGGCCAGCGTCGTCATGGCGATTGACGCCAACCCCGGCGGGGGAGTCTTGAGCGGCACGCGGACCAACGCCGCCGTCGCCGGCACCGCGACCTTCAGCAACCTTTCCATCAACAAGGCCGGCACCGGTTACACGTTGCTCGCCACCGGCGGCAGCCTGGCCGCCGCCACCTCCACGCCGTTCAACATCATCCCGGGGGCGGCGACCCGGCTGGCCATCATCACCCCGCCGCAGACGCTGACCGCCGGGGCCAGCTCCAGCCCCATCACCGTCGAAATCCAGGATGCGGCCGGCAATCCGGTCAACGCCCCCACCAACCGGACCATCAGCCTGACCAAGAACTCGGCCACCGCCGTCTTCCGGGACACCGGCGACACCACCACCATCACCAGCGTGGTCATCGGGGCCGGCACCAGCTCGGCGGACTACCTTTTCCGGGATACGGTTGCGGGAGCGCGGACCATCACCAACAGCTTCACGGGCCTGACGTCCGCCATCCAGACACAGACGGTGGTCGCGGATGCGGCGGCCCAGGTCCGCGTCGAAACCCGGGCGGATGGGGGCGGCACGGTGGTGCCCGCGCAGAACGTCACGGCGGGCAATTCGGTCACCAATTTCGCCATCGCCCGCGACCTCTACGGCAACTTCATCGCGAATGTCGCCGCCGATGACTGGTCCCTGCCGACGAAAACGGGCGGGGTGCAGGACGGCGACCTGACCGTGGCGGGCGACGGCAGGAGCGCGGTGTTCAAGGCGGCCCTGATCGGCACCGCCACCGTGCGCGCCACCTCCGGCAGCCTGGCGGTCGTGGATAGTGGCACGCTCACGGCGCAGGCTGGCCCCCCCAGTCGGCTGGTCATCACGACGGCGCCGCACACGACCACCGCCGGGGTCAGTTCCGGCATCCTCACGGTGCAGGTGCAGGATGTCGGCGGCAACCCGACCAACGCCACCGCCCGCACCCTGACGCTCACGTCCTCGGCGCCGACCGGCACCTTCCGCAACGCGGCTGACACCACCGCCATCACCAGCATCAGCCTCCCGGCCACGCTCAACTCGACCAACTTCCTCTACCGCGATACCGCCGCCGGCACCCCCACCGTCACCGTGACCGGGAGCGGATCGCCGTCCGTCACGGCCGCCACCCAGGTCCAGACCGTCACCGCCGCCGCCCCCGCGCTGATCCGCGTGGAAACGGCCGCCCACGGCGGCGGCACCGTGGTGCCCGCGCAAAACCTCGTGGCCGGCAACGCCCTCACGGTGTTCGCCGTGGTGCGGGACGCCTTCTCGAACTACGTCGCGAACGCGGCGGCGGACGCCTGGTCCCTCGTCAACGTGACGAACGGCGTCGTCAGCACCGACCTCGTGCCGGCGGGCGACAGCAAAAGCGCCACCTTCACCGGGCAGTTGCTCGGCAACGCCCGCATCCGTGCCACCGCCGCGGGCCTCACCTCGACCGATTCCGGGCTGCTCACCGTGGTGGGCGGACCCGCGACGCAACTGGCCTTCACCACGCAGCCCGCCGGGGCGGTTGCCGGAGCCGCGTTCACCACCCAGCCGGTGGTCCGCACCCTTGACACGTTTGGCAATTTCACTACCAACGGGCTGCCGCCCAACGCCTTTGTCACCGTCAGCCTCACCGGCGGCGCCGGCCCGCTCCAGGGCACCACCGCCGTCAACCTCGGCAACAGCGCGGGCAAGGGCGTGGCCACTTACACCGGCCTGCGCATTGACGTCGCGGGAGCCGACAAACAACTGACCGTGACCTCGACCAACGGCCTGACCAGCGCCGTCAGCGCCGTCTTCGCCGTCAGCCCGGGCGCGGCCAGCCGGCTGGCGATGGACACCCAGCCTTCGGCCACCGCCGCCGCCGGGGTGCCGTTCGCCCAGCAGCCGGTGGTTCGCATCACGGATGCGTTCAACAACCTGCGTTCCAGCGACACGCTCACCGTCACCGCCGCGCGCGGCGCGGGTGCCGGCACGCTGCTGGGTGCCACCAACGTCGTCGCCGTCGGCGGCATCGCCACGTTCACCAATCTGGCGCACCCGCTGGCCACCAACATCACCCTCCAGTTCACCAGCGGCGCGTTGACGGCCACCAACTCCACGGCCATCGCGGTGGGCGCGGGTGCCTTCACCCGGCTGCAAATCCTCCTGCCCGGCGAAACCGCCGCCCCGGGCACCCCGAGCGGCAAGACCGGCACGCCGACCGCGCAGACCGCCGGCACCGCCTTCAACGTCACGGTCAACGCCGTGGACGCCCACTGGAACCGGGTCACCAATGTCACCGACACGGTGGCCATCAGCAGCAGCGACGCCAACGCCACGCTGCCCGCCAATGCCGCGCTCGTGGCCGGCACCCGGACCTTCAGCGTCACGTTCAAGACCGCCGGCACCGCCACCGTGACCGCCACCGACGTGACCGACGGCTCCAAGACCGCTGACACCAGCCCGGCCACCACGGTGAACGCGGGGGCCTTGGCCAGAGTGCAGTTGCTCGTGCCGGGCGAAAGCCCCGCCCCCGGCACCGCCACCGGCAAGACCGGCACGCCGACGCCCCAGGTGGCGGGCGCGCCCTTCACCGTGACGGTCCGCGGCGTGGACGCCAACTGGAACCTGCAAACCGCCGCCAGCGGCACCAGCCACACCATCACCATAGACACCTCCGACCCGAATGACACCGAGCCGGGCAACGCGGATCTGTCGTCCGGCATTCGCACCTTCAGCATCACCTTCAAAACGGCGGGCACGCAAACCGTGACCGCGACGCATCAGACCTCCGGCATCACCGCCGACACGAGCGCGCCGGTGCCGGTGGGCGCGGGCGCGTTCACCAGACTCCAGTTGCTCGTGCCCGGCGAAACCGCCGCCCCCGGCACCGCCACCGGCAAGACCGGCACGCCGACGGCCCAAAACACCGACACGCCCTTCAACGTCACCGTCAACGCGGTGGACGCGAACTGGAACCTCGTCAACACCGTCGGCGACACCGTGGCCATTACCGCCACCGACACCAATGCCACCCTGCCCGCCAGCGCGCCGTTGAGCGGCGGCACCGGCACCTTCAGCGTCAAGTTCGCCACCGCCGGCAGCCGCACCGTGACCGCCACCGACACGAGCGACGGCACGAAGACCCCGAACACCAGCCCCGCCATCACGGTCAACGCCGGGGCCTTTGTGAAGATGCAGTTGTTGATGCCCGGCGAGACCGCCGTTCCCGGCACCGCCACGGGCAAGACCGGTTCGCCAACCGCTCAAACGGCGGGCACCGGCTATTCCGTTGTGGTCAACGCCGTGGACGCCAACTGGAACCTGGTCAGCAGCACGCACACCGTCGGGCTGGCTTCGAGTGACCCCTTTGCCACCCTGCCCGCCAACACGGCCCTGGCCGCCGGCACCCGCACCTTGAGCGTCACCAACCGGACGGCGGGCACCCATACCTTCACCGTTTCCAACATCACTGACGGCACCAAAACCCCGAACACCGGCGCGCCCACCCTGGTCCGGCCCGGCGCCCTCACCCGGTTGCAGTTGCTGGTGCCCGGGGAGACGGCGCTGCCCGGCTCCGCCACCGGCAAATCCGGTTCGCCCACCGCGCAAGCCGTGGACGCCCCGTTCACCGTCACGGTCAACTCCGTGGACGCCAACTGGAACCTGGTCAGCACCAACCACAACATCCGCATCACGTCCAGCGACCCCGGCGCGATCCTGCCCGCCAACAACACGCTCGTGGCCGGCTCGCAGACCTTCAACCTCACCTTCAAGAACGCCGGCAGCCGCACCGTGACCGCCAGCAACCTCACCCAAACAGCCATCACCGCCAGCACCAGCCCGGCCATCCCCGTCAACAAGGCCGACCAGACCGTCACGTTCGGCCCGCTGGCGGACAAAAATTATGGCGACGCCCCGTTCGCCGTCAGCGCCACCGCCTCGTCGGGCCTGCCGGTCACCTTCAGCATCGCGTCCGGCCCCGCCACGGTCGCGGGCAACGTGGTCACCCTCACCGGTGCCGGTTCCGTCACCGTGCGCGCCAGCCAGGCGGGCAACACCAACTACAACGCCGCCCCCCCGGTGGACCAGACGTTCAACATCGCGCCCGCCCTCCTCACCGTCACCGCCAATGATACGAACCGCGCCTACGGCGCGCCCAACCCCGCGTTCACCGCCAGCTACAGCGGGTTCGTTTATGGTGAAACGCCGGGCGTGTTAAGTGGGGCACCCGCCTTCGCCACCACCGCCGGCTCGAACAGTCCGTTGGGGGTCTATCCCCTCACGATCAGCGCCGGCACCCTCGCCTCGGCGAACTACACGTTCGCGTTCGTGGACGGCCAGCTCACCGTCGGGCCGGCGCCGCTCACCCCGGTCATCACCGCCGACCACAAGGCCTACGACGGCACCACGGACGCCACCCTCGCCTCGCGCTCCCTGCTCGGCGTGGTGTTCGACGAGGACGTGACGCTCACCGGCGGGACCGCCAGCTTCGACAACAAGAATGTGGGCAATGGCAAGACCGTCACCGCCACGGGCCTCAGCCTCGCGGGCGCGGACGTGGCGAACTACACCCTCGTCGCCACCACGGCCACCACCACCGCCGACATCACCCCGCTCGCCGTGAGCGGCAGTGTCACCGTGACCAACAAGGTCTATGACGGCACCACCAACGCCACCATCGTCAGCCGCTCGCTTTCGGGCAGCCTGGGCGGCGACACCGTCACCCTGGAAAACGGCACGGCCAGCTTTGACGACAAGCTGGTGGGCACGAACAAGAACGTGACCATCACCGGGCTGACGTTGGGCGGCAGCGACGGCGGCAACTACGCGCTCGTGCCGGCCACCCTGACCGCCACCGCGGACATCACGGCGCGGCCCTTGAACCTCACCGTGACGGGCGGCGGCAAAACCTATGATGGCACCACCAACACCTCGGTCACTCTCGGAGACGACCGCGTGGCCGGCGATGATCTGAGTCTCGCCTACGCGGCGGCCTGGTTTGCCGACCCGCTCGCCGGCGCCGGCAAGCCGGTCACCGTCACCGGCCTGAGCCTGACCGGCGCCGACGCGGCCAACTACCTGTTCGCGCTCACGGAAACGAACCTCACCGCGGACATTGCGCCCGCGCCCCTCACCGTCACCGCGAATGACGCCACCCGGGCCGTCGGGGAAGCCAATCCGGTGTTCACCGTCACTTACAGCGGCTTCGTCAATGGCGAGAACCCCGGCGTCCTGAGCGGAGCGCCGGTCTTGAGCACGACCGCCGGCACCAACAGCCCCGCCGGCAGTTACCCGATTACCGTCACGGTCGGCACCCTGGCGGCGGCCAATTACACTTTCAACTTTGTCAACGGGACGCTGACGGTGCTCGGCGACCTCCTTTTCGCGGATGACTTCACCCGGCCCGAAAACCCGGGCGACCTCGCCCCGTGGGTGGTGCAGGCGGGCAACTGGACGCTGGCTGCGGACGCCCTGGTCGGCGGACCGAATGCGCCGGTGAGTTACGGCTTCATCCATCTGCCGGCCAACTGGGGCAACTACTCGGTGCAGGGCCAACTCCAATTCCCGGCGGACGGATTCGGCGGCGGCCTGAGCGGGCGCCTGAATCCCGCCACCGGTGCCCGCTACGCCGCGTGGGTCTATCCCGAGGCCACCGCGGGTGGCCCCGCCATCAAGCTGCTGAAGTTTTCCGATTGGGGAACCTACGGCTACAACGGCGTCAGCGAAGCCGCCATGGCGGAGGCGGGCCTGCCGGCGGTGGGCACCGAAGCCCGGCTGCTGAAGCTCGTCTTCGAGGACGACCGCATCCGGGTCTATTACGACGGCAACGAGGTGCTTGATGTCACCGACACCGAGGCCGCCACCCTGGCCTCCGGCGGCATTGGGGTGGACATGGGCACCATCACAACCGGCTGGGCGTTCATCGTGGACGACATTCTGGTGGAGAGCATCCGGCAGCCGCAGACCATCACCTTTGACCCGCTGGCCGACCGGACTTACGGGGACGCGCCGTTCGCGCTCGAGGCCACCGCGTCCTCGGGGTTGCCCGTGAGCTTTAGCGTGCTCTCCGGCCCCGCGCTCATTACCGATGGCACCAATGTCACCCTCACCGGTGTCGGCAGCGTCACCATCCGCGCCTCCCAGGCTGGCAATGAAAACTTCAGCCCCGCTCCGAATGTTGACCAGTCTTTCAACGTGGCCCCGGCGGCCCTCACGGTGACGGCGGATGCGAAGGCCAAGACCTACGGCGCGGCGGACCCGGCGTTGACCTACGCCATCACCAGCGGCGCGCTCGTCGGCGACGATGAACTCACCGGCGCGTTGACCCGCAACGCGGGTGAGACCATCGGGGCTTACGCCATCACGCAGGGCACCCTGGCCGCCTCGACGAACTACAACCTCAGCTTCATCGGCGCGAACCTGACCATCACGCCGGCGGCCCTCACCGTCACGGCGGATGCGAAGGCCAAGACCTACGGCGCGGCGGACCCGGCGTTGACCTACGCCATCACCAGCGGCGCGCTCGTCGGCGACGATGAACTCACCGGCGCGTTGACCCGCAACGCGGGTGAGACCATCGGAGCCTACGCCATCACCCAGGGCACGCTGGCCGCCTCCACGAACTACAACCTC
>Ga0101944_10004918_pt1 | contig 15860 bp, 7 predicted proteins | sample DewCreD2012metaG_FD_75245 | JGI IMG/M metagenome (GOLD analysis project Ga0101944, IMG submission 75245) | Hot spring sediment bacterial and archeal communities from British Columbia, Canada, to study Microbial Dark Matter (Phase II) - Dewar... ...
AATTTTAGAAAATTACTAAGTAAAATCGAAAAAGATTTTATTTTGTTCATTTTTAACTTAACCGTAAAATCATCTAAACCATTAAATTTTTCCGTTATTTTGAGTTATTAAGGATTGACTAGTTACCTGAAGGTAGAATTAGAAATAAATCTGTAGGTGTTTATGCATTATGATTTATTTTGTTCAACAGCATCTAAAAATTGAAAAATAAAAATTAATTGTAATTTTGGAAAATACCACCTCTTTTAAAATATCTTTAGTGCTTTTATCCTGAAGACATACAATATTAATGTATAAAGCAAAAGATAAAAGGATTGATGGCATAGAAAAAGTAGGAAACGATGGAGTTATTTATAGAATATAAAATAGAGATTAATAATTCGTGTACATCAAATGAAATGGTCATCTTTGATGGCTATAAATCTTTTCTCCGTTGAATCGCTCCGGAATAAATTTTAAAATAGAAATAAGCAAACAAGCAACTGAGAATATAAATATGATAAGCAATAAAGTTTTAGCAGCAATTGTGTTCATTTGCTTTTTAATAATAGTTTCATGCAACGAGCGTAGCTGTAAAAAGATTCCGGAACAGACAGAATGGTATTTAAACCACGAATCGTGGAAAGATGCTGATGAAACGCACACAATTATCTTGAAAGCTCTTGACAAGGGACCTGTGATAAAAAATAATCCGGTTATTGATTATATGGGTTCTGCCGATCCATCAACCCAGGTGGTTGGCGATAAGCTTTATATTTATCCATCGCACGATGCTTTTAAAAACGATTATCAGATTGGTTTTGCCATGTTTGATTATCATATTTATTCAACAACTAATTTGCTGGATTATAAAGACCATGGCATCGCTTTGCGGGGAATAGATATTCGTTGGAAAAACTATCAGGGCGCCAGCCATTGTTACGATCCATCTGCTATTACAGTTGGCGACAGCACCTACTTTTATTTCTTTTTAGCCCAGAATGCCAAAAGGAAACTGGCTGCATCTATGGGTGTGGCTGTAGCCGCCAATCCTGCCGGGCCATTCAGGGACGCACGGGGGACGCCTTTAATTAATTATACAGATATGCCCGACCATCAGGCCGGCTCGCCGCAGGCCTTTTTTGATTTTGAAGGCAATCCATGGTTAATATGGGGAGCATGGGGAAGAACCGGAATAAGACGATTAAAGAAAAACATGATTGAGTTTGAAGATAGCAGTGAATATATTGAGTTGACCAATTATTTACATCATTTTAAAGAGGCCCCCTGGTTATATAAATATAATGGTAAGTATTATTTGACTTATACTGCCCGTGATAATGGCGAAGAGATTGGAATACGATATGCCATTGCTGCGAAGGTACAGGGTCCTTATATTGATATAGGCGTAATTATGCATCCTCATAACCTTCGCACACATCATCATTCAATTGTCAATTTTCACGATCAGTGGTATATTTTTTATCATATCGAATGTAATGGAAATGATTATTACCGGTTAACCTGTGCCGAGTACTTATTTCATAATGATGACGGAACCATTGCGTTAGTACGTCCAACCCAGGCCGGTATTGGACGAAAAAATGCATTATATCCGATAGAGGGTGAAAAATTTTTTAAAAAGCACAGGGCAGAGATACACGATCATCCTGAAAACAAAGAAAAAAAAGTGCTTTGCATTGTGGATGGAGGATGGGCGTTATATAATGGAGTAGTATTTAACCGGGATATTGATAGCTGTAAAATTATTTTATCAAAAGCATCAAAAGGAAGATTGTGGATGGAAGTTGATGGAAAAACTGTTGCTGAATCTGAATCAGACGGAAGCGTAAAAAAGTTGATTGTGCCGGTTAATATTAGGAAGGGCGAAAAAGAAGTAAGGTTGTTGTGGAAATCATCAGAAGGAAGTATTGTAATAGATAAATTTGTATTTGAATCAAACAAAAAATAACAATGAACAGAGAACAAAGTATGTTGATAGGTATTGGTGTTGCAGGACTTTTAACTGCTTGTCGTGCACAACAATCGGTAAAACAACCGAACATAATTATTATACTAGCCGATGATATGGGTTATAGCGATTTAGGATGTTACGGTTCTGAAATAAACACTCCGAATATTGATAAACTTGCTCAAAACGGGATACGTTTTACTAATTTTTATAATGCTGCCCGGTCATGCCCGTCACGGGCGTCTTTGCTCACCGGATTATATCCGCATCAGGCCGGCATGGGTGCTATGGAAAGGGATTATAACCATCCATCGTATAGAGGACATATTGAAGAGCGGGCAACCACTATTGCCGAGGTACTGGCTCAAAATGGTTATAATACCTATCATGTTGGTAAATGGCATGTAGGAGAAGCTGAACCATACAGGCCATTAAAAAAAGGTTTTCAGAAAGAATTCACTCTTATTGATGGGGCATCCAGTTATTATAATCTTGCTCCTTACAGACATGGAGGCGACTCGGGAATGATGACTTATAACGGGAAGAAATTCTGTCCCGGAGAGAAATTTTATATGACTGATGCATTTACCGGATATGCAGAGAGATTTATCCGGGAAGATGATGATAAACCGTTTTTTATGTATCTGGCATATACAGCGCCACACTGGCCTTTACATGCCTTACCTGAGGATATTAATAAGTATAAAGGAAAATATATGATCGGATGGGACTCCGTTCGTATGCAGCGTTACAAAAGGATGCTCGAGTTGGGTGTCATACCCCAAAATACCAGATTATCAGATAGACCGGAAGATCTGATGCCATGGGATTCGGTTGCCGGTACAGACAGAGAACTTTGGGATGCACGCATGGCAGTGTACGCAGCTATGATTGACCGGATGGATCAGGGCATTGGCAGGATTATTGAGCTGTTAAGAAATAAAAATGAATTTGAAAATACGTTAATTATTTTTCTTTCGGATAATGGTGGATGCCCTGAGCGAATGACGAATACAACTTATCCCACTGACGGCGCGATTGGGTCGGACCGCTCGTTTCCTACCTATTGGGCTTATTGGGCCAATGTGAGCAATACACCTTACAGGTATTATAAAGCATGGGTACAGGAAGGGGGTATTAAAACTCCTTTTATAGCGCATTGGCCGGAGAAAATAGCCGGTGGACAGATGAATACTACAACCACCGGGCATATCATGGATTTAATGGCTACAGTACTGGATGTTGCCGGAGCTAAATATCCGTTAAAACTCGGCGACAGAATAATTACTCCAACCCCCGGATTATCCTTACTCCCGGCGTTTATAGGCAAAAATATCCCTGGCCATGATACATTGTGCTGGGAGCACGAGGGTGCAAAAGCAATAAAAATAGGAGAATGGAAATTGGTTTGTAATAAGTTCTCAGTTACCGGGCAGGGATGGAATGATAATACGCGATGGCAGTTATTTAATCTTAAAGATGATCCGTCAGAAATACTGGATGTAACGGATAACAATGCACAAATAGTGGTCAATATGAAAGCAGCATACCGGAAATGGGCTGATAAACTTATGGTGCTTGAAATGGATACGGTGAAAATGATCAGGCGTGAGTTGAATCTGAACAGAAAGGTTAAGGATGAGTAGAAAATTTCAACCGGATTGAAGCCATTTCCAATAATTATCCCATTCTATGCAATAGAAAGTACTCTATTTAACGGATAAATTTCGTCTAATGAAATTATATCGGGTATAACTGTATTTTAATCCGGGTTAATTAAGGGGCAATTGTCATTCCGGAAGTCCTGTCAATCAGTTATTTCAGATTTTTCAATGTTTTTTCAATGATCTGACAGTGATTACAGATGGTTATGTTTGTGCAGGTTTAGTAATTTTGAAATAATACTATTTAGAAAATCTTTAATATTATAACGACATGAAAAAAATTATTACTCTTTGTTTAGCGGTAATTATTTCACAATTAATACTGTTTTCTCAGGATTGGCCGCAATTTGCCGGGCCTAATAATGATTTAACCCCGGGTTATGGAGACAATGTGCCCACTGTCAATAGTTTTAACAATGCGAGGTTAAAGTGGATAACCGAAATTAATACCTACCCCGGCCGTTCCCAGGCGCGCCGGAAAAGGTGCGATGCCTTGATTGAAGAGTGGTTGCCCTCAGGAAATGGTGGTGGGCCTATCATTTATAAAGGATATCTTTACAAATATCAATTAGAGCCCTATGCCAGCGAAGACTATCCTTTTGACCATTTTGGTCCGGTAGTCTATGATTCACTGTGGTGTGTTAGCGATGGAGATGTTTTTGCTGCAACTGGTAAGTCCTATTGGTGGCAACATAACCTCGAATTATGGTATAACAAAGGAGTGGATGTTATTTATTGCTTCGACATTGAAACCGGCAAGCTGGTATGGAGAAAGGTTATGCCAGGGTTTGTTATTTATCCTTGGGATGACCTTACTAAAGAGTATGTGGGTAATTATACTGCTGCTGCTGCATTCGACAAAGTCTTTTTCAAAGGTGGGTTTGGGAGTATCTATGCCCTCAATTACCTTACAGGTGAAGTCGAATGGCAGAAAATCGCCCCGCCATTGTCTTCTACTACAATGGTCATCTGGCAACGCGGTGAAGGTACCATGCAAATTATCGGAGATAAGCTTGTAACTTCCTCGGCAGGGTCCAACAAAGGTACTACCATGAGTATTTACGATGCTGCTACAGGTACTTTGCTTTCTAAGACTCCTTCTGAAATGATGGCTCCTGATTCATACAATAGTGTCTACAAAGAAAGTGGTAAAAACTACATTGTACTGGCAAATGGTACCTACGATGGTGGAGATTTTGCCCTTTACAACATTGATGACGGACAGTTAATGTGGTCGTCAAAAGCCCTGGGGGACACCTTTGGACATAATATTCACGGAATACCATTTATTTATAAAGATACTGTGCTTATAGCAGGAAAAAGACCTCCCAATAGTGACTGGGCAGGACGTATCTGCGCCTACAAAATTTCTTCAACAGGTTATACCAAGTTGTGGGAGTTAGGCGACACTATTGCATTCTCCAATAATGAGAAATGTCAATATAAAAATGGCATGGTTATTATCCGCTTCAGTAGTTCAGATAATGTATTGTCAGATAAGTACACCGGAAAACTCGTTACCCTACGCCTTAAGGATGGAAAGTTAATGGGTACATTTAACTGGAGAGCTTATTATGATGGAATGGATAACGCAGGCGCTATGGAGATTTATGATGATAAATTATTTTTTCTGTCTGATGGTTCGCATGCAACTGCTCTTTCTGTTGCTATGTTCGACATCAGTGATCCGGCCAATATTATAAATCTAGGTTCATTAAATGAACCGGAAGAACCTTCCGTCGGCTATGAATATGGGATGCGTTATCCGGTGGCTGACGGAAAATTATATTTTGTTGGTAAAACAAATATTTATTGTTATGATCTCTCCATTCCTGCCAATGATATCAAAGCTAACTTAACAGGATTAAGAAAACCTGCCGTTTACTTCCCGGGTGATGATGTTACGTTTGGTGTTCAGGCAACATCCGCTTCCGGCATTACAAAAGCAGAGTTTTACAGCGATGGTATAAAAATAGGTGAAGATAATAGTGCGCCATTTGAATATACTATTAACAATATCGCCGATACCAGGCAAACTGTAAAAGCTAGGGTTACCAATGGAAATGCCGAAACCGCATGGACAGAAAGTATTACAATACGTTCATTAAGACCTGCTTATATGGTATTCCCGCCAACCGGTTATCACTATTTTATGGATAAAGACGCAGAAATGGGTTTCATTCCGGTTGTTTATGACAGAGAAGGGATACGCTTTCCCTTTTTATTTGATTATAATAATTTTACCTATGCTGCTAAAAAACATGTCATTGACTCAAACGGAAGATATCATGCCACAACTTATGGAAACGATACAGTGGTAGCTACTTTGCACTATAATGGACAAACCATGGTTGATTCAGTATTTGTCCATATTAAAGTAACAAATCGCTCATCTCAAACTATTACCACAAATGAACCGGATTTCTTCTTTTCTGCAAAACCGTTCCATTTGTTAACTGCCACTGCTTCGTCCGGCCTTGAGGTTGAATATACGCTGATTAGCGGAGATGTAGATTTAAATAAGGATACAATATTTCCAAAAAGCGCCGGCAATGTAATTATTAAGGTTACTCAAAGAGGTGACGCCTATTATGAAGCTGCACCTGAAGTATATGATACGTTTACTATACGGAAGGATGTTGATTTTATGCAGATAAATATTAATACCGGCAATACGTTGCTGAACATAAGTGATCTGGCCGGTGTAGAACCCTATAAGTCAGCTTATTGGGTTAATACAGGTGAAAATGATCTGGCTGCGGGGGAAGTTTATGATAACCAGGGATTTGCTACACAGGTAACGGTTACGCTTCCTACGAACACTTCGAGGGGTGATGCTGCCGCACCGGAAACTACCGGCGATCATAAAATGCTTAAAACGTATGACAGGGCATGGGACAATTATAAATTGAATATTGGGAATATTCCGTCATCATTTACTTCTAATGGCTATACTGTTATTGCTTACTGGAATACACACACCACAGGCAATCGTTATTCGAACATAACTATTAACGGGGTAACCAAAGTAATATATGATAATAGTTCATCGTTTGACGGTGTGCTGAGTGAGAGTACCGCAACAACTCCGGCCGCGGCAGTATTAGGCAATGAGTATGTTGTTTTTACCGGATTAACTGATCCGAACCTTGTAATAAATTTTACTTCAACGGGCGGATCTTCACAGGTTGGGGCAAGCGGAATACAGATAATAGCAACAGGGAATCTTCCGCCTCAGCTTAGTCAGTATATAACATTTAATAGTTTGGCTGATAAAAACTATAATGATCCCGATTTTATTTTAACAGCAACAGCCAGTTCGGGGTTGGGCGTGAGTTATGAATTGGTAAGCGGGCCGGCAACTATCAGTGGAGATACGGTTAAACTCACCGGTGAAAACGGAACGGTTGTGATTAAGGCCATGCAGGACGGGAATACAACGTATGAAGCTGCTTTGCCGGTTGAGCGAAGCTTTGTTGTCAGCGGAGCGCCGAAAAAATCACAAACAATCTATTTTAATCCGATACCTGATAAATATATAAACGATGGAGCATTTAATGTTTTGGCTTCCGCTTCATCAGGGTTACCTGTGACTATTATTGTTAAAAGCGGGCCGGCAATAATTAGTGGCAATACAGTTTCACTGACTGGCCTGACAGGAACAGTGGTGTTGTTGGCATCACAGGCCGGCGACCTGAATTATGACTCTGCCGCATCTGTAGAGCAAAGTTTTCAGGTGCTTGACGTTCCAACCTTGTTAGAACGTAATGAAACAGGGGAAATAATGGTTTATCCTAATCCTGTTGAGGATGTTTTATGCATTAAGGTTACTGAGAGCGGGCTTTATGATATTACTGATATTACCGGCAGGATTGTATTAAATGGTATAATTGAAGAGAAAATTAATATCGCGGGTCTCAAATCTGGTATGTATTTCCTGAAACTGTCATTTGATAATAAGAAAGAGATAATTAAACTTCTTAAAAAGTAATCTGTATTATTTGTTTTGAGCCGGGGTTATCGCGTTAATGCAATAGAAATGTTGGATTTATGGTATATAGGAATTTCTATTACAAAATCGCGGTATAATAATCCCAAACTATGCAATAGAAGGTTTTCTATTGCATAGCGATTAAGAAAAATATACCTTTTAGACACATTTTCAATTGCTTAAAAGGTTATTTTTCTAAATCGGGATAATCCCAACTAATTCAAATAGTTCGTCTCTTTGCAGATACTTCTATTGAATAATTTGGGATAATCAAGGAGGGGCAAGAAATTGTTCTTCCTTGATTTGTTTTGTTTGTCGTAGATTTGTCCATCATTTTACACCATTCAAAGTTATAGATTCAATCCATTTGTCGTAAATTTGTAATATAAAGACATCTAATTAAATTAATTTATAAACAAATGAAGATCAAATTAATATTCATCGCGGCTTCTTTCTTGTCTTTGGTAGTTAATGCACAGGATTGGCCACAGCGTTCAGGTTTAAACGGCAATTATGTTATTACCGATGATCTTGATGTTACTGATAATTACAGTTATGCCGTTAAATTGTGGAAAAGCGAATGGACACCACAGGCGCGCGGAGGGAGTGGCGCCCCGGGTCGTTATGGTTGCAGTAATCTGGGCAAAGGTATTGGTGGCGGATGCGGTAGTCCGATAATTTATAACAATAAGGTTTATTTATGGTATTATCTGCCTACCGGAGGTCCGGATAGTATTTATGATACAGACATGACAGATCTTTATCTTAATACCTGCGGCTATACGCTTAGTGATGTATATGCGCAGTTAGGAGTACTGGCCGATGAAGTATTCCTCTGTCTTGATTTAAATACTGGAGCAACCATCTGGAAAAAAACTTATCCGGCCTGCTCTATGTATGGGGAGGATCAAACCAAAGATCAGATTCGTAATTACACGATGTGTGCCGGTGCCGGCAGAGTTTATGGCTTTGGCACATCAGGATTTGTTTATTGCCATGATGCCAATGATGGTACTTTGTTGTGGAAATCTCAGCAACCGGCATATTCAACCTGGCAGAGCTACAGAAGTAATGCTATAGCTTTGCGTGAACAGATTGATTATCCCAACGGGACCCGGGATCATGGGAGTGCTGCTGCTTTTGCCGACAGCGTGGTGATTATTCCCGATCATGCACACAGCGAGGTTACATTATCCGGATATGATGCAATTACCGGTAATAAATTATGGACTAAATCATCTATTCTGGGAAAATACACTTCTCCGGTGTTATGGAAATACAATAATAAAACCTATCTGATTACCTATAATCAGACCACATCCAAGCTTATTGACCCTAAAACAGGTAATGAATTATGGACGATTCCTGTTCGTGCTCAGGATAGTAAAGTTTTTGATTACTGTGCGTATAAAAATTATTTACTTGTAACAAAGGATGTCGGGGGTGTTGCCTATCCTGTAATTTACCAGATTACCCCCTCTTCGTATTCTGAAGTATGGGTAGGACATGGGGCTGGTAATGCAACAGGTTTTATTGTTGAAGATACTGTATGGGTTAAAGAAGAAGTTACTCCCGGAAGCAAAGTTTATCAGTTGCGTAAATATAATTTTAAAACGGATGTTTTATTGGCAAGCCAGGGAGTGGTGACTAATTTCACTTCTTTAATTTATTTTGACGGGATTATTTATTCTGAGGATGATGTTATGCATTCCTCCGATTTTTATATTATGATGAAGGCCTCAACATTAGAAAAAATAACCGGTACCTGGAAGTTTTCCGGTGGCGAGGTCGAATCGGGTTATGAGATGTCAATGGTACCGGCTATTACAAGTGGTAAAATGGTCCGCAGGGGAGCCGATGCCCTCTATTGTTATGATATATCGGTTAAACCACTTGTATTGAATTCAACACAAATAAATCCTTCGGTTTTATATACGCAGCCCAATGTCTCTTCCCAGCTTTCAGTTACTAGTTTTGACACCTATGGAGTTGTTTTTACCAAACCGGTTACCATTGTATGGACTGTTCTGGGAAATGGGACAGTTACGCCAGGTGGATTATATACCGCCCCATCGGATATTTCTCCCAGCGAACGCGTTGTTGCTGCGGTGACTGAGAATGGAGTTACCGTTTATGATACGCTTGATGTACATGTTAAAATGAATCAAACCATCACGTGTTTCAAATTTGATTCGGTATATTATCAGCAACCGCCCTTTAAACTGCATTGTGAGGCATCTTCCGGTTTGCCGGTTACTATTACTAAAACATCCGGACCTTGTATTTTGCGTAATGATTCTATTTTTCCATTAGGTGTGACAGGTAAAGTTTATCTGACTGTTGCGCAGGCCGGAAATGATATTTACAATGCGGCTCCAACTATTCCGTTTAATTTTGTATTGGCATCGTATGTGCCTAACGATGTTATTGAGCCACCTATTACCGGCATAGTAAATCATGAGAATAAAAAGGGTATGGCTATCTATCCGGTACCGGCAAATGATGCTATTTATATATCAGGCGCAGAGATGATGAATTATGTGTTATTGGATTTAACCGGCAGGAAGATAGCATCAGGTGTTTTCAATACAAAACTGGATGTATCGGGCTTAAAACCGGGTATTTATATGATACTGATTAATGGCAGTGCCTACCGGTTTATAAAAAGATAAAGTTACCGGATTTATTTATGCTGATTGTATCTTATTAAGGTTTTGAATAGTTAAGCGTTAACGCTTTATTGTGGTTTTCTGTGTTTTTTGAGAACTGTCTCTTATCAGCATGAATTGTTTGATAAAGTCATATCCAAAAATAACCCAGATTTATCGGTTGAATGCTTTCAACTGCAAAATCCCGGTTAAAAATATTACTGATTAAATTCTTCAGAAAAAACCAGTGAGTTCTTGGCATTGAAACAGCGGATATAATCAATAGCGCCTCCTTCAATAAACCAGAAAGTAATCCCACATAACGAATCGAGGGAATGTAAATATTTTGCAGAATGAGATAGATTGCCGTTTAAGAATAAATTAAATGTTTTATCTTTTATAGTTATTTTAACATCTGTCCATTGAGTAATGTCATGTCGGAGGGCAGGAATGTTATGATTAATATTCTGGAAATGGTGGTCTGAAACAAGAATTTTTGTCTGATCGCTGCAACGAATATCCCCAAACTGCAGACGAATACGGTTATTTTTTCCATAAAAAATTATTTTACTCAGATTACAGCCGACGCCTTCAATACTATCTTTCCTTAATCTGAATTCTATGCTGCATTGATCCAGTAATACCGGTAATTTATTAATGAATGTAAATTTGCTTTTTTTTCTTTGTATCTGATTTGCCGGCATGTTGGTTAATTGAAGATTGCCGGCAGATGATAACATAATTCCGTTTTGCGGTTGTACCGGTTGATAATAAATACTCACATTGTTGTTATCATAGAACGAAAAAAGCCAGTTGTCTGAAGTACAGAATAGATGAATCGTATCGGAGTTAATATTTTCCCATTGCATGTATGCTATATAAGCCCCGGGCTCTTTCAGGCGTACTGAAATCATAGTGTCAAGCGGCGAAAGATATTTACGTATAGATACCAGGTCGCTGTAAACACACTGATCGCAAATAATATGAAGGAACACCGAGTCCTTCATTGTTGGTAATATTGAATATTTAATATAAAAGGTATTTGGAAAGGTTTTAAAATTTTCATATTTGTTTATTAGTGCGATTTGACTAAAATTAATTGTGGGCTTAACCTGTCGGTTAATAATCAATACCAAAAAAAGAGTAATAGTAAGGCCAATAGCCAGAAGTAATAATTTTATTTTTAGGGATATTTTTATTTTGTCTCTGATTTTTCCTTTTTTTTCATTTAGATGAACGGTTCCTGTTTTTATATTGTAATCATACCAATCGGCATATCCGGCGCATTGCGCAAGGATGTTCAGTGTTCCGGTTTTTGGTATATTCTCATCGGTTTGTGTATATAATGTGTCGGCTAATCGTTTTAACGTTCTTTCGTTGATAACGGCCTTGGTCTTCTCTTCGATGATGCGTTTAAGTAATAGAAAATCGGTATAATGCCAGGTACTGGCATCTGTTAGGTTATTTTCTGCCAGAATGTACTCAAACAAGCTTTTAATTTTTTTGAGTTGTTCTGATTTCATTATTGTACGTGATTTATTTTTTGGACAGAGTTATTATTATGCGATTAATTATGCAAAGCTACTGAATAAAATTCATCTATTCGTCTGATCTTTAATTTTACATGTTTAATCATACATCTGACTTCGGCATCTCCAAATAAATTATTGTGATATTTAATGCCTTCCGGAAGTTGTAATGTAAATTGTATATCATTTATTGATATTGCTTTATCTGACGATGACTGAGCAATGCCGGTGTTGTTTACAAGGGATAATATATACTTTTTTTGTAAAGAGTCATAAATAAGATGTGTATGTACCGTGGCCGGTATATTCGAATGAGTAATTTGAACGCCTGAGTATTTATTGTTTACTGAGTTTACCATAAGGCAACGGATATCACTGTTTTGTGTGAAATAAAAAATACGTCCGGGCAAGTTTGAAAAGTAAATAACCTGTCCTTTCCCTGCTTTATGGATAGACATTACAGGGATATCTGTTTCCATATCTTCTATCCAGGCAAGTTCAGGGGGCTGACTGTTAAACTGTGGAACCATGGTTGTAATCACTATTGTGCCTGCATCGGGTTTGCACTCATAAACTGAATCAAGATTAAAAAGGAGTTCCGTATCTTTAATATTTTCAATCAGGTTATTCTTTATTCTGATTTTCTGATAAAAATTAGATGCTCCATAATGTACCTTTTTATTAAAACGTACACCTAACAGTCCGCTTAAAGCAAAGTTATCCAGTTTCTGGCCAAGATTATTGTATAATGATGTAGCACCGCTTGCAATGAGTGTTCCGCCTTGTTGTACAAACTCAGTGATTAATAAGATCTCTTTTTCCGAAAGATATACTGTATTGGGTAGTATTAGTGTATGAATGGATTTAAGTGTTTCGGTATTAATCCCCTTGGCGTTAATGAATCCGTAAAATATGTGTGATGCATTGAGGACATTTTCCCATCCCTGTACTTCAGTAAAGTAGTAATCGGTTTCTGGCTTGTCATCTCCGCAAATGTTTGAAGAGTTTTCGCTGAAGTAAATAGCTGTATTAAAAACGGGCAGTGCGTTTTCAAAGCAGTTCGCATTTTTTTTCATAAAGCGGATGATATCTTTAAGCAGGCAGGCATTCCGCCGGTCATGCATTAGCCCCGGATGTGCCCCGTTAAATAAGCAATTCCATACCGAGCCCCCTGATGCAATGGATTCAAACACCCAGGCGCGTAAATACTGCGATTCTTCGGCAACATAACGGTGAGTGGATTGATTGCTGCCAAAGAGAATTACCGGTTGCTTAAAAGGATTAACCGACCGCAGGTACCGGATAATGGATGCGGAATAATTCGCGTTGTTATATTCTATAGATTGATGGCTATGAGTAATAAAACACACATTCGGAAGAAAATCCATATATTTTGATGCCATGGTAATTCCCATTCCTGTTCTTTTCATCATTTCGCTTTTGTACATCCCGAAAATTTCGGCTACAAATGCTTTTTCCGGCCCGAATTCTTTTACAGTTTTATAAATGGTTTGCAGGTAATGTTCTGCTGAGTATTTCCTGAAATCTTCAAAGAGCATCCGGTTGTCTGTATTTTTGGATTGTGGCATCTCAAAACCGGACCATTCACGGAAAGCTTTTTTACAGGCCGGACACCAGCAATTGTCATGACAATGAACTGAATTGTACCAGATGCCGTCAACCGGATAGCGGGTAAGGATTTTTTTTATAATGTTGATTGCATATTCATTTCTGTAATATCCGTGATAGCATGGGGCATAAAATACAGGAGTGGTATAGGTATAGATTTTGGGCGAACCGTCTGAATTTATAGCAAACCAGTGCGGATGCTTTTTATAGCGTTCTTCTTCAACTCCTCTGAAATCAATTCTTGCGATAACCCGTATATTTTCTTTCTTGCAGGCCGCTGTGATCTCTTCCAGTAAATCACGACCGGCAAGAAAGCGGTTGGCTCTGGACATTTCCATGCTATCGGGATAAAAATCAATAATACCGCCGGCATTTACAACCAGCGTATTATACTCCGATGCCTGCATGTATCTGACTACCGAACGGGCATCATATCCGATGGCATCAGGTTCACGCAGGACGGTTTGTAATATTCTCAATTGCTTTTGATACCAGAATAGAGATGCTGGTTTGTTTTGCCGGTTTGTATTGCATGAAATTAAGGCCAGAGATAAAACGAAAATATTATAGTGGATTTTAGTTCTCATATACTATCGAGTCGTTATGATCATACAGGATAATATTTTTTATATAAGCGATGCCACGCACATGAAAACTGATGGCTTTAAGTTTTCCCAAAGGTTCGCGGATGGTATGGGAAAAAGTTTTTTTACCATCAATAAAAATATCAAGCTGATTATTGCCCGTATGCATTTTTATTTGGCGCCATTGGCTCAGGTCGGTATCAAGCCCCGACAGGTCGTCATACTTGCCGTCAAGATGTTCCGAAGCCACTTCAACTTTACTGTAAAAATAATTGCCCGGAGGCCGGATCTGAAAATAGATATCATTTTTTTCGCCACGGAGCCGTATCTTAAATGAGGTGTATTCAAGTCCGTCAATCAATGCATTCTCATGTTCTTTCACACAAAAAGCCAGCAACATACTGTCCATACTGCACCGGAACGTATCGGACAGTATATAATGAACATAAAACTGATTGCCCGGGTGCAGATTGAATTTTGACAGTAAACCTGAAGGGAAAGAGAGTATTGAGTCCTGTTTTATTCCGGTGTTATGATATATGTTATCTTTCTCTATAAATGTTATCCAATCTTTGCAAATCAGATGAATACCCTGTTCTTTTAATATTGTTGTATTTGTTGTGAGTTTAATCCTGTAATAGCCATAGTTGTAATAAATCTGGTTCAAATGGGTTATGTCGGGGTTAAGTAATTGCCGTGGCCTGGCTTTTAATCCCCAGTCAATAAATACACTATCGGATATTTCGCTTATTTTGATAGCGATCCGTGCCGTAAATGGAGAGGTTGTTGATATTGTATCGGTTGTAATAAACTGAAACGATATTTTTTTATCTGCTGTTTTTTTATTTCCGGTAAAATATAAATATCCTGCCATAAGCAACAAAATACCGAGAAACAGAGTCAGCATCAATGCGTATGAAAATTTCCCTGAAGCAGGGTTCTTTTTACGTTTAAAATCCCTCCACGATGAGTATCCCAGATAAATACACAGGATATCGAGAGTTGAGGTATGGGGTGTGTAATTATCGTTTTTTGGGTCGGCTTTTCCGAAAAGCCGCTGTAATGTTTTAACGCTTATATTCTCATGGGTCTTTTCCTGTATACGGTCGCTCAGATCATTGAATATACGCAATGTCCATGGTTGGGGATTATCATCCATAGACATTTCCAGTTCTTTTATAAGTTTTTGTAATGAATCCCTTTCACTCATAGTTACTCAAATATAATAAAAAATTGAATTAGGGTCGTGCAACTTCCTAATACAAGTTCTCAAAGCGCACTCCATTATTTCTCACTGTTTTTCAGAATTTGTAACGTGCAATATAGAGTTTGGCTGAAATTCGTCCGTTAGTTATTAAGTGCTTATTATTTAACGGTTTAAAATGTCTGGTGTACGGATATTAAATGGCTTGGTACATACTTATTTCCCGTATAATTTTATTAAAAAAAGTCGCCTAAATATATAATGGAAAAGAATTTATTAAACCGTGATTTTGCAATAGAAATTCCTTATATACTATAAAACCTGCATTTTTATTGCATTAACGCGGTAACCCAACCTTAAGCCTGAAAAACATGAAAACTAAAGCATTAACTATCAAACCTTGAAATAAATAATTAAAATGATGAGAAGAACACTTTATATTTTTTCGCTGATTTTTTTCTGTAATAATAATTATACCCAACAAATATCCGGCACGTTACAAAAGTGGCAATCATTAATTGTAACTTTTACCGGCCCGTCTACTTCCGAAACAGCTACTTCACCGAACCCGTTTCTGGACTACCGGTTGAATGTTACCTTTACCTCGCCATCAGATAAAAAATATGTGGTACCCGGATATTTTGCCGGCGACGGCAATGG
>Ga0101944_10004921_pt1 | contig 15850 bp, 9 predicted proteins | sample DewCreD2012metaG_FD_75245 | JGI IMG/M metagenome (GOLD analysis project Ga0101944, IMG submission 75245) | Hot spring sediment bacterial and archeal communities from British Columbia, Canada, to study Microbial Dark Matter (Phase II) - Dewar... ...
CCTGACCATCTTCTTTCCTCACGTCCGGCCCTCCCGTCCGGCATACGGGCAGGGTGAAGGTGAACGTGGCCCCGACTCCGGCGTTGTTGGCGGCGCCCAACTCCCCGCCATGGGCCCTGACGATGGTCCGGCTGATGGCGAGTCCCATGCCCATTCCCTCGGGCTTCGTGGTGTAGAAAGGCTCGAAGAGACGGTCCACGTTGTGCTCGTCGATGCCCGTGCCCGAGTCCGAAACGGAGATTCTCGCGGTCCTTCCGTCGTCCGTCGCCGCGGTGATGAGGATCTTTCTTGAACCACGCGGGGTACTCGTCATGGCGCCGGCGGCATTCACCATCAAGTTGAATATCACCTGCTGAAGCTGCACGCGGTCAGCGCGGACGAGGATCGGGCCGGCATTCGTCCCGGTTGCGATGGTCAGCCCATCGATGAGAGGAGCACTGTTTGCCAGGGCCACGCAGTCCATGACCGCCTCGTTGACGTCGAACTCCTCATAGAAGACAGCTTGTTTCTTCAGGAGCGCGCGCATTCGGCGAATCACCTCGCTGACCCTTCTGTCATCGGAGACGATGTCGTCCAGAATCTGCCTGACCTCGTCGAGGTCCGGCTCGGTCATGGACAGGAAACGCCTGGCGGCCTGTGCATTTGCGAGAATCGCGGTGAGCGGCTGGTTGATTTCATGGGCGAGCGATGCGGCCAGCTCTCCCATCGTTGCGACCCGGGTCACATGGGCCAGCTCCGTCATGCGACGGTGAGCCTCGGCCTCCGCCATCCTTCGCCGGGTGATGTCCCGCGTGGTGTGAATGATTTCGGCGACATTGCCGGCGGCGTCCAGAACCGGGTCCACCGAAACCAGGAGCCAGGCCCCCTTTTCCTTGCTGTAGAATTCTTGCTCCTCGTGCCGTCTCGTCGCCAGCATCCTGCCCATCGGGCAGTCCCCCGAGGGTTTGTCTGTCCCGCAGACCAGGGTGCAGCAGTGGCATCCCAACATCCGCTCGGGGGCAAGGCCGTGGAAGTCGGCCGCCGCCTGGTTGACCCGGACGATTCGAAAATTGAGGTCCAGCACCATGATCCGGTCCGGGATGCTGTCAAAGGTGGAATGCCACTCGCTGGCGGCTTGCTTGAGCTTTTCCTCGCTTCTGGACAGGGCGCGATAGGCCTGCTTTCGCCTCTTCAGGTTGTACAGGAGCGCAGCGACGAGGCCGGTCTGCAGCACCAAAAAGGTCCCTGTCCCGAGGATCTGCAGCCTGTAGGTTTCCCAGGCCGAGAATTCCCTGTTGCGCACGATGCTTCCCGGCGGAAGGCTTCCTTCGCTGATGCCCCAGCGCTCGACCTGGCGCCAGTCGACGACGACCCGGTCCGCCTTCACCTCTTGACGCTCGATCTGACCGGCCGCCTCGCCGGACAGGAGGCGCAGCGCCGATTGGGCGGTCTTTTCTCCAAGCTCCGGAAAGCTGTACAGCCGCCCGCCCACTATCCCCGCGCCGATATAATATTCGGAGATGCCGTACACGGGGACACTCGACTTTTCAGCGATCATCGATGCCGCCTGAGGGGAAAGAAAGGTTCTTCCGTGGGCATCCAAATAGTAGGCGAGGTAGAAGATCACTGAAGGCTTGGGCAGTTCGGAGACCTTGATCAGGAGCTCGTCCATGGGAAGACCGCTGAGATGGTGGAACCTGATCTTGTTTCCAAACCGCTGGAACGATTCCCTGGCCAGGCTTTCCAGCTCTCGATCCACCTGGGACGCCCCGGAGACGACGAACACGTCCCGCACATCGGGGTGGAGCCCCAAAGCAAGTTCCAGGGTCCCTTCAAAGTCAAACCTTCCCGTCACGGCCGCACCCTGGTTATTCAAGCCACAGTCATCGAGGAGCCGGGTGTCGATGTCGACGCAAAGCACGGGTGTGCCGGGAAAGAGCTCCTCTTTGTACCTCGCCAGAAAATCCCGGGTAGGGCCAAGGGTGGCAATGATCAGGTCGATATTCCGCCCGGCATATTTCTCCCGGTAGAGGTTGAGGAGCTCCTCGAAGTATCGCTCCCGCGGAAATCTCAGCAGGTCCATGCTCTCGGCATAGAAGTCAAAGAAGAAGGATGGAGAAGCCTTGAGGTGGGAGCGGAGCGTGGTGTCGAAATAGAAAAAGCCGGGAAAGTTGTTTTCGTACGGAAAGAGGATCAGCACCCGCTTGGTCGGAACCGACGCCCACGCCGAGACTGAGCAGAACAGGCAGGCGGCGCCCACCGCCAACATTATGAGAGGCTTCAAGGACCTGCGTGCATGGCGCCCGAAGATATGCATCCCTTTTGAGTCCAAGAGCGGATTCCCGATGAGTAGGATTCTTGCGAAATCCCCTGCCTCTTGACGCATCCGTTGCCCTGGCCTCGCCGTCGGGCTCGGAAGGTTCCTGCAGATTGCTCCTCTCTTAACATAGATCAGCGGGAGATTCTATCGGTTGCGATGGTGTTCTGCTGGGGGAAGACAAGACTGAGGTCTGGGTGGGAGGAAGGCTGTCTGAAGAGATTGGAGGCCTCTTGACTCGAGGATCAGTCAAGTCGCTCTCAGCGGGAATCCAGAGATTCATCTGGATGCCTGGATTCCCGCCAAAGGCATGCGCGGATGACATACAAGAGATAGGGCCAATTCATTCTATGGGGGCATACTGGCGAACCGTCGAAGAGGGAGATCAGCGCACTGATCCCATACGATCACCGCCGGGAGCGCCCAGAACAGGCGGCGCTTTCTCCCAGGGGTAGCCGTTCAAGGCCATTTCGTAGCCCGCGTCGAACAGCTTCCGCATGTACTGCATGTCAAAATCTTCCCGGCGGGGCTCATTGAAGGTTTTCGGGATGTAGGCCAGGTTGAAGTCGAGCCCGTCCCGCTGGGCAAGATAATATATACTCACCAGGTCCCCTCTTCCCTGGTTCTGAATCAAGCTGGATATGGCTCGCCCCACAATATTCAGCGTACGGCGCTCCACTTCCGTCCACTCCGGGTCCAGGCGGGCGTTCCGGATCACATACAGCGTTCGTTGCCGCCGGAGTGTGCTGCTCTCGGTAGCCTCTCCCAGTTTGAAGGAAGGCGGGTAAATGAAAACCTGGGCAACGGTGCCGCCGTCCACGTGCATCTCCTGGTGGAGCCTGCCGTTTACCTCCACATCGATAAGCACGGGGGGAAAAGCGCCTGGAATGGAGGCGGAAGCCAGCATGATGCTCCTGAAGAGATTGAGGGCTTTGGGATCCCCACTGGCGGCAATCTGCCCCATGTTCCAGATGACCCCTTTGCGCGCATCGAGATCCGTCGTTCCGATGAGCAAGAGCCGGCCCTTGCGATACTCCGCTGCGACGGCGTCCAGCATCTTCTTGTCCACATAGCGGCTGAGCAGGGTCCAGAGCGGGGTGGTGTCCGCCATGGCATCCTTGAAGAACACCGTCAGCAGGTTGCGGGGCTTGAAGATGTCCTTCTTGCTGACATTCGTGTAGACGTGTCTGAGGACGTGGTCGTAATCGGGCCCCAAAAAGGCAAACGGGGCGATGAGGGCTCCCGTGCTGATTCCCGTGACGGCCTTGAATTCGGGACGGGTGCCCGCCGCGGTCCATCCCACGAGCAGCCCGGCACCGAAAGCCCCGTCATCCCCACCGCCGGAGACGGCGAGAAACGAAACGGGCGGCAAGGGGCCCTGATGCCCCGATGCCGCAAGGAACGCCTTCTCGCGCTCTAAAGCCTCCAAACCCATGCGGGTGAAATCGTTCATGACATTATCCGGGTTGACGCGGGCATCGGGAATACCCGGGACGACCGCTCCCTGCCGGTACTCGGGCGGCACCGCGGGCCGGCGGGGAAGGGTGCCGCAGCCGGTCGAGAGCATTATCATCACGACCAGTGCAAAAAGCAGGGAACATGAAAAGTCAAATCTCCGGTTCATCTTTCACGCCTCCATGATTCTCGAAAACGTCCTCGCCAAATCGGCCTCTTCAAGAGATCGCTCTCTGCCGCATCCATCTCGGAGATCCATCCCGCTAACCCTTTTCCTCGCTCACCTGAAGCGCCACGATCCGGGCGATGAGGACAGCGGGAAACAGCTGCCCCGCGAGAGCCTCCATCATGGCGAGGCTTCTGGCCAATGGATCCACAGCCAGGACATCACCGTAGCCCACGGTGGTGAGGGTGACAAAGCTGAAATAGACGAAGACGCTGTTCTCTGCCGCCCTGGAGCGCGGGAGGGCGTCCGCGGATGGTGAAAGCTGAAAGGAGCCGGGCAGGAAAACCTCCAACAACTGGTAGAGTGCCGCCCACATGATGCCCTGCATGAGGTAGACGGCTATCGCTCCCAGCACCCGATGACCGGTCTTCGGACCCCGCTCGAAAACCCTCATCATGAGCGTGACGGAGATCATTGCACAGAAGACGGCGTTGATGCCATGCTGCAAAGCCAGCCACATCTTCTCGGGGAAAGTGTTCGGAGCCCATTGAAGCAGAACTGCCGGAATGGCGACCAGCAGCATCAGTCGCCTCAATCGAGCGCTCGGCGACGCGCTGAGCACTCCGGAGAGAAGCACGAACATGAAGAGGACGCTGAGCAACCCGCCGGTGTTATAGTGCCTCGACAGCGGGCCGATGATGAAGATGTGAATCGTCAGGGAGACGAGAAGAACGGACAGGCCGGCGTCCGTGGACCAAAACAAGGCCGGGTTTCGAACCAATCGTTGATAGAATTCATGGATTGAGCTCATGAAACTCGACCTTTTCCAAGTGCACTTCGGTGCCTCCACAAATCAGAAATGAAGCCTCGCCCGGCCCTTGCCCCCACGATTGAAGGCGGACGTCTTCCGGCATGGAGAATCGGGATCGTCCTCCATGGCAGGCCGGACTCTGAAGGTCCAGGTCAGGGCTGCCGCTGTCACTTCCTCGAAAGGATCCGGATCGTGTCGTCTTCCCAGGTCGCCTGGGGATACTCGACAATCCGGCCCATTTCTCCAGTCCCGGAGAGGATCACCAGGGTTGGGACTCTCCGGATGCCGTGCTTTGCGGCAGTGCCCGAAGGCTCGGTCTTGGACCGGTCGACGCCATAAAGCTTCACGCGTTCAGCGGGGGCTCCGGCCTGCTCCAGGACGGCCATCATCATGCCCAGCTGCTGGTGCGTATCCTTGCACCAGGAGCCGCCGAAGATCAGAAAGCTTGCCTGGGTCTCGTGCTGAAGCTGCTTCAGCATTGCTGCCTTCCCAGGCGGGAGCCGGTACCAGTCCGCCGGTTCCCAGCCGGTCTCAGCCTGCCACCTGGGCCAGCTGGTTTCGCCCACAATGGTCTTGCCGAGCGGATCACCCTCGGAAGCACCTTGGGTCGACGCCGGCTTTTCCGCCACGGTCGCCGTCTGGCAGCCCGCCGCCAGAATCAAGGTCAAAAGCGCCGCCCCCACCCACATTCCTCGACGATGCCGCAAATCTTCCTCCTGCAACAGATCTCTCGTTTTCGGTCTCGAATCTCCGGTTTCCTGTTTCAGGTCCCACATTGGAGACCGGCCCGTTCTCCGGCTCCCCCCAGGAAGCGGGATGGCTTGCGCTCCCGCCATGCCTCAGCCTGCGGATGGAGCTTTCCTCACGCCCTCGGCGACGGGGGGACCCTCATCCGGGGAACCGGCGGGCACGCTCTTCTCGGCGGTTTCCACCCAGCCCCCTCCCATGGATTTATAGAGGTTGATGTACGCATTGAGCACATTCCCCTGGATGCTGGTGCGGATGAGCTCGGCATTGAACAGGCTCCGTTCGGCGTCGGTCACCTCGATGTAGCTCGCATAGCCTTCGTCGAAGCGCAGCATGGACAGGCGGGCATAAGTGCGCAGGGCGTCGATCTGGTCGCCCAGGGCCTGCATCTGCTCCTGGAACTTCACCCGGTCGACCAGGGCGTCCTCCACCTCCCGGAACCCGTTCTGGATGGCCGCCTGATACGCGTAAAGGGTCTGCTGCTGGAAGGCTTCGGCGGCCTCCACCTGCCCCTTGATACGGCCCGCCGTGAAGATCGGCATGGTGAGCGGCGCAGCCAGGCTCCAGACCTTGGTCGAGCCCATGAAGAGGCTGGAAAGATCCGTGCTCGAGTAACCCAGGAGGCCCGTCAAGGAAATCGTGGGGAAATAAAGGGCTTTCGCTTCGCCGATCCGGGCGTTGGCCGCGATCAGGTTCTGCTCGGCCTGGCGGATGTCAGGGCGCCGCTCCAGGAGATCCGACGGAAGCCCCTCCGGTACGCCGGGGATGCCGAGATCATCCAGCTTCCGGCCCCGCACGATGTCTCCGGGATTGCGGCCGAGAAGGATGCTCAGCGCATTTTCCGTCTGGACGATGGCCCGCTCGATCTCGGGGATCCTCGACAGGGCATCCCGGTACTCGGCATCGGACTGGCTCAGCACCACCTCCGAGACCACGCCCCCATCGAAGCGCATCTGGAAGATGTCGAAGCTCTTCTTGCGGCCCTCGGCGGTTTTCCTGGTGATCTCAAGCTGCTTGTCGAGGGTCAGGAGATCCACATAGGTTGCCGCCACGGACGAGACGAGCGTCAGGACCACGACCCTTCGGGCCTCCTCGGTGGCGAGCAAATCCGCCCGGGCAGCCTCGGTGGCGCGCCGCAGCCTCCCGAAGAAGTCGATCTCCCAGCTTCCGTTCAGAAACACGTCATAGGTGTCGAAGGTCGCCCGGACCGACGGGATGGGACTGAGGCCATCCTGGCTCACCCGCTGGCGGGCAAAGGTGGCGCCCGCGCCGACCTGGGGGAAGAGGTTGCCGCGCGTGGTGACATAGCGGCCCGCAAACTCCTCGATCCTGGCCGTCGCGATGCGAAGGTCCTTGTTCTCCTCGAGGGCGATCTCGACCAGCTCATTGAGGACCGGATCCCCGAACTGCTCCCACCAGGCCGTATTGGCGACCTCCCTCCCTTCCGTTGCCTCGAAGCGCCAGCCCGCCGGCACATCCACCGCGGGGCGCCTGTAGTCCGGTCCCACGGCGCAGCCAGAAAGCAGCGCCGCAAGCACACAGGCGAGAACCTGGTTACGCATGCTCCCCTCCCTTCTCCTCGTTCTCCGCAACATGTTGAACCGCTCCCCCCGTGTGTCCACCAGGCGACTCCCCGCGGTGAGTCATGCGCTCCACCACGTAAAAGGTCACCGGAATGAGAAAGATGGCGATGAATGACGCGGCGAGCATGCCGCCGATGACGCCGATACCCATGACCTGCCGGGCGACGGCCCCCGCTCCCGAAGCGATGGCCAGAGGCACGCACCCCAGGATGAACGCGAAGCTCGTCATGAGGATGGGCCTGAGCCTGAGCCTCGCCCCTTCGAGAGCGGCTTCCACGATGGACTTGCCCCTTTCGAACTCCACCTTGGCGAATTCCACGATCAGGATGGCGTTTTTGGCCGAGAGCCCGATGAGCATGATGAGGCCGATCTGAGCGTAGAGGTTGAACTCCAGCTGGCGGACGAATATGCCGGCGAAGGCTCCGAATATGGCCACAGGAGTCACGAGAAGCACGCTGAAGGGAAGGGACCAGCTCTCGTACTGGGCGGCGAGGATCAGAAACACGAAGATGAGGGACAGGGCAAAGATCACCGATATCGGCACTCCCTCCTGGGCCTTCTTTTCCTGGAACGACATGCCGAGGTAGTCGTAGCCCATCTCCCGCGGCATGTTCTGCCTGAATACCTCCTCCAGGGCCCGCATGGTCTGGGCCGAGCTGAACCCCGATGCGGGGGTGGCGTTGATCTGGGCCGAACGGTAGAGGTTGTAGCGCATGGTGAACTCGGGGCCCGAGCGGTCCTCAAACCGGATGAGCGTCGAGAGCGGAACGGACCCGCCGTCATCGTTCCTCACGTAGAACTGCCCCAGCTGCTCGGCATCGGTGCGGTATTCCCCCTCGGCCTGCAGGTATACCTGCCACTGGCGTCCGAATCGATTGAAATAGTTGATGAAATACCCTCCCATGAAGGCCTGGAGCGTTCCATACACGTCCTTGAGGTCAACGCCCTGCTTCAGGACCTTGTCGCGCTCCACATCGACGAAGATCTGGGGGACCGTCGGCAGAAAAGTGGTCGTGGCCCGTGCGATTTCCGGCCGTTTGGAAGCGGCCGCCAGGAACTTCTGCGTGTTCTCCCACAGGAAGGGGATGTCTTTGCCCGCGCGGTCCTGCAGGAGGAACGTGACTCCTCCCGAGGTCCCGATCCCCGGAATGGCCGGGGGCGAAAAGGCGAAGGCCGTCCCCTGGGGCAGCTGGCTCAACCGGCGGTTGAGGCTCGCCATGATGGCCCCGTATTTCTCTTCGGGCTTCTTGCGCTCATGCCAGGGCTTCAAGGTGATGAAGAAGAAGCCGCTGTAGGTGTTGGTGACGCCCGAGAGCATGCTGTAGCCCACAACGGTCGTACAGTACTCGACCCCCGGGGTCTCCATGATGGTCTTCTCGAGCTCTCGGCAGGCTTCATCGGTACGCTGGAGCGAGGCCGCGTTGGGGAGCTGCACGCCGGCGTACAAATAACCCTGGTCCTCCTCCGGGAGAAAGCCGCCGGGCACCCGGCTTCCGAGGAGCCCCGTCGCCCCGGTGAAGACCAGGAGGAGAATCAGGCTGACGGCGAACTTCCGGATGAAGAAGCCGCAGAGCCTCACATAGCCGTTGGTGGCCTTTCCGAAGACGTTGTTGAACCCCCGGTAGAAGGCGCCGAGGGGCCCCCAGGCCTGCTTTTTGGGCTTCAGGATCAGGGCCGAGAGGGCGGGGCTCAGGGTCAGGGCGTTGAAGGCCGAAATCAGGACCGAAATGGCGATGGTGAGGGCAAACTGCTGGTAGAGCTTGCCCGTGATGCCCGGGATGAAAACCGTCGGCAGGAAAACGGCCGAAAGGACCAGGGCGATGGCCACCACGGGTCCCGAGACCTCCTCCATGGCCTTGAGGGTCGCCTCCTTGGGCGACAACCCGTGCTCGATGTGATGCTCCACCGCCTCCACCACCACGATGGCGTCGTCCACCACGAGGCCGATGGCGAGCACCAGGCCCATGAGCGCGATGGTGTTGATGGAGAAGCCGATCATGGGGAAGAACATGAAAGTTCCGATGAGGGAGACCGGAACCGCGAGAGCCGGAATGAGCGTGGCCCGCCATCCCTGGAGGAAGATGAACACCACCATGATGACGAGGACCAGGGCTTCAACGAGGGTGTGGAGGATCTCCTTGATCCCCTCCCGAACGGCCTGGGTGGTGTCGAGGGAAACGGTGTAGTCCAGATCCGAGGGAAATGACGTCTGCTTCACTTCCTCCATGAGCTTCTTCACACCGTCCACGGCCTGGATGGCGTTGGTTCCCGGAAGCTGGTAGAGAGCCAGGACGGCGGACGCTTTCCCGTTGAGCCGTCCGTTCATGGCATAGGTCTGGGAGCCGAGCTCGAGCCGCGCCACATCGCTCAGGCGCACCAGCGACCCGTCGGGATTCGCCCTGACCACGATCCGGCCGAACTCCTCCGGAGTCTCGAGCCTTCCCTGGGCCCGGATGGCGTAGGTATACTCCTGCCCCGGCGGCGCGGGCTCCGCGCCTACCTGGCCCGCCGGGTTCACCGTGTTCTGTTTTTTGACCGCGTCCACGATTTCGGGAATCGTGATGTTGAGCTTGGCCAGAATGTCGGGCCTCACCCACAGCCGCATGGCGTACTGGCCGGCACCAAAGACCGTCACGCTCGCGATGCCGGGGACGCGGGTCAGCTGGTCGTTCAGGTTGATGAAGGCGTAGTTGGCGAGAAATGTCGCATCGTAGGTGTCGTTGGGGGAGAAAAGCGAGACCAGCATGAGGGGCGACGAGGTGGATTTCTTGACCGTGACCCCGTAGTCGCGCACCTCGGCGGGGAGCTTCGAGTCGGCCTGGCTCTTTCGCATCTGGGCCAGCACCTGGTCGATGTTCGGGTCCGTCGCCACGTCGAAGTTCACGTAGAGCTTGAGCTCCCCGTTGTTGGCGTTGAGCGAGTACATGTAATTCATGTTGTCGACCCCGCTCATCTCCTGCTCGATGGGGGTCGCAACGGACTGCTCGACCGTCTGGGCGTCCGCTCCGGTGTAGGTGGTGTTGATGACGATCTCGGGCGGGACGATGTCCGGATACTGCGCGATGGGCAGCCCCAGAATGGACACCATCCCGACGATCACCGTGATGATGGCGATGACGATGGCCACGATGGGCCGGTTGACGAAGAACTTTGCCATGGAGGAACCGCCTTTCGTTGTGTGAGCCTTCAGCCAACAGCCAGCGAATCATTTCATTATGGGCACCACCTTCATGCCGTCCTTCACCTTCTGTAGACCTTCGGAGACAATGCGATCGCCGGGCTTCAGCCCCTCGGTCACGATCCAGAGATTGTCCGAGCGCTCGCCCACCTTGACGGCTTTCAGTCGCACCACGTTTTCAGCGTCCACCAACGCCACCTGGTAGCGCCCTTGCAGCTCGGAAACCGCCCGCTGAGGCACCAGGAGCGCCCCCGTCTCCTGCTTCACGACGGCCCGAACTTTGGCGAACTGCCCGGGACGCAGGAAGTTGTCGGGGTTGGGAAAGGTGGTCGCCACCTTCAAGGTGCCCGTCTGGGGGTCCACCTGACGGTCCGCGTAGGCGAAGCTGCCCTGATGCTTCCAGGTGGATCCGTCGGCCAGGATGAGCTCGAGGGGCATCCGGACCTCTTTACCCCCCTGCCTGCTCCCGGCATCCTGGGCGAACTGCAGGTATTCCGTCTCGCTCAGCGACACATACACCTTGATGGGGTCCACCGTGGAAACGGTCGTCAGCACCTGGCTCTGGGGCGTCCCCACAAGATCGCCGATCTGGGCCTTGGCAAGCCCCGCGATGCCGTCAATGGGTGATTTGATTTTGGTGAATTCCAGGTCGAGGGCCGCCTTCTTGTAGGATGCCTTGGCCTGAAGCACCTGAGCTTCGGCCGCCTGAACCGCACCCACCGCGTCGTCCTTGTCTTTCTGGCTCACGGCGTTGGCCTTGGCGAGCGGCAGGATGCGCTTCAACGTGGCCTCGCTGGTCTTGAGTATGGCCTCGAATTTAGCCAGAACAGCCTTGGCTTCGTCCAGGCTGGCCTGGAAAGGCCGCGGGTCGATCTCGAAAAGAAGGTCCCCCTTGCGGACGAAATCGCCCTCCTTGTAGTTCTGCCTGATGAGGTAACCCTGGACCTGGGCCTGGATGACGGCATTCACGAGGCCGTCCGTGGAAGCCACCCACTCCTTGAACACCGGGAGATCCTTCTGGAGGACCGTCATGACCTCCACTTCGGGCGGCGGCGGGGTTGCACCCTTCTCCTGTGCCAATACGGGCTGGACAGCGGCGAAAGCAGTGCATGCAAGCAAGAGAACCCATTCTATCTTCACGTCAATCCCCCTCCTTTAGATGGTCACTCTACTATTCATCGATCCTGAGTGAAAAAAAGGCTTTGTCAGTTCAACGAATGGAAGCTGTTGTCCCGAGAAATCGGAAACCAAAGGCATCCGACTCGATGGCGTTCCGGCGTATCCATACAGGATCTCCGCCCGCACCCCGCAAGAGATCGCTCCGAACCGACGCCTGCAGGCCCACTCATGCTATCTTGGCCCGGTGTTCCAGACTATCCGGCAGTTAAGCAGGGTTCGAGAGCAACTTCAAGTTGGACTTTAGTCCAATAGTGCCCACTATTGGACCAAGGTCCAATAGCTTCCGGGCTTGAATTCCTTTAGCTTCAAAAGTACGGAAGATAAACTGCGTGCGTCATGGCTGCATGAGGAAACTCGGCATGGACCGCTCACGCACGAGTACCTTGCGGCGCCTTGGTTGGCGTACTTCGGCAGGACCGTTCCGGAGCACACCTATTTGCGTGCTTCAGTCAAGTGGTCCTGAGGGGAAATACTCGTGCTCTTGGAAAGGAGACAAAAAGTGTTCGTTCCCGGTTCAAGCCTCAGACGGTCGCAGGTGCTCCTCCTGGTTTTTGCTCCAGCCCTGGTTCTTTTCCAGCTCCCGGCCCATGCGGCTGCACCGGCATCCAAATTTGAGGTGCCCGGAAGCCACAGGGCCTCGGAAATTCTTCCGCCACAGCTGCTTTCCGGGCCCCACCATCGGGTTCGTGACGTGGTGGTCTCCTATGGCTACATGCACCATTACGTGGTCGATTCCGACTTCGGCACTTTTGAAGTCACGGGTGATATGGCCCTGCGCAAGCTGATCCGCGAGATCGGAGCCATTGCGGAATTGCGGGAAGTCAAGAAGGGCGAGGCCTACCTGGACGGTCTCAAGAAGGCCGCCTCTCAGCCCCTGGAGTTCGGGGCGAACATGCTCACGGACCCCGTTGACACCGTGAGCGGGATTCCTAAAGGAGTTGCCCGCCTGTTCAGCAATGTGAAGACAGGGCTCACGACCGAAGCACGGCCGGGGGAGGACGGCAAGGTCGAGCAGGCTTTGGCGGTCTCCTCCAACAAGCGGATTCTCGCGTCCAAGCTGGGCGTGGACGTCTACTCCAGCAACAGCGTTCTGCAGAAGGAGCTCAACAGCGTGGCGTGGGCCACGGCCATCGGGTCCATCTCGCTTTCGGTGGCCCTGGCCCCCATTGGCGGCCCCGCCGTGACCGCTGTCTCCGTCACCAGGCTGTCCCAGCAGTTCACCGATATGCTCAGGGATTACCCGCCCCAGAGGCTCTGGGAGATGAACGGTCAGAAGCTCGAGGCCATGGGCGTGTCCCCGGGGCTTGCTTCCCGTTTTCTGGACCATCCAGCCTACACCGCCACCCAGGACACGGTCATCGTACACGCCCTGGAAGCGCTGTCGGGCGCCAGGGGACGCGAGGCCTTCCTGCAGCTGTCGCTTTCAGCCGACGACGAGGAGTCGGCCAACTTCTTCATGCAGATGGCCGAAACCATGAAGGGATATCATTCGAAGGTGTCCCCCATTCGGGAGATCAGTGCGTACGGGCCGCTCGTTTTTGCCAAGGCGTCCAATGGGAGCGTGCTCATCCCCCTGCCGCTGGATCACGGCATCTGGACCGAGCGGGCCAGCCAGCGTGTCCCGGCGGCCTTTTCGGCCTACAAGGCCGCCAACCCCGGCGTGAAGAAGTTCGAGGTCTGGGTGACCGGCACCGTGAGCAAGATGACAAAAGCTGAGCTGGCGAAGCTCGGGGCCCAGGTTTCTGAAAAGGTCGATAAGCGGATCGAGTTCGTCTTCTAACATGATTACGAGGGAAACATCATGAGCGTGAATGGGTTTCGCAGTCTGCTTGCTGTAGCGGTCGTCCTGAACCTTGGTCTTTCCGGCTGCTCCTCGATGAAGGCCAAACCCTCGGAGGGGGCAGGCTTTGTCCCCGTGCAGGAAATGTCGAAGCGGGAGGACCTTCCGTTCAACAAGGTCTGGGTCAAGGCGGGCGTGGACTGGAAGCGCTATCAGTCCATCTACATCAGAGAAGTGAGCTCAGATTACCTCATGCAGTCCGACTGGTGGAAAAAGGGCATGCGCAAGAATGATATGGAAAAGGACGCGCGCAAGGTCGCTCAATACATGCATGACCGATTTGCCGAGGCGTTCAGAGAGGATCCCCGGAACCGTTTCGCGGTGGTGACGTCTCCCGAGCCCGGCTCTCTGACCCTGGCTTTGGCGCTGACGGAGCTGGTGCCCAGTCACCCCGTCATGGAGGCCCTGTCCATTGCCGCCCCCTACGGGTCCGGCGTGGCGGTCCAGGCGGCAGCGAAGGAATCAGGAGCCAAAGCGACCGTGGCATTCGAAGCCAGGATCGAAGACTCGGTCACCGGTGAGGTGCTGGCCATGGCCGCCGACCGGGAGCAGGGCAAAATGGCTCCGGTGAATCTGAGGGCCCTCACCTGGTATGGGGAGGCCTATGTCATCATCGATGAATGGGCCGGCCAGTTTGTCCAGATCGCAAACCGAAGGCCGGGTGAGGTCGTCAAGGATTCCAGCCCGTTCACGCTCATGCCATGGTAGCACAATGGACGGAAGGGCGATGTGACAGACGAACCCTCGATGCAGGCTCCGCAAGGCCCCGGCGTTCTGCCGATCCTTGATTGGGTCCGTGAATACCGCGGGGAATGGCTGCGGCTGGACGTGATTGCGGGCCTGACCACCGCCGCGGTGGTCATTCCGAAGGCGATGGCCTATGCAACCATTGCCGGCCTGCCGGTGCAGGTGGGACTCTACACGGTCCTGCTGCCCATGTTGATCTATGTGGTGTTCGGTACCTCCCGGCCGCTCAGCGTCAGCACCAGCACCACCATCGCCATCCTGGCGGCGGCCCAGCTCGGACAGGTCGTCCCGGGATCCGATCCGGCGTCCCTGTTGAGCGCAGCGGCCATGCTGACGCTCCTCGTGGGAGCCATTCTTGTTCTGGCTTCATTCCTGAGGTTGGGCTTCATCGCCAATTTCATTTCCGAGCCGGTGCTGGTCGGCTTCAAGGCCGGCATCGGGCTCGTCATCGTTCTGGACCAGTTCCCGAAGCTGCTGGGCTTCCATATCCAGAAAGGGACGTTCTTCCACAACCTCCTCGGTCTCGTTCAGGGCCTTCCCGAGACGTCCATTGCAACATTGGCCGTGGGGGCGGTGATGGTGGCCATTCTGGTATTGCTGGAACATCTCTATCCGCGTTCCCCGGCCCCGCTGATTACGGTCGCCGCAGGCATTGCCGGCATGGGCCTGCTGGGTTTGCAGGACTACGGCGTCGCTTCCGTCGGACAGATCCCAACGGGTCTGCCGCCGCTCACGCTGCCCGATCTTTCCCTGGCCGAGAGGCTCTGGCCGGGGGCCCTGGGCATCGCACTCATGAGCTTCACCGAAACCGTGGCCGCGGGGCGTGCCTTCGCGGGAAGTGAGGAGCCGCCTCTCCAGGCGAACCAGGAGCTTCCGGCGACGGGACTCGCCGGCCTGGGCGGCGCGTTTTTCGGGTCCATGCCGGCCGGCGGAGGGACCACTCAGACCGCGGTGAACCGTGCCGCGGGGGCAATGACTCAGATATCGGCGCTGGTCACCGCCGGCGCCGCGCTCATGACGATGCTCCTCTTTGCTCCACTAATCGGGCTGATGCCGGAAGCCACGCTCGCGGCGGTGGTCATCATCACCTCCGTCGGATTGATCAAGCCGGCGGATTTCCTCGCCATCCTGAGAATTCGGCAAATGGAGTTCGTCTGGGCCCTCGCCGCCTTCACCGGAGTGGTCCTGCTGGGAACTCTGAAGGGTATCCTGGTCGCCATCATTGTCTCCCTCGTGTCCATAGCCTACCAGACGGCCAATCCACCGGTCTATGCGCTGGGGCGGAAGCCGCGCTCGAATGTCTTTCGGCCTTTGTCGAATCGCCGTCCCGATGACGAAACCTTCCCCGGTCTGCTCCTGCTGCGTGTGGAAGGGCGGGTTTTCTTCGCCAATGCCGAGCGCATCGCGGAACGGATCAGGCCCCTGGTCGCCGATGCCAACCCGAGGGTCGTCGCCCTCGACCTCAGCCGGGTGCCCGACCTGGAGTACACGGCCCTCAAGATGCTCACCGAAGCCGAGAAGCGTCAACGCGACCGTGGCGTGACTCTCTGGCTGACGGGACTCAATCCCGAGGTCCTGGCCATGGTGCAGCGGTCGTCATTGGGCGAGACCCTCGGGCCCGAGAGAATGTTCCATAACCTGGAGCTGGCCGTTACGCACTATCTGGAAGTGAATGGAGCTGCCGGCGACTAGCTGTTAACGGTTGGCTGCCATGCAGTGTATAATTAGGATCATCGTGGATTAGCGTGAGGGTGACTTCCTCTCCACCCTTCGGGGGGAGAGGGTCGGGGTGAGGGGGGCTTACAGAATCAAGATCTCCCCTCACCCTAGCCCTCTCCCTGAGGGAGA
>Ga0101944_10004922_pt1 | contig 15845 bp, 14 predicted proteins | sample DewCreD2012metaG_FD_75245 | JGI IMG/M metagenome (GOLD analysis project Ga0101944, IMG submission 75245) | Hot spring sediment bacterial and archeal communities from British Columbia, Canada, to study Microbial Dark Matter (Phase II) - Dewar... ...
TCCCGCTTCACTTCGGTCGCCAGAAGCGCGAAGACGCCGACCAGGCTGGCCCAGCCCGCGAGCCAGCCGATGCCCGCCTGTTGCGCTGCGGTGAGGTGCGATGCGATGGGTTCGCTCGCCAACAGCCCCGGCATGCAATGCGCGGCAAGCACCACCAGCGCCGTCCGACGGTAACGCGGCGGCAGGCACAGGCCGGGGAGCCGGCCGTACCACTCCAGCTTTGCGAAGGCCAGCGTCAGGGCACCGGCAATCCAGACCGGGGCGTAGCCGGGGTGCAGATTGATCGCTTCGTCCAGCGCGATCATGCCGCCCGAGAGGAAGAGTGCCGCGACGATCAGCAGGCCGTGCATGTCGCGCCCGCCCTCGCGGCGCTTCATCAGCACGACCGTGGCCACGACCAGCAGGCAGATTTCGTAGGCATGGATCAGCCCGGCAACGGCGCAGACGCGCGGAACGTCCCAGACTCGAGGATCCAATGTGCGGCTGAGTTCCAGGACGCCCCAGCCGAACAGCGATGCGGAGATGACGTACAGCGGGTTGGCGCGGACACATTCGCGCAAGAGCCATGCGCCCGGCCGTTCGCAGAACTGGATCAAAGGCGTCGATGTTTTCATGAACCTTCCTCCCGATCGCAGGCAACACGCTTCCCCGGAAGGAACGAGTCCTTCGCCGCGGCGCCGCTTTTCCGGTCTCTTCTCGCACCGGCGGCCCAAGCCGCCGGCACGAAAACCGCCATCCTTCAGGTTACTAACGGAGAATGCGATGCTTCTTTTGCCCGACGTGCAGCCGTCCGCCGCGACCCATGCTCGCCAAGTCGTTCTTGCCACAACTGGAATCGAATAGTAGAGTGCTCCTGTACGTCCGATGGTTTCGGATGTCGAATGCATCGACGGCCGCGGTGCGCCGGGAGACGTTTCCGAGATGACTACGGCATACAAGGGAGGAAGCCCCATGACGATGGCGAAAAGGGGGGCGTTGGTAACGGTACTGTTTCTGGTTTTCGGCACCGCCGCACGTGCCGCCGAGCTGAGCGACGCCGACCGGCAGCGGGCCGAGCAATGGGTGCAGGATCTGGGCGATGCCGACCCGGCCAAACGAGCCGCAGCCGAGACCGAACTGCGGTCCATGGGGCCCAAGGTCGCGCCTGTCCTGTCCAAGTCGACCGTGCCGAACGAAGCCGGGCAGGTCCGCCTACGTGCCATCCTCGTCGACCTCAGCGTCGACAGCTCCCGCATCGACCCCACCGACGCCGGCACGCTGATGCAGCTGGGCCGTGAAGAGGCGCTTGCCAAGCGCTACGATAACGCGCACCGCTGTTACCGCCGCGCCGAGAAGATCTACGACAGGCTCAAGGACGACGCGGACGACATGAAGGACAAGGTCAAGCGGACCGAGTACCGCGACCGCGAACAGACGGCCAAGAAGCGCGCCGACAAGGCCGAACGCCTGGCCAAGGGCCACGGCTTCAGCGGTTTGAATCTGGGCGTGGTGAAGATCGGCGTCGAACATGATAACAGCGATCAGGACTGGTAAGACGCTGCGCGTCTTTGCGCGGGACTCCGTGGCGGAACGGGCGGGTCAACCCGGCAGTTTCCGCTCGGACATCTTGTTGGAGGGATGCTCTTCCTTCCGTCCGTGCGCGCAGACGGCCGTCCATTCGGCCAGCCGCTTGCCCAACAAACGACACGTGGCTTGCGCATCCTCGGTGCGCGGCTCGCGCGCCGTCACCGCGCCGTAGTGGCACGTACCCAGCTTGGTGGCATAGTCGGTCACGCCGAAGACCAGGAAACCGAAGTTCATCAGCACCGTCAGAAGCGACTGGCATGCGAGTTCCGCGCCGCCGCCCCAGCCTCCGGAGGAACTGAAGGCGCAACCGATCTTGCCATCCAGCTTCATCCAGTATTCGGCCATCGTCTCGTCCCAGAACTTCTTCATCTTCCAGGAAAGGATGCCCATGTTGGTGGGACTGCCCAGCGCCAGGCCGTCGCACCAGAGCAGGTCCTGCGGGGTGGCTTCGTCCACCGACCGCACCCGCACCTCGGTGTCGGCAACGAGCGATGCCCCTTCGGTCACCAGCTTCGCCATCTTGGCCACGTTGCCGGTCTTCGAATCGTAGAGCACGAGGATTCGGTTCATCGTCCCTGCCTTTCCTGTCGCATAAAGCAAGCTTCCGGATGGCGCGGGGAAAAACCGCCTTCCGTCAGCGCACGCAAGCCGCTGAACAACCGCGCGCCTCGCCGATCGTCACGCGTTCCAGCCGGACCGCCTTGGGTAGCGCCTTTTCCAGGCGCCGAAAGATCACCGCGGCCATGTTTTCAGCGCTGGGCGAACGCCTTCCGGCCAGGAACTCCGGCACTTCCGCGTTCAGATACCGTCCGCGGAGCCGCGCGACCTCGGCACTCACGGCCTTCTCGAGGTCCAGGAAATCGATCGCCATGCCGGAACGGTCCAGACGAGCCGCCGAAACGATCACCGCCACGCGAAAGCAATGACGGTGCGGCGGCTCGGTCCGGCCACGATAGTGGCGCAAGGCGTGTTTGGCGGAAAACCGGGTCTCGAACGTGACTTCGTATCGTGCCATGCCGCTCGCACCGATCGGCTAAGAATCGGAATGGAAAGCCGAATCGCCACCGTCCGGCAGGTCCCATTTCCACTCCGCGATCCCCTCTTCGTGGTGAAAGACCGTCCTACACCCCTTCGACCGCCACGATCTGCTCGAATTGCTGCTTCAACCGGTGCTCGATCCCCATTTTCAGGGTGATCGCGGCACTCGGACAGCCATGGCAGGCGCCGCGCAGGCGCAGCCGCACGATGCCGTCTTCATAGCCCACGTACTCGACGTCGCCGCCGTCCATGGCGATGGCCGGCCGGATTTCCTCGTCCAACACCTTGTTGATGCCGGCTTCGATCTCGCTGTCGGTCGCCGCCGGGACCGCCGCATCGGGCGAAACGGCGGGTTTTCCGGATTCGATGTGCTTGAGAATGGCCGCTTCGACGGCCGTCCAGAGCGTGGACCAGTCCGTACCCGGCTGTGCGCTCACGGTCAGGAAGTTCCGGGCCACCAGCACACCGGTGACGCCCGGCAGGGCAAAGATCGCTTCGGGCAGCGGCGAACCCTTCGCCTTTTCGCTGCTGGAAAAGTTTCGTCCGCCTTTCTCCAGCAGCATCCGGTTGACGGTGAAGCGTACGCTCAAGGGGTTGGGCGTGCGCTCGGGGATCACCTGCACCTCGTCGTTCCTGCAACATCCGCCTTCGTGGTCATGTTCGCAACAGGCCATTTTAGAATCTCCTTGTCCGGTGGGTGAATGTGCCATGCCCACGCGGACATTCATGTGTAACGGTCGCGAGCGCCCGACAGCCCGATGAAAAGTCCCCTCCCCGCCTTTCCACACGAAGGGGCGGTGGAAGACAACCGTCCATTTTCCCATCGACGGGCCGCTAACTCAGCGCTGCAAGCCCGGAAAGCTCCTTCCAGTGTTCTTTGGGACGGAGGGCTTTGGATCCCTGCCTGCAGAGCGGGCAGTCTTCCGGCTTCCACGTGTGGATGGACGGGGTGATCAGGGCCCTGATGCGGTAATCGGCAATACGCTCCAACCCGGAACGGTTGACCAGGCAGAGGATGTAAGGCAGGACCCGGACACCCTCGCAACGCTGCAGGGCCTCGATCGTCTTGAGGGTCGAGCCGCCTGTCGAGATGACGTCTTCGACCGCCAGCACCTTCGCCCCCGCGTGGATGTTGAAACGCGCCAGTTTCATCGCATCGCCATCTTTTTCAGTGAAGGCGGCCTGGGCGCCCAGTTGCTCGGCCGCCGCGAAGGCGAACGTGATCGCGCCCATGGCCGAGCCGACGACCCAATCCGGCTTTTCGTCACCCGTAGGGAAAAGCGGCCGCAGTCCGTCGTGCGCGGTCAACATGCCGCGCACCAGCGCCGGACGCTGCATCACCAGCGTGCAGTTCACATAGCCGTCCGAATGAAGCCCGCTGGTCAACAACGCATGCGGGCTCTTCGAGAATCCGTCATGCAGCCAGATGGCGCCCGCCCGCACAAACTCCTGCATCCAATCGGTCACGGCCGTCCCCTCCGAAAAGCCCCCGGGATGGGCGTGGTCATAGCAAACCGCGCCGTCGGTGCAAGCGGGAAGTTGCGGAGTGCGGCCTTTCGCCAGGGAGTAGCGGAACGGACGCCCACCGTTTGGGGGCGAAAAAACGGGGGGAGAGCCCTGTGCTCTCCCCATCCGTTCCACGCCACAGGGCAACAGGCGGACGATTTGCGCCCTGAGCGAAAGGGCCAGGAGAAGCCGACCTAGACCGTAGGGGCCCGCCAGGACGGGAAAAGACCGGCGCTCGAGCGCCGGTCGCGGCCGCTCACTTCGTGGACTTCTTTCCCTTCTTCCCCGCCGGATCCTTGGTCATGTTTCCTTTGTCGGCCGCGTCGGCATTCTTGCGCGCCTGTTCGCGATCGCGGGCCATCTCCTCGACGGTCTTCGTCCTTACCCGGGCGGCGCCTTCGGTGACGATCCGCTTCACGCGCGTGCCGTTCTTCTCGGCCTCGTTCAAACGGGCCTTGGCCTTGGGAATCTCGTCGCGATACTGCGGCAGCCACTGGGCCTGTTCGACCAGCATCTCGTCGGTGAGTTGCCAGACTTCCTCGGGGTTGCAGACCGCGCCGGTCAGCGGGTCGTGCAGCATCGCGAGTTTCAGGAGGTTGACGTCGCCCTTCACGGCCGCCTCCACGGCCATCTGCTGGACGCGCACGGAAGCCGAGCAGGTTGCGGCGCAGCCGAGCGGCAGGTCGCCGATCACCGGCGAATGCAGTCCAGTACGGTCCACGTAGCCGGGGATCTCGACCACGCAGCCGTCGGGCAGGTTGGAGATGTGGCCGCGGTTGACGACATTGAAGTGCCCGCGGTAGGTGCGGCCGGTTTCCAGCGCTTCGATGATGTACGAACCGTGCTCCTCGCTGCGCTGATCGGGGGCGATCTTGGGCGGCTCCTCCTTCATCCAGTTCGGGAAGTCCGTCTCGAACCAGTTGCGCCCCTCGGTGCAGACGCGCAGGTAGCCGCCCGTCTCGCCGTGAATCCAGCTCGACAGGTCGATCCACTGAGGAATCTCGGCGACACGCTTGCGATACCACGGCAGGTACTCGCTCAGGTGCCCGTTGGATTCCGTGCTGTAGTAGCCGAAGCGCTTGAGGACATCCAGGCGGACCTTTTCGGTTTTCTGCAGGTTCGGGAGCAACTGGAACATCTCGTGGAGCTTCGAGGTCAGATCGCGTCCGCGCCACTTGATGCTGATGAACCACGTCTGGTGGTTCAGCCCCGCGGCGATGACATCCACCTCGCGCCGGTGGAGCCTGGCGTCCTGCGGCAGCAGGCCTTCCTTTTTCGCCCAGGCTTCGACGGCCTGCGCGATCTGCCAGTGCGCGCCCTGGACGCCGTGGCAAAGCCCGATCGTCCGGACCCCGCCGTACTGGTTGCAGGCCCAGGTGTTCATCGCCATCGGGTTGGCGTAGTTCAGGAAGAGCGCCCCGGGCTTGGCCACTTCCCGGATGTCGCGGCAGAAATCCAGCATCGCGGCAATTCCGCGCTGCGCGTACATGATGCCGCCGGCGCAGAGCGTGTCGCCGACGCATTGATCGACGCCGTACTTCAGCGGGATGTCGATATCCAGCTTGAACGCCTCCAGCCCGCCCTGGCGGATCGTGCAGATCGCGTAGTCCGCATCGGCCACCGCGCGGCGGCGGTCGATCGTCGCGACGATCCTGGCCGGCAGCCGATTGGCCTGGATGTCGCGCTTGCAGAGCTGCGTGACCATCTCGAGGTTCCGTTCGTTGATGTCCGTGAAGGCGAAGGTCATGTCGGCGAACTCGGGAACGCCAAGCAGATCCCGCATCAGCCGGCGGGTGAAACCGATCGATCCGGCACCGATCATGGCGACTTTGATGGGCACGTGAGAATTCCTTTTTCTTGAGTTGGCCCTTGCGGATACTCCATCTGTGAATACCCGCTTCAGGGAATACCCTGTATCCTACTTTCAGCGGCTCGCTTGCAATGGTCGATTAGGACGTTGTATAGTTCATTTGTGAATCGGACGGATCGTCCGTCCGATCCCATCAAAAGGCCACGCGCCATGGACGCTTTCCGCCAACGCATCCGGCAGATCTACGCTCGGCGCACCACGCATTTTACGCGGTTCGGGTCGGACGTGGACGTCTACGCGGGCCTTGAAGAACGAACGGTTCCCAGCGCCTATCGATGGGACGGGCTCAAGCGCGGCGGGGACGCCCAACACCCCTACATCGTCTTCCAGTACGGCTTGGACGGCTGGGGCGCGTACGCAGACGCCGGCGGCGAGACGCGCATCCTGCCGGGCATGGCCTTCTCGGCGGTCGTCCCCTCGTCTCACCGCTATTTCCTGCCCGAGGCCTCGGGGCGCTGGCTCTTCTTCTTTCTGATCGTCCATCATCCGTACGTGGTCGAACGGATGATCGAACGCCACAAGACCTGCCGGCCGGTCTTCACGATCGCACCCGAAAGCCTGCTTGCGGCCAAGACCGTGGCGCTCTTCGAAGGCGTCTGCCAAGGCACCTTTCCCGACCGCTTCGCCCTGGAGCAGACGCAGTTCGAGTTCCTGCTCGAATACGAACGCTTCGCGCACCGCCTTCAGCATCCGCAGGAGGAATCGCAGCGGCTGCTCGAGCGCGTCCGCCGTCACGTCCTGGCCCACCTCGACCAGGCGTTCGGCGTCGAGGAATTGGCAAGGTTGTGGGAGATGAGCCGCAGTCACTTCAGCCATCATTTCAGCGATGTCACCGGTTTGTCGCCGGCGCAGTACGTGGTCCGCGTGCGCCTGCAGGAAGCCGCGCACCGGCTGACGGTCACCCGCGATAAACTGGAGACGATCGCCCGGCAGACGGGCTTCGCCGACGCGAATCACTTCTGCAAGGTCTTCCGCAGGCACTATCACGTGAGCCCCGGCGAGTTTCGGCGGCAGTTCGAAGCGCAACTGGATGACCAGCCGCTGCGCATCTCGGACGACGAATGGAAGAGCATCTGCCGCTAAAACAGGTCCACCCCATCCAGCGTGAACTTGACCCGCTCGCGCTTGACGTCCTTCGGCCTACGAACCTGGAGCGTGAGGGGCTGCGCCGCGTTGTCTTCGTCCCAGCTTTGGTACTGGATATCCACCACGCGAACCGTCTGCTGGCCCTTGCGGCGCGAGGAGTGTTCGTTGACATAACTTTGCATCCGGCCTTCCCGGCCGCCCGGACGGAGCAGGCGGAAGGCAAGTTCCGAGACGTCGTTCGGGCCGGTGACGCGCACGCGCACCGACGCCTCGTCGCTCCCGGAACGGTGCCCCTGCGTTCGATCCCCGGCCTGCGGCAACGTCGCCTTGAGGACGACGAGCTTGGCTCCCGGCACCAGTTCCGACAGGTCGATCTCTTTTTGGGGGTCGGCGGACGGAGAAGGGATCGAATGTTCCTTCCAGCCGCCGAACGAGACCGCTTCAAGGGTGCCTTCCAGTTTCTCGACCGCGCTGGCACCCGGCGCCGGAGCGCCAAGGCGCAAATGGAAGTCCATCCCGGTCGCCCCGTCGTTCTCGCTTCCGAAGACGGTGCCGCCTTCCCAGTCTTCGTCCGGCTCGTTCGCTTCGTCCGGTTCGCTTTTGCGTTCTTTTCGGGTAAGTTCGATCGGCCGGCCCTTGTCGTCTTCCGCCTTCGTCACCTTCGCCTTGGCGATGGACTGTAGGAACCGGCCTTGGGGCGCGTTCAGCCGTGCCTGGATCAGGATGCCGGGCTTCGTTTCGTTCTCTTCTTCTCCTTCCGGTCCCAAGAGCGCTTCGCGGCCGCCTGGGAAGTAAAAGACGGTGGTCGTGGTGACCGTGCAAGCCTTCGCCGTCCAGCCGGGACCGGCCTCCGCGACGGTAAGGTTTGCCCCCGCGTCCTGCCGTGGCTTCCGGCGCGCGTACGGGTCCGACGATTCGACCGGCTCGTCGAGTTTCAGGCCGCCGAGTTCCGCCACGACGACGATGGGGTTTGTGACCGTCTTCAGGTAGGCTTCGGCGCCATCCTTGGCGCTCGCATCGAAGCGGTAGCCGGTCGTCGCGTCTTTTGTGTCGGGCAGGGTGCTGGAGATGACCTTGCCCGGAAGCTTCAGGAGGAAGGCCATTTTCATTTTATTCTGCATCAGGTAGTTGACCATCTCGGCCCGCTCGCCCTGCCGTTTCGCCGCTTCGCCGGGCGTGAGCGAGACCTTCAAACGCCCCTGTTCGTCCTTCTCGATCCGCCAGGGGCACTGCCCGTTCTGTTCGAGAAAGAACGAATCGGAAAGCATCTCGTCGAGCGACGGGTACTCGATCGAGACGCTCGCCTGCACCGTCTCCTTTGTCACGCTCAGCTTCTCGAGCCGGGCCTGCTCGGGGATGTTCTGCAGGAAGGCGAGACGCTTCTCGAAGGCCTTGCGAATCCGCGCCTCCAGTTCGGCGTCCTTCGCCGCGGCGTCGTCCGCCTTCGTTTCGGCGGGCTTTCCTTCCTTTCGGGTCGCTTCGGCCGGCGGCGTGGGCGTTGTTTTTGCGTCCACGTCCTCGTCCTCGTCTTCGTCAGGTTCATCCAGCATGTCCATCTGCCGCACCTGGCTCTCGAACTGCGCGCGCGGAAAGGTCATCTCGGTCAGGCTGTGGCAGGAGCCGTCCGGACGGATGGTGACCGTGCTGTTCCGCTCGCAGTTCGCGAGCAGGATCGCCAGGAGGGTGACGAGAAACAGGTGCTGGAGGCAACGCATGGGAGCGACTCCTTTCGCGACGCTGCGCGGTGGCGCGAGCGTGAGGTCTCTACTTTTCCGCCTTCTTTGCGGGCGCGGCGGCTTTCCTGTTTTCGCCCGCCGGAACGTCTGTCAGCGGCACGTTCTCGACCGCAAAAGGCACCACGGCCTTCGCCCCGACCCCGCTCATCCGCAGGGCCAGCGAGAGCGGCGCTTCGGGTGCGCCCGCGACGAGCACCTGCCACGAGGCCGAATTCCCGTCGCGGTAGCCCGACTGCACGTTGAGGTAGGAAGACCAGGGGCGTCCTTGGGCATCGAAGACCTGGATTTCGGATACCTCGGCGGCCCCTTCGCCGCGCAGCATGATCCAGGTCGTACCTTTCTGCGGGCGCATAGCCATTTCGACGAACAGCCTGAGGCCCATCTCCTTGAGCACGGGGTGCTCCAAGCCCTTGTCCTCGCGGCCACCGCGGAAACTGATCCGGCCGCGATCGGACGATTCGATCCTGGGTACCGCCTTCTCGAGTTTGACGACGCGGTCGCCGGCGAAATACAGGGCCTCGACCGTGCCTTTCAGACGGGCCAGATGCTGGGCGTCGATCTCCGGCGCTTTAAAACTCAAGGTCAGGATCTGCCGAGCCTCGACGGGCTGTTCCTCCACGGGTTTCCCTTCGTCTCCCTTGCGCGTGCCCATCCGTATCGCGGCGGAACGCACATGGCGGTAGCGATGCATTCGAGCGAAGCGGTCGTCCTCCTCTTCGCCCCCCACGAGAAGGCTTCGTCCGCGGTCGTCCGCGGCCTCCGTCAGCTTGGGTTCGCCCCAGCGCAGCGGTGCGAGCGCGCGGGGCAGGAGCACGGCGCCCGTCAGTTCCGCGGTATTCTGGCCGCCTTGCTGTTCGCCGGTCAGGTCGAAGAGGCGCGTCACCTGCAGCTTGTAGGGGACGAAGCGCGCCTGTTTTGCGACCTCGGCCGCATCCGGCAACTTGGCACCCGCCTCGATACCGCCCTCCTTCAGATTTGCGAAGCTCGTCAACGCCAGACGCACAGGCGGGCGGGGTTGACAGGCGATCCCGCTCACGGGGCACTCCGCCTCGAGCAGGTCCAGCACCGAACCCTTGATCTTCGGGTCGGCCGGCTTTTGGGAGCGATCGTAGACCCAGGTCGCCGAAGCACCTTGCTTCTGCCCGTTGGTGGCGCCGATGGCGGCCGGCAACGTCAGCTTGAACTCGACGCGCATCCGGTCGCGCTTTTTGATCAGTTCCACCATGGGCGGAGGCATACCGGCCTCTTCGTCGATTTCGCCCAAGTCGATCATGCCGCACAGGCCGTGCCGTGCTTTCGCGCGAAAAAACTCGCCCTCCCTCGCGATCCAGAGCGAATGCGCTTTCGCATAGGGACTTTTGAGCAGCGCGTTCACATCCTTGAAGGCGACTTCCGCACGGAAGACGGTCTTCTCGCCGGACTCGGCGGTCTTGACCTGGAGCGCGAACGCGTCGCCGGGGAAAAGAGCCTTCAGGTCCTCCGCGTTGAAGGGAGGATAGCTCATTTCCGGTCCGGCACGGTCCGCCGAGCGATACATCGCCAGCGTCTCCGCGCCGGTCTCCACCTCGACGTCCAAGGCCACGGAGCCCGAACCGTCGGGTTGGAGCACGAGATGTTCCTGCACGCGCAGGCAGCCCGTGGCGCAAAGCGCCAGCAGCAACCCCGCCGCCAGACCCCGCAGGGCCTCGTTCCATGTACCGCGCATCGTCATTGCACACGCTCCCGGCCCGAATCCGGGCCTCGCTCACTCCGCCAACTCCCGGAGACGACGGTTGACCTCCCTGCGGAACCGCCGCGCCTCGTCGCCGGTCATCTCGGCGGCGGCCTTCAGCAGCGACTGCAGGTCCTGTCGCCGCTCGGCCTGCTGGGCGGCCTGGACCAGCAACGGCAGGTAGCGGGGCTCCTGGGTCAGCCGTATACCGGCCAGCATATCCTCGGGCAACTCCTTGCCCACCGGCCGCTCGGCCAACTGGTCCAACCCTGTCAGATCGCCATATTGCGCCAGTAGCAAAGCGAGCGCCGACTGCAGGAGCACCGGCCCCCGCGTGTCGTCATCCGCCTCCCGGGGCGCGAGCGGCCGGGGGATCCGCTTCTTCACCTCCACCAAACGTTCCCGCGCGCGCGGCAGGAACTCCGGCTGCGCCTCGATTCGCTTCAGCGGCCGTTCGCGGACCTCGTAGGACGAGGTGAAATTCCGCCACAGGTCGATCGTCTCGTAGCGGAAGCGCTGGAAGTCGTTGTCCATTCCCGCAACGGCGCGGAGCTCGTCGGACAGCAAGGCGTGCGCTGCCGCCGTCGCCACGACGTCGTGCGGATCGGCGAGCATCGGCCCCACGAGCGTCTCCAGCCGCACCCGATCCTTGATCCGCGCCCACACGCCCCGGATGGCTGCAAACCGCACCCAGGGATCGGTGTGGCCCAGCGCGCGCTCGACCAGGGCCAGGCTGGCCGGATCGGTGCGGTGATGCCCGCGCAGGAAAGTGGCAGCCGCCAGCAGCGGACCTTCGCCCGATGCCGCCAGGCGTTCGATCAGCGCATCGTTCTCCGGCGTCGGCTCGCAAAGGGCGACCAGGGAGGCATCGCGACCGTAACGCTTCTCGGAGACGATCCAAAGCTCGACCAAGGTGGCCAGCGTATCGCGCGAGGCCTTGCGGGCCATGGCCACCTGTCGTTCCGGGGCGGCGAGGAAGGCACGGAGGTCCGGCGGGGCATAGGCGAGCTGCGTCAGCGCCGCGGCATAGAGCGTCGGATGCGCCGCCAAACGTTCGAACGCCGGCTTCCCCCCGGGCCAGGGCACGCGCCGCAGCAGAATGCCGAGCACACTGCCCGTGTCCAGTTCCTTGAAGGCCTGTTCGAGCGTTTCGGCGGGCCGGTCCAGTGCCCGGTTCAGCGCCTCCAATCCTGTCAAGGGGTCGCCCGTGACATAGATCGCCAGGGCCGCGGCCAGGGACGGATCGGCGCCGGCCTGTGCCTTGAGCCGTTCGTGCCAGGCGGCGTGGGCCTTGCGCACACGCTCGGCCACCGCGGCGGCGGACTCCGAGGCGTCCTTCTTCTCGTTCTTCCTGCCCGTTTTCCTGAGCGCGTCGCCTGCCTTGGACACGAGTTCCTGAATGAATCCCCGCGCCGTCTTTGACTCCGGCTTGTCGTCCGGGGGCGCGTACAGCACGCCGAACTCGCACGGCACGCTCGCCGCGTTCTCCTCTCCCTGGCGATCCGGCGCCTCGCCGATGCCCCAGTGGTAAGCCGCCAGCGTCAGGATCCGTGGGCAGAGGGTTTCGAAAATCTGGCGATCGTTAATTCCCAGGAACCCCTCGACGAACGGTCCGGCCACTTCGGGCGAACGCAGTAGGAGCAGGCGCGCGGCCCGGCGGCGGATTTCGAGGTCCGCCTCCGCGGCGGCCAGCGCGATGAACTCCTTCCAGTGCGTGTCCTGCCCGTGCCGGGAGGAATACCTGCCGCGGTGAGGCGCCATGGCATCCAGCAGGCGCACCCGGCCGGCCGGGTCAGCCTTTTTGTAGAGCGCCAGGAGGGAGGGGAAGCTCTTCTCCTCTTCGCCCAGGAGGAACTCGACAACCAGCGAGGTGAGTTCCGGGGCGCGGTCGAGGAGCGCCAGGGAGTCCTCTCCAGGCGGGAGGCCGAGTTACGGGAAATCCGCAGCCAGACCGCCAAATCCGCGGAGGAACTGGCAGCCTTGGACTTGCGCTGCCAGGAGGTGACGCTGCGTTTGTCCTCCTTGGAGGAGCAAGTCAACGAACGCTATCCAGATGTTCTGCGCATCGGAGACATTCTGATCGACTTCCACCTTCGACCTTTGGTAGGCGAGAAGGAAGAAAGCCGTCTCAAGGAGTTGCGTGGCCTTCTGGAACGCATGGGCGACGTCAATCTCACGGCCATCGAGGAGTCGGAGGAATTGCAGAAGCGCTACGACTTCCTCACCAACCAGAAAGCCGACTTGGAATCGGCCATCGCGCGGTTGGAGACGGCCATCGAGAAGATCAACCGAGCCTCCCGCAAGCGCTTCCGTGAGGTGTTCGATGCGGTCAATGGAAAGTTCCAGGAGGTTTTTCCGCACCTCTTCCGAGGAGGACGCGCCCACCTGGCGCTGACCGACGAGACAGATTTGTTGGAGACCGGTGTGGAGATCGTGGCCAACCCGCCTGGCAAGAAGATCATGCAGAACATCGAATTGCTCTCGGGAGGCGAGAAAGCGCTCACCGCCGTGGCGCTCCTGTTTGCCATCTTTCTGGTCAAACCCTCGCCCTTCTGTGTTCTCGACGAGGTCGATGCGCCGCTCGATGAGGCCAATGTTGGGCGTTTCAGCGAAGCCGTGCGTGAGATGGCGGATCGTTCCCAGTTCATCATCGTCACGCACAACCAGCGCACCATGGAAATCGCCGATCGCCTGTGCGGCATCACCATGCAAGAACCTGGCGTGTCCAAGCTGGTGACGGTCAATTTGCGCTCGACATCGACGGAAAAGATCCCGGCATCGCCCCCATCGCCTGCCCCCTCGGTGGACATCTCATCCACCGCAGCCTGAACCTCAACAAAGGGGCGATCGACGGTGCGTCATCGCCCTGACGTTGATTGAGCGAGCCGCAAATTCGTGTGGCGCTCCTCGGAGCGATGTGAGCGTGCTCTTCCGGCTCGCCTCGTCGAAGCACGCAGAGCGGGTTCGTGCTGAAGGGCGCGACGCTCTTCACGCTCTGGACCGGCAAGCCGCACCGAGCGACCCGCAAAATCGACCTGCTCGGCTTCTGTGACCCGGGTGTCGATCACGTTCGCGCAGTCTTCACCGAGGTGCTCGCATTCGATGTGGCCGACGACGGCGTGTGTTACGACCTCGGCTCCCTCGTGCTCGATCTCATCCGCGAGGATCAGGAGTACGGTGGCGTGCGCGTCGAGTTCGTCGCCCGCATCACGAACGCGCAGGTGCGGCTTCAGGTCGACGTCGGCTTCGAGGACGCAATCACACCCGAGGCGAGCGTCGTCGAGTTCCCGCCGCTCGCGCCACGACTTTGTGAGAATTGTCTCCAGGAAGGAGACTCAATGATGGCGTGAATCGTCCTTCATGCCTTGGAAGAACGCCTCGACAGCCTCGATGCCGTGCTCCTGCGCCAGGCGTTTCAAGCCGACCGTTGGAATGTGCAGAAGACGATTGACGATCTGTTGTCCGAACCGGCGAATGTGATCGAGATGGGCTTCGTCCAGTTGGGACAGACCGTTGGCGAAGAGCTGTTGGAGAAGTTCTTCGGCTGCGGCCTGGCTGCGCTCGCGGAGGTCGCATACCATGGGAGCGAGGTCTCGCTCGACGATCTTGCGATGCAAGGCATCGAGCGCTTCGTCGACGATCACCCGAGCCTCGGCGATCTCGGCCTCGCGGCTTCGCCGGTTGCGTTCGGCCTGCTCGTTCAGATGATCGATGTCGTAGTAGGACGCACCGGCAGCCTGGGCGGCCGGCATGTCGGTGTCGCGCGGGATCGCGAGATCGATGATGAGCGGCGCCGGACCTCGCAGGCGAGCGAAGAAGCTCGCGTCGAGGAAGGGCTCTCGGGCCGATGTGGCGGTCACGATCACGTCCACATGGCCAGGTGTCGCCAGAAATTCGACCAAGGGGAGGGCGTGTCCTCCACAGGCCGTGGCCGTATCGATCACCTTGCTGACGGTCCGGTTGACAAACAGCAGGTGGCAACCTGGCCGACGGGCGAGGTGCTCGCCGCACTGACGGGTCATCTCTCCCGATCCGATGAGCGCCACCGTGGCAGGATCTCCCAGGCGCTCCTCGATGAGATCGAAGGCGAGCGAGACCATGGATACCGGACGTGCTCCCAGCGCGGTCTTGCTGCGCACCCGCTTGGCTGCAGAGAAGGCCTCTTCGAAGATCATCTGCAGGTGGGCACCGGCCACGCCGATGTTTTGCGCCAGGCGCAGCGCTTCTTTGACTTGGCCGAGAATCTGGGCATCCCCCGGGTTGAGCGAATCCAGGCCAGCGGCAACGCAAAAAAGGTGCTCGGCCGCCCCGTCTTTTTCGTACGCGTGCAGCACCTGCGCCGCAGGACGCGTGCCAGCGTCGGCCGATGTGCGGGAGGCGAAGAACGCATGGATGCGTTTGCGGTATTCGGAAACCCCCGTGCCTCGTCGACACAGGAAGATCACTTCGACTCGGTTGCAGGTGGCCAGGTAGACGCTCTCCAGAAACCCGCAGGCTTCGTGCAACGCCTTGATCTGGACCGGAGCCTCGTCAGGGGCGAAGGTGTATCGTTCGAGCGCTGCCTGCTTTCCTCGACGCGCGGTAAGCCCAACCATGCCCAGGTATCTCATGGCTCGGTTTCCTGGTTCGGGACGCTCATCTGTTGACGCACAGATTGATACTACATCCCGGCGGTCTCGTTTGCCCCGTCATCAACGGCTGTGGCGTCGGTCCTGTGAGTTGCGAGTCTCCGGACGGCGCTCGATCGAATCGATCCTATTGGCAAGTGAAAGTCACGTCTCCGGGTCTGACTTGGCATGTGAGGCCAGAGTTGCAGATCCCGTTGCAGCAAGGTTCCCCCCGATTTCCACAGGCGGCCATGGCCACACATGTGTAGGTCGGATTCACACCGCCCGAATACTGACAAGTCAGGGTCGTGTCCGCGCAGGTGCGCGCGACGCTTCCGCCAATACCGGAAACGCAACAAGGCTGGTTTTCGCCGCCACAGGCTTCGCACGTGTACCGGGCGCCATTGCTCATACAGGTCGTCCTGGTGGCGGTGCATGTCCGATTGGCACCGCTGGCGCAGCAGGAGTCCCCTTCGGCGCCGCAGGAGTCGCGGCCGGAACGGCAGGCGCTCTCGGTGCACGTGCCGCCCCCTAGACTGTTGGGACAATTCTCTCCTTCGCCGATACAGGTCGGCAAGGTGTTCGCGAGGTTGTTGCAACACCCGCCGTTGATGCACGTGTTGTTGGGACAACACGGGTTTCCAGAGGTTCCACAACGGACGCAGGTACTCCTCCCGGAACTGGTCGAGCATAGTGTCTGCTCCACTGTGCACACGTTGCCAGGG
>Ga0101944_10004925_pt1 | contig 15834 bp, 16 predicted proteins | sample DewCreD2012metaG_FD_75245 | JGI IMG/M metagenome (GOLD analysis project Ga0101944, IMG submission 75245) | Hot spring sediment bacterial and archeal communities from British Columbia, Canada, to study Microbial Dark Matter (Phase II) - Dewar... ...
CCCACCAGTTTCTACGCGGGCGGCGGGGCGAAAAGCCCGCCCGGAGCGGTCCGACGCCCGCGAAAACCAATAGCAAGCATGTTGGCTAAACGTGTCATACCGTGCCTGGATGTGCATGCGGGGCAGGTAACCCGCGGCCAGAAATTCGGCCTGGCCGAGAAAGGCGAATTGCGCAACGTGGGCGACCCGGTGGAATTGGCCCTGCTTTACAACGAGCAGGGGGCCGACGAGATGGTTTTCTACGACATTACCGCCACCGCCCACGGACGCGCGACGATGGTCCAGGTGATTGAGCGTACCGCCGACCAGTGTTTCATGCCGCTGACCGTTGGCGGGGGCGTGCGGACGGTCGAGGATATGAACGTGATGCTCAAGGCCGGCGCGGACAAAGTCAGCATCAACTCCTCCGCGATTGCCAACCCGGACCTGATCCGGGCCGGCGCGGAAAAATTCGGTAGCCAGTGCGTGGTGGTCTCGATTGACGCCAAACGGACGGGACCGTGCCGCTGGGAAGTCTATTCAAGCGGCGGACGCCAACCGACCGGGATGGATGTCTTGGAATGGGCGCGGCGGGCGGTGGCCCTGGGCGCCGGCGAAATTGTCCTGAACAGCATTGACGCCGACGGAATGAAAACCGGCTACGACCTGGAAATCACCCGCCGGGTGAGCGAGGCGGTGGGGGTGCCGGTGGTGGCCAGCGGCGGCGCCGGCACCCTCGAGCACATGGCCGCGGTGTTGTTGGCCGGCAAAGCGGATGCCGTCCTGGCCGCCAGCATTTTTCATTACAAGGAATACACGGTGGGCGAGGTGAAGAAATATCTGGCCGCCAGGAACATACCCGTGCGCCCGCTGCTGGCGGACCCCGCCTGATCAACCGCGAAAGCGGGAACGCCATCCCGTGCTAGTCCTGTCTGGCTCTTTGCCCGGCAAAAAACTCGCGCAGCAAGGCGCGGCATTCCTCGGCGCGCACCCCGCCAATAATTTCGCAGCGATGGTTGAACGAGGGGAATTGCAGCAGATTCAGCGCCCCGCCGGCGGCGCCGGCCTTGGGATCGCCGACGCCAAAAACGACCCGCGCCAGCCGCGTGTGGACAATCGCTCCGGCGCACATGGCGCAAGGCTCCTTGGTGACATACAGGACGCCGCCGGTCAGCCGCCAGTCGCCGGCCTGCTCCTGGGCTTGGGTTAAAGCGAGCATTTCCGCGTGAGCTGTGGCGTCCTTGAGCAGTTCCACCTGGTTGTAAGCGCGGGCCACAATCCGGTCCTCCCGCACAATGACCGCGCCGACCGGCACTTCCTCGGCGGCAAAGGCCCGCCTTGCCAAACGCAGGGCCTCGCCCATGAAGTAGTGGTCGCTTTGCAAATCTATAATCGGCTTTTCCATGTTGGAGGCCGCGGTTTTCAGGCGGACGCACCGGCGGCCAGGGCCTCCTCGACGGTCCAATCGTGTCGTCCATCAGGATGGCAATGGCAATGCGCCGCGAAAAATCCGCCCCGGCATTGCCAGAAAAGGGGCCATATTTTTTCGCGGTCGGTTTGGGGCATCGGCAGCGCGCGCAATCGCTCTTGCGCAAAGAAGGCGAAACGGCCTTCCTTGATCGGGGGTGGCAGTTTGGTCAGACGGGGCTTGACCTCGAAGAGAAACATGAGCCAGTGCGCCTGCCCCTGGTAGCCGCGCTCGCTGACCAGGCCCGCCAGGCGCAGGTCCGCCGGCGTGAGGTCAAGGCCCATTTCCTCCCGTGCTTCCCGGCAGGCGCAGGCGTAGGGTGATTCGCCTTCATCGGTGTGCAGCTTGCCGCCGCACGGGCTCCACAACCCCAGGTTCGGTTCTTGCGCCCGCTCCAGCAGCAGCGTCTCGTCCCGCTCATTGAAACAATAAAGCAGGGTGGAAATTTTGTATGGCATCGCCATGAACGGGATTCAACCACACCGCGGGTCCCGCGCCAAGAGCCGAACGCCGCGGCGGCGGCTCAGCCGTAGCGGCCTTCGATGTATTCGGCGGTGCGGGGGTCCTTGGGGTTGAGGAACAGGTCCTCCGTGCGCCGGTGCTCCACCAATTCCCCCATCAGCATGAAAATGCCCTCGTCGCTCGCCCGCCGCGCCTGCGCCATGTTGTGCGTCACAATCACGATCGTGTAGCGCCCCCGCAGCGCGAACATCAGTTCCTCTATCGCCCGCGTCCCCTCCACGTCCAGCGCCGAGCACGGCTCGTCCATCAGGATTATCTCCGGCTTCAGCGGCAGCAGCCGCGCAATGCACAGCTTCTGCTGCTGCTCCAGCAGCAGCCCTGTCGCCTTCATCCCCAAGCGGTCCTTCAGGTCCTTCCACAACCCCACCTCCGTCAGCGCCTTCTCCACCGCCTCGTCCAGCGCCGCCCGCTTCAATGCCCCCCGCGGCTGGTGAACCCGCAGCCCAAACACCACGTTCTCATACACCGAAATCGGCAGCGGGTTCGGCCGCTGAAACACCATCCCCACCGCCTTGCGCAACTCCACCAGCGACACGTCCGCATCGTAGATGTTCTTGCCCAAAAGCTTGATCTCCCCCGTCGTCCGCACATACCCGTAGCGCTCGTTCACCCGGTTGAAACACCGCAGCAGCGTCGTCTTCCCGCACCCCGACGGCCCAATCAAGGACGTGATCAGCCCGTGCCGAATGTCCACGTTCACCCCGATCAGCGCCTGAAACTTCCCATACCACAGGTTCAAGTCCCGCGTCGTGATGCTGCAGGCCGCCGCCGCCGCGTTGCTCGTTGCCGCGCTCATCCAAATATCCCGTTGACGTATTCGTAGGTCTGCCGGCTAGCCGGTTGCTCCGAGAAAATCACCTCGCTGCGGTCCAACTCCACGATCTCCCCGTTCCACAAAAACATCGTCCGGTCCGCCAGCCGCCGCGCCTGCTGCACCAGGTTGGTCACCAGGATGATCGTCATCTCCCGCCGCAGCTCCTTCAAGACCTCCTCGATCCGCATCGTGGTCACCGGATCAATCGCTATCGAAAACTCGTCCAGACACAGCACCTCCGGCTGGTGCGACAGCGCCCGCGCAATCGTCAGCCGCTGCTGCTGCCCCCCCGACAGCCGCGTGCCCAGCGTGTCCAGCCGGTCCTTCACCTCGTCCCACAACGCCGCCTGCCGCAGGCATTTCTCCACCAGGCCGTCCAGCGCCGCCCGGGCCCGCAGCCCCGCGCAGCGCGGGGCGAAGGCCACGTTGTCGTAGATGGTCAGCGGCAGCCCCACCGGCAGCGGGGCGACCATCCCGATCTTGCGCCGCAGCTCATAGACGCTGGCCACCTTCCGCACGTCCTCCCCGTCCACCCGCACCGTGCCGCTGACATGCGCGCCGGGCGTGAACTCGATCGTCCGGTTGAGGCAGCGCAAAAGCGAGGTCTTGCCGGACTGGGCCGGGCCGATGACGCCCAGAATCTCGTGCCGCCGAACCGCGAAGCTGATCCCGTGCAGCACCTCCTGATGCCCGTAGGACAGCCGCAGCCCCTCCACCTCGATGTGATTCGCCTCGCTCATGCCCCGCTCACCATTTCTTGCGCGAACGCAGCCAGGTCCGCAGGCCGATCGAGGTGGCGTTGACGCTTAACACCACCAGCAGGAGAACGACGGCGGTGGCGAAAGGCAGGGATTCCTTCACATCCGGCACCTGGGTGGAAATGGCGAACAAGTGCAGGGAAAGGGCCATGCACTGGTCGGTCAAGTGATACGGTAAGAAATCGCCCCGCTCGACCGCTTTGTAGAAGACCGCGCCGGTGAACATGATGGGGGCGGTTTCGCCGGCCGTGCGGCTGACCTCCAGGATGACGCCGGTTAGCACGCCGCTGATGGAGTTGGGCAGCACGATGCGCCGGATGGTTTGCCAGCGGGTCGCTCCCACATTCCAGCAGGCTTCGCGAAAAGATTGCGGCACGGCATTCAGGGCTTCGCGGGTGCTGGTTATGACCACGGGCATGGTCATGATGGCCAGGGTGAGGGAAGCCGAGAGGATGGAATAACCAAACTTGGCGGCATAAACGAACGCGCCCAGGCCGAAGAGGGCGTGGACAATGCTGGGGACCCCCGCCAGGTTGATGACGGCCAGGTTGATGGCGCGATGAAACCAGTTATCCTTGGCGTATTCATTCAAATAAATGGCCGCCAGCACGCCCACTGGCGCGGAGATGGACAACGCCACCACCACCAAATAAACCGTGCCCACCAAGGCCGACCAGACGCCGCCCTCCCGCATGCCGCGCAGCGGGACTTCCAGAATAAATTCGAGGCCGAGGGAAGGCCAGGCGCGATAAACGACATAAGAAACCAGGCTGACCAGCGGAATGATCATCAGGATCGCCATGGACAAAAACAGATACTTGGCGACCGATTCGGCGCGATATTTTTTTCGCACCAGTTCGGTTTCCGTGAAGCGGTTGGCGGTTGTGGCCGCGTCCGGGATGTTTTCCGTGTTCATGACTGTTTGCGAATTCCCCGCACCACCAGATCGGCGAGCAGATTGATGACGAAGGTGATGATAAACAACAGCACGCCGGTCAAAAACAGGACGCGATAGTGCTCCGAATGGACCGGGGCTTCGCCCAGTTCGGCGGCGATGTTGGCGGTCAGGGTGCGCACCGAATCTAGGAGGCCGTGGGGAATTTGCACCGCGTGGCCGGTCGCCATCAAGACGGCCATGGTTTCGCCGACCGCCCGGCCCACCCCCAGCAGCACCGCCGCCAGCAGCCCGTTCTTCGCCGCCGGCAGCAGCACCCGATAGACAATTTGCCAGCGCGTGGCCCCCAGCGCCAAAGCCGCCTCCCGATAGGTATCCGGCACCGCTTTCAAGGCGTCCTCGGCTATCGAGGTGATAATGGGCACGCACATCAAGGCGAGGATGATGCCACCGTTGAGAATATTCACCCCGACCGGCGCGCCGGTGTATTGAACAATCAGTTTGCTCATCACGGTCAGGCCAATGAACCCCCAAACCACGCTCGGGATCGCCGCCAGCAATTCAATCACCACTTTCAGCACCTCCTTGAGCCGTGGACCGCAAAATTCGGAGATAAAAATGGCGGCCCCCAGGCTGAAGGGGACGGCCACCAGCACCGCAAAGCCGCTGACGCAGGCGGTCCCCACGAGGAGCGCAAAGATGCCATAGCGCACGTTGACCTCGGAAGTGGGATACCATTCCTTGCTGAACAGAAACTGTCCCAGCTTGAAATTGTCGCTCCACAGCGCCGGCGCCGCCTCGCGGAACACAAAGAAGAAAATGGCCAGCACAAAGATAATGGCGCTGATCCCGCAGAGGCGGATAATCCATTCGAGGCCCTTTTCGCTCCAGACCTCCCAGACGGGTCTTTGGGGCCGCTGAATGCTGGCAGCGGGTTTTGCGGTGGGATTTGGCGACATGCGAACGCGACCTAAAACAGGGAAGGCGAGCCGCCGAGCGGCAGTCGGCGGCCCGCCAAAAAACAGGTTATTACTTATGGTGGCGAAGGTTGGGCGGCAGGGGCACGTAGCCGGTTTGTTCGACGATCTTTTGGCCGGCGTCCGAATGAATCCATTCCACATACTTGGCCAGCTCGCCTTGCGGTTCGCCCAGGGTATAAACATGCAGAGCGCGGGCGATGGGATATTTCTTGCTCAGGGTATTTTCCACTGTGGGCGGCACCGCCTCGCCGCCCTCCTTTTCCCGCACTTTAAGCATTTTTACCGCCGGGGTGGCGTAGCCCATGCCGCTGTAGCCGATGGCGGCCACGGTATTGCCGACCAGTTCCACGACTTCCTTCGAGCCGTTCATATCCCGCGACCCGAGCTTGAAGTCTTTCTTGTTCAACACGTGCTCCCGGAAAAACTCGTAAGTTCCGGAACTGGATTGCCGGCTTACCCGCACGATTTCATCCTGCCCGCCTGGCAGGGTGACGCCGAGCTGCGACCATTTCGTGATGGCGCCGCCCTCCGCGTAAATTTGGATTAACTGTTCGTTGGAGATTTCGTTGATCGGATTGTCTTTATGCACATACACCGCCAAGGCGTCGTAGCCGACCACATATTCCTTGGGGGTTTTCCCGGTGTTTTTCTTGGCCTGTTCGATTTCCGAGGGCTTCATATCCCGGCTGGAGTTGGCCAAGTCCACCGTGCCTTTGATCATGGCGGCTATGCCGACTCCCGAACCGCCGCCCGAAACCTCGACGTTAACATTCGGCGCGACTTTTTTGTATTCCTCCGCCCAAGCTTGGGCAAGATTCACCATGGTGTCGGAGCCTTTGTTCTGAATGTTGATGGTTTTAGCCCCGTCACTGCCGGTTTGCTGCCTTTTGCAGCCGGTGACCATCAATCCGAGCCCGACGGGCAACAGCGCCCCCAATATCAGTGTTTGTTTCAATGTTTTTTGCGTTTTCATTTTCTTGCTTGGTTTTTATCAGTCTTTCGCGCAACGGCATTGACCAAGTCATGGAGTTGCGCGCTTAAAAATTCGTGGTACTGCTCCAAAATACTCAGTTCCGCCGCCTCGGCGATTGGCGGTTCAAGCTGCCAGTCCAACCTTACCACCTTGCGTTGAAAGGTTGGGAAGAGAGCCCTTCCCGCCTGGTCCAGGCTGATGATGACCTGGTAATGATCCAAATTCGGCACTTGCGCGGGGACTTTGGGCGCCAACCCCGCGGTCTCCAGCCCCTTGTCCCGCAAAAAAGCCAAGGTTGGAGCGGCGATGGGCCGCGGATCAATCCCGGCGCTGGAAAACAAAAAATCCGCGCGGTTCAACGATCGTCCGATTGCCTCCGCCAAAATGCTGCCCCGGCAATTGTGTTGATCCACGAACAGCACCCGGAAAACCTCGGCCCCCTGATGGCGCACCGATTCGCCCGTGCAAGTGTAGATCGCCTCCTGGCAGATGTTGCGGGCTTGATCGGAGACATGCTCCAAACGCCGGGCGATCATCATCAGCGGATTTAAGGCCTCAAACGGCAGCACCCCCTCGCGATAGAGCCGGGCCAAATCCGCCAGCAGATGGCTTTTGAGCCCATCCACCTCTTGCTCGGCGGCCATGGTTTTTTCCGCCAGGCGCAGGTCCTGATGCGCAAAGGCGGACACCGCGCTAGCCAGCATGGGAAGGGAAATCCGGGCCATCTCCTGAAAGCGCTCCTTGGGGATGTGGGTTTTAATCATGCCCAGCTTGAGGGATTGCCGGGCAATGCTCTCGGCGTAGTCCCCGCTTCGCTCCAATTCCAAGTTGACCCTGATGGCGCTGTAGGCGAAGCGCAGCAAAGAGGCCGCCGGCTGCTGGCGCACCAGGAATTCGAGGCACAAACGGTCGATTTCCTTCTCCAACTCGTCAATTTGTTGGTCCTTGAGGATCACCACATAAGCCCGCTGACTGTCCTTTTCCGCCAAAGCCTTGACCGCGCTGTTCAACGCCTCTGAAACCAAGCCGCCCATCTCCAGGATTTTATCCCGGAGCCGCTCCATGTCCTGTTGCAATCTGACTTCCAGATGTGAGCTGGTCGTTGTCATCGCTAACGTCAGCAGATACTGTTGTATATCTGATTCCCTGCGGCAAATTTTCACAATGCTTTTTGTGTTACAATCGGGTGACTAAACCGCAACAAAACGGTTTCAGCCGGTAAAACCAAGGCTGGCGCATTTAACGGATTTGTAACCCAGCGTCCGCGTTGTTGTAACATCACGCCGGCAAGGTGATTCGGGAGATGTGGCGTCGCTTAAAGCGGTAATTGGGATTGAGAAAACCCTTGCTAACCGGGGTGCAAATGGCGGAAAACTGAATAACGGTTGACCTTATGAAAGCAAAAATACTGGTGGTGGATGACGAACCCGATGCAGTCGAGTTGATTGAGTTCAACCTGAAAGGGGCGGGGTTTGAAGTGGTAACCGCCAATGATGGCGCCGAGGCTTTGCGCAAAGCCGCCTCCGCCAGCCCTCATTTGATTATTCTGGATGTCATGCTGCCCGAATTAGACGGCATGGAGGTTTGCAAAAAGCTGCGCCAGGATCCCGGGACCGCCAAAATTCCCATCATCATGCTGACAGCCAAAGCGGCGGAAATTGACCGGGTGCTGGGATTGGAGCTGGGGGCGGATGATTACGTCACCAAACCTTTCAGCCCCCGAGAATTGGTTTTGCGGGTTAAGAACATGCTTAAACGCGGTCAACCCGCGGAGAGCAAGGCGGAACGGATTCATGTCGGCGAACTGGTCATTGACATTCCCCGCCACGAGGTGGTGGTCAAGGGGCGCAAAGTGGATTTGACGGCGACCGAATTCAAGCTTTTGACCGTGCTGGCGCAGCGAAGGGGCCGGGTGCAGTCCCGCGACCAACTATTGCAGGATGTCTGGGAATACGACAACCTGATTGACACCCGCACGGTGGACACGCACATGCGCCGGTTGCGCGAGAAACTGGGAACGGCCGCGCGCTACCTGGACACCATTCGCGGGGTGGGCTACCGGTTTATTGACGCTTAGCCCAGCAGCCAATGCGCCCCCGCCCGGCAAGGCTGGAGGCCGCCAAAACAAATGGACTTCCTGGGTGAAAATTGGGTGCCAATTCTGTTCCTGACGGGCGTGGGCTTGGTTTTGCTGCACGCCTGGTGGGCGGAAAGACGGCATCAACGCCGCCAGGAGGCGTTGGAACGCGAGCACACGCGCAAGGCGTTGCGCAAACAGGAGCAGATTCAGGCGCAGTTCCAGGCCCAGCAAGAGGCGCTTTTCAACAGCATGATCGAGGGAGTTTTGGTCGTTGACCAACAGGGCCGCATTCAACTCTTTAATCAGTCGCTAAAAAGCCTGTTGCAGTTCCGCCACGACATTCGCGGCCAGACCATCATGGAGGCCTTCCGTTTGCGGGAATTGGACGCGACCGCCAGCCGGCTGCTGAAAGAATGCACGGTGGGCACCGTGGAACTGGAGTTGAGCGGCGCGCCGCCCCGCTTTGTGCAGGTCAACGGCTCGGCCGTGCTGGACCGCGAGGGCAATCAACGCGGCGCCATCCTGGTCTTCCACGAGGTTACCCGCCTGCGGCAACTGGAAAACACCCGCCAGGAGTTCGTCGCCAATGTCAGCCATGAACTGCGCACCCCCTTGTCCATGATCAAAGGCTTTGTGGAGACGCTGCTGGGAGGCGCGAAGGACGATCCCGCCATAGCCACGCGCTTTCTGCTGAACATTGACAAGCACGCCGACCGGCTGACGTTTCTCATCGAAGACCTGCTCACCATCTCCAAGCTCGAATCCGGCAAGGTGGTGTTTAACTTGCAGCCCACGGAACTGCGGGAGGTGACGGATCGGGTGATCGAAGATTTGCGCGCGCGCGCGGCGGAAAAGAAGATACGCCTGGAAAACCTGGTGCCGTCGGGATTGGAGGCTTTCGCCGACGGTGACCGTCTGCAGCAAGTCCTGTTTAACTTGCTGGATAATGCCATCAAGTATGGCCGGGTGGAGGGCAGCGTGGTGATAAATGCCGACCGCTCGGACCAGCAGATGTTGCTGGTGTCGGTCAAGGATGACGGCCCCGGCATCCCCCCGGAAGCGCGCGAACGCATTTTTGAACGGTTCTACCGGGTGGACAAAGCCCGTTCGCGCGAGCAGGGTGGCACTGGCCTGGGTTTGTCCATCGTCAAACATATCGTGCAATGTCATGGCGGAAAGGTCTGGGTGGAAAGCGAGCCTGGCCAAGGCGCTAATTTCCGTTTTACCCTGCCGCAGCAGGAAATCCCGGTCAGCGGCAACGGTACTGGACGAGGGTTGCGTGCTTGAGCGTGTTCCACGTGGCTCGCGCGGTTTGCCTTACCCCAATTGTCCCCTGCCGTCGCCCAAGGCCCGGGGCGGCTTCCGGTTCCCCTCGACGGCCCCCGCCCCGCCTGTTACTCTGCGCCGGTCATGAATGAAAAGGCGCTTTACGATGGCCTGATTTGGTATGTCTGCCTGGTGATCATTGTCACCTTTCATGAGTTTGGGCATGCCTGGACCGCATGGAAAATGGGGGACGACACCGCGCACCGCCAGGGGCGGGTCACGCTCAATCCCCTGGCGCATATTGATCTGTTCGGGACGGTTTTTTTGCCTCTGCTCTCCGTGCTTTTAGCGGCATCCGGTTCGGGGTTGGCCGGGCTGATCATCGGTTGGGGACGACCGGTGCCAGTGGACCTCAGCCAGCTCAAGAACCGGCGGCGGGACGATTTGCTCATCACGCTGGCCGGTCCGGGCATGAATGTGGTGCTGGCGGTGCTGGTGCTGGTCATCCTGCGAATCGGCGGGTTTGACTACCAATCCGAGGTGTTCAAATTCTGCCTGCAATTGGCTACGCTCAGCATGTTCCTCTGTTTCTTCAACCTCACCCCCGTGCCGCCGTTGGATGGCGGGCGGGTGCTTTGGAGTGTGACCGGCATGAAGGAGGAAACCTTTTACCGGCTGAGCCAATACGGTTTCATCATCATCATCGTCCTGATCAATATCCGGCTATTCAGCGGCGTGCTGGTTATGTTCACTCTGGGCTCGGTTCGCCTGCTGAGCGGCTTGTTGGGGCTGTGAGGCGGGCCGCCGGGCCGCCCGGCGACGCCTGCCGGATGGCTTGGGCGGCTTGCTTCAATTCTTCGACGTGCGAGTAAGGCAGCTTGATGGTGCCGATCAGCGGTTTGCCTTTGTTCATGCCATGGCAATCGGAGCCGCCGGTGATGAGCAAGCGATGCCGTTCCGCCAGCGCCACATAATGTTCCGCCGCCGCCGGAGTGTGTTTGGTATGATAGCATTCCAGGCCATCCAGACCGGCCTCGACCAAGCCGGGAATCACCTCATCCGCGTGATTCAAGGCCGGGTGAGCCAGCACCGCCACACCGCCCGCCCGGTGGATTAGCGCGATGGCCTCGGACGCGCACAGCTTGAACTTGGGCGCCCAGGCGGGCCGGTTGCGCTTGAGGAATCGCTCGAAGGCCTCATCCAGTGAGCCGCACACACCAGCCTTGACCAGCGCGCGCGCCACATGCGGCCGGCCCGGCGAACGGCAGTTGGCGAGCCGAAAAACGGTCTCGGCTTCCATCGCAATGCCGAGCTGGTTAAGCCGGCCCACCATTTCCCGGATGCGGTTTTGGCGCACCTCCTGGAAACGGGCCATTTCCCGCTGCCAGCCGTCATGGGTCGTGTCCATGCAATAAGCGAGCAGATGAATTTCGTGGCCCTCGGTTTCGGCGGTCAGCTCGGCGCCGGCGATGAATTCCATGCCCAGCGCCGCGCAGGCGGCGGCGGCGCGGGGGCAGCCCTCCGCGGTGTCGTGATCCGTGAGCGCCAGCACTCGCAAACCTTTGGCCCGGCCATGCCGGGCCAATTCCTCCGGCGTGTAAGTGCCGTCGGAAAAGGCGCTGTGCAGATGTAAATCAGCAAACATTAGCAAATCCCACGCCCGCGGAAGGGGATTTACACCTCCCTGTCAGCCGTTGGGCGTCAAAACAGGCCAATACTATCACGAAACCCGCGCGCGACAAATGTTACTTTTGCTTTTGCCCGTGGGCTGGGCGCAGAATGTCCCCCTTGATCTTGTCGAGAATGCCGTTGACAAACCGGCCGCTGTCCTGGGTGGAAAATTTTTTGGCGATGTCCACCGCCTCGTTGATGCTGACCACGGGCGGGATGTCCTCCCGATGCAGCATTTCGTAAATGGCCAGTCGCAAAATGTTGCGGTCCACCACGGCCATCCGCTTCAAATCCCAGTTTTTGCAATGCCGGCGCAGCAGCGCGTCGCATTCCTCCCGATGCTGCAAGGCGCCGCGAATCAACGGCTCGGCAAAGAGACGCACCCCCGTCTCCTCGGCGGTGGGTGGGGGAATTTCTGTCTGTTGGCCCCAGACGGCTTTGCCTTTCTCCCACTCCCGCACCTCCGGCCGCTGCGATTCCCAAAAAAAAGCCAGCGCCTCCTCCAGGTTCTCCGGGGGATTCAAATCGTACTGAAATAAAAACTGCACGGCGCGCTCCCGCGCCTCACGTCGTTTTCCCATGCGCCCAAGGATGCGCCAATGCCGCGGAAAGCAAAGCCAAAAGATGCCGGCTCAAACCGCCTTGTCCCACGGGCTGCGCTTGGCCGTGTCCAGCCACTGATTGGCGGCGTCGTCGCCCACAAACCGTTCCTTGGCCGGGTCCCACTTCAATGGGCGCCGGTTCCAATAAGCCAGGTTGCCCAAGTGGCAGACGGTTACCGAACGCGCCCCCACCTCGACGTCGCAGATGGGGCGCTGGCGGCTGCGCACGCAGGCGAGGAAGTCACCCTGGTGGTTCGTGCTCTTGTAAAGCTGCACGCCGTTGGCCGGGAGGGGATCCTTGTCCAGCCCCTCGGGCGTGATTTTGAATTTGCCCCGGTTGACGAAAATTTCGCCGGCCGTGCCTTTGAAAAGCACCCCGCCGCTGTTGCCGTGAATCATTTCGACGCCATTGGCGTAAAGGAAGCGGGCGCCTTTGTTCGCCTTGGGGTCCGCCGGCGGAATAATTTCCACCGGGCCGCTGTCGTCCATGCCCAGGCCCCATTGGGCGATGTCAAAATGATGGGCGCCCCAGTCGGTCATGCCGCCGCCGGAGTATTCCCGGTAGTTGCGCCAGGCCGGAAAGTTTTTATGCACGCCGCGCGGGCTGAGGATCGCGTTGTAGCCGCGCTTGGGCGCGGGCCCCAGCCAGAAGTCCCAATCCAAACCCGGCTCCATCGGCTCCTCCGGGAGATCGCACCACTTCGACGGCCCCCCCACATCCACGATGACCTGCTGGATTTTGCCGATGCGCCCATTGCGCACCAGCATGCAGGCCTTGTAAAATTCATTAGAGGAGCGCTGCATGCTGCCGGTTTGAAAAACCCGGTCGTTCCGGCGCACCGCGTTCACCATGGCCCGCGCCTCGGCAATCGTCAGCGACAGCGGCTTCTCGCAGTAAATGTCCTTTTTCGCGTTAGCCGCCAAAATCACCGGGATGGCATGCCAATGGTCGGGCGTCGCGATGCAGACCGCGTCAATGTCCTTGCGGGCAAGCAACTGGCGGAAATCCTTGTAGGCCGCGCAGCCTTTGTAGCCGGCGGCCTGGTCTTTGCCGTAATGGTCTTCGACCATTTTACGGTGGTGTTCGAGGCGGGTGTTGTCCACGTCGCAGACGGCAACGACCTGGACCTCCTTGTTGCGCAGCCAGCCGCCCAGCAAACCACGGCCCTGGGTGCCCATGCCGATGCAGCCCATGTTGATGCGGTTGTTGGCGCTGACCGCCGCCGCCCAAGCGGACGAAGGCAGGATGAGCGGCGCGGCCGCCGCGACGGCGGCCCGGCAAAAATCACGGCGGGTAAATTGGGGACTCTTGTTCATAATGGCTTTATCTTGCGTTCGTTTATCTTATGGACATTCAGTAAAAAGGCGTCCCTCGGTTTTGTCCATTCCTTTTTGCAATTTTGCATTCCCAAGACCGGCGGCGGGCTGCTAGACTGGGCCCATGCTCAAATATTTGGTGTTTTCGATCACTTTGGCCGCCGGCGGGTGGGCCGCGAGCCCCCGTGCCGCCGACGCGCCCAAGCCCAATATCCTGCTTATTATCTCGGATGACCATGCCTGGACCGATTATGGTTTCATGGGCCATCCGCAGATCAAAACCCCGCGCTTGGACCGGCTGGCGGCCGAATCCTTATTGTTTCCGCGCGGTTACGTGCCGTCGAGCCTCTGTTGCCCCAGCCTGGCGACCATTATCACCGGCCTCTTTCCCCATCAGCACGGCGTGGTCTGCAACGACCCGCCGGGCGCCGCCGGCCAGGGCAAGGCCCGCCAGCAGTTTTACGCCAGCCCCGCCTTTCGCGAGGGCCGCGAAAAAATGTCCGCCTTCCTGGAAAAAGTGCCGACCTTGCCGCGCCTGCTGCAAAAGCACGGTTATGTGAGCCTCCAGACCGGCAAATGGTGGCAGAACCATTATTCGCGCGGCGGTTTTACCCACGGCATGACCCAGGGCGAGGCCGACAAAGGCGGCCGCCACGGCGACGCCGGCTTGCAAATCGGGCGCAAAACCATGCAGCCCATCTGGGATTTTGTGGACGAAGCGACCCGCGACAAAAAGCCGTTCCTGATCTGGTATGCGCCGCTGTTGCCGCACGATCCCCACACTCCGCCAGACCGGTTGCTGGCCAAATACAAGGATTCAGCCCCCACCCTCCACATCGCCCGTTACTGGGCTATGGTGGAGTGGTTTGACGAAACCTGCGGGCAACTGCTCGATTTCCTCGACCAGCGCGGCCTGGCGACCAACACCGTGGTCGCCTACCTCGCCGACAACGGCTGGATTCAAAGCCCGGATAATCCGCGCTACGCCCCCAAATCGAAGCAGTCGCAATACGATGGCGGATTGCGCACCCCGATCATGCTTCGCTGGCCCGGCAAAATTGCCCCCCGGCGCGTCGAAACGCCGGTCAGCAGCGTGGATTTGATGCCCACGCTGCTGGCGGCCTGCGGCGTCGCCGCGCCGCCCGGACTGCCGGGACTTAATCTGATGGAGGATAAAGCGGTTGCTGCTCGCTCCGCCGTCACCGGCGCCTGCTTCACTCACGATGGCGTGGACCTCGACCGCCCGGGCAGCGGCCTGCGCTGGCGTTGGATCGTTTCCGGCGATTGGAAGTTAATCGTGCCCAACCCCGCGAATGAGCCGGACGCCGTCACCGAGTTGTATAAAATCACCACCGACGTCCGCGAAGAGAGCAACCTGGCCGAGCGCGAGCCGGTGCAAGTCCAGCGTCTCCGCGCCCAATTGGATGCCTGGTGGCCCGGCCGGCCCTGAGCAAAACGCCGTTTATGACGAAAACAACTTGCCGCCCGGCCGGCGGCTTGTAACCTCCGACGGATGACCAACAGGCAAAGCGGGATGCGTCTGCGAACGGCCCCGCGCCGGTGGCGCGGAGAATTGCGCGGCCTGCTGCTGACCGAAGAGCAGATCGCCCGGCGAGTCCGGCGGCTGGGGGCGCAACTGGCCAAAGATTATGCCGGGCGCGACCTGGTGGTGGTGGCGCTGCTCAAAGGCACCGTGATGTTCCTGGCCGATTTGCTGCGGCATCTGGACTTCCCGTTGCGCCTCGATTTCCTGGGCGTTTCCAGTTACGGCGCGCAGACCCGCCCCGGACGCCTGCAACTGACCAAAGACCTGGACCTGCCTATCAAAGGACGGGAAGTGCTGGTGGTGGACGACATCCTGGACACCGGTCAAACGCTGGCTTGGGTGGTCCGACATCTTCGGTCCCGCCAACCCGCCCGCCTGCGGCTTTGTGTGTTGCTCAATAAACAGTCCCGGCGTCAGGCGCCCATCCGCGCGGATTACGTCGGCTTTGAAATCCCCGACTTTTTCGTGGTGGGCTACGGGCTCGACCACGCCGAGCGCCATCGCAACCTCCCCTTTATCGGGGTGCTGAAATGACCCGGCGTTTTGCCATTGATGCGCGACGGCTGGGAAAAGGGGACCGGCTGATGATCTGGTGAAAGCCCGAACACGGCCTTGGCATGGGCCGGCGGCCGTGTGGCGCTGCCTGCCCGACGAGTTGCTGGTGCGGGTTTTTCGCATCACCTTGTAGGGCAACGGGTTTCGGCCTGTGGCGGTGACGCTGGTGACGACCTTGGTGGACGCCTAAAAGTATCCTGCCGAAGCGATTGCCCGGCTTTAGCCGGAACGCAAGGCTTCCGACAGCCCCACGCCCCCTCTTCCGCCTGAAGGCGGGACAACGAACCGCGCTGTTTGTTGTCCTGGCTTTGTTTGTTGTCCCGGCTTTAGCCGGAACGTGAGGCTTCCGAAAAATCCCACGCCCCCCCCCCTTCCGCCTAAAGGCGGGACAACGAACCGCGCTGTTTT
>Ga0101944_10004927_pt1 | contig 15831 bp, 12 predicted proteins | sample DewCreD2012metaG_FD_75245 | JGI IMG/M metagenome (GOLD analysis project Ga0101944, IMG submission 75245) | Hot spring sediment bacterial and archeal communities from British Columbia, Canada, to study Microbial Dark Matter (Phase II) - Dewar... ...
AGGACGCTTGACAAGCCAAATATCCCTGTTCAAGATGACGATTGTCGGCCTGCTGCCGTGGGGTTCCAGCGGCCACGACAAGCGCAAGAACCCCGTGAACAATCACGAATCCCCATAGCTCCCGAACATATCAATCCTGCGGGGCCTTGAGGACCTGGTATTTGGGGCCTCGCGCGGGCACATCGCGCACCGCAGCCACGGCTTCGCGGTAAAAGACCTCTTGTGCGCGAATGGGCGGACCATCGGTGCGAACCCGTTGGTATTCCCCATCGGATTGCAGGGTCCAAGCCTTGACGTTGTCGGTAAAGAAAACGTCCAAAATATGGAGCAGCCTGGCTCTTTGCTCAGCCGACTGCACCGGAAAGATGGTCTCGAAACGGCGGTCGAGGTTACGCTGCATCCAGTCCGCGCTGGACAGGTACATTTCTTCGTGTCCCCCGTTCGCGAAGTAGAAGACGCGAGCGTGTTCCAGAAACCGATCCACGATGGAACGCACCTCGATGTTGTCGGAGACTCCCGGCACTCCCGGAACCAAGCAGCAAATCCCGCGAACGTTGAGCTTGATCCGCACGTTCGTTTGCGAGGCGCGATAGAGGGCCGAGATGATTTCACGGTCTTGGAGCGAGTTGATCTTGGCCATGATCAAACCCGGCTGCTCCGGGGTGGCCACCCGCATTTCACGTTCGATCAGCTCCAAGAACCGCTGCTTGAGCAAACCCGGTTCCGTGGTAAGCTTGTTCCATCCTACGGCTTCGGAGTAGCCGGTCAGGATGTTGAGCCCGAGATGGCCGGTCTCGCGCGCCGCCAGCGCCTTCGGCAGGTCGTCCCGCAAAGCCTTGGGGTTAACCTCGGCGAGCCGACGCACCGCCCCCTCGCGCTCCTCGTTCCGCTTCTGGACCAACCCTTCGGTCGCCGGCTGAAACAGGTCCGACCCGACCTGCAGCAGCTCTTCGCCGGCATCGCTCAGCACCTCGAGCAGAAACATGCCGTCGATCAGCGCCAGAGTCAGGTCCGCCCCTTCTTCCGCGAACGGCTTGCCCCCGACCAGATTGCAGAAACAGGAGTCAATCGGGGCCGGGCAGTCGGCCGCAATCACCACCGTGTTCTCGCGCCGCTGCCGGTAGAAAGGGTCGGCGAATTCGCCGGAGAGAAACATCCGGTCGTGGACTCTCAGCGCGGTCAGATCGCAACCTTTGACGCCAAGCAACACGCGCCGCTCGGCCGCTCCCGGCTCGAACTTCTCCGGAAACGTCGCCACCTTCTCGGCCGGAGCAAAGAAAAATGACTTCACCGGCTCCGCCGCCCGCACCTCGCGGAACGCCGGCGTCGGCTCGACACCGGCGGTCTTCAGCGCCGCCGGCTGCAGCCGCCACCAGTGTACCTTCCCTTCAACCAGAGCAGGAAAGAAAACCGCCCGACTATCGACAAGACGGGCGAGCCACTGAGACCAGTTTGTGTCGCTGAAGGCGACTCGGCGCATTTGGGCATAAAGCTACGGTTTTGTCATCGAATGTCAAGAAAAACCTTCGGCCCGCTCCGTCGGAATTGACTCTCCTGCCGATGGCGGCACACTTACCCGGCCATGTCACTGAACCAGCCATCCGACGCCGACCTGCTCGCCCGCCTTGCCGCAGAAGGAGTCTCGCTGCTTCTTCTGCAGGCCGACGCAACGGTCTTCAAGTCAAGGGCTCCCGGAGTTCGCCCTCTCCTCGAACTCGTCGACCGCTTCCCTGAAGGAACCGCCGGTGCGACCGCGGTTGACCGTCTGGTCGGAGGCTGCGCTGCCCGGGTGTTCGTCCTGCTCCGGGTCGGTCGCGTTGTCGCCGACGTGATGTCCGAGCCCGGCCGCCGGGTTCTGGAACAGAACAACACGCCCCATTCTTTCCGCCGGCTCATCGCTCAGGTTCGCAACCGAGACAACACCGACGTCTGTCCCTTCGAAAAACTCAGCGAACAACACCCTGACCCGGTCCAGCTCATCCAGGCCATCCGCCGGCGGCTTCACCCCGATGCTTAGACGCATCCTCCGCGGCCTCGGCCGCATCCGCCTCGGCTCCGGCCCGGACGCGGCGCAGTGGCCGGTCCGGCTCTGCCGTCTCGGCATCGCAGCCGCGCGCGGCTTCACTCCGCTCGAATTCTACCTCTATTCCTTCTGGCGCCGGAACGCAACCCTGCACGGCTACGCCTCCCTCCGCTGGATTGAGACGGAGTTCCGGCCCCGGCTCAACCCTGCCGGCCCGTCCCGGGTTCTCAAAGACAAACTGCTCTTCCACGAGACCGGCGTCGCCAACTCGCTTCCGATTGCCCGCGTCCTCGGCTTCTTCCATCCTGACCGACCGCCGCCCATCCCTGTCCGTCATCTCCGCACCGCCTCCGACCTTTCCTCCGCAATCGGAGATTGGAAATCGACGATTGGCGATTCCCTTGTCGCCAAGCCTATCGCCTCCCTCGGCGGCAAAGGAATGATGCTTCTCTCCCTTCGCTCCGCCGACTCGCTCCGCGACGCGGCAACCGGAACCGACATCACTCTCGCTGAACTGGCCGCACTCATGACCCGCGACATCGAAACCCGCCAGTCCCGCGAAGACTCCGCCAACGGCTACCTCCTGCAGCAGCGCATCACCTGCCATCCCGCTCTGAACCCGCTCAACGGCGCCGCCCTCAACACCGTCCGCATCGCCACGCTCCGCGACGCTCAGGGCCGCATCCACCCCGACTTCGCCATGCTCCGCCTTGCCCGCCCCGGCGCCGTCTCCGACAACCTCCATCGCGGCGGCACCGTCACCAACATCGCCCTCGACTCCGGCCGGCTCGTCGGCCCGACCCTCGGCTACGAAAACGAAACCGGCCCGTTCCTCGAACCCAAACCCCTCGACGTTCCCGCGCTCTTCCCCGGCGCAAAGATTCCCTGCTGGCCCGACCTGCTCGCTGCTGCAGTCCGGTTCCACTCCGTCCTGCCCGGACTCGGCTCAATCGGCTGGGACATCGCCCTCACTCCGGACGGCCCGCTTGTCCTCGAAGGCAACGACAACTGGGACATGGTCGTGGCTCAGGTTCTTGCCGGCCCTTATCTCACTGCCGACCGCCGCCGCATCCTCTCCGCCCTCGGCCTCCGCCTGCCCTGAAAGGCCGGCTTGACCCGGCTGCTGCCCGACTCTACGATATCACCGTTCTCGCCAATGCGCCACCACTCTGCCCCGCCTGCCCTGCTCGCACTCCTCGGCCTGCTGCTGCCCACGCTCATCTCTGCCCAGCCGGCTGGCGGCTGCCGCTATCTCATCATCGCTGCCGACGAATACTCCGACGCGCTCCGGCCACTCGCCGAGTGGAAAACCGCCAAAGGCGTGCCGGCTGCAGTCGTCCCCCTCTCCGTCACCGGTTCCTCCCCCCAGACGGTCCGTGCCTACATCCGCAACGCCTGGAACAACTGGCCGGTCAAACCCGAATTCATCCTCATCGCCGCCAGCCCGGAACAACTACCCGGCTACGACTGGGAAAACGACACCTACTACGGCGACATGACCGGCGACTACCGGATGGAACTGCCGGTCGGCCGGCTCCCGGCCGAAAACCTCGTCGAATGTGTCACCATGGTCAGCCGCACCCTCGCCTACGAACTCCTGCCCGACCCGGCCGACTCGTCCTGGACACTCAAAGGCACCACCATCGTCAACGAAGAAGACTCGCTCTCCCCTGACCCCTACTATCTCGCCGACAGCCGCTTCGCCCACTCCCTCTGGCAGGCCGCCGGCTACACCCGCGTCGAAAGCCTCTACAACCTCGCCGGCCACAACTACCGCCACGCAGTCCAGGCCCTCAACGACGGCCGCGCCTTCATCACCTACCGCGGCCTTGCCGGCGGAATCTGGACCTGGCCCTTCTGGTTCTTCTGGCCCGACTCGTCATGGCGCAACCACCTCAAACTGCCAATCATCGTCTCCGCCACCTGCGCCACCATGTCGCTCGCTCCCGGCGAAGAAATGCTCGGCAACGCCGCCATGCGCTGCGGCACCCCGGAAAGCCTGGTCGGTCCGGTCGCCTTCTTCGGCACCACCGGACTCGCCTCCGCCTGCTCCCACTTCCGCAGCGCCTGCTACCGCGGCTTCTTCAAGTCACTCTTCGCCGAAAGCGCCGCCACCATCGGCGCCGCCACTCTCCGCGGCCGGTTCCGGGTAGATTCGCTCTACCGCGACCAGTTCCACTACGAAGAATGGACACTGTTTGGCGACCCCGAACTTCCGGTCTGGACCGGTCTGCCCCGCCGCATAACCGCCGCCCACGACTCCGTCATCCCCACTGGCGCCCAGACCTTCTCCCTCGCCGTCGCCCATAACAGCACGCCCCTGCCCGGTGCCCGGGTCTGCCTCTGGATGGACTCGACCGTCTACGCCGTTGACACCACCGACGCCCAAGGCCGGGCCGAACTCGCCATCTCGCCCTCCCACGCCGGCACCATGAACATCACCGTCACCGGCCCCAACCTCCGCCCCTGGCGCGGAACCTGCCGCGTCCTCTTCTCCGGCGGCCCCTGCGTTGTCTACCTACGCCACACAATCAACGACTCCCCACCCAACGGCAACGGCGACGGCGTTGTCGGCCCCGGCGAAACCATAACCCTACCCACCACCGTCCATAACCTCGGCGACTCGACCGCCCGCGCCGTCATCGGCCGGCTCGCCGCAGCCGACACCTTCTGTTCCATCCTCGACTCGCTCCGCCCCTTCGGCACCATCCCGGCCCGCGACTCCGGCACAACCGGCAATTCCGGCTTCCGCTTCTCGGTCGCCCCCGGCTGCCCGGACGGCCGGCTCCTCGACTTCACCCTCACCTGCACCGACTCCGCCGGCACAAGCTGGCGCTCCGCCTTCTCCATTCCGGTCGGCGCCGCCCTCATCCAGTTCCGCGACACGGTCATCACCGACTCCCTCGGCAACCGCAACGGCCGGCCCGACCCCGAAGAAACCTGCGCTGTCATCGTCGGCCTGCGCAACTCCGGCTTCGGCACTGCCCGCGAAGTTCTTGTCCGCCTCCGCTGCCCCGACCCCCGCCTCACGATTCTCGACTCCGTCGCCAGAATCGGCGACATCCCCCCCTGGAACATCCGCACCAACTCCGCCCACCCCTTCCAGCTCGTCACCACCCGGCTCGTCCCGGAAACCCGCATCACCTGCTCCCTCCTCGTCACCACCTTCACCGCCGGCCAGACCTTCAGCCTCCCCATAACCTTCGGCCGCCTCAACCCCACTGACCCCATTCGCGACGGCCCCCGCGACCCTGCCCTCTACTGGGCCTACGACGAATCCGACACCACCTACCCCGAACACCCCACCTTCGACTGGGTCGAAACCCGGGGCCGCGGCACCCGACTCAACCTCGGCCTCAACAAAAACGACACGGTCTTCCTCCCCCCTGCCTTCGGCCCGTTCAAATACTACGGCCAGCGCTGCACCGCCCTCACCATCTCCGCCCACGGCTGGGTCGCGCCCGGCCTCACCGGCTACCGCGCCGCCGTCAACATCCGCCTCCCCAAAAGCTCCGGCCCGCCCCTCCTCGCCGTCAACTGGGACGCATTCCGGCCCGACTCCGGCAACGGCGTCTGGTTCTGGCACGACACCCTCGGCCGCCGCCTCATCATCGAATGGGACTCAATCCACTACGTCAACCCCCCCAGCCGCTGGGACAAGTTCCAGCTCGTCATCTACGACACCACCCTCGCCGCCCGCGACGGCTCCAGCATCTTCGACTACCAGTTCGCCACCGCCAACGGCTTCCGCAGCGCCACAATCGGCATCCAGAACCACTCCGGCACCATCGGCATCACCTGCCTCCACGACACCGCCATCCACCGCGCCACAACCCCCATGCGCCCCGGCCGCGCCATCCGCTTCACCACCAACCCGCCCCTCACCGGCATCCTCGAACCCACAACCTCCCCATCAACCGACCCCTGCCGACCCCTCGCAACCATCTCCCCCAACCCCTGCCGCGGCCGCGCCTCTATCCACCTCACCACTCCCCCCAATCAACCCCTGACCATCCGCATCTACGACGCCTCCGGCTCCCTCCGCCTCACCAGTTCGCAATCGGAAATTAGCAATCGGCAATCGGCCATTCCCCTCTCCCTTTCCTCCCTCCCCGCCGGAATCTACTTCGTCCACCTCACTCTCCCACCCCACCCTCACCAGCCACCATCCCAGCCCCCCCTGCCTGCTCCCCTCAAACTCCTTATCACACCCTGACCCCGGGCCCGCGCCCCACTTCCTCTGCCTGCTCTCATGCAATCAAATCACCCCTGCCCCGGCCCTGAACCCGGCCCGGCAGCAGCCGCCCTGCCCCCACACACAGCCTGACCAGCCCCGCACCCACCCCCTGGGGGAATCACCCCGGGAACGGCCTCCGGTCTGATACCCCATCCCCCTGCCTCCTTCCGCTCCACCCCCGGCCCCGCGCCTCCAGCCGACCTATCAGCTTTATTCTATGGAACTTACCTTATCCGACCCCCAACCCCCGTCCCTCAAACACCCGCTACACGGAGCAGAAGTGGAAAGGTGATTCTAACCCCGTCTGCTGCGGACATTACGTTTGTCTCTTGACCGAGAGTGCTGAGGTAAGCGCTAGCTTAACCAATGAAACCGCTGGCGTTTCGCCATCTAACCTACAGTGTTGCATCTCGTAAAACGTATTAAGTCAAGTTAATACTACACCTAACGGTTCCCACTGTCGTAGGCTGTAGCTGAGTATTATTCTCTGAGCAAATAATGTCTTCATGTCAGACATGAGCTCACGCCCATGAATCTAGTTATCTAGAGGTGTTGTCTAAGTAGCTATGGAATACAAGGAATGCCGTCCAGGATTCAACCCTGCACAAGGCGGGGAGACAAGAGCTCAGCGTTTCAGTCGCCTGGCCACGTGTCGTGTGAACAAGGTGGTTCGTGCACTGCGAATCCTTGGCAACTGCTCTAACAGAGCGGCCTACGAGTATACATCAGCTGAGGTGGATGCTATGTTTCAGTTCATAGACGAACAGGTGAAGGAAGCGAAGGCTAGATTCAAGAGGTCGACGAACCCTGAGTTTCGCTTCCCCGCGCGGTAACTGCCCTGTCCGCCGCGCGGTGGAAATCAAGCACGCGACAGGGCGAGAGGACGAAACAATGAAATGGAGGGTTCTCAGACGACTGGACAAAGACGTGGTGGCGCACTATGTGCGGCCACACAGGGGAGTGTATATGCTGACCAAGTCGGAAAGCGGTTCTCCCCGGTATGTGGGCAGAGCATCAAAGCTCTACGAGAGACTCTCTGCGCATGCTCAGAACGGTCACTACAACTTCTTCACTTTCGAATACATAGATTCGCCGCGGCAGTGCTTTGTCCGCGAATGCACGCTCTACCACCGTCACCGGAAGGCCATTGACAACCAGAACCATCCAACCGCCGACAGCGGCGCCAACTGGCGCTGTCCGGTTTGCGGGTTCTAGGAGGCGGAAGTGCCAGAACGCAAGGTAGTACATGTCGTCCCGCACGGCGACCAATGGGCCGTCCGGAGTGAGGGCTCTGAGCGCGCGGCGAGCGTTCATTCCACTCAGGCTGAAGCCATCGGCGCCGCACGAACCATCGCCGTGAACGCTGGACTCGGACAGGTCGTAGTCCACCGGCCGGATGGCAGAATCCGCGAAGAACACACCTACGGCCGGGACCCGTTCCCACCCAAGGGGTAGACAAAGGAGGAAAACCATGGTGCGAAGAGTCTTCTATAGCTTTCACTACGAACCCGACAGCTGGCGTGCCGGGCAGGTCAGGGGAATGGGCGTGATTGAGGGCAATGCCCCTGTTTCTGACAATGACTGGGAAGCAGTAACTCGTGGCGGCGATGCGGCAATTCAGGAGTGGATCGAAGAGCAAATGTCCGGCAAGTCCTGTGTTGTCGTCCTGATCGGGACCAACACGGCGAGCCGCAAGTGGGTCAAGTACGAGATCCGGAAAGCCTGGCATGAAGGCAAGGGCGTGCTTGGAGTCTACGTCCACAACCTCAAGGACAGCAATGGCAATCAAGCCGCCAAGGGCGCGAATCCGTTTGACGCGGTCCCGCGGGAGGGAACAAACATGATGCTGTCCTCGGTCGTCGAGGCCTACGACCCGCCGTTCACTATCAGCAAGTATGTGTACAACTACATCAAGGAAAACCTTGCGGACTGGGTTGAAAGGGCCATTGCCAGAAGGGCGGCGCTCTGAAGGAAAACCCGTGACCTACAGGAGCGTATTCAGAGAAAACTCGCAGGCCGTTCAGGCACACTTGAACATAACTCAATCCGTGATACAGAGGATGGCGTCGAACGCCGCATCCTGCAAGGCATGGTCCATTGCGCTCGTGTCGGCGGTTCTCGTTGTAGTCGCCGACAGGGGCCGTCCAGAGTATGCGTTATTCGCCTTGGTCCCGACGCTGCTCTTCTTGGTGCTGGACAGTTACTACCTTGCCCTCGAGAGGGCGTTCAGGGGGTCCTACAATGAATTCATAGACAAACTACACCGGGGCGACATCGCCGCATCCGACCTCTACGCTGTCAGCCCCAAAGGGCGGGTTTGCTCATTAACGGTCAAGAGCGCTCTTTCGTTTTCAGTGTGGCCCTTCTATGCAGGGCTCACTGTCATGACTCTTGCTGCGGGGTTCTTGCTTATCTAGTCAGATTGTCCGGCAGCGGACTGCCGCGAACTGTCATATTTACCTTCCGGCGCTGCGTCTGCGGGCGGGTCTGCGGCTGCGCCTCGGCGAGTCGGCGACGGCGGCGGGCAGGGCCGATCCGGGCCACTTCCCATATTGCATCCGCTCATCATCTTCGATCCCTCTCCCTCATCGCCTCATGTTCTGCGGCCGGGTCGCTACTCCGACGGCTCCCAGACAAACTTGCCGTTCTTGTCAATGTAGCCATACTTGAGCGGCCACACGCCAATCCCGACCCGCGCCAGCCCTTCGGAGAAGTCGGCGGCCCAGTCGAACTGCGGGTTGACGACGAGCGAGCCGCTCTTATCAATGTAGCCCCACTTGCCGCCGACTATGACCGGAAACAGGCCGGCGCGGTCCCTGTCCTTCCACAAGTCGCAAGACAGCAGCGCCAGCAGCGCGAACGCGATAATCAGGACCCGCTTCATGATGTCATGTTCACTCTGTTTGCAGCCGCCCGGTGAACCCGAAGGGAAGAGGGGACGCTTCCTGCATCACGTCTGGTCATCTTCTTCCGTCCCTCTCCCTCATCTCCCCCTGCCCCGCGGGCCGGGTTGACGTTCCGGCGCGTCGTCGGGCATGGCAATGGTTTCGGGCAGGCCGGACGGAAGCAGAACGAGCCCGAGAGCGTCCACATTCGAGAACTGGCGCTCGAGCCAGTTGGCGCGGCCGGTTGTCTTCCACGTGTAGACAGCTCGACCAGTGCGCTCGGCGAGTCGCTGTGCTCGTGCATGTTCTTCGAGTTGGTAGAAGCGGGCCGGAACGTCAATACTGAGAGTGCACCTCATCGCCGCAATCGCCTCATCCTACGCGGCGAAACCCGGCTGTCAAGAGCTCCCGTCAGCGCCGGCGGCGGGAACGGGCATTGTCGGCGCTGCTCACGGCCTCAGGATATTCAGGCCCGGACCGGAGTCAAGCCCCGGAGATTGGCAATCGTCAGGCGGAGATTTGCCCGTGTCTGCCTTCAAGCGCGGGCCGCGAGGCCGATGTCAGAAAGCCACGGCCGGCTGCGGGTTGAACCGAAAGCTCGCCGGCCAGGTCCTGTCCGACAAGATTTAGGACGTCAGCCGGACTCAGGTTTTCGTCGCCAAGCAGAACCATCAGTTTGACCAGTGCCGCTTCCGGCGTCATGTCGTGTCCAGAGAGCACGCCGACTTCGAGCAGCCGCGCGCTCGCTTCGTAGCGGCCGAGTTCGACCCGGCCACCGGTGCACTGCGTCACCGCCACCGCCACAACCCCGCGCTTCACCGCCGCGGCAATCGGGCCGAGCACGCGTTCGTCGTCGGGCGCATTGCCGGCGCCGTAGGTCATCAGAACGACTCCGCGCAGCGTCGGCGTCGAGAGCAGGGTTTCGAGAATTGACGACTCCTGTATGCCGGGAAAGAAGATAACCGAGATGACGTTCGGGTCGAGCCGGCTGCGCAGTCTGAGCCCGCCGGTTCCCGCCGGCCGGATGACGCGCCTGTCCACGACGATTGTCTCGCCCGCGGTTGCCAGCGGCGGATAGTCGGGCGAGGCAAACGCCGCCAGACCCGAGGACGTAACCTTGCGGCTGCGGTTGCCGCGCAGCAGGACTTCGTGAAAGAAGATGCTCACCTCGGGCACGACCGGCAGACCGGAACTGGCCGGGCTGGCAATCATCAGGGCGGTGAGCAGGTTCTGCAGGGCGTCGTTGCGGACGTTGGCCAGATGCGAGAGCTGGGCGCCGGTCAGCACCACCGGCTTGTCCAGACCTTCGAGCATGAAGCTCAGCGCCGAGGCCGTGTAGACCATCGTGTCGGTGCCGTGCAGGACGACGAAGCCGTCGTAGTGTTCGTAGCTGTCGTGAATGACGCGGGCAATCTCGACCCAGTAATCCGGGCCGATGTTGCACGAGTCGACCGGCGTCAGCGAGCAGCCGTCGACGTTGAACCCGATGTAGCGGGGATTCGGGCTGCCGTCGGCCAGCCGCGCCGACAATGACGAGGTTCGCCGGCGAAATTCCTGCCAGCTCACGACGGTGAGCGGGCTGGTCGGGTCGAGCGGTCGGCTGTGCATTGTGCCGATTGTCCCGCCGGTGTAGATTACCAGCACGCCTTCGCCGCGGTTTTCGCGGTCGTAGACATGCTCGATTTTTTCGGACATCACTCCAATCTAGCGTGCACTGCGGCCGAGTCAATTGCCGGAGCTGTTGCCGACAACCCTATCGGGCCGGCCGGCTCAGCGCAGTTGTTCCAGCGCCAGTTTCGCCCGCGAGTAGCCCGGGTCGAGCTTCAGCGTCCTGCGCCAGAGTTCGTGCGCCCGGGCCCGGTTGCCGGAGTAGAACTCGGCCAGCCCGAGATGAAACAGCGCCGCGGCCGACGCCGGCTCAATCTGCAGCGCCCGCTCGTAGTGCGCCCGCGCACCGGCGAAGTCGCCCCGTTCCAGCGCGACGTTGCCGAGGCTGGTCCAGCCGGCAACCGAATACGGGTCGAGCTGCAGCGCCTGCTCGAAGCAGGCCCCGGCGCTGTCGAGCGCTCCCTTTCCGGCCAGCACCCGGCCCAACGCGCCCCAGCTCTCCGGCGCTTCCGGTTCGAGCCGCACCGCGCCCCGGGCCGCGAGCTCCGACTCCGCCAGGCGCCCCATCGCCGCCAGTATCGCGCTCTCCAGCACCAGCGCGCTGCCGGTCGAGTCCTGTGCCAGTCCTTGACGCAGCTCGGTTAGCGCCCGGTCCGGCCTGCCGGTCTCAAGATATCCGGTCGCCGCTGCCTCGTAGCTGGTAATCTGGCGCACGGCCGGCAGGCGAACCCAGTTCAGGTTGAACGCAAAGAACGCCGCCACCGCAATGCCGGCCCCGACCCGGAGCTCCCTGCCTCGCTGCCGCAGAAACTGCCTCGCTCCGGCCACCGCCAGTAACAGGAGAAACGGCACCAGCGGCAATCGGAACCGCGTCCCGACGAGAAACAGCACGAACGACAGGCTGTGTGCGACCAGAAACAGATAGACCGGCAGAAACCTGCGCCCGCGCTTCCGCTCGAACCACGCGCCGGCCAGCGCCAGCGGCAGCAGCAGTCCCCAGGGCAGCTTCAGCCAGTTCAGGTTCGTCACCAGCGCACCCAGAAAGAAATAGCGCCGCGCGAAGTAGATGTCGCGCTCGCTCGACACTTCGTATCCGGAGATCCAGAGGAACGCCTTGCGCAGGAGCAGACCCAGCGCCCGGCCCGGTTCCCGGCGCCAGAACTCAAGTCCTTTGCCCATCCAGAACCGGTCAATCTCCGCCCCTTTCAGCTCCCGGCCTAGGGCCTGCTCGGCCCGGCGCTTCGCGTCGTAGTAGGCGCCGGTCCAGCTTCCCCGGCTGCCCGGCGCAATCGCGGTCAGGGCGTCGGCTTCGGGGTTGTTGCCGATGTAGAAGTTGATTCCGCCCTGCCATGCAATCGGCACGAACCGGCGGCTGACGACGTAGTTACGGATTGTCACCGGCGCAATCGGAACCATCACCCCGAGAACAAACAGAAGCAGGCGTCGCCACCACCCGCGCCTGAACTCCAGCCCGAACCAGACCGGCATAACCGAAAGAAACGCCAGCACGTTCGGTCGCGTGATTGCCGCCAGTCCGAACGCCAGCCCGGGAAGAATCCAGTGCCGGTCGAGTTCACGGCTGCGCAGTAGCAACACGAAACCGGCCAGCACGAAAACCACCAGCAGACCTTCGAGCAACAGCTCGCCGTCGTAGTAGACGAGCAGGGGGTAGACCGCCATCGCCAGTCCGGCAAGCAGGCCGCTGCGCTCGTCGAGCAGCCTCCGGCCGATGAGGAAAAGCAGACCGCAGCCCGCAGCTCCGATGCCGGCCTGCACCAGCCTGGGCACGAGCATTCCGACCCCGAATAGCTTGTACATGAGCCCGAGCAGCAGCGGATACAACGGAGCGCGGAAGTAGGCGTCGTGGACAAACTCAATTCCGGCCGCAACCGCCATCGCCCACTGGTGATGGTAGAGCGCGTCGAGCTGCGGCGCGAAGAACATCGGGTCGGTTCCCCGCATCTGCAGCACATGGCCGACCCGCACGACCAGTCCGACCAGCACCACGGCTGGTAGCGGCCACGGCAGTGCCCTGCTGTTCTTCGGCGGACGTGACTGCTTATTCCGCATCAGTGTCGAGTATCCCTGTAACCTGCCCTCAGGTCAACGCTGGTTCGACCTCGCGCTTTACACTCAGGAACCGCTCGACTAGACTCGGACCGTGCGCAAGCTCATCGTGCTCGTTCTGTTTGCTGGCTGCACCCGACCTTCTCCGCCGCCCATCCACTTCTACCGCGAGGAAGTCGCGCTCGACGTCCGGCCCGGAATGCTCCGCGTGCAAGCCAACTACCACTTCCGGAGCTCGGCGGCGCAGCCGGTTACGGCGATGATTCTCTACCCGTTTCCGCTCGACTCAAATCATGCATGGCCGGATTCAATCGTGATTCCCGGCTATGGCTTCCGGCTCGCCGACTCCGGCGTCACCTTCGTGATGAAGTTCAGCCCGGGTTCCGAAGATTCGTTTCAGGCCTGCTACCGCCAGCCGCTGCGTGGCAACTCCTGCCGCTATATCGTCACCAGCACGCGGAAATGGAAGCGGCCGATTGACCTCGCCCGGTTCAGAGTGGACGTTCCGGCCGACCTGCCCGGCGTCCGGCTCAACTACCGGCCGGACAGCATCACCCGGACCGGCTCGACCGTCACCTACTGGTTCGCCCGGCGCCGGTTCTATCCGGACAGAGACGTCGTCGTCAACTGGTCCGACCGCTAGTAGACGACGACCTTACTGCGGACTGCTGCCGCGCCGCTCCGAACCGAAACGAAGTAGACTCCCGGAGCCGGTGTCGGCACTACTGCCAGCGGGTTTGCTCCGCGCCGGAGCAACATCCTCTCGCTCCGATTCCGCCTGCCGTCGCCGGTGAAAATGTTCACCACGGCCGGGCCCGGCTCTGGCGCGAAGACGACAAGCCGGCCCTCCCGCCAGCCTGCCTGCAAGAAACCTGCAGCCTCGGGCCGCTCCGCGATTCCCACAGAGTCCGGCGCCAGCACCACGTCGATCTGCCGCAGCTCGTTCACGCCCAGCTCCAGCGACTCCGCCATTGTCCACGGCCGGTAGTGCGCCAGTGTCACCGTCATCTGGAACCGGCCCGGTCCGGTCGGCTTCTGGTCATAGTACCCGCGCGGATGCGGCGAAGGCGGCCCGGACGAAGTCGTCGCCACGAAAGCCCCGCGCGGTCCGGCGAGCGTCACGGTTGCACCGGCCAGCGCGGTTGAATCCTCGTCCCTGACCATGCCGTAGACACCACCGCCGTTGTCGTCGTTTCGCGCTCCGAACGTCGGCGTCGAGTCCAGATACCAGGTGAAGACGTAGTAGGTATCGGGCAGGACAATCTCCCGCCACTTGTGTATCGCCGACGACATGCCGGCCGGGGGCGCAAACGCCCGCAGGTGGTTGCGCCACGGATTCCCCGGGTAAGTCAGGCTGCCCGTAATCGTCGGCCCCTCCAGCGCAATCGAATCGGCGATGTCGCCGAGCGCGAAGGTCCCGGTCGTGTTTGTCCGGTTGATGACCACGTAGCTGCTTTCGTTGTCGAACTGGACGCCCGGATTGATGACCGCGGTCCCGGCATTGGTGATGACCTGCGTCCCGCCCAGCGGATAGGGAAAAGAGCTGATTCCGGAGTAGGGGAAGAGCTCGATTCTCTCCAGCGAGTCGGGCGCGGTCTGAAACTCGCTCAACACCTGCAGCAGAACCGGATTCGCTGCTGCCGCCAGCGGCAGCAGTAGACTGCCGACAAGCCAAATCCTGCGCATGTTGCCTCCCGTGCAATTATACTCCCCGGTCTTGACCGCTGTCAATTCGCGGACACCGGCGCAGTAAAACGGCCCGGCCGGAGTCTAATAGAGTATGAACTGCAGAGTGCTTACCTGTTTGACTACCCACCACTGCCGGTTATTCTCAGAGACCACTATGACAAACCGCTTTTCCGGTCTGATTCTGCTGCTGCTTGTCTTCGCCGCTGCCGGCGCCCAGCCGGCCCGCGGCCTGGGCCAGTCGCTGCCCGCGGCAACCCTCACTGGCAGGGTTTTTGACCTTGACCTCGATGTGCCGGTCGAGTACGCCAACGTCGTCGTCCACGGCCTGCGCGACACCACGCTCGTCAACGGCACAATAACCCGGGCCGACGGCCGGTTCGAGCTGGCCGGGCTCCGGCCCGGCCGGTACAAGGTCGAGGTCTCGTTTATCGGCTATCGCACCCACGTCATTCCCGAAGTTCAGGTCACTCCCGGTGCGACCGTCGACCTCGGCCGCATCAACCTGCGCCAGACCGCGCTCGCGGTCGAGGGCGCCGAAGTCACCGCCGAGCGGCCCCGGCTCGAGTTCAAGATTGACAAAAAAATCGTCAACGTCGCCCAGAATCCGGCGGTTCAGTCCGGCACTGCGGTCGATGCGCTCGAAAACGTCCCCGGCGTCCGGGTCGACGTCGAAAACAACGTCACCCTGCGCGGCTCCTCGAACTTCACCGTCCTGATTGACGGCCGCCCGACCCTGCTCGAACCGAGCGAAGCCCTGCAGCAGATTCCGGCCTCGACGATCCAGAGCATCGAGATAATCACCAATCCCTCGGCCAAGCACGACCCCGAAGGCGTCTCCGGCATCGTCAACGTCGTTCTCAAGAAACAACAGCAGCGCGGCATCTCGGGCATGACCAACCTGACCGGAGGACTTGACGACAAATACGGCGGCGACCTGCTGGTCAGTCTGCGGCGCGGCATCGTCTCCGCCTTCATCGGCGCCAACTTCAACCGGATGAACTTCCCCGGCACGCGCACCGTCGAAAGCTGGACCCGTTCCGGCGACACTGTCCGCCACGTCAACTCCGACGGCACCGGCGCGTTCGGCCAGCGGTTCTACGGCCTGCGTGCCGGCAGTGAACTCCAGCTCGGCCCGAACGACCGGCTCAGCCTCGGCGCCCGCTGGGGCGGACGCGGCGGCGGCCAGAGCCAGCAGGCCGACTACAGGGAATGGCGCGAACCCGGCACCGACACTGCCCGCTACTCCGGCTACTCCAACTCCGGCCGCGGCGGCGGCAACCTTTCGGCCAACCTCGACCACACCCACACCTTCGGCTCCCCCA
>Ga0101944_10004928_pt1 | contig 15830 bp, 15 predicted proteins | sample DewCreD2012metaG_FD_75245 | JGI IMG/M metagenome (GOLD analysis project Ga0101944, IMG submission 75245) | Hot spring sediment bacterial and archeal communities from British Columbia, Canada, to study Microbial Dark Matter (Phase II) - Dewar... ...
AATACATGCGCCCCCTGGACCCCGACTACTGCCGGCCCATGGCCTACATCGACCAGACGGTCATCCCCGACGCCGAGTTCGGCTGCGACACGCGGTGGTTCCTGCCGGGTGACAGGTCCAGGGGTGGCCAGCTAGTCATGGACACGCACACCCTACCGCACGGCACCTCGCTCGCCTGCATAGCCCTCAACTACGAGGATATCACCGACCTGTGCGCCGAGGTCGAGCTGTGGATCGGCGGAGAACGGCATGTCATCGACAGAGGTTTCTGGGCCTATATCCCGCCGAACGTCTCGCAAGGACCGCTGGTCATCCGCAGCATCCGCAAGCAGGTCTTCTTCATGATGTCCTGGCCCCTGGGAGAAGGCATCGAGAAGTACCCGGGAGGAGGTCCCGAATGACCACACACGACTCAGCGGAACACCTGGCTGGATCCGCACAACGCTTGGTCGGACTGGAGCGGCGTCTCGCCGAGCTTGAGCACCGCCTAGGTGTACTGGAGGACGTACAGGCCATCCGCCGTCTTCAGCATCTTTACGGGTACTTCATCGACAAGTGCATGTACGAGGAAGCGGTCGCCTGCTTCGACGAAGAGTGCGAAATTTACTTCTTCGGCGGGGTCTACCGTGGATTGGCGAGCGCCCGCCGGCTCTATTGCGAGCGTTTCCGCAACCGCTTCACCGGCGGGAAGAACGGCCCCGTCTTCGGTTTCCTGCTCGACCACCCGGTCATGCAGGACGTCATCGATGTCGCTGGCGACCGCCAGACCGCCCAAGCCCGCTTCCGCCTCATGATGCAGGCGGGCACCCATTACGAGCGGGACCCTGACCCCCATACCGTGGCCCGCCAATGGTGGGAAGGCGCCCTCTACGAGAACACGTACCTCAAACGCGACGGGGTTTGGCGCATCAAGACCCTCGACTACCGGCCGGTATGGTTCTCCACGTTCGAGAACGGCTGGGCCTTCGCTCCACCGGACTTCGTACCGCTCCTCACCACCACCTACCCTGAAGACCCCGAGGGCCCTGACGAGCTGAGCAACTCCCCTCCTCTGCGCTGGCCGGAGCACGAAGTGCTACCCTTCCACTGCGTGCACCCGGTGACCGGGCAGCCCATCGCGACCCCGCCGCCCGGACGTTGGCCCGTGGGAAGTAAACGGTGAGCACTGGCTGACTCGGCGTAGGCTACCTGACCAGTTCCGGCGACAGCTTGAGGCGCTCGATCACTTCGTCCACCGTGGCTGGCCGCAGGTTCATCGCCCGTGCCACCCCCACCAGCTGCTCCACCAACTGGGCGTTGGAGGCGGCGAGTTCCTTGGGCCGAACGTAGAGGGTGTCCTCCAGGCCGGTGCGCGCGTTGCCGCCCATGGCCAGACCGATGGTCGTGAGTGGGAGATTTGCTTTGGAGATGGCGACGACCTGCCAACTCGTGTCGGGCGGCAGTTCGTTGACCAGGTAGGCGAGCAGACGCGGGTCCGCCGGCATCCCTCCCTTCACACCCATCACAAAGGAGACCTGAAGCGGCTCGGTGAGCAGGTCTCGCTTGAGCAGGTCGAGCATCAAGCCTAGGTGCCCCGTGTCGTAAATCTCCACCTCTGCCTTGACGCCCAATTCCCGCATCCGCGCCGCCAGCTGCAGCATCTGCTTGGGCGGGTTGCGGAACTCGATCTCGCCGATGGTCATGGTAGCCGGGTTCAAAGTGGCCATGGCCGGTCTCGCTTCCACTATGCGCATGCGGTCCTCGTAAGGAAAACCCCCGCCCGTGGAGAGCTGGACGATGCCGGGGCACTTCTCACGGACTGCCTCTACCGTGCGCCGGGCCACCTCTAAGTCGGTGGTGAAATCATCGTTCTCCCGCAGATGGATGTGGATGACGGCTGCGCCAGCCTCGTAGGCTTCTTTGGCGCTTTGCGCGATCTCGGCTGGGTTGCCCGGGATGGCCGGGTTGTCCTTCTTGGTGGCGGCGGGACCGGTGAGCGCAGCGGTGATGATGGGGTTCACAGTGCTAGGCCTCCTCTCTAGCTCTCGAGTACACATGTCGTAGGCAGCCCCAGTCCGAAACTTTTCAGCCCGAAGCTTTCACGTGATCCTGGGCCTCCCATCTCTCCACCTGAATAAGGCAAGAGTTAGAAGCCGTGCCCGTCGAGGTGGGAGTGATGAAGCGCTTAGGAGTCAGGATGTTGATGCACCCGGCCAGATCCGGGGAATAGCCGGGTTCGCCCAAAGGTTCGTAGTCAGCGCACGACTCGTAGCTATGCGCCGTACCCGGCGCTACCCGCTCGGTGACTTGGGCCGCCAATATGACCTCGCCCCGGGCGTTGAACGCACGGACCAGGTCGCCGGTGCTGATACCCCGTGGTGCCGCATCCCGGGGATTGAGCCTGATGATCCAGTAGTAGCGGCTTCCTATCAGCATCCGGTGGTCTTTGATCTCGTCCGACCAGCAACCTTTCCCGTCTCCCATGGTGTGGAAACTGAAGCGGGGGTGCGGGCTCACTAATTGCAGCGGGTACTTCTTGCACAACTCTGGGGTCCGATGCCCCTCCCAGCTCGGTAGATACTGGGGCCCCATGACCGGCCGTTCTGAGTCGATGTTGCCACCCTCTTCGAAGCGTCGCAGGCTGCTGGAGACGAACTCGATCTTGCCGCTGGAGGTCTCCAGACCTCTCAACCCGACCGTGTCCCAAGGCCGGGGGCCCAAATCGGGAGTGTCTCGCCGCCTGCCCTCAGCGAACCAGCGAAGGGCAGGAGTGGGCTTTCTCTCCGCCGGGGCCGGTATGAGGTGATAGCCCTTGCGTTCGAACTCCTCCCAACTCACGAGCCGAGGGAGGTCGCTCGCCGCGAACATCCGCTTGACCCAGTCATACTCAGTGTGACCACCCTCTGTGTAAAGGTCGCCCAGGCCCAGGCGTTCGGCAAAGAGCGAGAAGATCTCGTAATCCGACTTAGACTCACCCAAAGGTTCGATGCACTTCTTCTGCAGAACGACGAGCCGATGGTTGGTCTGGTCGACGGCTTGCGCCCCGACCCCGGTGGTCGAGGCCCATTCGCCGATATCCCAGCGCTCGAAGTTGGTGCAGGCAGGCAGGATGATGTCGGCGAAGCGGGCCTCGCCCTCGAACCAGATGGACTGGTTGACTACCATGCCCACCTTGCCTTCCCGGTAGGCGCGCACGTAGCGGTTGGTCTCGGTCATGGTGCCGATGAAGGAACCGCCATAGCGCCAGTACATGTGGACGTGGGGGTAACCGGGGGCGGGGTATTCGTACTTCTGAAATTGCGACTCTATCGACGAGGTACAGAAGCCTTTGCCTCGCCATTCCAGCCGTTCGTGCCGCATGGCCTCGGGGATCAACAGACGGGGAACGGTCTGTCCTTCCGTCGAATGCTGCGGATTCGTGCCCGGCCCGCCGTCAGGCCACATACGGTTCGCCAGCCGTGCCCCGGCCACTGTGTTGATGAGGTCCCCCGAGATACCACCTTCGTTGTATCCAGGGAACCACACCGAGGTGTCGGCAGGCACACCGTAGGTCGTCGACCAGAGGTTGACGCCCGGCTTGCCCAGGCCCTGCATAGCAAGGAGTGCGATCATGGTGCGGGCCCACTCGTTGCCGGTGGCCGAACGGCAGGCGCCCCCGAAGCCGCCTTTGCCGCCCGCAGCCAGCATGGTCTTCTTGCTGCCCCACTCCCGGGCCAGGGCCCGGATCTCCCGGGCGGGCACACCGGACTCCACCTCCGCCCACTCCGGGGACTTGGGGACGCCGTCGGTCTTACCGAGGACGTAGTCCTTCCACTCCTCGAAACCGTGGGTGCGCTCGGCTACGTACTCTTTGTCGTAGGTGCCTTCCGTCAGCCAGGTGAAGGCGATGGCCAGGCCGAAGGCCACGTCGGTGCCCAGCCGAGGGGCGAACCACTTGTCGCAGAAGAGGCTGGCGGTGGGGTTGTAGTAGGGGTCGACGAAGACCATCTTCACCCCCAGCTCTTTGAGCCAGTAGCGGCGGGGGGTGCTCTCGAAGGCGGAGTAGATGCCGCCGCCCGTGGTCTCCGGGTCCGCCGACCAGAAGACGATCATCTCCGTGTGCTTGAGGGCGTCCTCCAAGAGGTCGTACTGCTCGGGGATGCCCAGGCGGTGGCTGTTACCCCACATGTGCATGCCGCCCCAGTGCCAGCCCTCCCAGCTGTCGGGGTTGTGCTCGCCGTAGGTGAAGCCCAGCAGGTTCATGAAGCGGAAGTAGGTGCTGTGGCGGTAGCCCACGTTGCCCCACAGGTGATGGGAGCCGGGGGTGGAGAGGATGGCGGCCGGGCCTACTTCTCTTTTGAGGCGGATGATCTCGTCACAGACGATGTCTAGGGCTTCGTCCCAGGAGATGGGCTCGTAGCCGGAGATGCCGCGGTTCTGGATGTTGCGCTCCCCCTTGGGGTCGAAGTCCACCCGCTTGAGGGGGGTGAGGATGCGCTTGGGGGAGTAGACCATCGATTTCTGGGCCGCCGCGTGCGGCGCCAGCGTGGTGCGACGAGGGGGCTTGAAGGTCCGACCCCGGGCCTCGATGGTCCAACCCTCAGGGTCACTGGCGTCTAGATCCATGGGAATGATCCGCACGATCTTGCCGTCTTCGACATCGACGAAGACCGGCCCCCCCGTCGTGCTGTTAGTGAAACGCTCCACTTTTCCCATATTGTTCCGACCTCCGCTCTTCGGGTGACGGCGGCCAGCGGCCGCCTATCCTACGTTTTTCTGGAAGACCCTCTTTCCAATTAATACTTTACGCCCCACTCGTTCCAAGTGGGGCAGCCAGAACCTATTACTGGTCGCTGGTCCCACTCTGCGGAACCGTCTTCCACAAATCGGGTCTACGTTCCGGTGGGTCTGAACAGTGGAGGCCCCCGCCATCCGGCCGGGGGCCTCCAACACTTGTTTCAGCCGCTTGCCTGGAGAGAGGGGTCCTCCTCTAGATGCAGCCGTACTTGTAGATCCGGTCGGGGACTGGGTTGAGGTCGTCCTCATCGATCTCGGCCACCGCACGCACCATGGTGCCGTCGCCCATGTACCAGCGTATGGGGAAGCACCAGAACTGGAAGCGCTTGCCGACCACTTTCTCCAAGTCTCCGCCCAAGTTCTCGATACCGACGATGCCGTTACCCATCATGTACTTGTGGCAGGGTTCCCAAGTCCCCCACTCACCGATGGCTTCGAGCTCGCCATACTCCTCCAGGTAGCGGTCCATGCCGTAGGTCTGGATGAACACCTCTCTGTCGAACCACGCGTAGGCCTCGATGCCGTACTTGTCGATGTACTCCTGGGTGATGGGCCGACCGGTCCTTCCCGGAAGGTTCATCGCGGTGGGGCCGTTCTTACCCATGGCGGTGTGCAGCGGATGGTCGAGAGCCTGGCAGTCCATGGCCACGCACTTCGGATGGTACTTGGCGATCCACTTACCCGCCTTCAAGCCGGTCCCGGCCGCATAGTGGTAGTAGTCCTTGCTGTCGTCGTACTTGAGGTGCATCCCCGTGCGTAGGCAGAGGACCATCCCGTTCTTGAGTTCGTTCGGGTCGAAGTTCGCCTTCTCGCAGGCGGCATCCAGGTCCTTGTCGGTGACGAGCTGCCAGGGCTCGCAATCGAGATCCAGGCAGATAGCAGGGCCGCAGTAGGCGTCTACCGGAAGCTCATGGGTGTAGCGCGCCCGGTTACCCTGGAAGTCGCGCTCCATGACGTGCCGCGGCGAGTCGGCATGGGTGCCAGCGTGCATGACCACGGTGACCTTCTGGCTGAGCACCCCCGACTTGGCAAGGCCATGCATGGTGTCGATGACCGGCTTCTGGAAATATGGCCAGAGCGGCATATCGGCGCCGAACGGATGACTCAGATCTACGAACACTTTCTTTCCCACAGTCGATCCTCCAATCTTAGGTGGTCGTATCTTCTTGCCTGACTAGGTGTCTACCAGGCTATCCCTACAAACGCCCCTCTTCCTTCAAGGTGCGTACCGCCTTGCTCAAGAAGTCGAGCAGTCGCTCGCGCAAGGCCTTCTGCGCTTCGGGGGTCCAGTTCTGGAATCCCACACCGCCAGTCTTGAAGCCTAGCTCGCCTTTCTCGACCTTCTCTCTTAGGAGCGGCGACGGCTCATGCGAGTCTTCTAGATGCCGCAGCACGTAATTGTGGATGGACAAAGTCAAGTCGAGTCCCACCAGGTCGGCGTTCTCCAAAGGAGCCAACACCGGCAGTCGCATACCGGGACCGAACTTGAGGCTCGCGTCGACCGTGGCCGGATCAGCGATGCCTCTCTCTACTATGGAGATGGCCTCGCGCCACAGGGCATGTTGCAGCCGGTTGGCGATGAATCCCGGAACGTCCTTGCGGCAATGGACTGGGTACTTGCCGATGGCCCGGTGGAGCGCCATGGTGACCTCGATCGCCTCTGGGTCACTCTCCTCGGTCTGCACTACCTCGACCAGGGGAATGAGGAAGGGTGGGTTCCACCAGTGAGTCCCCAAGATGCGCTCTCGGTGTTCCGACTTGCTGGCGATCTCCGTGATGCTCATGACCGAGGTATTGGTAGCCAGCACGGTATCCGGAGGTACCAGCTTGTCCAGCCTCTGGAAGACCTCCTGCTTCAGCGTCATGTCTTCGAACACGCTCTCGTGGACGAAGTCTGCCCCGGCCACCGCCTCTTCCATGTCCTGAGTCGCCGAGACCCGCGCCACGATGGACTCGATGTCTTCGGGTCGGCCCAACCCTCGCTCCGCAAGAAAGGCCAGGTCGTTACGCATGCCGACGAAGGCCTTCTCCAGTGTCTCTTTCTTGCGCGCTTGAATGGTCACCTCGTACCCGGCCGCGGCGAACACCTGTGCTACGCCATGACCCATGGTCCCGGCGCCCACCACGGCAATCTTCTTGATGTCTTCCAGTCTTTTCACGATGCCAGCCAGCCTCCGTCCACGTTGACGATCGCCCCGGTCATGAAATCCGACCCGGCTGAGGCCAGAAACACGGCCGCCCCGATAAAATCGTCGGGCACGCCAGCCCGGCCCCACGGGATACGCGACATATGGAAATCGTACAAAGCCTTGTCCTGCAATACCTCTTTGGTAAGCGGCGTCCAAAAAATGGCGGGGGCTATGCAATTCACGTTGATGCGGTACTTGGCCCACTCCGCCGCCATTTGCTTGGTAAGAGCGTGCACTGCTCCTTTAGAGGTCGTGTAACCCGAATACCCGCCCGGATTTCCCTGGAAACCGCGTACCGAACCGATGGTGATGATCTTGCCACCACCTTGCTCGATCATTCTTCGGCCTACCTTCTGGCAGCAGAGGAAGGTACCGCGGACATTCACGTCCTGCACCCTCTGCCACTCCTCGACCGGCATCACCTCCATGGGAACCCGTTTGGCGATGCCCGCTGCTGTCACTAGGATGTCGATGCGACCGAGGGCCTGCACGACAGAATCGACGACGTTCTCCACCGCGGATTCATCCGTGACGTCACAGCTCCGCACCTCGACCTTTCTTCCCACGGCCTTGATCTCTTCCGCCACCGGCCGCATAGGATCCTCCACGAGATCCACCAGCGCCACGTCGGCCCCATGGACCGCCAGGCCGAGCGCCAAAGTGCTGCCCAAAGCACCGCCCCCTCCCGTGATCATGGCCGTCTTCCCATCCAGCCTGAAAAGGGAGGCGATCTCGTCCAAAGACTTGCGTTCGGGTAGGTCCATCCTTGTCTCCTGGCTTCGGCGAGCAGACTGGGGGCGGGCAGTAGACTGCCCGCCCCCAGTCAAGTTCTCATCAGCCGCCTACGGTGCCGCCATCGACTGGCAGGATGGTACCGGTTACGAAATCGGAAGCCGAGGAAGCCAAGTACACGGCGGCTCCGATCATGTCATCGGGAATAGCCGCCCTACCCCAGGGGATGCGAGAGAGGAATATCTGCTTGAGTTTCTCGTCCTCGAGGACCTGCTTGGTGAGCGGCGTCCAGAAGATACAAGGGGCGATGCAGTTCACATTGATGTGGTATTTCGCCCACTCGGTGGCAAGCTGCAGAGTCATCAGGTGAACCGCGCCCTTGGACGTGCCATAAGCCCCGTAGCCACCGGGGTGCCCGGCGAAACCACGGACAGACCCGATGGTGATGATCTTGCCGGTCCGATTGTTCTCGATCATCCATTTACCGGCTTTTTGGCAGCACAGCCAGGTGCCACGCACGTTGATGTCCATGACCCTCTGCCAGGCGTCGATGGGGAACTGTTCCGCTGGATAGCGTTCCGCGATGCCTCCTGCGGTGACCATGATGTCGACTTTACCGAACTGCTCGACGGTCTTGGCGACGAGGTTCTCGACGCTCGGTTCGTCTGCGACATCGCAGGTAACGGCGACAGCCTTCCCGCCCCCTAGGGCGTTGACCTGCGCGGCCGCCTCCTCTAGGGTCGAGAGCGTACGTCCGGCCAGCACTACATCGGCACCGTAGAGAGCAAGACCTTTGGCGAGAGCATGCCCGAGAGAGCCTGCGCCCCCTGTGATGATGGCGGTCTTGCCGGTTAGATCGAAGAGCTTCTTCACCTGCTCAGGGGTCAAAGCCGCTGGTTCAGCCATTGCTTCTCCTCACGTGTGTCGTCTGGGACTCTACTGGTCTCGCCTTACTAGCCGATGATGACCAGCATGCTGGCCGGGAACTTCGTGTTGTTCTTAACAGCCCGGCCCTCGTTCGCTCCGATGAAGATGGAGTCCATGGGCTTGAGAACTATCTCGTTGCCGTCCTTGTCGGTGATGGTGATCTCGCCCTCAGTGCAGAAATAGACCTTCTCGGTGGGGCTAGCGTCGAAGTCGGCACCCCCGCCAGGAAGGAAATGCGAGTAACCGACCGAGAACTTGGTGATTCCGGTCTCGTCTTTGCCCTGCAGCCTCAAGGTAGTGCAGCCATGATGCTTGGGGGCCACATACTCCACAGCCTCGCTCACAGAAACCTTCTTCATGCCTCTCTCCCTTGCTACAGCGGCGACCGCCGCCATGGTCTGTACGACTGCCGGCCTGGGACAGCGATGAACCCGAAGCAGCCTCTCCGCCGCCCGCATCAGCCGGCCGTGACAAACCGCCGAGTCGAACCCCCGGCGGTCTAACACCTACTTCTTGGGCGGCAGACCCAGGATCTCCCGGGCCTCAGCGGGAGTGGCCACCGGGCGCCCGAATTCCTTGGCCAGGCGTTGCACCTTCTCCACGAACTCGTAGTTATGCTTGGCCAGCACGCCCTTGCTCAAGTAGACGTTATCCTCCATGCCCACGCGGACATGACCGCCCATGTTGATGGCCATGGCCATAATGAGGTTGGCGGTCGGCCCGCACCCGAAGGCAGACCAGGTAGAACCCGCTGGCAGTAGATCTACAAGATGCACCAGATTCTTGGCCGTACCCTCCATGCCGCCGTGGACATGCATACAGCACTGGAAATGGATAGGCGGCAGCAAGAAACCGTCCTTCATCAGGCGGATGGCGTTCCACACCATGCCGGCGTCGAACACCTCGACCTCCGGCTTGATGCCGTGCTCGATATAGGCCTTGCCGAGCTTCTCCAAGAAGGTCGGGCTATTGAGGAAGACGCCTTTATAGAAGTTCATGGATCCGGCGTCGAAGGTGCCCATGTCAGGCTTTAGAACAGTGTGCGGGAGGATGCGCTCCTCGTCGCTGAAGCCCAATCCACCCGAGGAGGTCATGTTGATGATCATGTCGGGGCATTTCTCGCGGACCAAGCCCACTGTCTCTTCGAAACGATCGAGGGCCATCGTGGCCGCGCCCTCCGGGGTGCGGACGTGGATGTGGGCTATGGAAGCACCCGCCTGGTAGGCGCCGTATACCTCTTCCGCGATCTCCTCTGGCTGGATAGGAAGATAGGGTGTGTTCTCCCTGGTAGTCATAGCCCCGGTCGTCGCCACCGTGATGATCAGTTTGTCCATCCGTCAACCTCCGCGTCTTATTACCGGACCGGCCGTCGGTACGCGTATGAGCGCCCACCACGACCTCTTACGGCGATGAGCGAACTTTTGGCCAGCGTCTACGCACTCGGTGTGGAGACGAGTCCATGCCCTACTCTACACCATCCACGCACTGACCGCCGGGAAACGGTCCGGGTCCTGGCTACTCGGGCCGGCCGTTTCCGCCATATGGAATCATATTCCATTATGCAGCCCGCTGCGAGACCCCGAAGGCCGCGATGCAAGCGGCTGCGCCACCGCTACCACTGCGCGCGTTGCCGAGCGGCCGCTCTCGTTTATAATAGCCGGCATCCCGGGGCGCAAACCCAGCCGGGAGCTGGACGTCTTATGACCGGGCCGAAGTGGCGGAATTGGCAGACGCGCTGGACTCAAACTCCAGTGAGGCTCACCCCTCGTGCGGGTTCGACCCCCGCCTTCGGCACTAGTAGCGACGACCGCGGTGTGAGCAACGACGTCCAGACGGTGGCTCCAGTCATCGGGGAGGCGACAAGACGAACGGCGGATCGCACCTCGCCCCTCTATCCTCCCCCTGAGCGCCGTGCAGAAGGAGCGCCAAACAGTCACCGTTCGGTTCCACTTTCTGTTCTTGTGGATTTCTGCATGCTTTGCTGTTACACTTTGACTCATGGACGAGGACGCGCAACGAAGGCGCACAGAGCGCGAGCAGAGATATGCGGAGCTGGTCGGCGAGCGGCTCCGCAAGCTGCGTTTGGACCGCGGCCTCAGTCTGCAGGACGTCTGCGAGCGTTCGGGTGACTCCTTCGTCGTCTCCACTCTGAGCGCTTACGAACGCGGCAAGCGCAGCCTGAGTCTCGAACGGCTCTACGAGCTGGCTACCATCTATGGGGTCTCTCCCACGTCCATCCTCGATGTCGAGGACGAGCCTGAGTTCCAGCGGACGCTCACCAAGACGACGCCTCTTCGTATCCGGCTGAGCCAGTTGGACCGCCTCTCACCAGAGGAGCGGCGGCCGCTAGAGACATACTTGGCCTTCCTTCGCGAGCTGCGGGGCGACCCGTCCCGCGACCTTCTTACGATCCGCAAGGACGATCTGGCCTACATCTCTGGTCTCTACGGCGTGCGCCCGCAGGCGCTCCGCGATTTCTTAGAGCGAGAGGGCGTGCTCGTCACCCAGTGACCGGCTCCCCTAGCGCTTCCTGGGCCTGACCCAGGAATCTCGCGATCTCCCTGAGCGAACCTTTGAACCCTCCCCCCTCTTTGACTAGCCCGACCAGGGCACTCCCCACTATCACGCCGTCGGCGTACGAGGCCACGGCAGCCACCTGTTCCGCACTGGAGACACCGAAGCCGACCGCCAGAGGGAGATCGGTGTGCTTTCGCAGGCGAGCCACGAACTGAGGTAGATCGGCACGGAGCGAGGCGCGCGCTCCCGTGACCCCTGTGGTCGAGACACAGTAGATGAAGCCTGAAGCGGCTGCCGCTATGCGGGCAAGACGATCGTCGGTGCTGGTAGGGGCGGCCAAGAGAATGAGGTCGAGCCCGTTCTGCGCGGCCTGCCCTTTTAACTCCTGCGCCTCCTCCACCGGCAGATCGGGGACCACCACACCAGCCACACCGTGGCGAGCGCAGGCATCGAAGAAGCGGGCTGGTCCGAGAGCCAGGATGGTGTTGAGATATGAGAGACAGACCACCCGCACGCCGCGTCTGGCGACCCGCTCGGCCAGCGCCAACACGTCGAGCGGACGCACCCCCCGGCGCAAGGCCACCTGTGAGGCAGCCTGGATGACCGGCCCATCGGCCAGTGGGTCGGAGAACGGGATCCCTATCTCAAGTAGGCGGACGCCGCTATCCACGTAAACGTCCAGGAGGGCGGCGCAAGAGGTGAGGTCGGGATACCCACCCACCGCATACGGGATCAGTAGGGCGCGGTCCGTCTGGTGGAAGAGGTCGGTGATGACGCTCATGGCCTAAGCTCCAGGGCATGAGCCACGCTATACACGTCTTTGTCGCCCCGACCGGAGAGGTTGACCACCACGATGTCGTCTGATGAGAAGCCGTGTCCACCGCGTAGCAGGTAAGCGATAGCATGCGCACTTTCGAGAGCCGGCAATATACCCTCTAGACGAGCGAGTCTCTGAAACGCGGCGAGAGCCTCGGTGTCGGTGGCACTGGTGTATTCCACTCGCCCTATGTCTTTGAGATATGAGTGTTCGGGGCCGACCGAAGGGTAGTCCAGGCCGGCTGCCACCGAGTGGGCCTCCTGTATCTGTCCGTCCTCGTCCTGCAGGACGTACGAGTAAGAACCATGCAGAACACCGGCCGTCCCTTTGGCCAGCGAAGCACCATGACGACCACTGTCCAGGCCCAGACCGGCAGCCTCTACCCCCACCAGTCGCACCGCCGACTCAGCCAAGAAGTCATGGAAGATGCCGATGGCGTTGCTTCCTGCGCCCACGCAGGCTACGATGCCAGCCGGGAGAGCACCTTCTTTCTCGAGTATCTGACGGCGGGTCTCCCGACCGATGACTGACTGAAAATCTCGGACCAGCGTCGGATAGGGCGCCGGCCCGACCACCGACCCGATGATGTAGTGGGTGGTTTCGACGTTGGTCACCCAGTCGCGGATGGCCTCGTTGGTCGCGTCCTTGAGAGTACCGCTCCCTGAGGTGACAGGGATGACCTCGGCCCCCAGCAGTCTCATCCGGTATACGTTGAGTTCCTGCCGGCGGATGTCCTCCTCGCCCATGTATACATGGCATTCGAGGCCGAACAAAGCAGCCACGGTCGCCGTGGCCACCCCGTGCTGTCCAGCGCCTGTCTCGGCGATGATGCGCTTCTTGCCCATGCGGGTAGCGAGCAAGATCTGGCCCAACGTGTTGTTGATCTTGTGTGCACCAGTGTGGGCCAGGTCTTCGCGCTTGAGATAGACCCTGCAGCCGCACGCTGCCGACAGCCTCTCGGCCGCGAACAAGGGAGTAGGCCGACCCGCGTAGTCCGTCTGGAGACGGCCCAGCTCTGCCAAGAAGGCAGGGTCGTCGCGATAGGTCTCGTACGCCTGCTCTAATTCTTCCAAAGCCGCCACCAAGGTCTCGGGCACATAGCGGCCGCCGTAGGGCCCGAAGCGCTGAGCTATCGTCAACTCATGGTCCTTTCCGAATGGTCGTTCCCACGTCAGTCGTTCTTTTCTTGCCGTTCTTTTGCAGGTATCTGCCCCGCCTAGACGCTTGCCTTCCATCGCCGCCAGCCGGTGCCTGGCACCTGCCGCCTGAGCCAGGACGCCGCGGCTTCCTCGAACAGCTGTTCCATCAGGCCGGGGTCCTTCTCACCAGGGCTCCGCTCGATGCCGCTGGAGACATCGACTCCCCACGCCCCCGAGCGAGTCAGAGCTTCGCCCACGTTGTGAGGGCCTATCCCCCCGGCCACTAGCACTGGGCCTACCTGCGTGGCCTCGGCCGCTCCCTCCCACGCGAAGGGGCAGCCACTTCCCCCGAACTGCCCACCCCTAGCAGTGTCGAGCACTACGAGGTCGGCCCCTGCGCGCAGGGCGGCCGCGACTTCACCGGCCAACGCTGCCCGGTCCGCCCCTGCTGACGCGACGGGCAGGGCCTGGATCACCAGCAGCTCCCGGACCGCACCACCCTTCGCCCCCCTCTCGACTTCCACCGCCGCCCTCACGGCCGCCGCCTCGGGAACCGGGCCACCATGAAGCTGGACCCCGTCCAACTCGGCCACCCGCGCTACGGCGAGGATGTCCGCCAGAGAGGCGGCCGCGAACACTCCCACGACGAGGGGCGCGGGCAGCGCCCCCGGCCGGGGCGCTGCCCGCGCCACCTTCGCCAGCTCCCTCACCTCTTCCGCGGTCACCTGCCGAGGGCTGACCGCCAGCACGAAGCCCACAGCCCAGGCCCCCAGACCAGCGGCCAGACGCACATCTTCAGCGCGGGTGAGCCCGCATATCTTGATGGCCGGTCCGACCGGCGGCTCCTTGAGGCCGAGAGTGTTCACGGCACCAGAAGCACGGGCAAGGCCACCGACCGCATCAGCTGTTCCGCCGTGCTGCCCAGGATCAGGTCGTGCAGAACTGAGTGCCCGCGCATGCCCATGATGACCAGGTCGACCGGGGCGGCCTCCAGCCGCGGAGGCACTACCTTGGCCGGCCGCCCCGCCAAGATGGTGTAATCCACGCTCAGCCCCAGGGGCCCCAGGTACGCAGCGGCTTCGCTTTGGACAGCCGCTGCTCGCGAGACGTCTTCGTCGACCGTGAGCACCTCCAGACATAGGGGGACCCGCCTACCCAGGTCGGCAGCAAGTTTGAGCGCCCGGTTGGCCGGACGACTACCGTCGAACAACAGCAAGGCTCGGCCCAGACGGCGGTGCTCAGCCTCCACCAGCAGCACCGGAGTGGCCGACCGACGGGTGACCTGCTCCGCTGTGGAGCCCAGAAGATCGCGGCCCCACTTGGCGTGCTCCCCTCGCTTGCCTAGCACGATGAGATCATGAGAGCGGCCCAGCTCGGCTATGACCTGGCTGGGTACCCCCTCCTCCGTGCGTGTCTCAACCGCCAATCCAGCCGCCTGGGCCGTCACCTTCACGTCCGCGAGAAGGTGCTCGCTCTTCGCTTTGAACCGCTCCAGGACCTCGGGGGGCAGCACGACGGGCGGCACAGCTTCCAGAGCGTAGGAGAAGTCCACATACGGCGGCATCTCCAAATAGCGGACATCCAACACATGAAGGCCGGTCAGTCGCGCCTGTGTATGACAAGCCACTTCGATGGCATGATCGACCGCACTCCGAGCGTAGACCGACGAATCCACCGCCACGAGCAGCGCGCCTATCATAAGCACCCCTCCCCTCCGGTTGGAACGCTACCTCTGGAGCCCACGGGCACGGGCGGGAAGACCAGCGCCCGGGCTGCCGCCGCAGGGTCGGTGTGCCTCAGCAAGGTCTCGCCCACCAGTACGGCATTGACACCGACCTGAGCTACCCGCTCCACGTCTTCACGGCCACGTATCCCGCTCTCCGCGACCAGCACCCGGTCCACCGGCACGCCGCCCGCCAGTCTCAAGGTCGTCTGCAGAGACACCTGGAAACTCTCGAGATCGCGGTTGTTGATACCGATGGCGACCTCCGGGACACGAAGGGCCCTCTCCATCTCCCGGGCGTCATGGACCTCCAAGAGTACGTCCAGTCCCAAGGCCTTGGCTAGCTGGGCCAATTGCGACAGTTCATCGTCAGACAGCAGCCGGGCGATCAGAAGTACGGCTGAGGCGCCGCATGCGCGAGCCTCCCACACCTGGTACGGATCGACGATGAAGTCCTTCCTAAGGACAGGGAGTCCGGCTGCGGAAGCGGCCACCTGCAAGTCGTGCAGTGAACCACCGAAATGGTCTTCCTCTGTCAGCACTGACACGGCCGCCGCACCGCCCGCCGCATACTCCCTCGCCAGGCGCCCCGTTTCCAAGTCAGGACGAAGCGGCCCTTTGCTGGGCGAGCGCCGCTTCACCTCTGCGACAAGCGAGACCTGAGGGCCGGCAATGGCTCGCAGGAAGGATGGCCGCACCTCATTGCTGCGCTCCTCCGGCGACGGGACCTCCAACCGAGCCTGCAACATGGCCAGGGGCGAACAGCGTTTGCGTTCTTCCAGCCTCCGCCTTACGTCGACCACTATGCGGTCCAGATAGCTCAGCCCCGGTGGGACGGCGGTCACGGTCAAGGCCTCCCTATGCCGTCAGCTACTGGTCCGCTTTCTCGGCCTAGCGCCGCCCCCTGGCTGTGTCGCACCGCCAATTCTCTGGTCAACGCCACCAGCTCGTCGAGGACGGCTAGGGGCCGGCCAGCGTCGAGCACCTCGCGGGCTCGGGCCACTCCCTGGTGGATGGAGGATGAGAAGCCA
>Ga0101944_10004929_pt1 | contig 15830 bp, 16 predicted proteins | sample DewCreD2012metaG_FD_75245 | JGI IMG/M metagenome (GOLD analysis project Ga0101944, IMG submission 75245) | Hot spring sediment bacterial and archeal communities from British Columbia, Canada, to study Microbial Dark Matter (Phase II) - Dewar... ...
TGTCGCTGGTCGCCGGAGCCAGCCAGCAGCTTTCGCAGATCGATGCGGACACGATCGACGCCGTCCATCAGGAACTGTGCGTCGTGCTCTAGCGGCCGGCCACGCGTGCAGCCCGGGTGCTCCCGCCGCTGGCGTCGCCCCGTGTTGCCAGCCAGCGACAAGCCGCCGCTGGCGGCCTAAGCAACGCTGAGCGTGGTCACGAGCTGCCAAGGCTCCACCGGTCGCCCCAGAACGGCAGTGCAACCGGCGCTGTGCAGCAACTTGCCCAACAATTGCTCCCCCACGGGGATCACACCGACGATGGGCCGATCGTAGTCCCGCTGCCGCAACTGGCGGACGGCTTCGAGGGTGTCGAACAAGGCCAACTGCAAGTCGAGCACGAGGGCATCGAACGGCTTGGGGCCGCGCTGGATCAGGGCGACCGCCGCCATGGCATGGCACTCGAGCACCACCTCCGCGCCTGCCTCGTGCAGCGACCGGGCTGCCGCCCGCGTGGGTTCGGGCAGATCTTCCACCAAGAGAATCCGACGACCCGCCAGCGGCTTGGCTGGGACCTCACCCAGCGGCTGGCCTGACGCATCGACGAGGACGGTCGGTTCAACCACGTTCATGCAACACCTCACGATCGGAAGCTTTGGGGTGCGGAACGGTCGGCAGGCCGTGCCTGCACCCCATCTCCCCGAGACGACAGATGCGGCGGAGGGGGCGAGCCGCCAGCCGCGCCAAAATACAGCCTTGCCAGGCCCACGAGCGAATCGACGCCCACCTTCGCCAGGATCTTCGCGCGGTGCTTCTCGACCGTGCTCACACTGATGCCTAGCTCCCGGGCGATCTGCCGCACCGGCTTATCCGCCATCAGCTCGTGCAGCACTTCGCGTTCTCTCGGCGATAGCTCCTTCAGTTGCTCCTGGCAGCTCCGCGCTGTGCGCTGCTGCTGTTGTTCCGCCAACGCGTCGATCACCGCTTGCACCAGCGCCGGCGGCTCCACCGGTTTCTGAAAGAAGCGGTGCACGCCCAGCTCGAACGCCCGAACCGCCTCGGCCACCGTCGCCTGACCGCTGACGACCACCACCGGCAACCAGCGATCTTCCCGCCTTAGCCGCTCCAGCAATTCCAGCCCCGACCTGTCCCCCAGCCGGATATCCAACACCAGACACCTGCTGGCCTCCTGCGGCGAGTGGGCCAGCAGCGCCTCGACCGAACTGCAACAGGCCGTGGACAGCCCATACATGCTGAACAGGTCCTCCAGATTGTGAGCCTGTTCAGGGTCGTCTTCGACGATCAATACCGCTGGCGGCAGCGACATGGGATCACCTCCTGCGGAGCTAGCAGTGCTGGCATGCATCGTGCGGCGACTCCGCCCCGCCGATCCTGCGTCGGCCACGGCGTTCTTCCAACTTATGGCGGTTTTCCGTCATCGTGATCGCCCTGTCCCATTGCGGCCGGTCATCTGCCAGTAACGGCCGAGCAGCACCCCCAGTTCGACCAGCGACCGGGCCGCCAGTTTTTCCATGATCGCCTTGCGCCGCCGTTCGACCGTGCGGGTGCTCAAGCCGAGCCGCAAGCTAATCCCCTTGATCGGCAAGCCGGCCACCATCAGATCCAGCACAGCCCGTTCCTCCTCGCCCAGTTGGGCGAGGCGCACCTCAATCGCCAGTTGCTGCTGCCGGCGGGCGACATAGGTTCGGCTTTTCTGCAGCGCCTCGGCCACCAGCGGTACGAGCGTCTGCGGGTGGAATGGCTTTTCCACCACCGTCAGCGCCCCTTGTTGCATCGCCCGAACGACAGCCGGCACGTCAGCCGTGCCGGTGAGGATCACCACCGCCAGCGTGCTGCCCGCGTCGCACAGCCGCTGTTGGACGGTCAGGCCGCCGACGTCCGGCAAGCTCAAATCCAACAGCACGCACCCCTCTTCAAAAAGGCAAGCTTGGGCCAGGAATTCGGCCGCGGTGCGGTATCCCATCACGGTATACCCCGTGCCCGCCAGTGCGGCTTGCAGCGAAAGCCGCACCGTCTCGTCGTCTTCGACAAGGTACACCCGGCCGGTCAGGTTCTCGCTCATGAGGGGTAAAGGGCCACGCTTGCCGGGGGCCTGTCCAACGTGACGCTGGACGCATCCGGCAGGTGCCAGGCCGCATTGCACAGGAAAAGGACGAGTCTTGGGTAACTCAGGCAGGGCTTTCGGCCAGCACGCGGTGGAGGGAGCAACCGAAGCAGGGAGCGCCGCGCGAAAAGCCTTCCTCCGACACGTGTGGAAGCCCTTGATCCGGGCTCCTTAACTGTCGGGTCGGTTCACAATCCAGCAACGCGCTTTATACCTCCACTTATAATTGCCGCTCCGCCGCGGTGGCGACTGTTGTAAAAACATCTTTGCCAATTTCGAGAAAAACGCGCTTTCGCGAACGGCCGCATCGGCGGTCCACTTGCCGTGTGACCGACCGCGTGTGCCGATCCAGCATTCGCCAGCGGCTTTTCCACAGAACGTTAGCTTTTACCGATGCACGGGGAGGCCGGCGGCGGATGGCGAATTTCGCTATGAAAAGCCGGGCCTCGCCAGGCCGAAATCGGGACATAGCCGTCGCGCAGCTCTGCCATGCGCCGCCGCGCAAGGTGGCGGGTAAACGCCAGGCGGCTTCGCTCCGAGGCTTGGTGCATTTTTCTCCCGGTCTCGGGGAGTTCGGCGTCTGGCTCCCCCAAAAAAGGTTATCGTGGCGGCGTAGCCCGGACCAGTGCGAAGAAACACCCATGATCGACTCACGCTCCTTCGCGGTTCCCACACTCTTGTTACGGGATGACGATCCCCAAACCCAAAGCATCGCCCTGCGCGTGGTCGAAGGGCTGGGGTTGGCTCTGGACAAGGTGCCCGACCGGCCAGCCTTGCGGGCGGCACTCGACCCACGGCGGGCAACGGTCGTGCTGCTTGCGGCCGACGACGGCCTGGACGCTGGCCTGGACGACCTGGCGGCCGTTCAATCCCAGCATCCGGCCTGCGGCGTGATCCTTTTGGCCGCTCGACCAGACTTGCGCGACTGCGTGCGCGCGATCCGCGCGGGCGCCGACGATTTCCTCGAAAAACCGCCCTGTGCGCCACTGTTGGCCTTAGCCGTCGAGGAGGCACTGGCCCGCAGCCAGCGGAAACTCTCGACCCAGCCTGCCTTGGTCGCCCTGGCCCGCCGCATGCAGTCGCTGACCGAACGCGAGAAAGATGTGCTGCGAGCGTTGGTCGGCGGTCTGGATGTTCCTGAAACGGCCCGCTGCCTGGGCATCTCGATCCGCACCGTCCAGCTCCGGCTCCAGCAACTGCTGCGCAAGCTTCAGTGCCCCAGCCGCCAGGCGTTGTTAGGTCTTTTGCTGCGGGACGCGGCCTGGCGCGAGGCACTGAGCGCTGCGGTCGGCCCGCCGCTGGAAGGACAGGGTAGCGGCGTGTCCGATTCCGAACTGCAACTTCTCTCCGCAGGTTGCAGCTAATCGCTCCCTGGCCGCAGCCCGCCGCGCTGGGTGCTTCGCATCTTCTCGCGCTTGGCCAGGGCATCGCGCTGGCGGCTGCGCGCGTCGGGCGCGTTGCAAGGGACGCGATGGCGCGGTGCCCGCCATCCCTCGGAGGCGGATGGCGAATTTCGCCATGGCCGAGGCGCTCTTCGCGAGGTAGATACCTTCGCCGCGCCACGCGGCGACCTTGCGGCCTGGCCAAACCTTGTGGCCGGCCAAGACGACCATTGCGCGGCGGCGCAGCCCTGCGCTGGCAGACCGGTGCCGGCCTGCCTCGCCCCGCTTGCCGTCCTCAGACTGGGTGCCGCGGCAGGTCGTACACAGCCCCTCGCGGCGAAACGCACGTAGCCATTTTGACCGGCCTGAACCTGAGCCTGCCATGACACAGCACGATCAAGATATTGTCCGCGATTTTTTGGTGGAGAGCTACGAGAATCTGGATCAGCTCGATCGGGATTTGGTGGCGCTGGAGCAGCAGCCGCGGTCGGCGGAGCGGCTGAGCAGCATTTTCCGGACGCTGCACACGCTCAAGGGGACCTGCGGGTTTCTGGGCTTTTCCAAGCTGGAGGCGGTGGCCCACGTCGGGGAGAACCTGCTCAGCCGGCTGCGGGACGGCAAGCTCCTGTTGCGGCCCGAGATTACCACCGCCCTATTGGCCCTGGTGGATGCCGTCCGCGACATCCTGGGGCAGATCGAAGCCACCGGCCAGGAGGGCAGCGGCGACTACACGGCCCTGATCCAGACCCTCAGCCGGCTGCAAGAGGAACCGGCAGACCAGCAGCCAGATCCCCAGTCCCCACACCTACAAGCGGAAGACCGCGAGCCACAACTCCAGGCCCCTAGCCCAATCCCAGGTCCACCTCCGCAGGTCGCCGAGCCGGCGGCGGCAGCCCGGTCGGAGGCAGCCCCTTCCCCGGCGGCCCCACCGCTAGCCCAGCCCTCCCCTCAGCCAGAACGTTCCGCCGCGTCAGACCCGCCGTCAGCGCTGCGGACGACTCCGCCCGAGGACGAGGAACTGGAAGGGATGCGGGCGGGCAGTGCCGCCTTGGCCAGCGAAGGGGACGCGGGCGGCGGTGTGCCGGAGGCGGGCCGCGGCTCGGCCGTCTCGGAGAGCACGATCCGGGTCGATGTGGGGTTGCTGGACAAGCTCATGAACCGGGTGGGGGAACTGGTCCTGGCCCGCAACCAGATTCTCCAGTTCACCAGCCACACCAGCGACGCCGCCTTGCTGAGCACCTGCCAGCGGCTGAACCTGATCACCACCGAACTGCAAGAAGGGGTGATGAAGACCCGGATGCAGCCGATCGGGAACATCTGGGGGAAATTCCCCCGGGTGGTCCGCGACCTGGCCCTGCTGTGCGGCAAGCAGGTGCGGATCGAGATGGAGGGGAAGGAGACCGAACTGGACAAGACGATCATCGAGGCGATCAAGGACCCGCTGACGCACCTGGTCCGCAACGCGATCGACCACGGGATCGAGCCGCCGCCAGTGCGGCAGGCATCGGGCAAGCCGGCCGAGGGGTGCCTGCGGCTGCGAGCCTTCCACGAAGGAGGGCAGGTGAATATCGAGATCAGCGACGACGGAGCGGGCTTGAACCTGGAACGCATCCGCCACAAGGCGGTGGAGCGGGGGCTGGTCAGCTCGGAGCAGGCGCTGCGGATGAGCGACCGGGAGGCAGCGCAGCTCATTTTCGCCCCTGGCTTCTCGACCGCCCCGAAGGTCACCAACGTCTCGGGGCGGGGCGTGGGGATGGATGTGGTCAAGACGAACATCGAGCGGATCGGGGGGACGGTCGATATCCAGAGCCAGCCGGGGCAGGGGACGACGGTCAAGCTCAAGATCCCGCTGACGCTGGCGATCATTCCGGCCCTGATCGTGAGCTGCGACGGGGACCGGTATGCCATCCCGCAGGTGAGCCTGCTGGAACTGGTGCGGCTAGAGGGGGAGCAGGCCCGCGGCGGGATCGAGCGGCTGCACGGGGCGCCGGTGTACCGGCTGCGGGGGCAGCTTCTGCCGATCGTCGACCTGCGGCAGGAACTGGGGCTGCCGGCGATAGCCGACGCGGCCCGGGAGGTGGTCAACATCGTGGTGCTGCGGGCCGATGAGCGGCCGTTTGGGCTGGTGGTGGATGCGATCAACGACACGGAGGAGATCGTGGTCAAGCCGCTGAGCCAGCAGCTTAAAGGCATCCCGGTGTATGCGGGGGCCACGATCATGGGGGATGGGAAGGTGGCGTTGATCCTGGACGTGCTGGGGCTGGCCCAGCGAGCGCGGGTGGTGACCGAAGGCCGGGACCGCGGACATGGGGAGCAGGGCCGGACGGGAGGCAGCGAGACAGGCGCGCGGCAGACGCTGCTGATTCTGGAGGTGGCGGACCGGCGGCTGGCGCTGCCGATCGAGATGGTGTCGCGGCTGGAGGAGATTCCGCCGGCCAGCGTGGAGCGGGCCGACCAGCAGGAGGTGGTGCAGTACCGGGGTCAGATCCTGCCGCTGGTGCGGGTGGGCCAGGTGCTGGGGCTGGGGCAGAGCGTTCCGCCGCCGGGAGCCTCGCTGCAAGTGGTGGTGTACCGGGACGGGACGCGGAGCGTGGGGCTGGTGGTGGACCGGATCGCCGACATCGTGGAGTGCACGCTGGCGGCGACGCGGGCCGCTCAGCGGGAGGAGATCGTGCAATCGGCGGTGATCCAGAACCGGGTGACCGACCTATTGAACCTGCCGGCGCTGGTGCGGCAAGTGGAAGGCATGTGGGAAGGGGGTGCGGCATGAGCGGGCAGACGCAGTATTGCACGTTTTTTCTCGACGGGCTGTTTTTCGGGGTGCCGGTGCAGCAGGTGCAGGAGGTGATCCGCTACCAGGAGCTGACGCGGGTGCCGCTGGCAGCGCCCGAGGTGAGCGGGCTGATCAACCTGCGGGGGCAGATCGTGACGGCGATCGACCTGCGGCGGCGGCTGGGGTTGCCACCGCGGCCGGAGGGGCGACGGCCGATGAACGTGGTGGTCCGCAGCGAGGAGGGGGCGGTGAGCCTGCTGGTGGACGAGATCGGGGATGTGCAGGAGGTGGACGGAAGCCTGTTCGAGCCGCCGCCCCCCACCTTGCACGGCCCGGCACGCAACCTGATCCGCGGAGCGTACAAGCTGGCCGACCGCCTGCTGTTGGTCCTGGAGACCCAGCACGCCGTGCAGGTGCCCGACGGTTAGGCCGACGCCAGCTTACGGAGACGAGAACTTCCCAGTGCTTTTTACTTGAAAGGTGTACCATGCCCACCACACGTTCCAGTGCTCGTACGACTCGCAAAGCTTCTGCCGCCCAGATAGCGGCCGAACAGGCGGCTTTGCTTGCCGCTTTGGATCGCGCGCAGGCGGTGATCGAGTTCACCCCCGATGGGACGATCCTGAGCGCCAACGAGAACTTTTTGAAGACGATGGGCTATACCCTGGAGGAGATCCAGGGGCGTCATCACAGCCTGTTCGTCCCTGAGGCAGTGCGGCAGTCGCCGGAGTACCAGCAGTTCTGGACGCGGCTGGCGCGGGGCGAGTCGTTTTGGGGTGAGTTCCGCCGTGTGGCCAAGGGGGGCCGGGAAGTGGTGATTCAGGCCTCCTACAATCCGTTGCCGGACAAGACGGGCAAGATCGTGAAGGTCGTCAAATACGCGACCGATGTGACGGCGATGGCCCAGGCGCGAGCGCTGGCGGCGCGGGCGCAGTCGATGCTCCAGCAGGCGCCGATCAACGTGATGTTCGCCGACCGGGAGTTCAAGATCACCTATGCCAACGAGGCGACCTTCCGGACGCTGAAGTCGATCGAGCACCTGCTGCCGATCAAGCCGGAGCAGTTGATCGGCCAGTCGATCGACATCTTCCACAAGAACCCGTCGCACCAGCGGCGGCTGTTGTCCGACCCGGCCAACCTGCCGCACAAGGCCGTGATCAGCCTGGGCAATGAGAAGCTCGACCTGCTGGTCAGCCCGATCTTCGACGAGCAGAGGAACTACCTGGGTGCCATGGTCACCTGGGAAGTCGTCACCCAGAAACTCAAACTCGAACAGGAAGTCCGCGAAAATGCCGAACGGGAAGCCCGGCGTGCCGAGGAACTTGCCCGGATCATGGCGGCGGTGGAGAGCAACGCCACCACCCTCGGCGCCTCGGCCGAGGAGCTGACGGCGGTGAGCAGCGAGATGAGCGCCAACGCGGAGGAGACCAGCGCGCAGGCGAACGTGGTCTCGGCGGCGGCGGAGCAGGTGAGCAAGAACGTGCAGACGGTGGCCACGGGGGTGGAGGAAATGGGGGCCAGCATCCGGGAGATCGCCGGCAACGCCAGCCAAGCGGCCAAGGTCGCCCAGGAAGCGGTGAAAGTCGCCCAGGCCACCAACCAGACGATCGCCAAGCTGGGCGAATCCAGCCAGGAGATCGGCAAGGTGATCAAGGTGATCACCTCGATCGCCGAGCAGACGAACCTGCTCGCGCTGAACGCCACGATCGAGGCGGCCCGGGCCGGCGAGGCGGGCAAGGGGTTCGCCGTGGTGGCCAACGAGGTCAAGGAACTGGCCAAGGAGACGGCCAAGGCCACCGAGGAGATCGGCCAGAAGATCGAGGCCATCCAGAGCGATACGGCCGGCGCCGTCCAGGCGATCCAGCAGATCAGCCAGGTGATCAGCCAGATCAACGACATCGCCGGCACGATCGCCAGCGCGGTGGAGGAGCAAATCGCCACCACCAGCGAGATCAGCCGCAACGTGGCCGAGGCGGCCAAGGGCTCCAGCGAGATCGCCCAGAACATCACCAGCGTGGCGACCGCCGCCCAGAACACCACCCAGGGGGCCAGCAACACCCAGCAGGCCGCCGCCGAACTGTCCCGCATGGCCGCCGAACTGCAAAAGATCGTTCGCTCGGCCGAAACCCTCGTGACCCGTACTCCCGCCGGGGACGAACCCGCGGCGTCCCGACCGACCCGTCCCAGCGAAGAGCTCCGCCGCTCCTCGGCAGTGCGTCATTCGCAGCCCAACGTGTCCGTCTGAGGGGAGTCGCCAAAGTGGTAGCAGGGCTGGGCAACCGGTCCAGCCCTGCTGCACCCGCCTCTCCGGGGCGCTGTTACGACGTTGAAAAGTGGGGGCAGCACGGTCAGGTTCTTCTTTCTTCCCGGGTTTCGACAGATGAACGCACTTGTGATCGACGATTCGCGTGTCTTGCGGCGATTGCTGGGCGACATGCTGCGCGACATCGGTTTCGACGTGCGTGAAGCGGCCAATGGCAGCGAAGGGCTGGAAATGCTGCGGTGTGGGCCTCTTCCGGACGTGGCGCTGGTCGACTGGAACATGCCGGTCATGAATGGACTGGAGTTCGTGCAGGCAGTCCGTGCAGACACACGCTACCAGAAGCTGCCGATCATGATGGTCACCAGCGAAACGGAACTGGACCGGATGCAGCTTGCGCTGCAAGCCGGAGCCAATGAGTACGTGATGAAGCCGTTCGGCAAGGAGGTCATCGCCGAGAAACTGCAACTTTTGGGATTTTAGGTCGATCATGCACAAAGCGCGCGTCCTGATCGTCGACGATTCGACGGTGATCCGGCGGCTGTTGAGCGAAGCCTTGTCCGGCGATCCGGGGATCGAGGTGGTGGGCACGGCGGCCAACGGCCGCATCGCCCTGGCCAAGGTGCCGCAGGTCAACCCCGACCTGATCACCCTCGATGTCGAAATGCCGGAACTGGACGGCCTGGCCACCCTGCGGGAACTCCGCAAGACCTACCCCCGCCTGCCGGTGATCATGTTCAGCACCCTCACCGACAAAGGGGCCGTGGCCACCCTCAACGCCCTGGCCGCCGGTGCCAGCGACTATGTCACCAAGCCAGCCAACGTGGGCAGCGTCACCGCCGGCCTGCAAAAGGTCCGCGACGAACTGATCCCCAAAATCCGCGCCTTGTGCCGGCTGGACGAAACGGCCAGTTCCCCCACGCCCCGGCCCAAGAGCCCCGCGTTCAGCCCTCCCACCAGCGGGCTGGCTGCCGCCCCCGCCCCGCCCGTGGAGGTGGTCGCCCTCGGCGTCTCCACCGGGGGACCCAACGCCTTGACCGAACTGTTCCGGGCCTTGCCGGGCGACCTGCCGGTGCCGGTGCTGATCGTGCAGCACATGCCCCCGGTCTTCACCCGCTACCTGGCGGAGCGGCTGGATGCGGTGTCCCCCCTCACGGTCCGGGAAGCCCAGGCGGGGGACCTGCTCCATCCCGGCGGCGCCTGGTTGGCCCCGGGGAATTACCACATGGTCGTGGTCCGTACCGGGCAGGGCGTGGCGATCCAGCTCCATCAAGGACCGCCGGAAAACTCCTGCCGGCCCGCGGTGGATGTGCTCTTTTGCAGCGTGGCGGAGGTGTATGGCGCTGGGACGCTGGGCGTGGTGCTGACCGGGATGGGGCAGGACGGGCTGCGGGGCAGCGAGGCGATCCGGCAAGTGGGAGGGCGGGTGCTGGCCCAGGACCAGGCCACCAGCGTGGTCTGGGGGATGCCCGGGGCGGTGGCCCAGGCCGGCCTGGCCGAGCGGATACTGCCTTTGGAACAGATCGCCGGGGAGATCGTGCGGCGGGTCGGCACGCGGCGGATGGCGGGCAACGTGGCGCAAGTACGGGCATGAGGAGCAGTATGAGCACAGCCACAGCGACAGGTCTGGACCTTTCCACGTTCCAGTACGTGCAGGAACTGGTCCTGCGGCGGTCGGCGATCGCCCTGGAGTGCGGGAAGGACTACCTGGTGGAGTCGCGGCTGTTGCCGCTGGCCAAGGCCCAGGGGCTGGGGTCGGTGCAGGAACTGGTGCGGCGGCTGAAGAGCCAGCCGGAGGGGCCGCTGCATGCCCAGGTGGTCGAGGCGATGACCACCAACGAGACCAGTTTTTTCCGGGACGTGCATCCGTTCGAGACGCTGCGGACGGTGGTGCTGCCGGAGCTGATCGCGGCGCGGGCCAGCCAGCGGAGGCTGCGCATCTGGTCGGCGGCCTGCTCGACCGGCCAGGAGCTGTACAGCCTGGCGATCTTGCTGGCGGAACATTTTCCTCAGCTCGAGAGCTGGGAGGTGGAACTGTTCGGCAGCGACCTGGCGCAGGGGGTGCTGGAGAAGGCGGCGGCGGGGGCGTATTCGCAGCTCGAAGTGAACCGGGGGCTGCCGGCGACGCTGCTGGTCAAGTATTTCGACAAGGAGGGGCTGGTGTGGCGCGTGAAGGAGTCTTTGCGGCAAAGGGTGAAGCTCTTGCGGATCAACCTGATCGAGCCGTGGCCGCCGCTGCCGGTGATGGATGTGATCTTCTTGCGGAACGTGCTGATTTATTTTCCCAGCCCGGTCAAGCAGCAGATCCTGCGGAAGATGCGGCAGCGGCTGGCCCCCGACGGCGCCTTGTTCCTGGGCGGCGCGGAAACCACCCTCGGCCTGGACGACGCCTGGCAACGCATCCCCTGCGGCAAATCGGCCTTCTACCGGCCCGCCTGACGAGTTTCCAACCGCTGAACTGACGTAACCAACATTTCACGGAGCCGCAGCGATGTCCCAAGGGCTGATTTCGCGCGACGACCTGATGGCACTGGTGCAGTCGGTCTGGACGTCCCTACTAGGGTTGCCGGTGGCCACCGAAGCCTGCGACCGCGTGGTGTGCGACCTGAACCGGCTGATGGGTGGGGTGCACATTGCCGGGGCGTGGAATGGGATGGTGCTGCTATTGCCGACGGAAACGTTTGTACGGCGAGCGGCCGCGGCAATGCTGGGCATCGCACCAGAACAAGTGACGACGGCCGACAGCGAGGACGCTCTGGCGGAGCTATGCAATGTGATAGGGGGCGGTGTGAAGAGCATGCTGCCGGGGCCTTCGACCCTGGCGCTGCCGATGGTCCTGCATGGCTCCAGCTATGCTGTGCGGCTGCCGCGGTCGAAGCTGGCGGCGGGCTTGCGCTTTAGTTGCGAGAATCAGCCGCTGGAGCTGCGGGTGCTGGAACAGCACGTGCCCCAGAAGGCGGCGGTCGGAGCGGGCGCTGCTTAGCCATAGATGCAGGCAGCCCGAAGTCCACGATGTCACAGGAGTACCGAGCCGTGGCAGGCGGTTGCACCAAGGCGCTGGAGATCGAATACGACCCGGATTGCACGCCCGAACAGGTCGAGCAAGTGCTGCTGTCGCTGGACCGCTGGAGCGTGCGGACGGCCGGGCATGTCAACCACCACCGGAGCGCAGAGCGGCATGACCTGAGGACGGTGGTCATCATCGAAGGCGCCCCGCCGACGCCTGAGAACGGTTGCCTGCGGCAGATTTTCCATGTTCCGACGCGGAACCTGTCGCGGAAGGGGCTGGGGCTGATCGTGCCGCCGGTGTTCGTGCCGCGGGTGCTCTCGGACTCCACGCCGCTGGTGCGCAGCGAAGTGGTGTTCCGGGTGGGGCAGGAAATCAAGATTCGATTCGGCCCGGAAGGGACGACGCTGCCTGCGCTTCGGGGTGTGATTGTGCGGATGCGGGTCGTCCATCTGGGGTTCTGGGAGTTGGGCGTGCAGCTTACGGCACGCGACGGGACGCCCGGCGGCCAGCCGAAGCCCGCCATGGCCGACTGCGGGTGCGGTGACCAGCGGTCGTAATCTATTCTTTGTCATCTGATCTTGAGGAGTGACAGCGTATGCGTGTGCTGTTAGCGGACGATTCGGGCACGATGCGGACGATCATTCGCCGCTCGCTGGAGAGCCTGGGAGTGGGGACGGTGGTCGAGGCGGCCGATGGGCTGCAAGCCCTGGAGCTGTTCAAAGCGGGCGGCGGGTTCGATCTGGTGCTGACCGACTGGAACATGCCGGGCAAGACCGGCATCGAGTTGATCCGCGACATCCGGGCCATCGACCAAAAGACGCCGATCATGATGATCACCACGGAAGCCGAGAAGTCGCGCGTGATCGAGGCGATCCAGGCGGGAGTGACCGACTACCTGGTCAAACCGTTCACCACCGACGTGTTGCGGCAGAAGCTGGAGAAGTTCGCGGTAACAACCTAATCGCACGCGACTTGCCCCACCCGCTTCCGGCAGACTCTGCACAACGGTGTGCCCCGATGAAAGCCGAGCAGATCAACCCGTTCCTGATCGCAACCCACGACGTGTTCCAGCAGATGCTCGGCTGGGAACTGACGCGCGGCCAGCCGTTTTTGCCGGAAGGCTTCGCCGCGCAGTACGAAGTGACCGGGGTGATCGGCTTGACAGGTGCTACGACGGGTACCGTCGCCCTGAGCATGCCCCGCGAGCTGGCGCTGGCGGTCGCGGAAAGCTTGTTGGGAGAGCGACCCAGCGACCTGACCCCTCAGGTCGCAGATGCAGTGGGGGAACTGACGAACATGATCGCCGGAGCCGCTAAGGCCCGGCTGGAAGCGCTACAGCTCAGCCTGGGGCTGCCGACTGTCATCACGGGGCAGTCCACCGCGATCGCGTTCCCTTCCCGTGCGGTGCCGATCGCCATTCCGTTCCAGTCGCCGCGGGGGCCCCTGGTGGTGGAGGTGGGCATGCTGCCAACGACTTGCTAGCAAGCCGCGGGCCAGCACCACCTCGCTGGCAACCGGCGTTGGTTGCCCCCTCAGGAGAGGGGTGGCTGCCGTCCTGGTACATGAAGAGGCCCGCTCGCGGGCCCGACCGGACCTCCAGGAGCTGCCCCTCTTGCCCGTGCGGCGAGGGGGCTGAGAAAAAACTCGCCTTGACGGGCAGCCGGTGGCAAGAACAATGCGTCCCTCCGGGTTTGCGCCACGCGTGGCGCAAGCCCGCTGGACCGCCTCGCCAAGAGGGCGTGGCGACGCTCATGGATGTGCATCGATTGGCGGCAAGGAGGCCGAGGATGCCCACACTCTGGATGCCGGGCGGCCGAGTCGATCTGGAACGCGTGCTGCCCGGAGCACGACTGCTCTTTGGGCCTGCGGATGGCATCCTGCGTCTGCATGGTTGCACCACGGACTGGCGGGCGTGCCGGCCGGGCGATGGTTTCATCGCCTTGGAGGATGATCCTCAAGAGAGTCCTGAGGCCGCTCCCTGCGCGGTACGCCGCGGCGCGGCGGTGGTCGTGACGGAGCGGCTGTTGCCCCTCCACATCCCGCAGGTCGTGGTGGACGATGCGCGGGCGGCCCATGCTCGGCTGTGCCATGCCCTGGCCGGCTTCCCCACCCGCGACTTGACGACGATCGCCATCGCCGGGTCGGCCGGCAAGACGAGCGTGGCCGCGCTCTTGCAAGCGATTTTCGCGGCTGACGGGCGCAGGGCGGCGGTCGTGGACGCGAGCGATTCCACGTGGGAGCCGGGGACGCAAAGCGCCGCGCGCTGTGGTCCGTCCGTGGCAGCCCGGATTGCCCAGCGGCTGGCATGGGCCCGCGCCGAGGAATCGGACGCAGCCGTGGTGGAACTGGCCGACCGTTGGCTGGCCGAGCGGCAACTATGCGGACTGGAACTGGATGCGGTCGTGGTCACGAATCTGCTGGCCAATGTGCGGGGAGGACTGTCGCTGCGCCACGCGGTCCGTCAGCTCGAGCGGTGCTGGACGCAGCTCAAGCCCCGTGGGCAGGTGCTGCTGAATGCGGACGACCACCGTTGCCGCCGGCTGTCGCTGCCCCCGCGGTGCGGCACCTTCGCGCAGCACGCCGCGGCGGACGTGACGGCCGAAGTTCTCGAGCGGCATCCCAGCGAGCAGACCTTCCTGCTGTCGCTGGAGGACGAGGTCGCCCCCGTCCGCACCACGATCATTGACGACAGCCACGTGGCCAACTGCCTGGCGGCCGCCGCGACGGCCTGGGCCTGTGGCATCGAGATGCTCCAGATCGTGCGGGGGCTGGAGGCGGTCGCACATCTGCCGCGGAGGATGGAACGGATCGAGTGCGGCCAGCCGTTTGGCGTGTATCTCGATGCGGCGGCCAGTCCCCCTTCGCTGGCCCGTGCGATCCGGGCGGTGCGGCAGGTGAGCCGCGGTCGCACGCTGGTGGTGTATACGCCGCCTCCGAGGGTTCCCGCCGCCCACCGTCCGCTCTTAGGCCGGATTCTGGAACGCACCGCACACCTTGCGATCCTCACCGGCGCCGGAAGCAGTACGAGCCGTCCGTCGAGTGCCTTGCACGACCTGCTCGACGGGTTTGAACGGCCGCAGCGGGCCTGCGTGATCCCCAGCCGTTGCCACGCGATCACCTACGCCCTAAGCCTGGCCCAGCCGGGCGACGGCCTCTTGATCGTCGGCGGCGACATGCACCGCGATCCAGAGGCGCTTGCAGGCGAAGAGGCCGACGATGCCGCGCTTGTCCGTCGGTGGTTGTACGGACAGGCCGCTTGTGCCCCTGGTCCGTTTCGGCGGCTACGGGTCGTGAGCTGAGATGCGACCTGGGTGGGAAGTCCAGTCACCGCGCTTGCCGCCGTGAGGGCTGGTCTTGCCGGCAGCGGCGACGCCCTGTTTCCTGGACGCCACGACGGGCCCACCCAAGCATGACGGAATTGAAACTTTTGCAATTGAGCGCGGGCGAGCCTGCGGTTATTTCTTTCCCCTGCCTGATGCGGCACACGACCAACAGGCCGGGTACTCGGGGCTGTGCAGGCCTGGCCGCACACCACGCTGGATCAGGCACACGTCGGTGCAAGGTTTGAGACACTGGGCCACGGCCTGTACGAGCTTGCGGGCGCCGACCTTGCGGCCCTCGCCGCTCCAGGCCCCGGCCACGCGCCGGTGGGAACGCAACAGACGCAGAGGAGACACAAGCCCGATCCGTTGGTGGCTTCACCGGAGGCGGCCTGTTTGCGGGAACAGCCGCTGCCCTCCCTCCTGGGTTGAAGCAAGATCGACTCCCGGCGGCGGTTTCTGGGTCAGCCGACGCTGGCGAGTGCTTCCCGGTGAAGCTTGGACTGTGCGCCGGGGCGGCCTTTTCAGGTCGCCCCGGCGCCAGGGAACACGCCCTGGGGGTTGTGGGATTCCGCAGCCCCCAGGGCATTTCTGGAACGGGTTTCCGTGCAGCCTGCGCCCTCTCCCTTACTCCATTCCTTCCAGCGTCTCTCCGGCCCAAACGCCGGGTTGAGGGTGCAAGGGTTCTCGATCCGGCACCTCGCGCCTCGTCGCTGGGTCCGCTTTGCGATAAGTTGCGCAAGGAGGCCGCGCCCGAGGGCCTGGCGAGACGGCGTGTGCGGTGTGAGCGAGGGATGATATGGGATTGCCGGTGGCTGTGGTGACAGGTGCTTCCCGGGGGATTGGACGTGCGATCGTCCTGCGGCTGGCCCGCGAGGGGTATGCCGTGGTGGTCAACTACCACAGCCAGCGGGCGGCGGCCGAAGAAGTGGTGTCGGCCGTGCTGGCCGGAGGTGGGCAGGGCATGGCCGTGCAAGGCGA
>Ga0101944_10004930_pt1 | contig 15829 bp, 12 predicted proteins | sample DewCreD2012metaG_FD_75245 | JGI IMG/M metagenome (GOLD analysis project Ga0101944, IMG submission 75245) | Hot spring sediment bacterial and archeal communities from British Columbia, Canada, to study Microbial Dark Matter (Phase II) - Dewar... ...
TCCCTGTTTTATCGGTAATAACAGTAGTAATATCGGTTATGGCTTCAAGGTAGGAACCACCCTTCACAATTACCCCACGGCGGGCGGCGTATCCGACTGCCGCCAGAAATGCCATGGGCACCGCAACCGCAAGGTCGTCCGCACAAACCACAAGGAGCAAAGAAAGGAGCAAAGAAAGATTGTGAAATATAAGAAATATAGCAACCGATGCCACCAAAATAATCCCAATATACCAGGCGGCAAATTTATCTGCGGTAGTGCGTATGCCCGGCTTTTGCTCCTGAGAGCTTTCCACTAAGGCAATAATTTTTTCTAGGGTGGTATCCTTGCCAACTTTTTCAGCCTGTACCAACAGTGAACCACTCTCACAAAGGGTGGATGAATACACCGGCTCGCCGGATTTTTTATTTACTGGCAACGATTCTCCGGTTAGCGAAGATTGATCAACCGCTGCCTGGCCCTCTTTCACGGTACCGTCTACCGGAATGCGGTCCCCCGCCTCAACTACAACGATATCACCTACCACAACCTCCGCCGCATCAATAGCGACAATTTCTCCATTACGCTGCACTTTCACCTTTTCGGGACGCAACTTAAATAGTGATTCAATCGCCCGGCGCGCCCTTCCTTCGGTATAGGCGGCAAAGATACGAGCCGAGGTTAGCATTAAGTTAATGAATACCGCGGAGGCCCACTCCCGAGTTAAGAGCGAGGCGATTAACGCCACAGAGGCCAGCAAATCTACGGAAATCACACGTTTCCATAGGGCCCGTATTGCGCTTACAAGCACCGGCAAAAGACCAATAAAGGAAAACGTTGATAAAAGCGCAATATCAACCCCCGGGGGCGTAAAATGCAAATAATGGCCTACCAGAAGGATGCCGAGTATCGGGAGGAGAACTTTATCGAACAAGCCTGGGGGCATTGAATACAAATTATTGTTACAGTATAGCTGCAATCGGATAGAAAATCAGCGTGGCAAAATGGCAGAAAAAGGCCGGATCCCCTGCGGAATTCCGGCCTTTCTATCCGGAACGGCACTAAATTAAATAAGACCGTGCGATACACGCCATTTCTATTGCAACAAACAATGTCTCGCAGCAGGGTAGGCTGCGCAATTTCAGCTCCGCTTAGTTATTTTCCTTATTATGACACATCTTATGATAGAATTTTTGCAATGAAAATAACGGTTTGGACGGGTAGGAATGAATTATTCTGGCACGAAAAGACGGTTCCTTGCGCCATTGGTCGTAGCGGCGCAGTTATTGCTCGGGAAAAACGAGAGGGCGATGGCGCAACTCCCCTTGGCACCTGGCCGCTTCGCTTAGTGTATTTTAGACCTGATCGTATAGCCCCGCCAAAAACTGCGGGCTTGCCGGTAGCCGCCTTAAAACCGACTGACGGCTGGTGCGATGAAATTGACTGCCCAAACTACAATACGAAAGTTAATCTACCCCACGCGGGAAGTCACGAATCATTATGGAGGGAGGATAATATATACGACATTATCGTACCTCTAGGCTATAACGATGCGCCCATCTTCCATGGCAAGGGTAGTGCTATATTTTTACACCTAGCCAGAGAAGGTTATCCTCCCACCGAAGGCTGTATTGCGATATCTCAACCGCACCTCTTGGAACTCTTGGAGGCGTGCGACAAAGATTCAACCATAGAGATACTCCCCTAACGAGAAGTAAATTTCTTCACCAGTTTATTCTGTTCGGATGCCGAAAGATGGAAATCCCTTTTGGCGACATCTCGCTGGCGCACGATTTCGTACAAGAATAAGGAAGTTGCCACCGATAGATTTAAACTTTCCACAAAACCCCGCATCGGCAAGGTAAGGAGCAGGTCAGCAGCCTCTCTCATTCCCGAACTAACGCCGGAATGTTCATTCCCCATTACCAGCGCCAGACGATCATACTGTGCGTATTTTACAGACTGTAAATGCTTGGCTTCCCCCTGTAAGACTGTAACGGCAATCGTGTACTTCTTTTTCTTGAGCTCTTTCAGGCACTCTTCCACACTTCTAAATATTCGATAGTCCAGCCATTTGTTCGCGGAAGAGGAGGTGACTTTGCCTACCTTCGCGGGGTTAAACACCTTTTGCTTTTCAAACACGAACCAAACCTCCTGCACGCCAAACGCATCCGCGCTTCGCAAACAAGCCGCGGCGTTATGAGGGTCGCTAATGTCTTCTAAGACAAGAATAAGTCCCCGTTGGCGGGACATAGCCACCTGCTGGAACCGAGCCAATCGCCTGGGACTGATTTTCGATATACTCATACTATTGCTTGCGTCTGTCGATCGGAAACGCACTTTGCGCAAAGGCAAACGCCCTTCAAAAACTCGTCAAAATATTCCTTGCCATAGTTATAGAATAATTCCTCGCCTGCCGCAATATTTTTTTTGGCATAAATCATAATGCGGTCACCTTCATTGATTGCCTCGCAGTTTGGGACGCAAGAATGATTAATGTACCGAGCCCTGTTCCAACGAACCGACCCATCAATCGTACGCTTTCGATCTAGCCGGAACAAATAACGACCTCCCTTTTTGTCTGCTGCCTTGTTATCTAGGATTGGCCCAATATATTCGATAATGAAACGGCCCTTGGCGATGGGCTCAGCCGCAAAAAGACCGTAACCGGTCTTAGACTTCTTCAGAATAGTTTTAGGAGGTGGCAAACTGGCTTTCATGCGGATTGTAAGAAATTGGAAAACCAAAACGTCTGATATAATACAAAACAAGGTCAACATATAAAAATCAAATAAAAATAAATGAAAAAAGTGCTTTTTGGCTTTCTCGCCTTAGCTGTTATGGCTACTGCCTTTTCGGGCATTGCCTACGCAAAGGAAGACGAGGGCCTCAAGCTTGGCGTACAAGCAAAAATTAGCGAGGAAGACCGCGCTGATTTGCCCACTACCGCCGAGATTAATAAGGACGGCAAATTTATCCTTCGCCGTGCCACCGTTGTTGCTGTCGGCACCAACACCATTACCGTGCAGGCCTGGGGTTTCACGATGATGGCCGACACCACTGGTGCCAAGGTAACTCCAGTTGCGAATGCCTCTGGAACCCCGATCACCATCGCTGTTGGCGATAAGGTTACCCTAACCGGCACCTTGTCTAACAACAGCGCCAAGGTAGAAACCATCCGCGACCTTTCTCAATTAGGAACGGCCCAGTCTGAAATCCGGGCTCGCATCCAGGAATTATTAAGGATGATAGAACAGCTTCGCGCGCAGCTTCGTCTGAAGGGCGGCAACTAATCATTGACCTCGCCCCGCAAGCAAAAATCCTCCGCTATTCGCGGAGGATTTTTTTAGGCAAAACAGAATTCTGTTTATCTTAAACTAAGGAATTCACCCAGTCGATCTAAAAAGGGCAGTTCTGCCGAATTGATTTTATGTTTCGCTACAGTAAGTTCAAAAAATTCTCCCCGATCAGCCTCTGGAAAATCCTGCAATTTGCCAGATTTGGGAGGCCACTCCATCTGGAAGGTGTTGCTGGTAAAGGGTGGCAAGACCCCCTGTTTTTCAAAGGCCCAGGCATGCACCACTTTGGTGCCGTTATTTTTTATGATATTGCCCAAGGGAATATATTCGTAATTATCTGGCGTGGGGAATCCTGTTTCTTCACTAAATTCCCGCCGCGCGCACGTCAGCATATCTTCATTTCCTTCCCGCAAACCTTTTGGAATCCCCCATACTCCCTCATCTTTCTTGGCGTTGTAAGGGCCACCCGGATGCACCAAAAAAACACGCACCTCGCCGTGTTCTCCTTTCTCCCACATGAGTATCCCCGCCGAAATCTGCATGAGCTAAAGTATCGGGCCCTACAGCTCAAACATCAAGTGAGATATTCCAATAATCGGATTTACCAATCCTTGCTGCACCCCTTGCTGGAGCACATCGGAGACGCGAAGGTGACGAGATAGAAAGCCCACCCAGCAGGGCGGGACTTGTCTCCGGAAGGGGCGCGGCCAAAGGAAAAGTAAAAAAAAAATAATACTCATTAAATAGGACCGGCACGACGGCTAAGAGTCACAAGGTAAGTAAACTACACCTATCCCCTGGCTACCGAGCATTGGTTACTAACCACTATTTATTTCCCCTTCACTCTCTTCCCCCGAATCATCCTGGGTTTCACCTCAACCTGACCAATCCGAGGAGCCTGTCGTTCTGGTAAACGGTGAACATAAATTTCCTCGCTGCCTTCTGCGGCCTGTTTAATCGGTGCTTCGGCTAGTTTTAATTTGCCCTCCGCTTTCTGTTTTTCCAGAGCATTCAGAACCTTTTCCGCTTCTTTGCAATCACCATCGTCATACATCGAAAGTGCGCGGCACTCAGAATTGAGCTTACGCAGAGCGGAGAGTTTTTCGGCAAATTCTTTTTCTGGCACTACGTCACGTTTGGTTAAAAATACATACTCCCTTTTCCCCGTAAGCTGTGGGGAGTGGGCTTTAAGCTCGTTGCGAATTGTTTTGTAAGCTGCCACAACATCTTCATTTTCCGCGGAAACCAAATGAAACAGTACGCGAGTGCGTTCTATGTGTCGCAAGAACTTGGCACCCAATCCCTTGCCCTGGGAAGCTCCCTCAATGAGGCCTGGAATGTCAGCCAAAATCAGGCCATAGTACGCACCCAAATGCGGCTCCAAAGTAGTAAAAGGATAGTTGGCAACCTTGCTATTAGCGCGGGTAAATAAATTCAGGAATGTAGATTTGCCGGCGTTGGGCAACCCCACCAACCCCACGTCCGCAATAATTTTTAAGGTGAGGCTAAGTGAATAGCGAACTCCGGAATAACCATATTCAAATTGCCTGGGTGTGGTATTGGTAGAGGAACGAAAATGAAAGTTGCCGCGTCCCCCACGACCCCCTTCGGCTACCAAAATTTTTTGACCGATTTCGGTAAGATCGTATGACTCTTTGGTGTCTATATTTTCTACCGCAGTTCCTACCGGAACCTTTAAGACGATATCCGCAGCGTCGGGACCGTCACAAAACTGCCCCTTACCGTTTGCGCCATCCTCGGCTTTGAATACTTTTTTGGCGCGAAATTGGCGTAGCGCGCCAATATCTTCAACTGCCTCTAAATAAACACTACCTCCTCGCCCGCCACTACCTCCGGCAGGTCCTAAAGACATCATATTCTTATTGAAGGCAACGGCTCCGTCACCCCCCTTACCCGACTGGACTATTATTTTGGCCTCATCAATTAACATGATTGGATTTCAGTCTACAGATTACAGATTTCCGTAGGATATTCAATAATTACGTTGATTTACCCCCCCAATAAGGCAAATGGCCCGCCAAAAGGCAGGCCAAATGCACCAACGTCGAGCACTTTCCCCCGCAATTACCCATTGGGCAATGTTACGGATACTCAAGCAGTTTGAGGTCTTACTCCACGCGCAAATTCCTTAGACCGGAACCATCTACCGAGACGGCAGTGCGTCGTGTGCGATTTAGAATCATCCAGAGAATGATAACCAGAATGAGGACTAGAAGCAGGAAGGTAAACCAGCCACTAGCGAAGAAGGCGCTTAGGGCAGCTCCAATATTGGCTCCATAGCCAACACCGATACCCGTTCCATCACCTTCAATAATGAAGGCGGTCAGATAGGCCACAATTGACTGGAAGCGTCCCTTCAAATCGCTAAAGTTGAAGATTGCGCCGAAAATCAGATTGTCGCCGGGCTTGACGGTGCTCTTTACAACACCGTGCACATTGATTGCCACCTGAGCATTCATTGGCACGGCGCCCAGGTTAAAGGTCAAAGCATTGCCCTCGCGAGTGAAGTAGGGATTGCTTGCATTTATGAAGTCTACCTCCACCGGCAACGCTACCTGCAGCATGCCATTCGCAAGATCAAAGTTACATCCATTGCGATAAGTAATGGTGTAAATAAATTCCTGATTGGCTTTAAGCTGGGTTACGTTCAGAGTCGGAACCAGAGTTACGCAAGCCGCATTCGCCACAACCGCTCCAGTTGCTACCTGCTGCCTCACAACCTGAGTCTGGTACTGATACACCGGCACGTTTATCGGAATCTGCTGTACCACCGGTTGATACACCGGATACTGAATAGTTTGAGGCTGGTAGACGACAGGGTTCACCGGATACTGTGGATAGTAAACCTGCTGAGTCTGGAAAGACAGAATCTGGCCGTAGGCAGTGCCATTCTGATTCTGGGCCACTGCTCGGAAGTAATAGGTCGTGCCCGGTTGCAAACCAGAAATTGGATAGCTTATCTGCTGCTGGTAGTTTCCACTGCCAACTGGCTGATCGGGAGTGCGCAACCCCAAAGAAGGGCTCTGACCGTACTCAAACCAGGCGGTGGTTAATCCGTTATTCGGATTGACCTGCCCATACAACACCGCTGAATTCTGAGAAGAATAACTGGCGGGCTGGGTCACAACGGTCGGCTGAGAACCGTAGTTGCAATTACCGTACTGACAGTAGTCACCAAAAGCAGTAGTGAAGGACAAAACTTGGCCATAAGTGGTGCCATACCCATTGCTAGCAACGGCACGGAAGTAGTAGGTGGTGTTAGGCTGCAAGTTTGAAACGTTTTGGGAGAAGTTGACCCAAGATGAGCCAACCGACAAGTTCTGGGAGGCCGTCATGTATGACATGCCGAACGGACTAGTTCCATACTCAAACCAAACCTGCGTGTTACCGGAATTCCAGAAGTAGCCGGTGCTCTGCTGCATCACCTGTCCGTTTAAGGTTGCGTAATTCTGTTGCACATTGGTAGCAGAATTGGTCTGCACGCTGGGCGCGCTTTGGCTTCCGCCGCAACTATTTGTGGTGAAAGACAAAATAGAACCGTTCGTAGTGCCATAGGCATTCTGCGCCGTTAGACGGAAGTAGTAGGTGGTGTTGCACTGCAAACCATTTAGATAATCAATCACATTCTGGTAAGAGTTTCCGGAACCTGCGTTCTGAAAACCGGAAACGGTATTGCCCAAGTTTTGAGAGGTTCCCCACTCAAAACGCCAGGTAGTAGGATTGCCATTTGGGTTCACACGGCCGTTTAAGGTGGCAGAATTGGTCTGGATATTAGTGGCGCTATTGGTTTCAACCAAAGGCGCAGAACCCTGATATCCCCCACCCGTGGTGAAGGACAGCACCTGGCCGTAGACAGTCTGGGAACCAACTGCCACTACACGGAAGTAGTAGGTAGTGTTGGACTGCAAACCAGAAACAGTCGCATACACGCTCTGCTCATAGGAACCAGAGAGAGTGCCGCAAGACATTTGCTGCCCTAGAGAGTTTGGATTAGTGCCGTAATCAAAACGACAGGTGGCCGTACCATTTGGATTAATCCTGCCATTTAAAGTGGCGGTATTTTCAGAAATGCCGGTTGCCGCGTAGGTTACCGCGGTCGGCGCGGTAGTCTGTGAGGTTTGAGTGGTAAAGGACAGTACATTCCCATTTACCACCTGACCAGAAGACGTGATGGCCACGATACGGAAGTAGTAGGTGGTGTTAGGGGCCAAATTAGAAACTCCGGCAGACAAATTGCGGTAACCGTTGCCAGAACCCGCGGGCTGATAGGCAGTCTGATAACCGAGATAAGAAGGACTGGTGCCGTATTCAAAACGATACGACACATTGCTGTTGCCAGCAGGATCTATCTGGCCATTCAGGGTAGCACTGGTGATGGTTACGTTCGTAGCGGCATTCGTCTGAGCTAAAATTTGGCCGCCGCAATCAACACATACGTCCTGCGGCGTGGTGAAAGACAAGATCTGACCGTACACCATCTGCCCGGAAGCAGTCATCGCGACTACGCGGAAATAATAGGTGGTGTTGGGAATAAGATTCGTGATTGAAGCGGAAACATTGGTGGCGGTGTTGCCGGACACACCCAAAGTCTGGAATACAGTTGTGGCGCCAAGGCCGCTACTCCATCCATACTCGAAACGATAGGCAACATTACTAGAGTTGTTTGGATTCACTCGGCCGTTTAAGGTGGCAGCATTCTTGGTCACATTCGTAGCGGCTAAGGTCTCCGCGTTTGGAGTACCCGGACAATTGATTGTGCATACCTCTCCGGTCACCGTTAAAGAAGCAGTGGCGGTAAGACCATTGTACTGAACAGTTACCTGGGAGTTGCCCGCTGCAACGCCGCGAATCAGACCGGCGCCACCAACCACAGCGATGGAGGGGTTAGAAACCGACCAATTGCCAGAAAGAGTCACATTCTGAGTAGGCTGCGGACCGGTTGCGCCATCCGGGTCATAGGTCGCCACAAACGAGACACTCTGCCCAACGCTCACACTCTGTGAAGATGGAGAAATGGTTAAGGTTGGGTTGCCACCAATAGGAGTGCAATTTACGGTAAGCGTTGCAGCGGCAGTGAGGCCCGCATACATCGCAGTAACTGTAACAGAACCGCTTTGTGTGCCACGGAAAACGCCACTCCCCTCAGGGTAAGCAATTGAATTATTCGGTGAGTTGTAGGTGGCAGCAGCACTCACATTTTGAGTAGGCTGCGGACCGGTTGCGCCATCCGGATCATACAATACCGAAAAGGCAGCTGTTCCATTACAGGAAGAGATGGTCGCAGAGGAAGGAGAGAACACTAGCGTTGGGTTGCCGACCGGAGTGCCACCAGTAGCAGTCACGGTAACACGATCTAGCTCCGCGCCCCGAGAACCATTCGCGTTAAGGGCGTACAAAACAAAGGTATAGGTGCGATTGGCACGAATCCACGGAGCTGGGCAATTTTGACCGGAGCAGGAGGATTGATTGCCGGAAAAAGCAATATCATTGTAGTAGGTGACACCGCTGCGATTATCACGCTCAGTAACAAAAACTTGTGCCCCATTGGGAACATTTTGAGTAGACCAAGTGATGTAACTGACGCAATGATCTGCGCCACTTGCGATAGAGCAAGGATTCGGATTGGCGGTAATATTGCCGGAAGCATGGGAAGGTGTAGTTGGAGTAACCGAGCCGCCACCAGAACCCCCTCCGCGAGGAGACACGGTAAGGGTTACCGAGGCCAAACGCTCGCCTACCACCCCGGTCACGCAGTCAAAATTATAAAGCGTGAAGGTATAAACCGCAGTTTGCCCGTCAAGCGGGTTGATCCACGGAGCCGGACAATTTTGACCGGAACAATCATCTTGATAGGCGAATAATTTCTCCTGCTCATCATTAGCGCGCACATACACTACGCCACGGTTGTTTTGACCTAACGCCGAAACACCCCAGGTGATGTAGGCAGTATTAGTTTCCGACGCGTTGCCATCAAACGAGGTCTGGCTGGCAGTTATCCAACCGCTAGCCGCTGCCGCCTTAGGCAGCGGAAAGGCCCCCAGCAAGGTGCTTAGGGTTAAAAGGACAACGACTGCTTTTTTTAATTGATTAAACATTGTTTTTGCTTCCTCCGGAGGGGCCGAATTCCCACACCGAAATGACTGTTTTTTCTACAACTATCAGACAAATTAGTCAATAATTGCAGATAGTATCTATATTCTAGCATAAAAATAGGCCCCCGTCAAGCGGGGGCCAGATTGAAACAAAAAAGGGGTCTTCCCTGCCCCATCTCAGGGGCGAGTCAGCGGCGGAGTCGCCGTGCAGGAGTTGCATCCTGTCACGGACTTTGCGCCACTTCTGCCCCCCAAAAAAGCCGCTGCGGCTGCGGCCCCAGCGCTAGCGGCAATGATGCCAATGACGCAGCCCCTGCCGCACCGAGACCTCTCCTTGACTGCGGGCGCAGGCAAGGAAGCAAGAGGTGGCGGCGGAACGGCAAGCGGCGGGGCACTTTTGAGCTTCACTACCACCTCTGTTGCCGGCTGGCCAGGCTGTTGCTGGTTGGTTTCAACCCTGTCCAACACGGTCCCTTCCGGTGCCTGCACCTCCACCCGCTGAATGCCGGTGGAGATGTTGTTGTTGGTCACCGAGGGCTTGACCTTGGCCAAAACCTGCTCGGCCATCTCCTCGGCCACTCGCCGTGCGATAACCTCGTAGTCCACCGACTCGCGGGGAATGACCTTCCCTTTGAACCGCACGGGTTTCTCCGCCTTATCCACGTTGCCACATAGGGCACCCGTGGCGCGCCCAGTGGCACGGTCCACGTAAAACGCCGTACCAGCTGGGTAACACCCGGTAACGGTTTTGCCCGAGCCGGTGCCCCAGGTGGAGCACACATCCTCGCTAGCCACCACCACATCCTCCCGACTGGCGTCGGGAAGGCGCAACGGCGCCTGCGGGTCGGCGCCCATTTTGAGGTACTTGGTCGCGGCCGTTTTGGCCGGCTGACCAGGCTGTTGCTGCGCCCAGGCCGCGGGGCCTGGGAGCAAAATCATGGAAATCAAAATGGCGAAAAACGTACGCGACGTCATTTCGCACCTCCTTCTTTTCTTGGGTTTCAAAATTTCGAACTACCACTGCCCCTTATATAATACTTTTTTAATTTTGTCAATATATATACGGCGCAAAGAAATATTCCCGAAAACGTTATATAATTCAAGGAAACTACTATATCTATGTCTACCTCTCGGTTTCTATCAAAACTAAAGTGGCTCATCGTTCTGCTGGCAGTTATTGGCCTGGGCGCCTGGTGGTACATCAGCCGCAACAATAAGCCACCAGCGGCAACGATTACCGTTAAAAGAGGTACTATAGTGCAAGAGGTGTCGGTAACTGGTAAAACGAAACCAGTAAAAGCTGCGGACTTAGGTTTTGATAGGAGCGGTAAGGTGGTCTCTGTGGCGGTAGAAGTTGGCGATCGTGTAAATGCCGGGGACCCCTTGGTCTCTTTAGACGCTTCTGATCTAACTGCGCAACTAGCTTCAGCTCGCGCCAATGTAGACGCTCAAAAAGCACGCCTGGAAGAACTAGAGGCGGGCGCCCGACCGGAAGACATACAGATTGCCAAAACGGATGTGGCCAAAGCAGAAAGCGATTTGAATAACGCCTACAGCAACGTACCCAATACGATATCCGATGCCTACAACAAGGCAGATGATGCGGTGCGCAAACAATTAGACGCGATGTTCACCAACGATGAATACCAACCGACATTGGTTTTCCAAACCAGCCTTTCTCAATCCAAATTAGACGCAGAAAACTATCGCGCGGCAGCAACTGCCTCTCTGAACGCCTGGAAGGCGGAGATTGCCAGTTTCCAAGGTTTACAGCCCGGAGTTGCCTCCCAGCCAACCTGGGACACCGCCCTTTCCCAAGCCATACAGCATCTGAATGATGTTTCACGCCTGCTTACCAAGGTGATGGACGCAGTGGTAGATAATATCGCTCTGGCCGCTGCAACCGCCGATTCCTACCGTGCCGCAATTACTCTGGCACGCACCAATGTAAATACCGCCATCAACACGGTCTCTTCTCTACAACAATCTATTAACACCCAGAAGGTGCTCCTGCAACGCGCCAAGGATGCTTTAGCCCTAAAACAAGCCGGCGCAACCCCCGAAAGCATTGCCGCCGCGCAAGCCGCCGTACGCCAAGCACAGGCCACTGCGGAAAGTATTGTCTCGCAAATTAATAAAATGACTCTGCGTTCCCCAATTAGCGGCTTAGTAACCCGACAAGACGCCAAACGCGGACAGGTAGTGGGAGTAAACAGCGTGCTTGTGTCAGTTATTTCAGACGCGAACATGGAAATTGAAGCAAATGTACCCGAGGTAGATATTGGCAAGGTGGCCCTCGGCAATCCGGTAGATATCGTGCTAGATGCCTTCCCTAATGAAACCCTAACTGGCAAGGTAGCCTCAATTGACCCCGCTGAAACCATCGTAGATGGGGTAGTAAATTACAAAGTAAAGGTAGCATTTGATAAAGCGGATGCCCGCATCAAAAGCGGTCTGACTGCTAACCTCTCCATTCGCACCTTAGAGAAGAACAATGTACTGCTCATACCCTCCTACGCCATCACCGAAAAAAACGGAAAGACATACGTTCTAATTCCAGAGGACAAAAACAAGAATAAAGAAGTTGAGATAACGTTGGGAATTCGGGGCAAGGATGGTAATGTAGAAGTCTTATCCGGAGTACAAGAGGGACAACGGGTAATTAATATCGGCTTAAAAACAAAATAAACAGATGGGCAATCATAATCTAATCAGCATCCGCAACATTAGTAAAAACTATGCGGATGAAAGCGGCGGCGTGCTTGCTCTTAAAGAAGTGAGTTTTGATATCGCCAAAGGAGAGTTTGTCTCCATTATGGGACCTTCTGGCTCGGGTAAATCAACTCTTCTCCATATCTTAAGTTTTATGGACCGCCCTACCTCCGGCTCCTATCTTTTTGATGGCAAGCCCATGGAAAAGTTGAGCGACTTAGAACTGGCCCACATTCGCAATCGCGATATGGGGTTTGTGTTTCAGGCTTTTAACCTAATGGCGCGCTCAAGCGTTGCCGATAATGTTCTTCTACCACTCCTCTACTCCGATCTCCCGCCCTCCCAACGCAAGCGCAAAGTAGAAGAAGCGGTAGCGGCAGTAGGTCTATCCGACAAGTTACTAACCCCGGCAGGGAAATTATCGGGTGGTCAAAAACAACGCGTTGCGATTGCGCGAGCGCTGGTAAACGACCCTTCGGTAATCTTTGCAGACGAGCCAACCGGTAACCTAGATTCCAAATCCGGCGCAACAGTTATGGAAATTTTACGTCAACTGCATGAAGCCGGACGCACCATCGTATTAGTAACCCACGAGACCTACACCGCTCGCTTTGCAAATCGACTTATCTCTTTAAAGGATGGCCAAGTGGAAAAAGATGTCCCCATCGAAAAGGACGGTCGTGAAGATGAACATTTCTTTAAATAAATGAGATTTAGCGATTCATTCCGAACCGCCATAGCCGGCGTAGCCCACGCTAAGCTTCGTTCTGCTCTCACGATGCTGGGTATTGTTATCGGCATTGCCTCGGTCATCATCCTGCTTTCAATTGGCGACTCGGCACAGAAACTCATCATTGGGCAGGTGGAGGGTATCGGCTCTAATCTTATTTTCGTCATTCCCGGTGGTAGCGGCAACTCTCGCACCTCCTCCCCTGCCTCCACCTTGGGAGTTGTCATAAAAACCCTGGTGGAAAGCGACGTGGCTGCCCTCAAGCGAGATCCAGCAATTAGCGATGTGGCGCCTCAGGTGCAAGGTATGGCCAAAATGGTCTACGGCAACAACGACAAAAATTCCCAATACAGCGGCGTATCTGCCTCCTTCTTTAAAGTGCGCAATATCGGTATCGCGCGTGGAACCGCATTCACAGATGCGGATGGCGAATCTTTCAATAAGGTGGTGGTGTTGGGACCTTCCTTGGCAAAAGACCTCTTTGGCAACGAAGACCCACTTGGCAAAATTATGCGCATAAAAGATGTGGCCTTCCGAGTGATCGGTATCACCGAACCAAAGGGTATTGGACCCGGTGGAGTTGATCAGGACAGCCTCGCACTACTCCCCTTACAGGTCGCCCAAAAACAACTCTTGGGTATTAACTATTACAATTTCATGACTATTCAGGCAGATGCCAATTACACCGCCGACTACGCCAAGCAGCGCGTGATATCAATCTTGCGAGAAGAACACCGCATCACCGATCCGGCCAAGGATGATTTCACCGTGCGCACTCAAGCAGACGCCCTAGAAATACTCGGCACCATAACTTCAGCGATGACTCTGTTTCTGGCGGCCATTGCCAGTGTTTCATTGGTTGTTGGCGGAATCGGCATCATGAACATCATGTTGGTTTCGGTGGTAGAGCGCACTCGCGAAATCGGTCTACGCAAAGCTGTCGGCGCGACAGAACAAGATATTCTGCAGCAATTCTTGCTTGAAGCAATTATTCTCACCACCTCCGGCGGAGTGATTGGTGTATTGGTTGGCGCGCTACTCACTATCGCCGCCTACTTTGCAATCACCACCTTTTCCACTATCGGCTGGACCTTCTCTCTGCCGTTGCGCGCGGTCCTAATGGGTGTGAGCGTGGCAGTCGGCACCGGACTTCTATTTGGTGTGTACCCGGCCCGCTCTGCGGCAAAAAAGAGCCCAATTGAGGCGCTTCGCTACGAGTAACCTCATATTGCCCTTTCGCGCAATATCTCCTGAAAGCTTAATCTCCCCACAACTATCGACGGAATGCTGTCTGGGGCGCATCAGAAAGAACAGAAGGGGAACATCATTCGGTTTTATTAAAACAATCCTACCGATAAGCCGCAGACGTCTACTCTAAAAGCTTGTAGCATTCTTTATTAAGCGACCCAAAATAATAGCCTTCGGAATGCGCTTATCTTTTCTGAGAAACACCAACTATCCTGCTTGGGGAAATGGTTTGTCAGACTTATTACAATCAAAATTACGATTGAAATTAGAATTGAATCAAGCCGGTATCAAACATTCCTTCTCTGGTTTATAATCCCTCCATGGAACTTGCTATTGCTGCTACCGCGATTTTAATTGGATTAGCCGTTGCCGTTTATTTTATTCTGCGGGAAATCAAAAAGAACGCCGCGCCACCCGTCGATAACGGTCAATTCCTCTTATTACAACAACAACTCCAAGAACTAACTCGTTCGGTTGACAGCAAACTATCCGAATCTGCCCGTTTTCTGCAGTCTCAATCAGGTGAGGCGGCAAAAATAATTCGGGATGTTACCGAACGCTTAACAAAACTAGACGAAACAAACCGTCAAGTAGTGAACTTTGCCGATCAACTTCAAGAATTGCAAGACATCCTTAAAAGCCCGAAACAGCGCGGCATTGTGGGCGAGTATTATCTTGAAAACATCCTCAATAATGTGCTGGCTCCGGATCAATTCCAAATGCAATTCCGCCTAAAGAATGACCTAATTGTTGATGCGGCCGTATTCGTAAAAGACAAGATCATCCCCATAGATTCAAAGTTTTCGCTAGAAAACTACAACCGCCTCATAGAAGCTCGGGAACCAGCGGAGCGCGACCGACTGGAAAAAGTCTTCGTAAACGATTTAAAAAACCGCATTCAAGAAACGGCCAAGTATATTCAGCCAGAGGCAGGCACCACCGACTTCGCCTTCATGTTTATTCCCCATGAGGCAATTTACTATGATTTAATCATCAATAAGGTAGGAGCCCTACAAGAAGATTCCGAAAATCTTATCCAGCGCGCTGCCGGCAAATACCGCGTCATTATTGTTTCCCCTACTTCTTTTCTGGCATATCTGCAGACTATTTTACAGGGACTACGAGCAATGCAAATTGAGGAATCAACCAAGGAAATTCGTAAAAATGTGGATGCCCTCGGCAAGCATCTTGCTGCCTATTCTGAAAATATGCGCAAACTTGGCGAACATTTAGGACGCACGGTGTCGGCCTACGAAACAGCTGGCAAAGAGTTCGCCAAAGTGGATAAGGATATTTACAAAATTACTGGCAGCGAATCGGGGCTCGAAACCCCCTCCCTACCCCGCCCTCAAGACTGGCAATAATTCCAGTAGTAGGAAAAAATCGCAGAATATAATTTGAGGCAAAAAAGAACCCACCGCCTTGCGCGGCTGGTTATTTTTTTATTTCTTCAAGCCGTAATCTGTAATTCTTCTGTTGTGCTTAAAATCACTTCTTCCGCCTCAGGAAGGTCGGAATATCCCAGATATCGTTGTCCTTTTCCTTTTTCTTAGTATCCGCATCATTCCCTCGTGATGGGGTGCGCTGTTCAATAATTGAGGTAGATTCAATCTCGCGAGCCACTCGCTTTAAGGTATCCTCCGCCCCTTCCCGGGAGTTATTCGCGGATGTAGCTGGCTGTGAAGCGGGAGCTGACTTTGGCAGAGTCGGGCTAAACGTAGACTCAGAAGAAACTGTGGGTTTTACGG
>Ga0101944_10004932_pt1 | contig 15818 bp, 10 predicted proteins | sample DewCreD2012metaG_FD_75245 | JGI IMG/M metagenome (GOLD analysis project Ga0101944, IMG submission 75245) | Hot spring sediment bacterial and archeal communities from British Columbia, Canada, to study Microbial Dark Matter (Phase II) - Dewar... ...
GCCCAAACCGCCTCCAGGCGCTCCCGAACATTCATAGCGTATCCCGCACGTTCCCGAAAAAAGCCCTTCGGCTCAACGTTTCAACCTACCATGGATTGCTGGGCATCATGTGCCAGGCTTTCAAACCCGTAATGTCGGCCTGGCCGCCCGCCGCTGAAAACCGCACTTCGGTACTATCCGGCGAGGCAAACGCATGCCGCGCCATGGCCTGCCGATCGTTGGCGAACGCTTCCACGATACAACCATCCACAAAAACCCGCAGTTTCAGAGTTTCGCCGTCTTTCATGGCCAGCGGCGCTGATTCGACCACCGCCGCGCCCTGCAAGGGGCCGGACCGCCGCGTATCCATTTGGAACGCCTGCTGATCGGCATCGTAGCTGATCACAGTGCGTTCGGCGCCGTCTGGCGAGCACAGTACTGACAGTTCCACGCGCCGCGCCGCGCCTAAGGCAATTTCCGCTTCGATTTCGAACGATCGGCCTCGAATGTTCTTCCACACGATCTCACGTCCGTCGGCCAGAGACATGCGTTGCTTGCGAACCGGTCGGTAACGCAATGTCTTCAATTCGTCCACCGGACGCATTCGAAGGGTGCCGTCGTCCCCCAGCCAGAGTACCCGCGGCAAACTCATCACCCCCGACCATCCGGACGCTTTGGCCGCCTGTTCTTCGGCCGAATCCGGCGGGCACCCGACCCGTGAATCCACGAGCCACGCCCACATGATGCGCCGCCCTTGGGGGTCGGCCAAACTCTCCGGCGGTCCGAAGCGGTGGTCCACCCAGCTCATACGGCCGTGCTGCAGCGGCTCAAACCGGTTCCCTTGGTAGTTGCCTATGTAATACTGGCAACCCCGGTTGTGGCTGATAAATAGCAGCATGTGGCGACTGCTCGGTGTCCCGCCCGCCGGACTGGCGGGAAGGGGAAAGAAATCCGCGCACATGCAGTCCTCATTGGCGCCGGTCCAACGGCGATCAGACTTGTAGAACTCACCCAGGTAACGCCAATGCGTCAGATCCTCAGACTCGAACAGATACAGTGTGTCGCCCTGGAGGGCGGGGTTGTTCTTCTTCAAGCCTTCCTCGTGCAACACGATCAGATTGCCCGTGGCCACGTAGTAGCGGCCATCGTGTTTCCAGATACCCGTGGGATCCGCCCCGCTGACCAGACATTCGGCTCCATCCGGTCCCTTAACTACGGCGATCCCGCGCTGCCCAGGGCGTTCGGGAATCAAGGGATTTCCGGGATGCTTGATCCAGGTGTCCAGATTCTCGTCAGTGCTGGTCGCGAGACAGAAACCGCTGTGCGCGGAATACTTCCAATAGGAAATGACGGCCCGGCCTTGTTCCGGTTCGGCGAAAGCTCCGCCGCTGAAAATACCGTCGTTCGGTCCATCGTCGGAGTCCGGACACAGCGCGGGCAGATGATGACGCCAGTGCACCAAGTCCCGACTGGACACATGGCCCCAATAGTGCTGTCCATCGTGTTGGTAGATGTAGCACAAATGGTACCGTCCCTTCCAATACAGCGCACCGTTCGGATCCACTGGATGGTGGCGGCCCTCCGGAACAATGAGATGGTAGCCTGGCCGATGGGGGTCTCGGAGATAGTGCTCCCTCAACAGTCGTGCTTGTCGAACGCTTTCTTCAAGGGATGTCATTGAACCTCCTGGAATGAATGGCTACTCTATTTTCTCTTGTTTTGCCTCAGCCGTTGGCTCCTCCTTCTGCTCTTCTTGGGCTCTTACTCCACAAAAGGGGGCGGCCCTTTGACTGGGCGGCGGCCGGCCAAAACCTGTTCACGAGCCTTACGAGCGCGATCAAAATACCGGTCGGCCCTTTCCCATCCGACCTCCTGAAGCAGATCGTCCACACACCGCCGGCCAAGGGCGGTGATCAGAAGAACGCCTTCCGCCTCTGAAGATTCGAAGGCGAATTCCTTGCCATACTTGAGTCGAACCTCGTCGAGCGTAACGTTCGTATAATCCAGGTGAACAACGGCGGTATCCAGATGGGCAGGAGCGACCGCCACGCGCATGATCGTGTCGGTGCGCGCGATCAGTCGTCCCAAGGGGTTGACGAGTCCCCCTTCCGGGCCGATGATAGCGGCCGCCACGTGGGCACGCGTTTCATAGGCCCACCACCGCAGTTGCAGACCGCCTCGGAAGAAGGAAGAAAAAAGGATCAGATCCGGGCGTTGATCGCGATACTGAAGGCGAAGTTCGGAAAAATTAAGGTCATAACAGAGAGCAAAGCCGATCCGGCCGAGTTCGGTGTCCACCGTCTTGGCCCCCAAGCCCGGCATGATGCCCCGTTCCAGCTCCCAGATCGTAGGAAAGGTTTTGTGATAAACCGCCTGGCATTTTCCGTCCCGATCGAAAAGAACGAGGGAGTTATAGCGTTTTCCCTCTTCCAACGTCACGTGACCGACCCCGATCCACACACGACGTTTCCGCGCTTCGCGGGCAAAGGCCGTCAACACGGGGCTGTCGAGAGGCTCCGCGGCCTTTGGCCAGTCCGGCACATTTTGCACGGCCACAATTTCCGATAGCAGGACCAAATCCGCTCCACCAGCCGCCGCTTGCGCGACCTCCGCCAGCGCTCCCTCCAGATTGGCTGCGATGCGTTCCCGTGAGCTTCGAGATCGCGGCTGCGGTTGCGCTGCGAAGGAACAGATCCCCACAGTTATTGAGGCGGGAGGGGCGGTTTTCACTGGGGAGGAGGTTGTTGATCTTCTTGAGGACGAAGGGGGTGGGGTCATGGAGAACCTCCGAGTCCAGCGATGAAAATGCCGCCGCTCTGTTGATAAAACTCCTCATCGAGTTCGAACACAAACCGCCGGGTCTCCACCCAGGGGCGATGGCGCATTGGATGAACCCGTTTCATCTCCTCCCAGTGGGCGTAGTGCTGCCACCCATTGGCTTCGACGACTCCCACACGCAGCCCTGGCAGGGGGGGGAGGCGGGCCGCGACGTTTTTATTCCATTCCACCAGGATGGGGTTGACGGTCAGATCCGCGCAGAAAAAGTGGGCCCCACCCGAGCCGGCGGCGGCCAACATGTCGAAGGTCATGCTGAGCGTTTTGGCAATCGGTTTGAGGGCAAACGCGCGATAGCCCAAGGCCAAGCGCTCGCGGACATCGTCGGCCGAATGAACGCTCTCGTCCGCCGCCATGCGGAGGGGAATGTCATGGACGTCTTCTAGGAGCGCTTCGGGAAAAGGCTCCTCGATCAAGACAACCCGTTCGGCGGCGCCAATCCGCTCGAGGTGCCGAATCAGTCGTTCCAGCACCGCTTTGGACCCATACCGGCCATTGGCGTCGAGGTAATACAGCACGTGCCCCGAGTCGGTATAGGGGGTCCGATACCCCGACGCCAGATGGTGAATCTCGGTGATTCGTTGCATATCCCAGGCCAACCCGGCGTCGGGATCGCCATCCCCGTGGGGATCCGCGCCGACTTTGATTTTCAGGAGAAAGCTCCCCTCCTCCAGCAAGGCCCGGATTTCGTCAAGGCCAGAGCCATAAGGAATCAGGGGAATCAGTCCCAGACGGTTGTGCCGATGAGCCAGAACAGGGCGAACAACTGGCGGCACCAGCTCGTCGAAGGTCGTGACACCCCGTTGAGCCGCCTCGAGCAACCACGCCGCGTTGTCCAAACCCACCATAGCATTCAGCGCAAAGGTCAACCGAACCGACGGCTGTCCGGAAAGAGCGGCGGCCATTTCGGCCGCCCGTGGCGCCATCGAGCGGACGATCGCCTGAGGGCCCTCCCATTCTTGGTTTCGGATGGCCGCGGCGAGGCGCTCGGTCGTTTGAAACATTATGGCATTGGCCTCAAACTCCGTGTGGCGTTGAAACACGGCCGGATCGGACCACAGGACGCTTTGGGTCCCCCATCCGGCGGCCGAACGCCCGTGGGAATCGGTCAATCGGACTTCCGTCTGCCACAATTCGGTGATCTGCCGTCCCTTGAAGGCAAAGGGGGCCTTCAGCGGCTGGCGCTCATATCGGCAATGGGTGTCGGTGATATACATGCGGTGAGTCGCACGAGTTACGACGAGGCCCCTTCGCTCAACTGTCGAGCCGTTTCGGCCCAGTCCAGGGGAAGCCGAACTTCCCTGCCCAGTTTTGCAGAAACCCGTGCCGCCCAGCTGACCTCGCCGACAAGGCGCGCATTCGAAAAGCTCAGCGGGGACGGCGTCCGGGTTCGGACACAGTCCAGAAAATGGGCTATGGCGCGTCCGATCTGATGCTGCATCACATCGCCGCTGTCGGGCGTGGACAGGTCCGCGGGCCAAGCCAGCGCGGGGACCCCTTCTTGCGCGCACCGTTCCGGATCCAAGGGAAACACCCACCGCCCGCCCGTTTCGGTCTCCGACCAATAACGAACCTTATGGGCGCGGTCCTGCTGGGAGTCGAAGACGAAACCGCCCTGGGTACCCAAAAGGCTATGGAACGCGTCATAGCCGTTTCCATTGTCTATGTTGCCGCAACACACTCCAACGGCGCCGTCAGCAAAACGCACGAGAATGGTCCATATGGGATCGGCTTCGAAACCCCGCACCTCCGCAGGGTGACTGATCGCGAAAACGCCGACAGGGGCGGTTTGGGGTGCCATGAGGTCCAGCATGACGGATAGGGCATGGTTGATCCCCATTCCCATGGCATCGCCCATGATGGCGGCTTTGAGTTTCCAGTTCTTCGTTCCGGAGATGTTGACCGGATGGCGGTAGTTGACTTGGATCTGCGTGATCCGGCCGAACGTCCCGCGGGCCACCATCTCACGCAGGAGCGTTTCCATGGGGTCGAACCGCAGGATATAGTCCACCATCGTGATCAGTCCCGGTTTGGCCTGCTCGATCTCGATTTCGCGGCAAAACTCCGCAAAGGTGGTCGCCGGTGGTTTCTCACAGAAGACGTGTTTACCGGCCTCCATCGCCTGGATCGCCTGCGGCCCATGATAACAATTAGGGCTGGCAATCCAAACGGCATGGACGGATGGATCCGCCAGCAGCTGATCGTACGAGCGAGTCCATCGCTCTGGGCCAAGGCCCAGGCGGGACAGCACCTCTCGGCCGCGCTCTTCATTCGGCTCGACCAACCAGCGGATCTCCACATCCTCCCGGGACACAAGCCGTTGGAGATGAGCCTCTCCCATCCATCCGGCTCCCACAAATCCGATGGCGATGCGGTGTGATCCGTTCTTCATCGTCTTCCGCTCCTTTCCCCAACCTGGTCCGGAGGCGCCGGCGGTTACAGTTCCTGCAGCCTGAGATAGCGGCGCAACCCCAGCCAGTGCAGGTCGTTCAAATCCTGCACCTTCTCCGGTTTTTCCGGCGTGATGCGGATTTCGAAGGTTCTCCCGTCCACGGTCACATTCATGGCCTCCCCTTCATCCAGGCTCTGGAAGGTTGGTAATGGCTGGCGGCGAAGGGTAGGCACGACCGCCGTAAAGAAGCCGGTCGTATTCGGCGCCCGAGCGCGCACCAACTGCTGTGTCTCCGTCCACCACGACCAGGGCTCCGCGAAGCGGTAGCCGTATCGCTGGGTCACGAGCGGACCATCGGTCGGACGTGCAAAGAATACGCTGAGGTCCACCTGGAATTGCCCTTTGAGGAAGGCTTGATTCGGCGCCGGGAATTCGCACGACTCGGCCATGGTCCAGAGATTCCACTCCGACCAGTCGCCGCCCAGGAAATCGTCCCAGATCACGAGAAAATCGGGCCCTTTCACCAGAATCAAATGCCTTGTCCAGGCGATCGGGGCGGGGAGGGGTTCGAATTTGGGATATCGTTGCCAGGGAATTTTGACCTTTTCCTCGGGCGTTTCCGGCATGGCGCGGGAGGTCAACGCCACCGTCCGGCCGATGACATAGTCGTATCGGTCGTAGGAGCGAAACCAGAGAGTTTGCCCTCGTTCTCCTTCCTCGCGGTGGGCGAGCGCGACCCGATTGTGGTACCAGGGCTGCCCGATGTTGGGCGTGTATTGCGAACCCCAATCCAGGCATAGGGGCGTCCCTTTCCAGAACCAATGGAAGCTTCCCTCATCGGCGTCGTAGTGCTGATAGTGGGGACCGTGCTTGTAGAGGAGATAGGTCTGGCCATGGCGCAGAAGCGCCCCGTACTCCGGCATCGCACGGCTGCTGAAGGTAAGGGGGCGGGGCGTGGCCACGTCGAGCGTCAATTGGAGCCCCGTGATTGCCCGGGCGCAATTCGTGTGTCCCACCGGAGAACCGGCCAACCGCCAAGTTTCCGCCAGCTTCCCGGCGAGCATCGGATCGTCCTCTTTAACAAACGCACTCAACCACGCGTAGAGGCACAGATAGGAATTCTCGACAATGGACGAGTTGCCGGTAGTGGGAATGGTCGAAATCTTCAGCCGGGGATCCACCGGGGTCATGATGTCGCAAAGGGCATGCATGCACCGGCGGAATCGCGGATCCTTGAACAGATCGGGGCCACCGGTATGACGAAGGGCCGCCAGGCCCAGCGTCGTCCACCATATGGTCCCCACGCTGTAGAGGGGGGACTCATACCATACGCCGCTAGGCCCGATGGCGATGGCGAATTCTTTGTCGAACTCGCTGGCCACAAAATCCCGCCACGCTGGAGCATCGGGGTGATCACTGACCAAACCCGCCATAACCCCCAGGGCGGAGATGACGTCGGTATGGAAATTGGGGTTGCCGCGGTGGAAGGCGGTCTCTTCCCGCGGCCAATAATCCTCCTCTCCCGTGATATGGGTCACGAAATTCCAGCATTTCAAAACCCGCCGCAACTGATCCTCGGAAAAGGCGCCGATGCCCGCCAGCGCATCGAAGACCATCGCCAATGTCCGAGCGTAGCGGGACCAGCAGAGGGCCACGTTATGGTGATCCGTATAGCCGCGGATGAGAAAGCGGTCCACGGCGTCTTCCATCAGCCGAATCATCGCCTCCGCATAGTTTGCAACCACGTCAGGCTTCAGGGTACGACCGGCCAACGCGAGCCCGATCTCTTCCTGCCCCCACAGTTCCATGGGATCCAAATTCTTCTTCTCGCGTTTGGCCTTCGCGATTTCAGCCAGAGTCGTTTTTTCGAATTTTGTCCAAACACGGCTGGCGCGAGCTTTGCGCCGTTGCTGAGCCAGCTGGCCGGGTTTAAGAAAGATCCGCGGGAACTCGGAAAGTGGACGCCGGTCATACCAATCCAGACGCCACCCCAACACTTTCTGGAGGGGCAAGGCGCTGAGCTTGATCTGGGCTCGATGGACCGCCCCAGGTTTGAGGGGATCCCCAAGAGAAATATCCCGGCTCCTATCGCCGAGAAAGAGAGCCCAGCTCCGACGGCCTTCTCCGAGGGGGAACCGGGCAACCACCCCAGCAGGAGGGGGAGTCTCGACCAGAACCTGATTCTGCAGGCCGCGGCGCCAAAATCCGATCCGGGTCATGATCAGGCCCACCAGATCGTTTCCACCCTTGCCGTCATAACAGGCCCACCAGGTCGCGCCATCGAGATCCCACATATGATAGGCCTGCAGCCGATAGGGACCAGGGATTGTCCAGTCAATCGGGAAACTCTGTTCCCACAGCGTGTTCTCCCCTCGTCCAATACTTCCCGTATGGCGCCGCAGATAGACGGTGTCCGGGGAAAACTCCCGGCTCAACTCCAAGACGTAAGCCGCGGCCGGCGCGACGGCAAAACTCTCTTCCACTTCCACGGCCGGAATGCCCATCCGGGTCCGCACCCAGCAAACCAACTGCTTGTGCCCTCCCCACCTCCAGGTGATTTGCGCTTCCGCCTGCACCGGGCCTGACGCCACAATGCGCGTTTCAAGGGATTCCAACGGCGGGGTTTGTTCGAAACGCCCCCCGCCGCGCCACTGCCCATCCACCCCCTTGAAGGCCAAGATCGGAGGACCCGGCCGTTGGGCCGTCGGCAACTCCACCATCCACGCGGACCCCCCCATCACCAGCCGGCCGTCGGCCTCCTCGCGGCAAAAGACCGCCCCGGGAATGTCTTCGAGGCCGGCCGGGACGACGCCTCGCCATTCCAATCGTTTTACCTCGTCCGCATGGAGTTCAGGAATGAACACCAGCAGTTCGGGAGTCCGACCGGCACCTTCGCCCCACTGAGCCGGAAGCCGCGTGCCGGTCCTGGCCTCAACGACAAGGGGTAGCCCCTTCCGGCGTGGGGGAAACTTCGAACTGGTCAACGTCACCACTTCATCGCGCCATGCGCGGCCAATGGGCTCGCGAATCACCAACGTCGTCGTTTTCATTGTCATAGACGTCACTCTCCTCGCGTGAAAACCGGTAATCCGGCAACCGTTTCAGGGCTGACCGATGTGGCAAGTCTCCTGCATTCGGCGGATGAAGGCCAGCCCTTCCCGAACCAGCGTATCGCCATCGGGAGCCAATTGCCGCCACACCCAGGTATTCATGTTGCCGGTACAATCCACAAAGGATTCGAGGGCGGCATACCCGCGATAACGGATCTCGGCCAGCCCTCGAAAGAGATCGTCCCAATGCACCAGACCGGTGCCGGGGATACCCCGGTCGTTTTCGCACAGGTGAAGGTGAATCAGGTCGGCCCCGGCTTTTTTGACCGGCTCGTAGAAACTCTTCTCCTCGATGTTCATGTGATAGGTGTCCAAATGGATCCGGACATTGTCGCGGCCGATCATTCGCTTGAGCCGCAGGGCCTGTTCGCAGGTATTGATCAAAAAGGTTTCGTAGCGATTCACCGGCTCCAAACCGATCGTCACGCCGCGCGGCACGGCATGGTCCGCCACCTCACGGAGAGCATCGGCCGACCACTGCCAATGGGTTTCCGTGGGGCGCGAGGGAAGTTGGCGGACATGCTGGGAATAGATGACCCCTGAGAAGCTCGTGGCGCCAATGGCCTGTGTGGCGTCCACGCACCGCTTCAGGTAGTCCACGCCCTTGCGACGGATGTTCGGATCGTCGCTGGTAATGTCCGTTTCCCCCAACAGCACGGTGGAGGTCACCGCTTCAAGGCCGACATCCGTCAGACGTCGCCGGATGGCCGGGGCGTCAAAGGTTTCCAGGCGCATCAGCGGGATCTCGATGAAGTCCAATCCCAACATTTTGGCACGATCAATCAGATCCAGCGTCTCGTTGCTCCATTGTGAACACCAAGCATATGCATGAATCCCAAGTTTCATTGCGAACTCCTCCTATGATGAATGTCTACTTCATCATCCTTGTTGATCCTCAGCTCTTCACTAGAACGAACCGAGAAAAGTCCTCAAAGATCCAGTTGTTCTTCAACGTCTTGTAGATGATCCCCAGGAACTTCCTGGCCAGCGCAATGATCGCCTTACCAGTTCCCCTGGCGGCGGCGATTCGGCGGTAGTACCTCTGCAGGTAGGGGCTGTAGCGTGCCGCGATCAGGGCGCACTGCACCAAGGCCGTGCGTCCCAGCTTGCAGCCCTGCTTCGTGATCCGGCCGCTGCGCTCCGTCTCGTTAGAGTTGCTCACCCGCGGCACGATGCCGAAGTAGGCGGCCAACTTGCCCTCGTCGGCGAAGTCGTGGATGTTGCCGATCGTGGAGAGCAGAATGCTGGCGCCGGTGTCGCCAATGCCCTTGATGCTGGTGATATTCTCCCAGCCCGGCAGCTTCGGCCCCTGATCGCTCAACAGCCCTTCGAGCTTCTTGATGCTCTCGTTCAGGTGCCGGATCTCCCCGACCAGAATCTCCAGTTCCATCCGCTCCAGTTCCGAAACGGGCGAGGCGAGCACTTCGGCCAGGCCCTTCTCGCTCGCCAAACTCTCCTTGGGCAGCAGAATGCCGCGGGCCGCCAGCAGGTTGTTGACCTTGTTTTTCAAGGTCGTGCGCAACTTCACCAGCTTGTCCCGCGTCTGCGCTAGGCTCGCCACCCGCGCATGTACCTCGTCCTTCATCCGCACCTCCGGCAGCAGCCCCTTCGAGAGAAACTCCGCCAGCACCTTCGCATCGTGTTCATCGGTCTTCTTCACCGAACGGCTGATGACCTGAAACGGGTGCGGGTTCACCACCACGACCCGACAGCCCCGATCCTTCAACGCCGCGCAGAACATCCGCACGTTGCCCGTGGCTTCCACCGCCACTTCGTCGCTCGCCTTCACCGTCTTGGCAAACGCCTTCAGACTGTGGATTGACCCCTCACGACTCTCCCCGCTTCCATCCTCCATCCGCGTGTAGACCGTGAAACAGTTCCGATGCAGATCCACTCCTATGTACCGCTTCTTCATCGCCATTCCTCCTGTTGTTGCGGACGACGAAGTAGACGTGCTCTCCGGTGGCCCCATGCTCCTATCCAAGGTGATCGCGACTGGTTACGTGACCCCTTATGGTGGCGCTCCAGTTACAGGTCTGACCAATCTCCTTAACGAGGTCAAAGCCTCACGCGAACAATTCAGCCTGTAACCTGTCTACCCCATCAGTCCTGGACCGACAGAGTATAACCACCAGAAAGCTCTTCATTCATACCATCTCCTTATCTTAGAGACCTGCCACGCGTTCTTTCCAGGAAGGAAGAGGAGGCAAATCGTTTTCTGGACGATCAAGATAGAAATAGGCGCAACTCGACCAGTCGTCGCGCCGTTCGAACAGACCGAACAGCCGCTGGGGATCCTCGCGGCGGATGTCGTCCTCCACCAATCCCGGCCCCGCCTTGTAAACCGGCTTGCCATGGGCCAGCAGCCGCGGACGGGTTTGCGGTCCCCACGATCCCATTTGCTGGATGGTCATCCGGCAATCGCGGTGGAAATAAACGGGATCAGGCACATGGTAACGATACATCGAAAACCGCATCCGTTCCATGTCACACACCGGCAGGCCATGATACAGTTGCGTATAAGACCCGCCAAAGTCCCAGGCCGAGCCGAAATAGTCTTCTGTGCCTGAGCCGGCGATGGTGGGATACTCCCTATCGCCGTCAAGGTAAACCTTGGGTTCTCCTTCTCCCCACCATAGATTGAGGTAATCGGCCTGATTGGCGATCACGCTGCAACAGGATCCGAGAAAACGGCCGCGCCCTTCCACACGCGGAAGGATCTCATAATCCCGTTGAAACGTGGTGGGGTTCTCTCTTCGCCAGTGGGCGTGAAAATAACACGCCTCCGGGGGGATTTCATCGCCGACCGTGAATTCGATCGCATAGGCGAAGACCTTCTGAATCTGGTCCGTCTCATTGGTGATCACTGCTCTGAAGCCTTTACGGAAAGGCATCGGCACATGGAGATGGAAACTCTTGCCTTCCGCGCTGCCGTTGACCGCGGACTCGAATGGCACACACATTCCCAGTCCCAGGCCGAAAAGGTCGCCCAGCGGAGCGCTTACGGCCGGTTTCGATGCTCCGTCCCAATAGATGTCAATCCGCATCCCCCGCAGCATCTTCGGGCTGCGGTCCAACACCGTTGCGTAGATCCATCGAATCATGCCGCTGTGGCCGCGGACCTCGCCGATCACCTTTTGTTCGCCAGCATCCAGCGGAAAGAACGGGTATCCTTTTCGCCCCGCGTTGGCGCGGGCTGCAGCACCCTTCTCAGCCGTCAGGTTCTCAGCTGTCGCCCAGCGCGTCTCAACATGAGACGGCACGACGAAAAGTGGATTCGTTTCATTCATGGCGTCGAATCTCGCCTTCCTTTGGGCCTCCGAAGCTTAAGAGCCAAGTCTCCGATATCAGAGTCACACCGACACCTGACACGCCACTCTATCATCGTGGCTGTAGCTCCGTCGTCATGCAATATACACGGTGCGATTCTACGGTGAACGACCCGTCGCGACGGCAGGTGACGGACTCGCCCGTCGTCAGACACCGCACATCTTGAGCTCGTTTCAACGGCAGGAATGGGCCGTCGGCAAAACTGAAATAGACGCCGGTCCGGCCGTCGGCGCTCGTCCATTCCACACCGCGATCATCCTCGATCAGCCGCCGGGTGCCCATGTGCGGTTGAGCGGCCGTGAAATCGCGGTTGATTTGCCGCAATTGCCGGGCCATTTCGGGTTTGGCCATGATTTTGGGCAATTCATGCCACTCCATGACCGAGCCGGCGCCGTAGGCCAGATTGCGGAAGTAGAAATCCATCATGTCCGGCCTGTCCGCCTCGATATTGCCGAAAAAGCGTCCGTAATTTGCGTACTGGCAGCCCTCGATACTGGCCAGGCCCGCAATCCCGTTGCCGACGCATGGGCGTGCCCAAGGCGGCTGGGCTTCCACCGTGAAATAGCGGCAGAAGGATTGCAGTTCGGCGGTCATTTCCACCACCCGGTGAAACGCCGGCTTCATCTTCAGCGGCCAGGGGCTGACCACCTCCTCCCAGGCATCCACATAGGAGTCCCAGAAAAATCCGTCCAATCCGGTGCGATCCACCACGCCGCGGCAGGTTTCGATGACGTAGCGGTAGGCCTCGTCGCGGTTCATATCGAGCGAGGTCATGCAGTCATAGCCGCTGCCGAACTGCCGGTTGTTGATATATCGCGCCAGCCACTCCGCATGCCGGTTCTCGCGCACCCACGCGTTGTGCTCCCACCCCTGGCGGATCCCGCCACACCAGGCGATCAGGAGCATTCCATGCGCATGAACCTGGTCGGCCAGATACTTCAATCCCGCTTCGCCGCCCATCTCTTCGGCCACTTTCCAATCGTATACGGAGCACCCGTTCCCGTAGCCGCCCGGCCGGTTCATTTCGCTGTCCCAGATCGGGTGGAGCCACAGCACTTTGAATCCCAATTCCGCTGCCGGTCGCACCAGGGTGTCGGCCGTCTGGCGGAGAGGATGATTCAGGCCGTTCGGAAGGGTCATTAAGGGCTGGATGGGCATGGGGCGTGTGCGCGCAAAGTGGCAGGCCTGTTCGTTGTAGTAATCCAGGACCGCCGTCCACAGATTACGGGCGTCGGTGCGGGTCCAGGCGGCCGGGGCGTGGGCGAAGCCCACGAAGGTCCCCACGGTTTCAATGGTCTGGGCGGCTTCGGCGAAGTGCTCATCGAAACAGCCCAGCCGATCGTCCCCGGCTCGCTTGAGGAGCCATGAGCGAATGTAAGAAGGCGTTTCAAACCCTCGGATCAGGGCGCCATCCTTGTTGAAAAGGAAATCGAACGGGGCGATGCTCCCCCCCCATCGAAGCGAGTATTGAAAGGCCCATCCCCCGAAGCCATCCATCTTCTTGCGCCCGCTGGTCGAATAGTCCACGCCGCGCGTGAGTTCCACCTCATGCTTTTCCGGCGTGTAATAGCAACGCTCGATCAGGGTGTTTTCATCGGTCGATCCACCGATCTCCCATGTGGAACGGTCTTCCAGGCGGCAGACGTATTTGCCGGCCGGCCCCCTGAACTCATAGCGTGACACAAAGCCGGAAATGGTGACGCCACCAATAACGATGTCCCTGGGCTCCAGCCGCCACCTCAGCTCGCCTTCGAACCTCTCGGTTGGCGCCAAATAGTCAAGGCCGGTTCGTACCGGCCACCAGTGCGAGACCATGTCGTCTGTCGGACTTTGCCACCGGCCGACAGCGCGAGCGTGTATGACGACGGCTGCACCGTCCCGGATCACCTCCGGATCTGCAAACTCCCCGAACCCCACGCCATCCATTGTTGGAATCCATGGACAAATGGGCACCTCTGCGCGTCTCAGTGGGACGCCTGCTGCGGTCACCTGGCCAAGGCCTAGAAACTGAGCCCCTGACTGGAGTAGTGCGATCTCGATTCCATTGTCGAACTTGATGCTCGTCACCTGAACCTCCTCATCTCTTTGTGCTTGTGCGAGTGCCGCCTGCGTTCGGGCCCATGGGGTGCCGGGATACGAGGGAGTGTCGAAATGCGGCTATCCTACATCCGGTTGGGTGGCCCATCTATCCTGGATTGCGCAAAAAAAATCCTCTTTTGCGCGCGGCAAAGGCCCCGGCGCGATTCACGCGGGCGGGTAATAGCGGTCGATCTCGCGGCGAGCGATGTCCACCGCCCGGCGGGCCTTGGCGAGGTTCCCGTGCAGGGTATAGACATCGCGGACCACGAATTCGGTTGGAATATCGCGGGGCGCCGTGAGTTCGAGCGTGGTCCGGATCTCGGCGGCCCAGGCGTCCTCGTCGAGCGCGGGGGCCACTCCAAGCAGATTCGGATCCGGCTTTCTCGAATACACGATCTGCCTGCCTTCCAGAGCCGCGGCCATGAAGGCCTGGTTGGCCCACTTCGAAACCGACACGGCCCTCAGATTGGGCAACTGACTGATTGATCCCTCCCAGATGGGGTCCACCGGTTCGCAGCAGCCCCAGTACACGAAACCGAATAATTCGGCGATGTCCCGGTAGTAGGGAAAGATGAGTTCGTGGAAGAGGCCGGGGGAAACGCCGACCGTCTCCTGGCTGTCCATGCCGGTCCACAGGTCGGACAGTTTCACCCGGCCGGGCTCCACGGGGACTCGGGGCAGCCTGGTCGTGAAATTGAAACAGGTTCCGCAGGTGCACTGATTGCCGTTGTTGAGGACCAGCAGCCCCTCCCGTTCCGCCCAGCGCCACAGGCCGACGGCATTGTCGCGCAGGTAGGCCATCAGGCCGCGGAGCGTGTCCGGGCAGTCGTACATGGCCATGAAAAGAGTCTCCATGCTCATGAGGCGCAGCGCCCGCTGGGTCAGGCTGTTTCGTCCGTAAGGCGCTTCCCGGATGACGACCGGCAGAAGATCGCCGAACAGATCTTCCAGAAAGGCCTTCTCGGCAAACGTCTCCTCGCGATCCACGCCATAGGTCGAAGGCTTGAGCATGGCGAAGCCGTCGCAGAGGTTCGAGATGGGATCTTCGAACCGGTAGGACGTCTCCACGCCTTCGGCGTCCTCGGCCCGATGCGTCGGGATTTCGACGCCGAACTCATCGCACCAGGTGTGCCAGGCGATATCGAACGTGTCCGGGCAGACGTGGTCGTCGCCAAGAAGCTCGTGATGCCGGATATGCCTCAACAGCATGCGTTCGACGCGCCGGCCATAGTCCGTTCGACATTGCAGAAGGCTATCCGGGAGAAAATCGCGGTCGAAGGTCCAGGATTCGATCGCGAAGGGCGGCCGCGCGCCCGGCACGCCGTCGTTCACGTCGGTCCATAGCCGCTGCCGGCGGCGCATGACGGGCAGCGCGGCCAGTTCGGCCTGGCGTCCGGCCAGGTGGCGCAGCGTTTCTCGTTCGTCTCGCGGCAAGGCATAAGGCACAGCAAACCTCCCTGAAAAAGCCCCGGCTTGATCAGCGGGCCGCGTTGCAGGCATCCACCAGCTCGCCCACGCGCCGGACGCGTTCGATATCGCCGTTGAACGACATCTCGTCGCTGATACCCAGGATGAGATGCGGGGCGAAAAGATCGATACACTTGCGGGCGCAATCCAGCAATTCACGCTCGCTGAAGGTCGTGTCGAAGTACACGGCCGGAATGCCGTCGAGCAGGAACATGTCGCCGAGTGCCTCCTTGGCTTCCTCCAGCGTCACGTCGCCCTGGGGCAGCGGCGTGATGGCCTCGATGCCGTCCAAGCCGGTTTCTCGGATCAGCGGCAGGAGCGGTTTGACGTTGCCGTCCCAGTGCGAGTGCAGAAACTTGCCGGCGGCCTTCAGCCGCGGGATGCGGCGGTGGTAGGCGGGCAAAATGTACTTCCGGAACAACTCCGGCGAGGTCAGGCTGGCGTGAATGTTGTCGCCGAAACTGATGCTGACGATGGGCGAGGCGATGAGCGCGTCGATGAACCGGTCTTCGAGAACGGCGAGGGCCTCGAAATACCTTTCGCAGGTGGCCGGATAGTCCTGCAGCGCGAACACCGTCTCCTCCGTGCCCATTTCCTCGATGAACAGTTTCTGGATCGTCGTGCGC
>Ga0101944_10004933_pt1 | contig 15816 bp, 10 predicted proteins | sample DewCreD2012metaG_FD_75245 | JGI IMG/M metagenome (GOLD analysis project Ga0101944, IMG submission 75245) | Hot spring sediment bacterial and archeal communities from British Columbia, Canada, to study Microbial Dark Matter (Phase II) - Dewar... ...
AACCTTCGTCTATTCCTGCAACAGAAGAAGCTATTGTTGATTTGTTAGGTTTATAATATTAATGAACAGCAAATTGATTATAATGGTGCATGGAAATATGCTTTTGATGAATTGCGCCAAATTATGAATTAATAAGACAAAGGGATATAACATGAAATATATTGTTCTTATTGGTGATGGGATGGCTGATTATCCCATACCAGAACTTGATAATAAAACACCTCTTGAGGTTGCTGATACGCCAAATATGGATTTAATAGCCAAGAAAGGCATATCAGGCATGGTAAAAACAATACCTGATAATCTCCCGCCGGGAAGTGATGTTGCCAATTTGTCAGCAGTTGGATATGATCCAAATATTTATTATACCGGCAGAGGACCTCTTGAGGCTGGAAGTATGGGAATAAAGCTAAAACTTGATGACATTGCTTATAGATGCAATATTGTTTGTGTTCAAGATGGGATTATGATTGACTATAGCTCTGGACATATAACATCAGAAGAGGCAAAGGAATTAATAGATTTTCTAAATGATAAACTCAGTAAAGAAGATATTGTCTTTCATCCCGGAGTAAGCTATCGTCATTTGCTTGTTCATACAAACGGTTCTGAATCTCTTAAATGCACCCCTCCGCATGATATAACAGACAAAGAATATAAAGAATATTTACCATCTGGCGATGGAGAAAATATTATATTAGACCTCATGGCAAAATCAAGGCTAATATTAGAAGACCATCCTATAAATAAGAAACGGATTGCAAACAATAAAAGACCGGGTAATATGATATGGCCTTGGGGACAAGGACGGACCCCTGATATGCCGACTTTTGCGGAAAAATTTGAGCTTAAAGGTTCTGTTATATCAGCAGTTGATCTTATTAAAGGTATCGGTTTTTATGCTGGATTAGATATTATTGATGTTCCGGGGGCAACAGGCTATCTTGATACAAACTATATTGGTAAAGCTGAATATGCTCTAAAATCACTTGAAAATAGAGATTTTGTTTGGGTTCATGTCGAAGCTCCTGATGAAGCATCACACGCTGGCGATATCGATTCAAAAATTCAGGCAATTAAGGACTTTGATAGCAAGGTTGTGGGAACTATTCTCGATGGCATTGAGGAAATAAAAGAAGATTATATGCTTTTGGTTCTTCCAGATCATCTTACTCCTATTTCTGTCAAAACGCATGTTCATGGATTTGTGCCATTTACGGTATGTGGAACAAAAATCAAAGCTGATGGAATAGATAAATACAGCGAATCTTCTGCAAACTCTGGTTCACTTTCATTTGATAATGGTCATGAACTCTTACCTTATTTAATAAATCTAGTGCGAAATTGAGTTATATGAAATTTTTTAATAGTCAGCTAAACATTGCTTGAATTATATGACGTTTGGTAAAATGCAAATGTCTTCAGCCAAATAGACTGGCTTTTGGGAATAAACTTTGTCAATTTTGGTATGTTCACAATTAAATAGTTGCATTTAAATATTATGATTGGCTATCTCATAAAGTGCAAGAAGAATCTCTGTATTTGCTTGCCATAACATGGCATAGATTGCCTAGTATTCATATCAATAAGATAAACCATCTACATAATAGCAAGCCTAAAAAAATCACTATTTACAAATTATATATAATTCGCTATAATAAGCAAAGCCATTTGAAACTTTGGCTCAATTGGTGCATTCTTTTATTATTGATATATATTCTATAATTACTTTTTTATCTGATATTAGTATTATACAAATGTTACAAATAGAAATACTCGTTTCTGGACGGGTTCAGGGCGTTAATTTCCGTAATTATGTATATCGCAAGGCATTACAATTAAGTCTAAATGGCTATGTTCGTAACCTTTATGACGGTCGAGTGGAAATACTTGCTCAAGGCGAAAGAGATGATATTGAGGCACTTATAGATTTTGTAAGAAGCAGTCCGGGTTTATCATTTGTTACTGATCTTGATATCAACTGGCGGGAACCAAGCAAAAAATTTGACAATTTTCGAATAAGTTACTAGCAGAAATCATTCATAGAAATTTATAATTCTTGATGATTATATTGATGATTTTTTTCAATGGACAAATACACAGAAAACGAAGAAGAAACAGATATCGATTGTGATGTCGAAGCATTAGAATCAGAGATCGAACCAGTATCCCATGCAGATGCTCTCGATCTATATCTCAAAGAGATTGGTAATATTGCTCTATTAACAGCAGAGCAAGAAATTGAATTAGCTGATAGGATTGCCAAAGGAGATTTAGAGGCTCGAAAAATAATGATTGTATCTAACCTTAGATTAGTTGTGAATTTAGCAAAGAGATATGCTGGACGTGGTGTTGAACTCACCGATCTTATTGCTGAAGGCAATCTTGGACTAATGAAGGCTGTTGATAAATTTAACCCTAGTAAAGGAAATAGGTTTAGCACTTATGCTTCTTGCTGGATTAGGCAGGCAATAAGCCGATGTATAGCTGATCAGGGAAGAACAATTCGCCTTCCTGTTCATGTAACAGATCAAGTCAATAAATGGCTTAGAGTATCCAGAGTATTAACACAGAGGCTAGGACGAAGACCAACAATATCAGAAATTGCTAATGAAATGGGTATCTCTGAAGAGAAGGTAAAAAGCATAGCAAAACTTGCCCAAAAACCAACATCATTAGAATCACCAGTAAATGATGCAGATGATGAAGGCGATCTACTCGATCTGCTTGCTGACATTAATGCGGTCTCACCAGAAGAACAAATTGATCAAGATATGCAATGGGAAGAATTGGAAAAATTGCTAACTTGCCTAAAAGATAGAGAACGTGATATAATTTCAATGCGATTTGGGCTATATGATGATATTCCACATACATTAGAGGAAATCGGAATAAAATTTGGCTTAACAAGGGAAAGAGTCCGCCAAATTGAGTCAGAAGCGATGATAAAACTTAGAAGAGCAATGAAAAGAGATTCGGGATAAAAGTGAAATATCATGGCAATAAAAAGATCGAAAGCCATTGTTATAGGGTCTTATCCGCTTCGTGAAAGCGATAAAATCATCGTTTTTCTCACAAGGGATTTTGGAAAAATAAGAGCAGTTGCAAAGGGAGTTCGCAATATTAAGAATAAGCTTTGCGGAAGGCTTGAGCTATTAACTTTTGGTGAGTTAATATATTTTGAAAGAACAGGCAAAGACCTTCACAGCATTAATTCATTTGATATTATTGAGCCTTTTCAAATGCTTCGTGAAGACTTATTGAAGATGGCTTATTGCTCGTATATTGCAGAATTAGTTCAGCATGTTATTTCTGAAGAAGAAACTGATCCACAGATATTTGATTTGACATTAAGCATGATGTCAATGATTGCGATTAACAATGAACCTGAAATTATTATTAGAGCCTATGAACTAAGGCTTCTTGAGAAAATGGGATTAAAACCAAGACTTGATTCATGTATTTTATGCTCTGCTGAAATTGATGATCTCAATCCAAAATTTAGTGTTAAAAATGGTGGTATTTTATGCAATAAATGCTCTAATTCAGAAAACAATATTTTCACTATTTCACGTGGTTCACTTGAGGTAATGAAAAAGATGCAAGAGTCTAGCCTTGAGTTTATATCAAGATTAAGATTATCAGAACAAAACAGACAAGAGATCACAAAAGCGTTGTTAAGTTTTCTAACTTTTCATACAGATATTAAAAATTTGCGTAGTTTAAGTTTTTTGGAGGCTATAAAATCAGAATATAGGAGTCAAAATAGTGAAAAATGATGAGATAATGTGTTTCATCATATATCACATAAATAAAATATGAATTTTCAGGAAATAATACTAAAACTAGATGAATATTGGGCAGAACAGGGATGTATAATTCAACAACCCTATGATATAGAGGTTGGGGCAGGAACTTTTAATCCAGCAACATTTATGAGAGTGCTTGGTCCTGAGCCTTGGAGAGTTGCTTATGTCGAGCCTTCACGCAGACCAACTGACGGCAGATATGGTGATAATCCTTGGCGAGGCGGTCATTATTATCAATATCAAGTTATTTTAAAACCATCACCGCCAGATATACAAAATCTGTATCTTCAAAGTCTTGAAAGATTAGGAATAGACCTATCAAAACATGATATAAGGTTTGTTGAGGACGATTGGGAATCGCCAACACTTGGCGCATCGGGTCTAGGTTGGGAAATATGGCTAGATAGCGGAGAGATAACCCAATATACATATTTTCAACAAATGGGAAGCATCGACCTCGATCCTATTTCAGTAGAGATAACCTATGGTCTTGAAAGAATCGCTATGAATTCTCAGGACGTTGAAAGCATATTTGATATAAAATGGACTGATAAAATTACTTATGGAGATGTTCATCATCAAAGCGAAGTTGAATATTCAAGATATTATCTTGACGAAGCAGATACATCAATGCTTTTTATGCTTTTTGATACATACGAAAAGGAGGCTTTTGCATGTCTTGGAAAAGGCTTGGTTCTTCCCGGTGTTGATTATGTCTTGAAATGCTCACATACTTTTAATGTTCTTGATGCAAGAGGAAGTATTAGCGTTACTGAAAGAGCCAGCTATATTGCAAGAGTTAGAGGGCTTGCCCGTAGATGCGCACAAACATATAGCAAACAAAGAGAAGAAATGGGCTATCCATTGATGGTAAAAAATCCTGCTGTCTTTGATATACAGCATCCATCATCAAATATTCATCATCAGGTATCCAATATACAAAATCTTGATTTTTTAATCGAGATCGGAACAGAGGAAATACCTGCTTCATATAATGAGCCTGCATTAAAGCAATTGGAAGATTCAATTCAGGAGATGCTAAAAGAGCAACGTCTTGATTATGGAGAAGTCATCGTTTTAGGGACACCAAGAAGGATGACTGTTTCAGTCAATAGACTATCAACAAGCCAACCAGATAGGACAGTTGAAGTTTTGGGTCCACCAAAGAAATCTGCTTTTGATACTGCTGGTAATCCAACGAAGGCAGGCGAAGGCTTTGCTAAAAAATATGGAATGAATGTAAACGACCTAAAAATAAAGGATACTGAACGTGGCGAATATGTCTATCTTCTCAATACAGAAAAAGGCAGACTAACAGTAGAAGTCCTTGCAGATGAATTACCCAAAATTATATCATCATTGAATTTTCCAAAGTCTATGCACTTTAGCAGTAAAGAAGATGGGAAATTGACATTTGCCCGTCCTATAAGATGGATCGTTGCCTTGCTTGGTGATGAGATAATCAATTTTAATGTGGGAAGGGTATGCTCAAATAGAGTAACCTACGGACATAGATTCCTTTCTCTTGATCCAATTGAGATCAAAAACGCATCACTTGATGACTATAAAAATGTTTTAAAAAGTGCAGGAGTTATTGTTGATCAAAATGAGCGAAAAAATATGATCAAAAGACAAGTCAGCGATATACTAGAATCAAAATCTTGTTCAGAATATATAGATCAAGACCTTCTTGATACCATAAACTTTCTTGTAGAGATGCCAAAGCCTGTTGTTGGCTCATTTAATGAATCCTATCTTTTCTTACCTGTTGAAGTCCTAGAAACATCAATGAAGAAAAACCAGAAGTATTTTGCTCTGCATAGAAACGAAAATGATAAGCAAATATCACCCTTGTTGCCAAACTTTATAACGATTGCAAATGGTGCTGGTGATGATGATATAATAAGGCATGGTAACGAAAGGGTTCTGAAATCCCGTTTAGCTGATGCGGAGTTTTTCTATAATGAAGATCAAAAAGAACCTTTTGCCAGCAAACTTAATAGGCTTAATCATGTTATATTCCAAGAGGAACTTGGTAGTTTATATGATAAAAGTCAGAGACTTAAAGAGCTATCTGCTTTTATATGTGATGAAATCGGTCTTGATAATGACATAAAACAAGATGCAAGCAGAGCAGGAGAGTTATGCAAAGTTGATTTAATTACGCAGATGGTTGGTGAATTTCCGACTTTGCAAGGCATCATGGGCGGTTATTATGCAAAAAACTCTGGTGAAAATGAGCAAGTCGCAAATGCAATAAGATCACATTATTTACCAACATCACCAGCAGGTAATTTGCCAGAGAATATAGCCGGATGTATTGTATCAATCGCAGATAAAATAGATACAATAACTGGTTATTTTGCTATTGGCAATATACCATCGGGTTCGCAAGATCCATTTGCCCTTAGACGACAGGCGACTGGCATTGTAAAAATAATCCTTGAAAATGGATTTAGCCTTATTCTTGATAATATAATTGAAAAATCAATTTCTCTATATGAAAAAAGCGGAAAAATAAAGGAATTTGATAAAAACTTGAAAGAGGATGTTTGCGGATTTCTAAAAGGGCGTGTTTCGACAATTCTCTCTGATAGAGGTTTCACCTATGATTTGATAGATAGTGTCTTGGCTGTTGGTTCTGTTGATGTTGTTGCAATATCAAAAAGAGCAAATGCAATTTTGAATTTTCGCAAACATCCCGATTTTGATAGAGCATATCCAGCTTTTAATCGTGTCTTTAGAATATTGCCTGATGAAAATATTGAGGCAAATATAAATCCTAAGTTGTTTCAAGATGATAGTGAAAATGCCCTATATAATGCAATTACAGGCGTAGAAGATGATATAAAAGAGGCATTAAAAAATGCTGATTATAATAAAATGCTTGACAAACTTATAAGTTTATGTGATTCTATTGATGTTTTTTTTGAAAGAGTAATGGTAATGGCAGAAGAAACAAATATAAGAGAAAATCGTCTTGCATTATTAGATCGCATTGCTAGTATGCTTTATCTTTTGGCTGATTTTTCAAAGCTAGTTGTCCAATAGTATGACATTAACTAAGAAAATATCAGAATATAAAAAAACAATGACTGAAAATATAAAGAGTAAAAAGATTACTTTTTGCTCGATAATATTCATATATTTCTTGCTCTTCTGGGTTTTACCAATAGAGTGTTATACAAAATCTATAAGTCATGTTCCTAATTTGCAAAAGGGCAATGCCTTTATCTTGATAACAGATTTGGGAGGTATGGGGCCATCTGTTACCATTAGTTTTTATGATGACTATGGGCACGAAGTTTCTGTTATCAATAAGCTATTACGCCCAAAAGGCAAATTAAGGCTTGCTGTTGGTGATCAACTTAAGACATCGGGCTGTATTGTTGTTGAGTCGCCTGACGATATGATTTTTGTAGAATATTGGTATATAAACCATGATAAGACTTTATCCATAATTCCTTTTCATGCTGTATCGGGTGATGAACGTTATTTTCTAAATTGTTTTAGATTTCCATCTTGTCAAGAAACCTATATTACATTATCCGATCCAAACGGAACTGGTCCAATGATCCAGATGGAATTTTATGCCAAAACTGGTGGATTGACAAAAATAATTCGGAAAATGCTTCGACCTCGTGGTGTTCTTGTTCTCAAAGTTAGTGATTATATTGATAAAAATATTCAAAGCAAGGTATCGATTCGAAGTTTTGGCGGAGGTATTTCTGTATATGGTATTCATATATGTAATAAAAAGTCAGTATTCATTATACCAAATTACATATCTAGCAATGAGTTAATTTTAAGTGATTTCAATACTGATAAAGATTATGCAAAGGATATTGTAATCAATGATATTAGCGCAAAAGGAACTAATGTAAAAGTTAGCTTAATGGATTTTGATGGTAACCTTGTAAGAGAGATTCAGCATTCAATACATCCAAATAGTTCTATTTTAATCAAGGCAGATGAAGAATTTGGTGATTTTGGCAATGGATATATTAGAATGAGAACTGGGGCAGAAATTTCAGCAAGTTTATGGGAAAAAAATCTGAAACTTGGAAATCATTTGATAAGTGAGGCTGTTCCTAATCCATCGATTGAAAACGGACCAAATTATTCTGATAATTTATTGAGTTTAAGTTATTATGTTTTTGATAATAATGTTGAGTTTTTGTTTTCATTGTTAAATATAGGTAGAAAATCTGCGATAGTAGAATTAGATTTCTATAATGCGAATGGCGGAAAAATTGGAAATAAAAAGATAATATTGGAGCCAGATAAATGTATCTTGGAATCCGTTAATCAGTTTTTTGGCAAAAATAAACTTGGAACGATTGTTATAAAAGGCATAAATTCCAGTTTAGTTGCCACTTCAAAAATTTTTAATATTGATAATGGAGTGCTATTAGGTAAGACATCCACAACAAGTCGTTAGCTATTGCTTAATAGGTATAAAGTCTCTGCGACATATTCAGGAGGATTGTTATATGTTTATCCACAAGAAAGGGGCGAAATTCTTGATTACTGAACGCAAGGTGCAAAGAAGGAGTTATATTTCATTATTTATAAGCCCAAAATTTATTTGCATCCTATCTCTTGTGTCTTGCTTTTTATTTCTCTTTGCTGGTTGTGGAGAGAAAGATAATAAGAGTTTAGTTGATGCAAGAAATCAGATTCGTTTGGGAAAATATAGAGAATCGCAAGGGATAAACCAGATCAAAACGGAACTAAAATCTGTTTTAGCAAAAGAAACTGAAAATCCAGAGGCATTTTGTCCACTTAAAGCTATTGAGATAATTGAATCTGGAGCAAATTCTGCAACACAGCAAAAAGCCATATCTGATATTATTACCAGTATGGCAAAGCTAGAAGAGCAGATCAAAAAGCTGGAGGCAATAGACAAAGACTTTTTGACTGATCAAGATAAGGGAAATCTTGATAAGCTTCAGAGGAAATGGTATCTGACATTAGAACCTACCGCAAGTATACTTGTTTCTGATAGTAAATGGATAGAAGGACTAGGTTCGGAGGCATTCAGTCTTCTTATTGAGTTCTTTAAGTCAACAGACCCCAAAATATCAAACGATGTTATAAACCTAATGATACAATTTAAGGAAAAATCATTTGATATATTGATAAATGCACTAAAAAATGAAAATGATCTAGTTAGGAGTAATGCCGTAATCGCTTTGGGAAAAATAGGTGATGAAAGAGCCATAGAGCCAATATCTGCCCTTCTTGATGATAAGGTTTCTGGTGTCAAATATTATGTTCCAATATCACTAGACCTTATTGGAAGCCCAAATATAGTTCCATATTTACAAAAAGCAATTAAAAATGACGTGGCGCAAGTGCGTATGACATCTGCTGATATTTTGGGAAAATTAAGAGATGAATCATCTATTAGCTATTTAATAGAAATGCTTGCAGATGATAATCCATATGTCCGCACAAGTGCTACAAATGCTTTAATAAGACTTGGTAGTTTAGCAGTTCCAAGTCTTATTGATGTAATTGTGACTAATGCGGAGAATATAACACTTTTAAGAAGCGATTTTGTTGGTGATAAGATAGGAAATAAATACAAAAAGGAACTTGCCAAAAGGGCAAATATACAATCTTATGTAATTACCATTTTGGGTAATATAAAAGATTCGAGAGCAATTCCAATACTTCTTAGTGCAATGAAACGAGTCGCCCCCAATGGTGCAACAGAAGAAGAGAAGACCTATGCTAATACAGTTAGAGCTAGTGCGATCACTGCATTAGGGGCAATAGGCGCTCCAGCCGTTACAGGATTAATCTCAATTGCGTCCAATAAGGAAGAAAGCGAAACTGCTAGAGTCAATGCTATATCAATACTTGGTAATATTCTTGATAAACGCGCTGTTATGCCTCTTATAGCCAATTTAAAGGATGAAAATAAGAGTGTAAGAGCGGTTTCTGCAACAGCACTTGGAGCTTTAAAAGATAGAAGAGCTTTAAGTCCACTTATAGAATCTTTGCATGATGTCGATATAGTAACAAGGATTAATTCAGCAACATCACTTGGTTTATTAGTTGATAAGACAGCCACACAACCTTTGCTAGAAATTCTAAATAATAAAAACGAGAGAGAAAAACTAAGAACCTCAGCTTTAGATTCTCTCGGTCTAATCAAAGATGCTGTTTCACTTGAACCAATATTAAAGATACTAATTGATGAATATGAAAAAGATGGTATTAGAAAGAGCGCCTCAACTGCCCTAAGATTGATGGAAAATTCCTACCCTAGCGAAGCTTTAGTCGCCTTGCTTAAAGGCGATATTGTATATCCGATACTTATGCCAGAAAAGGGAATTGTGTCAAAATGGAATAAGAAAAAAGGAAGTAAAGACCTTGTTAAAAATATAACCCCTGTTGTCGAAGTTAAGGTTGGAAATTTGACAAAAGAGATTTTATCTCCTGATAACGGTGTCCTTATTGAAACTTATATAACAGATGGGAAAGAAGCAGAAAAAGACGCAATTCTTGGTCTTATATCTTTCAAAGATAAAGATATAAAAGAAGAAGAAAGAAGTTCAATAAGAAATATGGCAGCATTGGCTCTTGGTAAAGTCAAAGGTGAAAATGCTGTTCCTGCTTTGATCAAAGCACTAGAACAAGATAAAAACGGTGCAGTGCGAAAGAATTGTGTATCATCGCTACGAGAAATAGAAAACGCAAAAGCAAGACCTGCGTTAGTTAAAGCTATGAAAGGTGATGATAGCGGAGTTGTCAGAAGTGAATCTGCCTATGCTCTTGGAGTTGGTGCATTAAAAAGTGCAGAATCTGTTCCACATCTTATTGATACTTTGCGAAAAGATAAATACGAATCTGCAAGAGTTATGGCTGCATGGTCGCTTGGCGAATTAGTTGATAAAAGGGCTGTTGAACCATTGATAGATTCTCTTGTGAAAGGAAAGGATAAGCAAAAAGAAGCGCCAGCAGTTATTAACGCTGTTATAACAGCATTAGATAAGCTAGCAGGTAATGCAATAGACCCTCTTATAGCTGTCTTAAATAATAAGGACATAGACGAGGTTTCTAAAAGCTATTCTGCCAGAATATTAGGTTTAATACAGAGTCCAAATGCAGTAGATACGCTTGTAAAAGCTTTACAAAGTGAGAGTGTCGTTATACGCAGTGAGTCTGCAAAGGCTTTAGGGCTTATAGAGGATAGACGCGCAACCGAACCATTGATTAATGTCCTTAAAGATGATTGGGTTACTGTCCGCACTAATGCTCTCGTTTCATTGGGAACAATAAAAGATGAACGTTGTATATTACCGATGATAGATGAATTAAAAGCTAATATTACAAATGTTAGAAGTAATGCAGTTGTTGCTTTAGGTAGTATAAAAGATAAACGAGCCGTTCCAACTCTTATAAGTATGTTAGAAGACCCAAAAGAAGATGATAATATTCGTGCAAATATAATAAATGCTTTGAGCAGTATAGGCGATCTGAGTGCAGTTCCAGCTATTAGAAATGCAATGAAAAGCGATAATTCGACTATTAAACAAAATGCAATCACTGCGGTTGGTAACATTGCTGTTGTTGGAGCTGTTGATGATCTGCTATCAATGGCAAGAAATATGGATGAGATAACTATATTTAGAGCAAATTCAATAGAAGCATTAGGAAAAATTGGTGATAAAAGGGCAATACCAATTCTTGTTAATATATTGGCAAATCCAGATGAGTCTGATACTGTTTGGATCAAGGCTGGCGAGGCGGCTGGAAAATTAGGGGCAACATCCATTCCAGAGATTGTCGAACAGAGGGTTAGGGATGCTTGGGAGCCTGTTGCAGTTAGAAATGCAGGTATGATGTCAATATCAAAAACAGGAAATAACATGGATTTTGCTATTTTATTAGAAATGCTTAATGATGGGACTGTTGCAATAAGGTCTGGTTCAGCTTTGGCACTTGGAAATTCTGGTCGTAAAGATGCTATTCAGCCTTTAATTGAAAAACTTAAGAGCGATGGAGAGGAAGTTGTCCGACGTGATTCTGCAAAGGCTTTGGGGCTAATTGCCGATCCTAGTTCTGAACAAGCGTTGATTAAGGCATTTAACGAAGATGCAACTGCAAGTGTTAGAAATGAGTCTGCAATTGCTCTTGGAAATATAAAAGGACAGGCAGGGATTAATGCTTTAATAAACGTTGTTAAAGACAACACAAAGACAAATGATCATAGGTTAAATTCTGCTGTCGCACTTGGAAACGCAAAAGCAACTGATGCTATAAATGCTTTACAAACTGCTCTTGCTGATAATAATGGCGGGATTCATTTTGAATCGGCAGAAGCCCTAAGAAAGATAACAGGGCAAAGCCAAGGATATGAACGCTAAAAAAACAGAGCTTGTTAATTATAATTTCATAAGCCATCTGGATACTCCTTTCTTTATATATTTTTATGGAGTATATAATAACAGATGGCTTTTTTTTACCCAATAATTTAGGACAGACACTTAAGATCATTAAATTATAGACATAGTTGTCTCTACATGCTATAATCTACCTATTACAAATAGCATAAATCATTTCTGGAAATATCATTTTAGCTTTCAATGTCAATCAATAAAAATTCTGGAGGATATACGTGCCAAATAGTCTATTACCAAAATCAGTAAATCTTAATCCAATATTTGAGCAAATGGGCTTGCATACTAGACCTCAAGGCAAAAGAGGAACATGCTCCGTTTTTACAGTTACAGGTGCATTGGAATATACTTTCGCCATGAAAAATGGCAAAGGAACTTTTTTCAGTGTTGAGTTTTTGAATTGGGCTTCGCATAAATCAGCGAATAGGAAATCAGATGGAGCTTTCTTTTCGGAATTATGGGATGGATTTGTAGAATATGGCGTTTGTAATGAATCAGATTTGCCATATCAATCTGAATTTGATCCCGATTTTCAGCCATCAGAAGAAATATTGAAAAAAGCAGAAAAAGCAAAGAAATTGCCTTTGAATATACACTGGATCAAGGAATGGGACCCTAATACAGGTTTGACAGATGAGCATTTTAAGGAAATAAAGCAGACACTTGCAAACAAATTCCCTGTATGCGGTGGATTTCGCTGGCCTAAAGAGGCGAAATGGGATAATGGTGTTCTTCAAATGTGTCCCCCTGAAGATGTCTTTGATGGTCATAGTATAATATTATCAGGATATAAAGATGATCCAGATCAGCACGGAGGTGGAGTCTTTATTATCCGTAATTCTGGTGGCGATAGTCGAGATGGATATATGTCTTATGAATATGTAAGGGCTTATATGAATGATGCAGTCTGGTTTGAGCCTGCTAACTAATACTTTATTGCTTTTTGGAGGTTTTAAATGTCATTATTTGGTGATTTATTGGGATCATTAGCAACAAAACCTGCTGGACGTAATCGCCGTATTTCCAGCAATGAACAGCCAAATTGGAATGATGGCAATTTTGATATGACGCCATTACCACCGGGAACAGTGCTTGAAATGCCTATTCTGGAAGGACCCGGTGTCATTAATCATATCTGGCTAACAAGCCATGCAGGCGGAGTCAATGAGCTAAATGCACTTAGCCTGCGTATTTATTGGGACGATCAGGAAGAACCCGGCGTTGAAGTTCCACTTGGCGAATTTTTTGCAGTAGGGCAAAAAGTTGCTGTTGTTGATAGCTTTCCAATACAGGTTTCTCCATCAGGTAGCCTTAGCTGTTATTGGCGTATGCCATTCAAAAAATCAGCCCGTATAGTCGTTGTAAATGATAATCCAAATCGCACAACAGGCTTATATTGGCAGGTGGATTGGGTGCAACTTGATGAACTTCCGACTGATACCCCATATTTTTATGCTCAATATCGACAGGAATATCCAGCAATTATGGGACAGGATTATCTTATTGCAGACATTGAAGGATGTGGTCAGTATGTTGGAACGATCATGTCTGTTACAATGTCGCAGGATGGCTGGTTTGGTGAGGGTGATGATTTCTTTTATATTGATGGCGAGGAAATTCCAAGCCTTCAGGGAACTGGTAGCGAAGATTATTTTAATGACGCATGGGGCTTCAGAAAACGCACAAGCCTATGGTTCGGTCAGCCTCATTGGACAGGTTATAACGCAGGTGATAGTGGAGTTTGTTATCGTTGGCATATACTTGATCCTGTAAGATTTACCAAATCATTGAAAGTAACTATCGAACATAAGGGTAACCGCGCACTTTCAGAAGAGGCATGGTATATAGAACGTCCGGACTTCTTCTCAAGCATTGCAATATGGTATCAGTTAGGTATGCCAAAACGTTTTGGTCACTTGCCTTCATATCCAGAAAGATGCGTTCCTTGGAAGGAATATAATCTTGTCAAAGCATTTAGATATGCTAAGGTTACAAGCAATGTATATCCAAATGTTCAGGCAGTCGGATTCTTTGGTGGTCGTCCATCGCTCCAATGGAAAAATGAAGAAGTTGGCGTTAGCTTGATCTTGCCTTTTAATATTGATGAGGATGGTCGTCATGCTGTCCGTGTTGTGGCTTTCACATCACCAGAATACGGCATTTATGAAGTTCACCTTGACGGTAAAATTATCCTTCCAGAAGTTAACTTCCAGTCGCAGGATTTTGAGGAAATGGATTTTTCAATTGGTGCGCATGAACTCACAAAGGGAGAGCATACAATTGCATTTAAGGCTAAATTTACTTCACCAGACAAGGCAAAGCCATTAGCTTTGGAAATGATAAAAACACTAAAACTTCCACCAGAGGTTAACCGTGAACCCAAAAATTTCAATGAAGCTCATTTTATACGTTTAGGTGTAGGAAGGGCTGTATATGCCTATAGATTGGCTTATGGTGAATTGCCTTCATCATTAGATAGGCTTGTTGAGGTAGATATGATGTCGAAACGCTATCTTAAAGATGAAAATGGCTATGAGTTAAAATCTCGTATTGATGGTGAGTATTTTGTTGTTGAAAGCACTGCTCCTGATGGCTGGAAACATCGCTGGCTAGGCGCAGATGCCAGAAGATAATGTCATGAAGCAACTTATCATTATGGTCTTTATAATTGTTATATCGTGTCAATCGATTTATGCTCAAGAAACACTTGAGTTTTTAAGAGATTATGACAAAGATACAATATATCTATATAACAATTATCTTGGGAAATGGTATGTAAAAGATGGGCAAATACTTCCTATTGGTCGATTTGGCAAGAATCTGCAAAAAGAAATAATGGCATCAAAATTCTCCGTCGAAGAGATGGAAAAAGCCCGTTATTATGCCAAAGTCGCTACGATTACAGGCTTTTCTGCAGGACTAATCGGTTTTACGAGAGTGATTCTTGAAATATTTGATGTAGAATATCCACATAGACGAGAAGCCTATATATCAATGATTGCCAGCGGAGTTGTGCTTAGTATTGTATCTAAGGGATTTTATGAATCATCTGTTGGCGCAATGAATAGGGCAGTATGGATTTACAATAGGGATGTGCTTTCAGGAAGATTAAGCAAATGAACAAAAACTTAGGCGTAACTCTAAGAGCAGTCTTGTTGGGGCTTCTTCTGATACCCATTAATTGCTATTGGATAATGTATACCGAAATGGTATGGTGGGCGCAGTTCCCGACAACGATGTCGCTTTTTTTTAACGTTATATTCTGCCTTGCGGTCATCATACCAATAAACTTAATTTTTAGGAAAATATCACCAAAACTAGCTCTTGATCAGACGGAATTACTTGTTATATATGTAATGCTCTGCATGGCAAGTGCAGTTGCTTCACATGATAATTTTCAAGTTCTTATTTCCATGATAGGTCATCCATTTTGGTTTGATACGCCAGAAAATGAATGGAAAGACACTTTTTGGGAATATATACCAACTTGGTTATCTGTCAGAGATAAAAGCATTCTCTCTGGATATTATGATGGTGAATCCAGCCTTTATAATATGGAATATATAAAAGCATGGCTTAGACCTGCTATCCCT
>Ga0101944_10004934_pt1 | contig 15816 bp, 15 predicted proteins | sample DewCreD2012metaG_FD_75245 | JGI IMG/M metagenome (GOLD analysis project Ga0101944, IMG submission 75245) | Hot spring sediment bacterial and archeal communities from British Columbia, Canada, to study Microbial Dark Matter (Phase II) - Dewar... ...
TCGACAGCGTCCAGATTTATGGCGGTGCCGCTCGAGGCGGAGTTCTTAGTCCCCGTCCATTCGAAAAGGACGGTGTGATAACCCAGGGGAAGCGCGGTGCTAGCGAAAGCGTGAGTATCGACGCTCGGGGTGTAGAGGTCGACCGTGATAGGGGGCTTGTCGTCCACAGTCACTCTGGCTATCCCCTGGTCTGGTCCAGCCATCGAGACCGCGACGATAGAGGTCCCGTAGAAGCTGATGCGGAAGGCGCTTGGGATGGGCGGTGTGCACTGGCGGTACGTGTTGCCGAAAGGTGACATCAAGTTGAGCCAGTTCCCGGTCCAGCCGATGAGTGGGTCGTCTTCTTGGTATAGCGTCCAGGTGGTAGGGATCGTCTCGCCAGTGATGGGGAAGAGCTTCAAACTGGTGGTCGTTTGCTCGGGGGGTAGGGGAGTGGCTGGAGCAGGGGGTGGCAGCGTAGTCGTGGTCGGCCCCGGCCCGGCGGTGCCGGTCACTGTCGAGCCTGGGCGGAGATGAGTGGGCTGGGGGTTGAGGGTGGAGGGTTCCGCCGGAGAGAGGGTCGTGTTCTCGTTCGACGAAGAGTCAGAAGCGACGATGGATTCCACGGCGATTCCCGTCGTCTCTGTGCCTCCTGCGCTGTCCGAGCCGACCCCGGCGGGTGAAGGGCCAGAGGCGCTCCCCGAAGTCGCGCCCGGCCCGCGGTCCGCCACACAAGACACCCCGCAGCCGGACAGCAGGCCGGTCACGACGGCAAGAGCAGCCAGACATACCATTAGCTGTGTCGCAGGTCCCCTCATACCACCCTCCTCAAGCACCCTCCCCCAGTTTGCGAGCGCTCGGTCGCGGAAACCCGACTCAGCCTCCTAACCTCGCGATGAACTCCTCGGTCGGTGTGGCGGGAAGGGTGACGGTCGAGGCCGTCCCCCGAGCCGCGAGTTGGACGAGAGCCCTGGTGAAGACCGCGTCGTCAGGGGCCTCCATGATGTTGACGAAGTCGTAGGGACCGAACACCGCGTACTGATCCTTGATTGTGACCCCCATGGCCTTGAGCTCGGCGTTCACCTCTCGGATGCGGCCGGGATTGTCGCGCAGCGTCTTGCGACCGTGGTCGGTGAGGTTGACGAGGACAACATAGGTAGGCATCGCCGTCCTCCTTCTGGCAGCGGGAGGACCTTCTTTCTCCCGATGACTAGAGTATATGCCCGTCACCGGCTTGCCGCTCGGCGACCGCGAGGCCGGCGTCGGTGATGCGCAGCCACACGTTGGTAAGAAGCGGGTCCCACTCCACAAAGCCAGCGGCCGCCAACTGGGTGGCGACGAGTCTCACTGCTGCGGCATCAAGGCCGAACATGCGCTGTAGTTCGAGACCCGAGGTTTCCGCTTGCGGGTTTGTGCGATGGACCGCGGCGAGGTGTAGCAAAATGGCATTGCTCGCGGCGCTGTTCATGCGTCGTCGTGCTGCCGTGGCGTCCGCGCCATCGCTGCCCGCGATGTCCGGGTCACCGCTCATCCGACCTTCTCCAGGTGTGGCAGTCCGCTGCGAGTGGTGGCGCTGAAGACGGCGCTCCACGTCCAACCGATCTCGTCCCAGGGCCGGAACTCAAGTTCTCCGCTGGTCGAGTCTTTGAAGGCTAGCTCGACTAGCCCGCCGCGCAAGAACAGACTCTCGGGCAGTCGCCAACCGACTCGCGACCCCGGATATACGCCCGACTTGCCGAGGTAAGCGAACTCACCGAGCCAGCGGGCGCCTACCAGGAGCGCGTTGGGCTTGGTGTCCCACTCGAACGAGATAAGGACGTGGACCCACGCTTCGCGGGGTTCGGCTGTCTCTGGGTCTTTGCGATAGGTGACCATGGTGTGCCTGATGCTTGACGCGTAACACTGTTGCGCTGTCGCCATCGCGACTGCTGCCGCTTAGTTTGCCAAGAGTAGGGGCACGGCTCAAGGGGGTGTCCACGCCGTCGCTGAAACCATTCGGTTTGGTAGACACCTGCCCCGCGTCGACTATGGTTCCCCGGCATAGCGGGCGTCGCCCAGAAGAGCCGGAGGCGGCTGACCCGCCGGTTGATTCAACCGGGATCCTTCAGTCTAACGACACCTGCGTTACTCGGCTCTTTTCTGGGCCTTCCAGCGCTTTCGGGCAGTGGTCGGGCGTAGGACACCAGAGTACGGTAACCGCTAGACGGACCACTTACGGTTCAGCCGCACGCTCCCCGCTGAAACCAAGCTTTGCCGAGATGGCTGCTGCAATCGCCTTGGCCCGCGCCGCGATGTACTCGCGCTGAGCGAGGCCGAAGCGCTCTGTGGGGACGACTACTGAAAGACTCGCTACGACTTCCCCGGAGCTGTCCCTGATCGGCACGCCAACCGCGCAAACGCCCTTCAAGCGCTCCTCAACGTCCCACGCAATTCCGGAAAGGCGCACTCGCTCGAGCTCCTCATGTAGTCGCGTCAATCGGTCCGGTGCGAGGGTTGGGCCGTCTGTGCCAAACGTGAGTTTCGAGATCCTCTCCTCGGGCCCGTAGGCCAGCAGAATCTTACTGTGGGTTGTGCCGTAGATGGTGGACACAGTTCCCGGCACCAACTCCGGTTTGAAGAAGTGGGTCGTTTGTACGTGGTCTACGTGCATGACGCCGTCGCCCGTCCATACGCTCAGCCCGACGGTCTCCTGGGTTTCTGCTGCCAGCTGTTCCAAGTACGGGTGAGCGATACGCACGAGCTGGCCATGAGACCGCACGAGGTAGGCGATCGGCATGAGGGCGGGGCCCAGCTGATACTCGCCGGTTAGGGGATCGAGAGAAAGAAAGTCCTCAGACTCGAGCGTCTTTACGAGTCGGCGGGCTGTCGCCTTGTGGAGGTTGACGGCTCTGGCCAGGTCGGCGATCCGCCAGCTGGGATGCCGTGTACTAAAGCACTTGATTAGTTGAAGTCCGCGTTCCAGCGCCCTAACCGAGACGCTGGCATCCGCACTTGTCCGCGAGTCGTTCTCTTCCCCCCGCGTGCTGACACGCTCAACCAACGCTCCCTCCTAGTATGCAAGGCTCACCAGATGAACCGCGATTCTACCATAGTGAGTCGTAAGACTTGACAAGAGCAGAGTCGTTCGCTTGAATGGGATTGTGTACTGATTCTGTAGAATCATTCTACGAGTCAAGACGGGGGTCTCGAATGGAGTGGCAGATGCCAGGCAGACCCGGTCTAGTCCTGATGCACATGCAAAACGGGCTGGCCGGTTCTCAGACCATGCTTCCTAACTGGGGAGCTGACGCTGCCGTCGCCATCAAGCAGTCGGGAATGCTGAACCGCATCCAGGACCTGCTGGCTGCGTTTCGGGCCAAGAACTTGCCGGTCTGTTTTGTCAATGCTCACTCCACTGGTTCTCTCGGGACGGTTCCGATGTTCGGCCATATCTACAAGGAGATGCGAGCGGCCGGACTGGAGATGGACATCCTCCATGACGAAAAGACGCGGTACTCCCTGGACGTAATGCCCGAAATGAACCGTAGGCCGGAAGAGGGCGTGCTGATCAATTGGAACCTTGGGGCTTTTACCATGTCGGGGCTGGATATCTGGCTCCGGCTACGCGGGGTCGACACCATAGTTTTTTGCGGTTTTGCCGGTCATTCGGTCGTTTACACGTCGACCCTCCAGGCTTGCGACCTTTGGTACAACGTTGTGATCCCGCGTGATGCCACCTGTGTGCTTGTACCGCGGGTGACCCTGCCCGTGGGCACCGATATAGCCGAGGTGGACAAGAAGGTCGAGGAGGTGGTGTTCGACATACTTGCTCCCACCTATGCGCTCGTAACCAGCACCGACGATGTGATCCAGCACCTCTAGCGTCGAGCAAGACAGGAAGGAGATGTGTGATGGGTGATTGGGTGATGGATGGCAAGCCAGCCCTGGTCCTGTTTCATATGCAGAGGGGTCTTGCTGGTGAGCAGGATTTCATTCCCAACTGGGGAGCCGACGCTGCCGTCGCCATCAGGCAGTCGGGGATGCTGGACCGCATCCAGGACCTGTTGGCTGCGTTTCGGGCCAAGGGGCTGCCTGTCGCTTTCGTGAATGCCATCCCTAACCCTGTGGGCGTGCTTCCGGCATACGGTCACATTTTCAAGGAGATCAAGGCTGCCAATCTGAAATACGACCTTCTCCATGACGAGCGCATGCGCCGGGGGCTTGACGTCATGCCGGAGATGAACCGCCAACCTGATGAGCCCATTCTAATGAACTGGCTGCTGGGTGGGTTCACGATGTCGGGTCTTGACATCTGGCTCAAGACGCAGGGGGTGAAGACATGCGTTTTTGGCGGGTTCGCCGGCCACTCCGTGGTCTATACCACTACCGTGCAGGCTGCGGACTACTGGTACAGCGTCATCATCCCGCGTGATGCCACGTGTGTCCTTGTCCCCCGAATCACGGTTCCAGAAGGTTGGATTATGGAAGAGGCGGACAAGCAAGTGGAGCGGGTCGTTTTCGAGATTCTTGCGCCGACCTACTCACTGGTCACTACCACCGCCGACGTCATCGCCCACTTGTAGTGGTCTAGGACTTGCGAGAGAGCCCGCTCGCGGCGGTCATTGAGTAAACGACGCAAGTAGCCGTGGAGAAAGCGGCAGGAGCACGAAAGGATAGGTTCACATGGCGGACTTAGAGGGTGTCATCCCAGGATGGACCGACGGCAAGTGGGAAGTGCCCGAATGGAGCTTCGACGGGAAGCCCGCGCTCATCATCAACCACATGCAGAAAGGAATCGCTGGCTCGGGCAAGTTCTCGGGGGCGCCCTACGCTCAGGAGAAGAAGGCGATGGAGGAGCTCAACACCATCGCCATGCAGCGGAGGCTGATAGCCGCTTTCCGCGAGAAGAAGCTTCCGGTGATCTTCGTCAGCGTGATTCCGGACCCCATAAACTACCTACCCAAGTGGGGTTTCATTTTCGAGATGAGCAGGCTCACCGCGCCTAAAGGCTATCTCAACAACCCCGAGCTTGCGGACGGCTGCGAGATCATTCCCGAGATGGGCAGGCTGCCAGAAGAACCCGTTTTCTACCACACGGGGCATAGTCCGCTGACCGGGAACCATCTCGAAGAGTACCTGCGGCAGTATTGCATCCGGGACATCGTTCTCACCGGTTGGACTGCGCACTCAACTCTCTATAACTCCGTGCTCCAGTTTACAAACCACTGGTTCTCGGTCGTCGTACCTCGCGATGCTACCGGTGCGCCCGAGCGGGATAAGGACTGCGCCGAGATCGTACTTAACAAGATGATGCGCATGTGGTGTCTGGTTACCACGGTGGACGATGTGATCGCCCACCTTGCGCACTTGTGAACAAAGGGACCGTAGGACGAGCAACAACTGATCGAGAGGGGGGACGATGGAAAACAAGTCAGTCAGCCGTCGCGAGTTCTTGAAACTAGCCGGACTAGCGGGCGCCACGGCAGCGTTTGCGGGAGGCCTGGGGAGCCTGGTCGCAGCCTGCGCCGAGGAGGAAACCACCACTACAACCGGCGCGCCAACGACCACGACTGTGCCTGTCACAACGTCCACAACTGCGCCCACCACGACTGTGTCGACTGGTCCCGAGACAGCCCGAGAGATCAAAATCGGTCTGGTGACGCCCATTACTGGGATGTTCGCAGTCCTGGCCGCTGCCGACGACTGGGGGAAGGCTCTGGTAGAGGAGGCCATGAAGGACGGATTGGTCTGCGGCGACGGGAAGAAACATCCGATTCGGATCCTAATGCGCGACGCCCAATCTGACGCGGCCAGGGCGGCCCAAGTAGCGGGCGACCTTATCATGAACGACAAGGTCGACATTCTCCTCGCCGGTGGTAGTCCGTCGGTCTGCAATCCCGCGGCCGACCAAGCTGAAGCCATGGGGTGTCCGTTCCTGGGGCAGAACAATCCTTGGGCCGCCTTCGTTATGGGCAGGGGATATGACCTGGCCGGAACGAAACCGATGAAGTGGACCTATCTGCACTCACTGGGTGCCGAACAGATGCACATGTGCCTGGCGGATGCGTTCGCCAAGATTCCCAACAACAAGAAGATCGCCTTCTTGACGATGAACGACGACGATGGGAAGGCCCATCTCGATACCGGCAAACCTGTCTACGAAGCCTTCGGCTATCACGTGGTCGCTCCGGGGCTCTATCCGCCTGGCACCGAGGACTTCACGGATCAGATCACCCAGTTTAAGAAAGCAGGTTGTGACATTCTGACGGGCGCCTGCGGCACTCCAGACTTCACGAATTTCTGGAAACAAAGTCTGCAGCAGGGCTTTCATCCCAAGGTGCCCGGAATCACTCTCGCTATCGGTTTCCCGAAAGCCATCGAGGCGCTAGGACCGGTTGGACTTAACCTACTTGGCGAGGGTGGTTGGAACCGCACTTGGCCCTTCACCGACTGGATCACCGGCATGACCTGTGATCAGTTGGCCGAAAGATACGAGAAAGACACTGGGATGCAGTGGGTGCCTGCCATCGGCAGCACAATGGACCGCTACGAGATGGCGCTCGACGTTCTCAAGCGTTGTCGCGACGTCGAAGACAAGAACGCCATTATGGAAGCCATCAAGACCTTGAAGCTCGAATGTGTCGGGGGCCCGGTCGACTTCACGGCGCCCGTAGATTCGAACCCCTTTGCCCCCGATAGTTTCCGTCCACACCCCAACGTATACAAGGGATGCGTGGCGGCCCATCAATGGGTGAAGAGCACCGGCAAGTGGTTTGCTGAACCGGCCACGGTTTCTGCCCTGTGTTTCCCCAAGGGTGTTCGTAGGCCGGAGGTGGTCGAGCCGGTTCCATATGTCTATTAGACCGGGAGTAACCAGACAACGGGAGCGGAGTCAGTGCCCCCTTTTGTGGTCGGCTCAGTGGCGGCCCTCGCCGCCACTGAGCCGACACAGCGCCGCTGCGTACAGGTAAACAGGAGGCCGCTTGAACACCCCCAGTCATCTGCTGCCGCTGTTCGAGCCGATTAAGCTTGGCTCAGTGGAGATCAAGAACCGCATCGCGCTCAGCCCCATGGCGGTGGGGGATGGAAACGCGGAAGGTTATGTCACGGAACAAACCATCGCCTACAACGTGGCCCGTGCTAAAGGGGGCGTGGGACTGATCGTCTTGGGGGGTTGTGTGTCGACCGAGCGAGCCTGGCTTGAGACACCTTACAGAGGCTGCTACCGCCTGGACATCGAGGAAGCGGTACCCCACCTTCGCCGACTAGTCGACGCCGTGCATGCCTGTGGCACCAAGATCTTCGCGGAGCCGATGACGTCTTTCGGCCGCCTGGGCGGTGCGCATGGCGGGACGACGCAGCCCATCGCGCCCTCTTCGGTACCGCTGGTGATCCCTGAGGAATCGTTCCCGGAGATCATGACCGTCCCTGGGGGACGAGTGATGCCCGTGCCTCGCGAAATCACGGTGCCAGAGATCGTCGCTCTGGAAGACGAGACCGCGAGGTCGACGGTGATAGCTCAGCGGGCCGGGTTCGACGGGGTGGAAATTGCCGCCCACATGAGCTACCTGGTCACGTCGTTCCTTTCGCCCCTGAGTAATAGGCGGACCGACGATTACGGAGGTAGCTTCGAGAATCGCCTGCGGTTCCTCCTCAACATCGTGCGAAAGACCAGGGCGCTGGTTGGCGAGGACTACCCGGTAGGGGTGAGACTGATCTGTAACGAGCATCTTGCTGGTGGTCTGAGTACAGACGACTGCGTACAGATCGGCAAGTCTTTGGAAGATGCCGGAGTCGACTACCTGAGCCTCTCTGACGGTACGTACGAGAACCAGCGGCTGAGTGTACCGACGGAGGATGGAGCACTTCTCGAACACGGTGAACCACAGGCATTCAAGAAGGCCCTCAGGATTCCTATCGTGGTCCCCAGTGTTCACGATCCTTACCTCGCGGCTGAGACCGTCGCTCGTGGTCATGCAGATGTGGTGAGCTTGGGCCGACCCCTACTAGCCGACCCGGAGTGGGCGAACAAGACCCGCGAAGGCCGGGTGGATGAGATAAGGCGCTGCGACCGCGACAACTATTGCATCTTGCGGCTCATGACCGGTCTGCGGCCGCACTGCAAAGTCAACCCGGAGATGGGCCGGGAGAGCGGTCCATACCCCCTCACCCTGAGACAGCGGCTGCGAGAAAGAGTCATCCTGACAGGGGCCACAACGGCCTGGCTCGCGCGACTGGGTCACGCACTTCATTTAGAGCCTCACTGACTCTATAGAAGCGCGTGACGGAGATAACCAGAGACGACAGAAGAGGTAGTGGTCTGAATGAGTGCATTGAAGCTTCCCCCCTTTGAGTATCACGAACCAACGACAGTGGCCGAGGTTACGGCGTTGCTCGGCGAGTACGGTGAGGAGGCGCGTGTCCTGGCGGGCGGCGTCGATCTGCTGCCGCGGATGCGCGCGGGGACGGTCAGAGCGGGCCACGTGGTGAACATTCGGCGCGTAAGTGGGCTGGAATATGCTCGCCGGGTCGAGACAGGTGGCCTCGAATTCGGAGCGATGGCCACGCTTCACTCTCTCGAGAAATGGCCGGTCCTCTCTGCGGGCTATCCTGCTCTTTACAGCGCTATCCACCAGATCACGTCGGTCCAGACCAAGTGTATGGGTACAGCGGTGGGCAACTTGTGCGTGGCCACTCCCGCCTCGGATGTCGCCCCGGCGCTTGCCGCATATGACGCGGAGCTCCTCGTCTCGGGCCCGGAGGGCGAGCGAGAAATTGCGATGACAGATTTCTACCCTGACTACGGCCGTACAGCTCTTCGCCGCGGTGAGCTTGTGATTGGGGTGAAGTTGCCACCTGTCTCCCCAGGCCAAGGGGCGGCTTTCCTAAACCTCGTCCGAACCCACGCCGATATCGCGAAGGTCACCGTCACCGTGTGCGTAAGGATTGAGGATGATCTCTGTAAGGAGGCCCGCATCGCCCTGGGGTCGGTTGCACCGACGATGGTTCGTGCCCGGCAGGCGGAAGCTGTGCTCGAGGGCGAGCGACTGACCGACGGGCTCATGTGGCAAGCGGCAGCGACGGCATCCGGGGAGATTAGACCTATTACCGATCTCCGCTCCACGGCGGAGTACAGAAAGGAGATGGTGCGAGTGTTGGTCGCTCGTGCCCTGAAGCAAGCGACCGAGCACGCGAAGGGCAAACGGGAGGTGGCGCCATGAACAAGCAAGTCCTCACCATGCACATTAATGGTGACACCTATGACTGCCTGGTCACTCCCAACATGACCCTGAGCGAACTGCTTCGAGAACAACTCGGTCTGACCGGGACCAAGGAGTCGTGCCAGGTGGGAGAGTGCGGGGCTTGTACAGTGCTGGTCAACGGCAGGCCCACTCTGGCCTGTTGCACACTCGCCATCAGCGTCCGCGACCAGGACATTCTGACCATCGAAGGCTTGGCGCATGGAGATAGATTGCACCCCCTGCAGCAGGCTTTCATCGACCAAGGAGCTGTTCAGTGTGGGTTTTGCACACCGGGTCAGATCATGATGAGCCTTGCCTTGCTTCATGAGAACCCTCGACCCTCGCGTGAAGAGGTTGAAGAGTGGCTGGGAGGCAATCTCTGCCGCTGCACGGGCTACGTGAAAATCGTGGATGCGGTACTTGCAGCTGCGGGTGACTATGCTCAGGTGGAGGAAGCAAAATGAGCAGCACCGAATTGCGAGTGGTCGGTAAACGTCTGCCGGCGTACGGGGCTGAGAACAAAGTCACCGGGGCGGCACGGTACTCGGCCGACATCCGTCTCCCCGGTATGCACGTGGGGCGCCTTGTGCACAGCCCGTACGCGCACGCCTTTATCAAGAAGATTGACAAGTCGCGTGCCGAGGCCCTTCCCGGGGTCTCGGCGGTGCTCACCTGGGAGGACATCCCGCAGGTCAAGCTCAATCCGAGTGTCCAGGACTGGAACCTGCACGACACCAGGAACGAGATTCAAGACATGTACGTAATCAGCGAGAAGGCCCGTTTCGTCGGCGATATCGTGGCGGCGGTCGCCGCCATCGACTCGGCCACCGCGGAAGAAGCGCTCAAGCTTATCGAAGTGGACTATGAAGTGCTCCCCGCCGTCTTCAGTGTGGAGGACGCCATGAGACCAGGAGCGCCGTTGGTCCACGATTTCGCAAAGAATAATGTCTCGCTGTCCTGGCGTTTCCCTGGCTCGCGGGGTAACGCGGATGCCGCCCTGGCCGAAGCCAACGTCGTGGTTGAAGCCACGGCTCGGACCTCCAAGCAGTACACCATGGCGTTGGAGCCGCTGAGCTGTCTAGCTGAGTTCGCACCGACCGGGGAGCTCACGGTTTGGATGCCGGTGCAACGCCCGCTGACTTTCCGTAAGAAGGTGGCTGAACTATTCGGGCTTCCCGAATCGAAGGTGAACGTGATCTGCGAGTACGCGGGGGGGTTTTTCGGCGAGGCCTACTGGAGTGTATTGCCCATCTGCGTCGCTCTCGCGCGACGTGCGGGCCGGCCGGTCAAGTTGGAGTACTCGCGGTCGGAGACTACTGTCAATACCGCCTCCCGCGAGGTTTACGTGATGACAGGGTGGCTGGGAGTCGACAGGGACGGGATCCTCACGGCTGTCAAGGAGAAGGTCATCGTCGATAGCGGTGCCTATTTCAACCGCAGCTATGCCTGTACTCAAGTACACATGGCCGACTTCCTAGAGCTTTACCGGTGTCCCAACACGCTGGGGGAAGCCATGGCCGTGTACAGCAATGTACCAATGGCATCGGGTTTTCGTGGTTACGGGGGTCCGCCAGCCTTCTTCCTGCTTGAGCAGTTGATGGACATGGCTGCTGAGAAGTTGGGCCTGGATCCACTCGAGTTTCGGCTGCGGAACGTGAAGCGGTTGGGCGACAGAGGTCATGCCTTCCCGCTTGAGACGGCTACTCTTGACAAAGTCATAAGGCTGGGCGCGGAGAAGTTCGGCTGGCAGGAACTTCGGTCGTGCAAGAAGAGCGAGGGCCCACTCCACTGGGGCGTGGGCATGGCCTGCTATTACGACGTCAGCGGGGGCCAGCCCTTCGAACGCTTTGACCGGCACATTGCCATGGAGCTGAACGAAGATGGGCGCGTAACCATCATCTTCAACCATCCCGACGGTGGGATGAACCTTCTCGGTGGCGTAGCTCAACTCGCCGCCGAAGTCTTGGGACTTGGCTACGAGGACATCAGTTTCATCCATGAATCGACCGAGGGCAAGTTGTGGGACGCCGGCATGGCGGCAAACAGCGGCTTGTATACGGTCGGGAACGCGGTCATCAAGGCAGCCGGCGCTCTCAAGGCGAGGATCCTCACGGAGGCTGCCACCCAGCTGGAGGTCAACGCCGACGACCTTGAGATAGTCGACGGAATGCTCTGGGTGAAGGACGAGAGTCAACCGCGTCTGAGTCTGAGGGATTTTGCCCATCGGGCCCTCTATGTGGTGCCCGGGCCTAATCGCAGCATCGGGGTCATGGAATCCTACTTCCCCGATGCCAACCCCAACCCAGTCGGCGTCGTGTTCGCCGAGTTGGCGGTGGATACCGAGACGGGCGCGCTCCGGGTAGAGAAGCTCGTGCTTGTGCACGATATCGGGCGGGCTATCAACCCGATGGTTGTGGAAGGTCAGCTGCAGGGTGGCGTCAGCATGGGCGTGGGCTATGCACTTTTCGAGGATGCTTGCGTCGACCCCGAGTCAGGTGTGCTGCGGGGCGACAACTACAACACCTACAAGATCCCTGCCACGCTCGACATGCCTGAGCTCGAGGTCGTGCTCTACGAGGAACCGACTACCTCCGGCCCCTTCGGTGCCAAGGGGGTGGGCATGTGTGGCGTCCACGGCATAGCCCCGGCGATCGCTAACGCCCTGTACAACGCGGTGGGGGTGCGTGTCTTCGAGCTGCCGATGACTCCAGAAAGGGTGCTGGCAGCCATCCGCGCCGGCAATCCGTAGGGGTGTTTGGACAGGAGGGAGCGAGGAAATGAGTGCTGGTTCCGCCGGGTCGGTGCAGTCGCTGGGCGGGGTGCCAATCTACCCAGACGTCAAGCTCTACGCCAACGTTCTTGGGGACCTGCGGATCTGGGAGGGCGACGGTTGGAAGGCCGAGACCATGTCTTGGAAGACCGGCTGTTACCTCCATTCTGGGCTCTCGGGGCCTACAGAGTATAGGTTTCGCGGCCCAGACGCGGGCCGGTTTCTGACGAGCATCAGTATCAACGCAAGTGAGTGGCCCATCGGCCAGTCGCGGCATCTGGTGATGCTGGACCAAGACGGTCTGATCGCCAATCATACGCTTGCTATCCGTGACGGTGCGGATACCTACCGTCACTTCGCGTGCCCGCCCTGGTCGCTCTATAAACTCCAAAGTGCTGGCATGGACGTGGAGGTGTCGGTCCGACAGATTTTTATCCTGCAAGTGGCTGGCCCCACCTCGCTCACGGTGCTAGAGCGAGCGACCGGGGGGAGTCTGCGCGACGTCGGCTTCCTTCAGACCCGCCCGACCCGGGTGCTGGGCGTGGATGCTGAGATGGAAATAAGCCGCGTCGGCATGGCTGGAACTCTGGCCTATGAACTGCGGGGCCCTTTCGAGGCGGGGCCTGCAGCCTACGACGCTGTCTACCAAGCAGGCCGGGACCTGGGCATCAAACGTCTGGGCTGGCGAAGTTACATGGTCAACCATGTGGAAGGAGGGTTCCCTCAGGGACTGGGGACTTTCCTATATTCGGGCATAAGGGATCCGCAATTCCTCGCCATGTTCGCACCAGCGATGGCTGCCAGCATGACCCAGTGCTCGGGAAGTGTCGACCCGGCCGATCTTCGCGCGCGCTTTCGGACGCCGGTCGAAGTCGGCTGGGAGTGGATGGCCCGGTTCGACCACGACTTCATCGGCCGAGAGGCACTTGAGCGCGAGATGGCCAGTCCCAAGCGGACCATAGTCACTCTCCGCTGGGACCCCAAAGACGTTATCGACATCTATGCCTCGCTTTTTGAGCCAGGCGAGGAGTATCGGACCCTTGACTTGCCCAGCTGCCCACAACCTCCGGCTGGGGGGCACGCTGACCAGGTGACCAAGGACGGTAGGCAAGTCGGGATTTCCTCAGGCACCACCTACAGCTACTACTATCGTGAAGTCATCTCCCACTGCACTATCGACCGCGACCAGGCGCACGTCGGCAATGAGGTCGTCGTACACTGGGGTGACTACGGTAAGCGCATCAAGGAGGTGCGAGCGACCGTCGCCCGTTTCCCGTATCTGGATTTGCCGCGGAATGAAGACTATGACCTTGCAAGAGTTGCGTCGGGGGTATCGGAGACTCCCGCGGACCGGTAGTGAACTTGTTGTTCGAACAGTGCCCCGACGAGGAGGAACCGTTGATGCCCGGCATGATCAAGGAGTATGACGTTCCGGTCCCCATGAGGGACGGCGTCCACCTGAAGGTAGATGTCTACCGGCCTGACGCTCCTGGGAGATACCCCGTTATCTATTCCTGCTCAATGCACAACAAGGACTTACAACGGCCAGAGGTCGCCGAGAACCTCAGGGTGGGTCAACCTCCGTGGTCCACGATGTGGTACGGCATCATCGAAGCTGGAGACACGAAACGTTTTGTGGCCAATGGCTACGTGCACGTGATCGGGCAGGTCCGGGGCGGCCATAAGTCTGAAGGCCGGCCGGGGCAGGGCGGCGAGTGGGACGAATACGACACCTTCGAATGGATGTGCGCTCAGCCCTGGTGCGACGGGAACATCGGCATGGTGGGGCTGTCTGGGTTTTCGGCGATTCAGTGGAAGGCGGCCGCTCAGCAGCACCCCGCCCTCAAGGCGATTTTCCCCATGGACGCGACTGGTCTCTACGGCGGTGAGATCGGCTTCCGCGAGGCCCATCCGGGAGGAGTGATTAACACCTTCTTCTACCACCTGGGTCTCAACAACTCTATGCACATGACTCTTGATACGCCGCCGGAGTTGCCGCCGGAGGTAGAAGAGGTCTGGCGAGCTGCCATGGCCAACCCCGACTACATGATGCATGTCCATCTCTATAACATCCTCACCTTGAAGGGCCAACGCGATCCCGCCTTGTTTTACACGCTGTTGTTTCCTTACGAACCGCCGGATGTGGTGGCGAAGGCTGAACAGCTCCTTGCCAGAATCAAGATTCCCGTATACACAGGTGCGTTCGAGGGTGCCTACACTTACAAAGTGCACTGGCAGGGCGCCCAGCATTACTTCGAGGGCCTGCGGACTCCGCACAAGAAACTGATTCTTACCCCACCCGCGCATTCCGAGCGTCCCTTCCACGACTGGCACGACGAGATCCTGCGCTGGTTCGACTATTGGCTGAAAGGCATCGACACCGGCGTCCTCGAGGAACCCCCTGTCAAGTACTGGGTCATGGGGGAGAACAAGTGGCGGTACGCGGCGGACTGGCCGCTTCCGGAAACGGTCTGGACTCCATTCTACTTGCATAGCTGGGAGAAACTATCGCCCCAGGGGCACCTCGCGGAGGGGGAGACCTTTGTGAACGAGCCTCCTGACGCCTTCGTCCAGATGCCGCCCACCCAAACTAACAGGATTGAGCGGCTGCGCTACATGACCGATCCCCTGCCCGATGACCTACTTGTGGCTGGACCGATTTCGCTGACGTTGTATGCCTCGATCGATCAGGACGACACCAACTGGATCGTCATCCTGAAAGACGTAGGGCCGGATGTCTCGGTGAGAACAGCCCGGCCGGGGGAGCGCGAGCTCCCGGCGAATCTTCCGGAAAGGGAGCTAACGCGGGGTTGGCTAAAGGCTTCGTACCGGGCAGTCGATCCGGAGCGCTCGAAGCCAGGCCGGCCTTGGCACTATCTCACCAAAGATACGGTCCAACCGGTCGTTCCCGGCGAGATTAATGAGTACCAGATTGAGATTCTTTCGACCTGCAACCTATTCAAAGCTGGGCACCGCATCTGCCTTGATATCACCAGTCTGGACTTGGCCGAGGGCGTAGCGGGAGAGACCGCAGTCGAATACATCGCTCCGCATATCTGCAGTAGCAAGACAGTGTTGCACAAGGTCTACCACAACGCTCGCTACCCCTCGCACCTGCTCTTGCCAGTGATGCCGCTCACAGGGACGACTGCTAAGACTCCCGAGAAAGGAGCCTAAAGCCCCATGAGCGACCTGGCCTCTACCCCCCTCGCCCAGGCCCTGGGCGACCTAGAAGAAGAGAGAGCGGTGCTGCTGGTTAGCGACAAGCTCGCCAAAGGCGAGCCCGCCCTTAACGTCCTTGAGGAACTACAGGCGGGAATGAACATCGTAGGGGAGCGCTTCGAAGCCGGCGAGTACTTCCTCTCCGAGCTCATCTACGCCGCCGACATCTTCAAGAAAGCGAGCGCCCCCTTACAGGCGGGGCTGAGCCAGGTAGCCCCCTTGACCTGCGGCACCCTGGTGCTCGGCACCGTGAAGAACGACATCCATGACTTCGGCAAAGACATCGTGGCCACCGTCATGCGCTCCAACGGTCTTAAGGTGATAGACCTAGGGGTGAACGTGGACTACGGGCGCTTTGTGGAGGCCATCCGGGAGCACCAGCCCCAGCTGGTGGGACTTAGCTGCCTGCTTACCACCGCCTTCGAGGACATGCGAAAGACCATCGAGACCATCGCTGAGGCCGGCTTACGAGACCGGGTCACCATCCTCATCGGGGGTGGCCCGGTGGATGAGGCCACCCGGGACTACGTAGGCGCCGACTACTACTGCCGAAGCGCCCAAGAAGGGGTCAGCACCGCTAAGCGGGTACTGGGGGTGAGCTAGGATGGCAGCTGAGACCGAGAA
>Ga0101944_10004935_pt1 | contig 15813 bp, 13 predicted proteins | sample DewCreD2012metaG_FD_75245 | JGI IMG/M metagenome (GOLD analysis project Ga0101944, IMG submission 75245) | Hot spring sediment bacterial and archeal communities from British Columbia, Canada, to study Microbial Dark Matter (Phase II) - Dewar... ...
GGGCAGAATTCACTCGAAGCCATGCCGCAGATGATTGCCCGGATCTTGCCCTCCGGCGTTTTGGGCCTGGTGGTGGCGGGCATGCTCGCGGCGACGATGTCGGTGAACAGTTCGTACTTGTTGGGTTGGAGTTCGGTGATCGCTCAGGACATCATCGCTCCGGCAAGAAGAAAGCCGCTGTCGCCGCGAGCCCAAGTGGTGGTGAACCGTTTGACGAATCTCTTCGTCAGCCTGTTTGTGCTCTTCTGGGGCGTCTGGTATACGCTGCCCGGTCCGGTCTGGTTCTACCTGAACATGACCGGAACGATCTTCCTGGCGGGCGCCTTCGCCGCGTTCGTAGCTGGATTCTTCTGGAAGCGCGCCAACACCACCGGTGGTTACTGCGCCATGATCTTCGGCGCGCTTGGCTCCGTGGCGTTCTTTTTCTTTAACGTGCCTACCAGCTACGCCGGTTTGGGCAGCTTCATCTTGGCGGGCGCCGGCATGGTGATCGGGTCCCTCCTGTTCCGAAAGAACGATCACGCCTCGGCGCCGGCGCGGCAGGGACCTCACGGAACTCAGCGGCAGCTCCGCGCGTAGTCCCGCAGCGCGAAGATATTGGCGTCGGGCGTGCCGCGGCAGATTTCGCAACCCGCGCCTGCGATATAGCGGTCTCCGGCGTCACGGTGGCATGCGGCGATGGCTTCGGTCACGGTTTCCGGCGTGCCGTCGCGGACCACCTTCACAGGGTCGAGATTGCCAAGCAGAACCTGATTCGGGCCCATGGCCGCGCGCCCCATGGCGACCGGGGAAGGATAGTCGAGGTCCACGATGTCAGCGCCGAGGCGCCCCATGCCTTCCAGGATTCGCTTGGTGTTGCCGCAAATGTGCAGGCGGACCAATCCGCCCATGGCGTGAATCCCATCCACGAGCCGCTTCTCGAAGGGCCAAACAATGTCTTTGTATACCTTGGGTCCCACGAGTGAAGCGGCTGCGTCGCCAATTCCGATGAGATCCGCGCCCGCCTCGATCTGAGCCTTCGCGAAGCTCAACTCCATGTCCACTACGAACTCCATCAGGTCGTGGACGAAGATGGGATCGTCGGTAAAGTCGGTCATCAGATTGTTGATGCCGCGCAGGTCGGCGGCTTCGGCGCACGGACCTTCCACCCAACCCTCGATGAGGAGATCGCCTCCCACCTCGCGCCGGAATAATTCAAGAGCGCGCACGCGGTCGCCCATACGTCCGGCGTGGACGTCGGGTGGGCGCAAGGACGCGAAGACGCTCTTGTCCGCCAGCAGGGCGTGACCTTCGTTGATCGCGGGCGGCTGGTCTTCGAACCATTCGATGGCGGCGCCGAGGTCCGCCGCTTCACGGGCTGGGTCGGAGATGGCTGAAACGTAATCGAAACCAAACTTCGCGGCTGTCTTTAACTGCGCTTCCACCAGCACGGCGGCGTGGCGCGCGTAATCCCCATAATGCGCGCCGGCCTGATCGGCGGCGAACATCATGGTGATGGGCATGAGGGGCAGATGGTCTGCTTCGACCCCTTGGATTTTAGCGATCACCCTCTCTCGGCTAGTCATTAGCGGGCTCCACCCCGATGATCCGTTCGTCGTAAAGCATAACGATTTTCTGGCCGGGCTGCACGATGAGGAAACGGTCCTCGTTCCATTCGCCCTCCACCAGAGCCCTGAGCAGTGAAAGATCTCCCGGGATCTTCTCGAAATCCCACTTGCGGTTGGCCGCCTCTTCGCGCGCCCTTTGCTCGAAGCTGCCGTCGGGTTCGACGCCCATCTCTATGAAAGCGAGCTTCCGGTAATGATTCAACGTATTGCCGATCTGCTCCCAGAGATACCGGGCATTTTCTTCGCCGTACTTTTCGACCAGTTTCTGAAAATCCGCGCCGAGAGAGTGGGTGCGTTGGACCGATAGCTGATCGAGCGCTTGGGCGCGCTCGATCCAGCCCGTAGTTCTGAAGTAGACGCCGGAGTTATTTTGGAAGTACTCGAGGTAGCGCTCTTTCGAGCCCATGAAGAAGGTTATGCAGTCGTGTGCGCGCGGCAACACCACAGGATGCCTTCTTGCTTTGACCCCCGCTACGCCATTGCCGCAGAGAGCGTAACCGAGCAGAACGGCGTCATAGCTCTCTTCGACGGCGTCGATGGCTTCTTGAAGCCGTTGCCGCATGAGGGGGGAGCCCATGTCGTGCAGCCCCTTCGGCAGGAATTGTACGTCGACCTGATTGCGGCTGCGCGCCACCAGGGCGCAGATCTCGCGGTAAATGATCTCGCAACTGATAAGCTTCAACTTCACGCCGCCACCTTCGCGATCAGCGCGCGGATGAAATCCGGCGTGCTGCCGCAGCAGCCGCCGATGAACTTCGCCCCGGCTTCGATCAGGGCGGGCGCGTAGGAGGCGAACTGTTCCGGGGTGTCGCGGTACGACAACGTGCCGCCGGTGATCTCCGGCAGCCCGGCATTGGGTTTAATCCAGATGGGCAACGGCGAGGCGGCGGCCATCCGGGAGCAGATGGGAAGATATCCGGCGATGCCGCGCCCGCAGTTCGCTCCGACGGCGTCCGCGCCGGCTTCCGCCAGGGCTTCGGCGCACTGCTCCGGCGTTTGGCCCATCATCGTGCGGTCCTTGTTCTTGCCGCTGTCGAAGACCATGGAGGCGACCACCGGCAGTCCGGTCGTCTTGGCCGCGCGCACGGCGATCAATGCCTCGGCCAAATCCGACATGGTTTCGACAACCAGGCCATGGGCGCCCCCGGCGGCGAGAGCGGCGGCTTGTTCCTCGAACGCTGCGCCCAACTCATCTTCGGTGGTTTCGCCTGTCAGGATCATCTTGCCGCTCGGTCCAATGGAGGCAAACACCAATGCCCGTTGTCCAGCCGCGCGGACCGAGATGGCTGCGCCGGCGCGGCTTAACTCCGCGGCGCTGCCGGCCAAACCATACCCCGCCAGAGCGATGCGGTTCGAACGGAAAGTGTTGGAAAGGATAACGCGGCTGCCCGCGTCCACATAGGCGCGCGCGACGCTTTCCACTCTTTCCGGATTCAAGGTGTTCCATGCATCAGGGCATTCGCCCGGCTCCAGCCCGAGCGATTGAAGTTGAGTGCCCCACGCACCGTCGGTGATTATGGGGCCGGAGGCAAGCAGTTGCTCGATGACCGGATGCATTTTACGTTGGGCTTTACGCCGCCTGCTTGCGAATCAGGGAACGCGCCAACTGCACCGCTCCGCCGGCGTTGTCCGAGTAGCCGTCGGCGCCGATTTCCCTGGCGTATTGCTCGGTGACCGGGGCGCCGCCGACCATGACTTTCACGTTATTGCGGATGCCGGCTGCTTCGATGGCGGCGATGGTAGTGCGCATCATGGGCATGGTTACAGTGAGCAAGGCTGAAAGCGCCACGATGTCGGCGTTCTTCTCCCTGGCTGCGGCGACGAACTTCTCCGGCGGCACATCAGCGCCCAAGTCCGTCACTTCAAATCCCGCCCCTTCGAGCATCGAGGAAACCAGGTTCTTTCCTATGTCGTGGAGGTCTCCCTTGACGGTTCCAATAACCACGCGGCCTACCGGTTCGGCGCCCCGCTCCGCCAACAGCGGGCGGATGAGTTCAAGAGAACCCTTCATGGCGCGAGCCGCGAGCAGCAGCTCCGGCACGAAATATTCCTCGCATTCGAAGCGGCGTCCGACCTCGTCCATGGCCGGCACCATGTACTGGGTCACCAAGACCATCGGATCGGCTCCTGCTTCCAATGCCTCTTTCGTCACAGCCGTGGCGGTCTTTGCGTCGCCGTTCAGCACGGCCTCATGGAGCTTGCTTAGATCAACCATTGGACCTCCAGAATCATCATATTATTCCGATCCTATACGATTTCGCCCTCCGGCGGGGGCCGCCCAACGGCGCCGGCTGTTTAAGGCATAATAGTGGTCATGGTTCGCTGGTTGCTTTGTTTCCTTCTAAGTGTGGGTCTTTCCTTGGGCGCCGATCTTGTGGGGACGTGGAAGGGCGTCGCCACTTCGCCGGGAGGACGGGAGATGAAAATCGTGCTCGTCCTTGAAAAGGACGGTGAGAAACTCACCGGCACCATCGGCAACGAAGAAGGTTCGGTGCCTCTCGACGAGGTGAAGGTCGAAAAGGGCGAGGTTACGCTGAAGTTCCAGTATCAGACGAGCTATACCGCCACGTTGAAGTTGCAAGGCGAGGCGTTGGAAGGCAAGTATACGTCCGTCCGAGGGGATTCCGGCGCCGTGCGTTTCACCCGCTGAAACGGCGGCGGGCGGGGCTACGTTATACTTGATTTGAGCGGGTCTTCGCCGCCCGGTCTCAGTCCGAAAGCAACTATGTCTATACGCCTGCGTCTGCTTTGCGCCCTTCTCGCCGCCGTGTGCGCCGCACCTTCGGTAGCGGGGGACGAACGGCCGCCGTTGGCGTTGGGCCAGCGCTTGGCGTACGCCGCCTACGTCACCGGGGAAGGGCGCGACGAGGTTACGGCGGTGGCGGTAGACAAGCGGGACGGAGGCATTTGGATCGCCGGCTCGTCCTCTTCCTGGCGGGAACACACCGCTCCCAACCAGCCCTACCAGGCGGCTCTGCAAAGCGGCGGACGGGACGGCTTCATCGGCAAGTACAAGATCAAGCCCGACGGTTCGGCGGAATTGATGTATTGGACGTGGTTCGGCGGTTCGGGCGACGAGGAGATCACCGCCATGGCGGTGGACGGCGACGGGCGCGTCTACATCGTCGGCTCAACAACTTCCTCGAATTTCCCGTGGGGCGGCAACGCCTTCCAAAAGGAGCTCTCCGGAGGTTCCGACGCTTTTCTGGCCATCTTTGACACCCGTTTTGAGGACCGTGACGCTCTCTACTACGCTACGTTGTTCGGCGGCGCCGGCGCGGAGAAAGCCACAGCACTGGCGGTGCTGCCCGGCGGGAAAGTCGCCGTGGTGGGCAACAGCAGCAGCACGGAATACAGTTTGACGGCCGATGGTCTGCAAGCGATCCAGCGCGGCGGTTGGGATGCGTTCTTTTTCCTGGTCGATCCTGCTCAGCAGAACTCGCTGTTGTACGCGACATTCTTCGGCGGATCGAGTTCGGATTTCGCCACCGGGGTGGGAGTCGATTCCAAGGGCAACTTCTGGATGTCCGGGTACACCTCGTCGGTGGATGATTTTCCGGTCACCGACGGCGCCTACCGCACCACGCCGGCATCGAACGCGGATGGCTTCGTAGCCATGTTCGACCTCCGCAAGCCCGGCTTGGAAGCTCTGGTGTATTGCACGTATTTCGGCGGCGACGGTTTGGACGTGCCCGCGCGCATGCACATCGATTCGAAAGACAATATCTGGGTTGCCGGTTACACGCTTTCGCAAGATTTTCCCGTTACGGAGAACGCGTACCAGAAGCAGCAGCGCGGATTCGGCGACGCATTTCTGATGAAGTTCGACATGACCCGGCAGGACATCATCGCCTACTCGACGCTGCTGGGGGGCGTGGACGGAGACGTGGCGAACGCGATGTTGGTGTTGCCCGATGGAAGGGCGATCGTAGCGGGCTACACGCTGTCGCCGGACTTCCCGGCGACTCCTGACAGTGTGCAGAACCGGCCCGCTTCGGAATTCCCCGAAGCCTTCGTGACTGTGATCAACACCAACGCGAGTGGCGCGGCTGCGCTCGAGTACTCCACATTTTACGGCGGCAACTACATCGATGTGGCGAACGACTTAGCCGTCGACGCGGCGGGCAACCTCTTGATGGTCGGCTACTCGACTTCCACCGACTTGCGCACCACCGACGGTTCTTGGAAGCAGAGCCTCCCCGCTATCCCGGCGGGCATCTTCATCAAGATTGGAAACTGATCGGGTCCTTCTCGCCAGTCTGGGCGGCAGCTATTCTGCCGGCCTTGGATGCGTTAATGCTACACTGCTGCTCGTGAGGGTGAGGCTGATCATCGCCATTTTCGCGCTCTGCGCCTTCCAGAGCGCTCCCGTGCAGGCTTGGGACGATTTCGATTCGCTCCGCGTTCGCTGGAAAGCTTCGCTAACCGGGTGGGACCTGGAATTGACGGATCCCGCCATCGCGGCGCGTGTTCGCAGCGTCGAGTCGTCCGGGCGCTCGGTCTGGAATTCGATGGACAAGAGCGCCGCGCGCAAGTATCTTTGGTCCGATCTTTCGAGCACTACGGTGTCGAGCCAGATGAGTTCAAGCTACAACCGGCTCCGCTCGATGGCTCTGGCGCTGGAAACTCGCGGAACAGCCTTGTACGGCGACGGGCAGTTGGCAGCGGACATCATCGCCGCCCTCGACTGGATGCACGCCAACCGTTACAACGAGAATTCGCGGAGCTACGACAACTGGTGGGACTGGGAGATCGGCACGCCCCTGGCGCTGAACGACATCGTAACTTTGATGTACGAGAGGCTGGACGAGGAGCGCCGGACTCGCTACCTGCGCGCCGTCGAAAGGTTTGTTCCGGTGGTGAAGTACACCGGAGCGAACCGCGTGTGGCTTGCAACCGTGGTCGGCATCCGCGGCGTTTTGGTGAAAGACGCCGCGAAACTCGCCGCGGCGCGGGACGGACTGTCGGAAGTGTTCGAATTCGTAACTTCGGGCGACGGGTTTTACACCGATGGCTCGTTCATTCAGCACACCCGCCATCCGTACACGGGCGGATATGGCAATTCGCTTCTGGCTAATCTTTCCGCGGTTCTGTGGCTGCTTCAGGACTCTCCCTGGCAAGTGACCGACCCGGGACTGTCCAACGTCTGGTTCTGGGTACATGAAGCCTTCCGCCCGTTGATATACCGCGGCGCGATGATGGACATGGTGCGGGGCAGGGAAATCTCCCGCAGCGGGGGCGATCATTCCGTGGGCCACGCTGTGATGACCTCCATTTTCCGGCTCTCGTTCGTGGCGCCCCCGGAGGTCGCGTGGGATTTCCGCCGCATGGTGAAGGGATGGGCTTTGTCGGACACCTCCCGCAATTTCCTTCAGTCCGTGCCGCTGTTCTTGTACTCAGACGCCAAGGCGCTGTTGGAAGATGATTCTCTGCCGCCCGCCGAGGAACTCGTTCGCTACAAGCCGTACCCCAGCATGGACCGCTTCGTGCATCTTCGTCCGGGTTTCGGAATCGGGTTGAGTATGTCTTCGCGCCGCATCTACCGTTACGAAAGCATCAATCAAGAGAATCTCAAGGGCTGGTATACGGGCGATGGCATGTTGTACTTGTACAACCACGATTTGACTCATTACTCGGACGAGTTTTGGCCCACGGTAGACCCCTACCGCTTGCCGGGGACCACCGTGGACACACAGCGGCGCGCCGATGGGTCGGGGCAAAGCGGCGGACCCGCGGTGGACTGGGCCGGAGGATGCGTCTTGTTCGGTTTGTATGGGGCGGCGGGGATGGAATTGGCGGCGTTTCAGAGTTCCCTGCGCGCGCGGAAATCGTGGTTCTTTTTTGACAATGAGGTGGTGGCGTTGGGCGCGGGGATACGCTCCAGCGACGGGCGGCCCACAGAGACCATTGTGGAGAATCGCAAGCTCGGCTCGAAGGGCGATGAACCGCTGCAAGTGAACGGCGAACTGATGCCTCCGGCGCTGGGATGGTCGCAGCGGCTCGACGATGTGTCCTGGATCCATTTGGACGGGGTGGCAGGGTACGTATTTCCTCAACCCTTACAGATTCAAGCACTGCGGGAGCGGCGCACCGGAACGTGGTATGCGATCAACAACCGTTCCGGGAGCGCAACTCCCATCTCGCGCAATTACCTCACGCTTTGGTTAGACCACGGCGTGAATCCCGCCAATGCCTCCTACGCCTACGTTCTGCTTCCTAGTGCGGCTGCGGAGGACACGGCGGCCTATGCGGCTTCTCCGGACGTCGAAATCCTGGAAAACTCAGAGGACGTCCAAGCCGTACGGGAGAAGAAACTGGGCATCACGGCAATCCATTTCTGGAATTCGTCCCCCAGGCAAGTGGCAGGCGTCACTTCGAGCGCACGCGCTTCGGTGATGGTCTCGGTGACAGAAGCGTTGCTGGATGTGGCGGTTTCGGATCCCACCCAGGTGAATACCGGCACGATCAGGCTGGAGCTGGACCACGCGGCTGCCTCCACTGTAAATGCGGATGAAGGCGTCACCGTCGAGCAACTCTCGCCCACCGTGCGCTTGTCGATAGCCGTGCGCAACGCGCGCGGCAGAAGCTTCCACGTCCGCCTCGCGCGTTGACGCGCTATTACTCCTTCTTCTTCCCCTGAGCGGCGACGGCTTCCATCGCCGCCTTCACCTTCTCAGGATCGCCCAAATAGTAACTTTTGATCGGCTTCAGCAGGTCGTCCAGCTCGTAGACAAGCGGCATCCCGGTAGGGATGTTCAGGCTCACGATCTCTTGATCCGAGATGTTATCCAGGTACTTCACGAGCGCCCGCAGGCTGTTTCCATGCGCGGCGATGAGCACCCGCTTGCCCTTCAGGATTTCCGGGGCGATGTCCTGGTGCCACAGCGGCAGGAAGCGTTCCACTGTGTCTTTCAGGCACTCGGTCAGGGGCAGCTCGTTTTTCGAAAGTCCGGCATAGCGCGGATCGCGCCCCGGAAACCGCTCGTCATCAGGCGTTAGAGCGGGGGGCGGAACGTCGTAGCTCCGCCTCCAGATTTTCACCTGATCTTCGCCGAACTTCGCCGCCATTTCTGACTTGTTCAGGCCTTGCAGCGCCCCGTAGTGCCGCTCGTTCAAACGCCACGAACGGATCCACGGCACCCACAGCAGGTCCATCTCATCCATCGTGAGCCACAATGTGCGGATGGCCCGCTTGAGGACCGAGGTGTAAGCCAAGTCAAAGGTGAACCCTTCGGCTTTCAGGACTCGTCCTGCTTCCTTGGCTTCCTCGATGCCCTTCTCGGAAAGATCGACGTCAGTCCAACCGGTGAACCGGTTCTCCTTGTTCCAGACCGATTCACCGTGACGCAAAAGCACCAGTTTCATCATGGTTTTTCATCCTGCTCGCCGGAATGTCTTGCGGCCGGCGAACCGGGCGCTCGCTCCCAGTTCTTCCTCGATGCGCAGCAACTGGTTGTACTTGCAAATCCGGTCCGTCCGGCTCGCGGAACCGGTTTTAATTTGGCCGCAGCCGGTAGCGACGGTGAGATCCGCAATGAAGGCGTCTTCGGTCTCGCCCGAACGGTGGGACACGACGCAGGTGTAGCCGGCGTCCGCCGCCATCTTCATCGCATCCAGGGTCTCGGTCAACGTGCCGATCTGATTCACCTTGATCAGAATCGAGTTGGCGATCCCCTTCTCTATGCCCATGCCCAGCCGCTGCACGTTGGTCACGAAAATGTCGTCGCCGACGAGTTGAATCTTGGCGCCCAGTTCGGCGGTCATAATCTGCCAGCCGTCCCAGTCGTCTTCCGCCATGCCGTCTTCAATCGAGATGATGGGATATTGCCGGACCCATTCCGCCCAGAATTTCACCATTTCTTCGGGAGTGCGCTCGCTCTTGTCGGACTTCTTGAAAACGTACTTCTTCTTGTCCGAGTCAAAGAACTCGCTCGCCGCGGGATCCAAGGCGATCGAGATCTCTTCGCCCGGCTTGTAGCCCGCTTTCTGGATCGCTTCGAGCACTACTTCGAGGGCTTCGTCGTTCGACTTCAGGTTGGGAGCGAATCCCCCCTCATCGCCGACTGAGGTCGAGTAGCCGCGCTTCTTGAGAACGGCTTTCAGGTTGTGGAACACTTCGGCGCCCATGCGGAGCGCTTCAGCGAAGCTGCCCGCGCCATGCGGAGCGACCATGAACTCCTGCGGGTCCACGCAGTTGTCCGCATGCGCTCCGCCGTTCAAGATGTTCATCATCGGAACCGGAAGGAGGCAGGCGTGAACGCCGCCCAGATAGCGGTACAGCGGCGCCATTTGCGAATCGGCGGCGGCGCGAGCCGTAGCCAGCGAAACCGCCAGGATGGCGTTGGCGCCCAGATTGGCTTTGTTCGGCGTGCCGTCTAACGCGATCAACTTGGCGTCGACCGCGCCCTGCTCCGTGGCGTCCATGTCGATCAACGCCGGAGCAATCACCTGGTTGATATTCGCGACGGCTTTCTTCGTGCCTTTGCCAAGATAGCGCTTGGCGTCCCCGTCGCGAAGTTCCACCGCTTCGTGTTCGCCGGTCGAAGCGCCGCTCGGCACCGCCGCACGGCCTTTCGAACCATCCGCCAGCCAGACGTCGGCCTCGACGGTCGGATTGCCACGGGAATCCAGAATCTCACGTCCTACGATTCGTACAATTTCGGTCATCGGTTACCTGATCATTCCTTAGGAGTGTTATTGAGGCTGAACTAATATTCTGTCACACCCGTCTTGCCGCCGCCCGCAGGTCAGCGGCCCAGAGTGCGCCATTTCACAGTCACGACGATATTGTTCCGGTTTGAGCGGCTGCGCAACGCCAGCCGCTTCCATCCATTGCTCGGAGACGGCGCTTCGGCGATGCCGACTTCGCTTTGCGGTTCCACTTCCACCAGAACCGGAACTCCGGGTAGCATCCCGCGAACCGAGCCGGAAGAAGCGGAATCGCCTTCAATCACGATCATCCCATTTCGTTCCAGTTTCCCCGTCCATAGGATCACTCCGGAGGCGGGCGCCGGAGGCGCCTGCGGTGGAGCCTGCTGCTGCGCCGGGGGCGCCGCCGCGGGCGGCGCATACGTCTGTTCCGGCTTCAGGATCTCCTGCCGCGGTGGCGGCGGGGTTCGGGCGGGTTCGCCGGAAGTTGGCGGCGCTTTCGCCGGCGGCGCTGTCTGTACGGGCGGCGCCGAAGGGGGCAACGCCGGGGGCATGGTTTGAGCCGGAGTCTGGTTGCGCGGCGGCGGCGCCAGCGGAGGAACGACGTCGGTGTGTCCCGGCTGGCGTCCCGGGGGCGCCAATACCGGCGAGCCGGACTTCACCGGCGCCTGCGGCGGCGCGGCGGGAGCTTGCGCCGCCGTCTGCGCGGGCGCTTGAGGAGGGGGCACAGGCGGCGGTTCCACTTGCGGGGGCGGTTGAGAGCTGGGCGCTCCCGAAGGAAGTCCGGGCGGCGTCACTTGATTTGCCGCTGTCTGCTGCTGTTGTTGTTGCTCTGCCGGCTTGGCGGACTTTTTCCATAGATAGTAGCCTCCTCCGGCTGCTCCGAGAAGAATCCCCGCAATCGCTCCGATGATGACCGGCGCTTTCGAGGACTTCGGCGGCTGTCCGTAAGAGGGCGCCGGCGCCGCAAAAGGCGGTGGCGCGGGAGCTGCCTGCGGCGGGGCCGGCATCGCGGCTTGCGGTGGGCCCACCGGAGGCCGGGGAGCAGCCGCGGGCGGCGGAGGCGCAACCGGGGGTGGAACCGGCGCAGCGGCGGCGGGCGGTTGCGGCGGGCGGGGCGGGGCAGGAGGCGGTGGCGGGGCCGCCGGAGGACGCGGCGCTGGCGCTTGCGGCGTCGCGGCAGGCGCCGCGCCCGCTTGCAACGCTGTCCCGCAGCGGGTGCAGAACTTCACCCCGGGCTTTGCCGGCGTGCCGCAGCCCGGGCAAACGGCCGCAGCCGGCGCGGCGGGCGCTGGGGCCGCTCCCGGGGGTGGGGGTGGAGGTGGAGGAGGCGGCGGCGCAGTCTTGGGTGGTGGCGGAGGCGCCGCCGGCGTTACCGGCTTCCCGCAGCCTGTGCAAAACTTTTGGTTGGGTTGCAGCGGACTCCCGCAATTCGTGCAGTTCACGAAGGCGATCTCCTAAATGTGCATTATTCGCGGCTTCAGCGCCGGATTTCCTTTATCGACAGCACGACTTCGCTTCCGGGCGCGAACGTCACATTCGCCCCGGTGGCGCTCACCTGAATAAGCGCGATAGCGGCAGCCGCTCCGATCCCCGCGCCGATGGCGGCGCCTCGCCCGCCTCCGGCTATGGCGCCGATGATAGCTCCCGCTCCGGTGGCGGCGGCCGCCTTACCGACGTTGCTCTTCTTCTCGATGACGCGCCCCTCCTCATCCACGTTTTTCTGGCCCTTTGAGTTCACGAATCCCTTGACTTGCGATTGAACGGGGATCTCCTTGCCTTTGTGGTGCAGTTTGTGGAACGTGAAGTTCAGCACAGACTTTCCGGTCATCTTGCCGCCGCTCTTGGACTCCTTGACCTCTCCCTCCACCATATCGTCCTTGAACTCGGCCGGGCTCAAGACCTGGGCTGTGATCTTATCGCCCTTCTTGTTGGTTTGGGTGCTCAAAGGCGAAAGAAGCTTCACCGTGAATTCGGTTTCATTAGGAATGACTGGCGCGTCTGCCGCCGTGGCCACCAAGCCGCCGGCTAACAAGGGAAATAGCAACGTGAGTTTTTTCATCATGCGGGCTCCGTCAATTGAAGTGTATCGTCCCCAAGCGTGGAACACAACACTCCACGCCGTTGATTGGGCTCGCTTCAGGCGGCGCGGCTCCCTCGCGGGAGCGCGATGGTCACGGACCAGGCGCAAGTAATTCAGGATGCGAACCGCATCGCCCGCCTCTCCAGATTCGCTATTGCCTCAAATTCCTCCCCGGCGATGCATCCCCCTGCGGGGCTGGGCATCTGCCGGGCCCTTTTGCGCTATAGTCTCAGGCATGAGCAGACCGTTGTTGAGCCGCCGGGAGATTCTCGGCGGTCTTGCCGCCATGCCCGCGCGCGCCGCTGCGCCGGCAAAGGGATCTCGGTACAACGTATTGTTTTTGATGTCGGACGAGCATTCGCCTCATGCGGCGGGTTTTCTTGGGAGCCGCATGGTGAAGACGCCGGCGCTCGATGCGCTCGCCCGCTCCGGCACGGCGTTTGGGGCGGCCTATTGCCAGAATCCGATTTGCGTGCCTTCGCGCGCGTCGTTCGTCACGGGGCGCATGGCGTCAAACGTGGGCGTTTTTGGCAATGACGGAAGCCTGGATCCCAAAGTGACCACCATGGCCGACGTCTTCAACGAAGCTGGATACAAGACCGCATGGTTTGGTAAAACCCATTGGGGCGGGAATCCGCGCTTTCAGACCGGTTCCGGCAAGAACACGCAGGAGGCGGCGCGCCGCCGCGGGGGCAAGGAACTCGAGATCGGACGCCTACCTGAAGAAGCCACGGTCGCTCCTTGGCCTGTGTCCGCCGAAGTGGACACGATCACGAAAGAGGAAGCGGTTGATTTCCTGAAGCAAAACCGCAACCGGCCATTCTTCGCTGGCGTGTCTTTCGTGAAGCCGCATTTCCCGTTCATTGTTCAGGAGCAGTACTACCGCATGTATAAGGACATAGCGGACGTTCCTCGAGTCACGCAAAAGATGCTCGACGACCTGCCTCTGGTTTCGAAACAGGAGCGGGAAAAATACGGGTTCGCCAAGCTGACCAGCGAGCAGATCCGCAAAGCCCGCGCCGTGTATTTCGGGATGGTCAGCTACATCGACGATCTGGCCGGAGAAATCCTGAAGACCGTGGATCAGTTGGGTCTGCGGAACAACACGATCATCCTCTACACCGCCGACCACGGCGAGCTGGCAGGCGAGCACGGCTTATGGTACAAAAACTCCTTCTATGAAGCTGCCGTGAGGGTGCCTTTCGTATGGTCTTTCCCGCCGGCTATTCCTCGCGGCAAGATGATCCACGCGCCGGTGATGAACATGGACATTTTCCCGACGTTGTGCGAACTGTGCGGTCTGACGAAGCCTGAAGGTCTTGAGGGACGGAGTCTCTTGCCTCTGATGACAGGGGCTGAGGACGGCGGCAGCCGTTACGCGTTGTCGGAGAATTACCGCAACCGGTCCGCCTCGCGCATGATACGCACGCCACAGTGGAAATACTGCTATTTCGACCAGGACCGCGAGCAACTCTTCGACATGCGCGCCGATCGAGAGGAGGAGAACAATCTGGCGGGACGACCGGAGCATAGGGAGCTAATGGCGTCGCTGCGCGCTCGCGCCCTCGAAGGCTGGAGAAGGCAGGGACAGGAAGCCCGGCCAAAAAAGAAAAAGTATTAGCACAAAAGCGTGATTGGTCCTCCCGCCGCCGACTGCGATAGGATGGAAACAATCCATGACGCACTCAAACCACGAAGTGAGGACCGTGTTGATTGTGGACGATGAAGCGCCCGTGCGCAGTCTGATGCGCGACATCCTCGAACACGCGGGCTACGAGGTTCACGAAGCGTCGAACGGCAAGGAGGCGGAGGAGAAGCTGGCGGCGCGCGCGACGCACCTGGTGATCACGGACCTGGTGATGCCGGAGCGGGAAGGCATCGAAACGATCCGCAGCTTGCGAAAGCGTTACCCGAATTTGGGGATCATTGCCGTCTCAGGGGCGTTCGAAGGCCGTTTTTTGAGGGGTGCGGAATTGTTAGGGGCGGACGCGGCGCTCATGAAGCCTTTCGATCCGGGCGCGCTCGTCGAAGCGGTCAAGCGCGTGCTGGCGGCGCGCGCCTGACTCAGCCTGCGTCATCCGCCACGGTAAAGTAGGTACAGTCGGGGTGGTGAAATACCAGGGCGCTGACGCTGGCTTCCGGATCCATCATCATGCCTTCGGTCAGCCGCACGCCGATTTCTTCGGGGTTCAAAAGCTTCCAGATGCCCTGTTGCTGGTTCAGGTCGGGGCAGGCCCCGTATCCAAAGCTATAGCGCTTGCCGCGGTAGCGCGCTGTGAACCTGTCGTGCATGGTCATCGAGGGCGGATCAGGAAAGCCCCAATCCTCGCGGATGCGCCGGTGCAGCCACTCGGCGCACGCTTCGGCGGTTTCAATCGCCAAAGCTTGCAGAGCATGGGATAAGAAGTACTCCCCCGCCTGCTTGGCTCGTTCTGCGTGTTCGCGGGCGCCCTCTCCGGCGGTAACCACGAAGAGCGCCAGATGGTCGCGCGTTCCATCCACCGGGTCGAGGACATAATCGCTCAGGCACAGCCCGTCCTGTTTGGACTGCCTTCCAAAGACGAAACGGTGCACGGGCTCGCTCGCGCCGGGGCGGAAAAGGGAGATAGCGTTGCCGTCCCTTTCCGCCTCAAAGAACTGCCACACGGCGCGCACGCGCATGAAGCCGGCGGCGTATTGCTTGACTGTCTCCACATCGTGGAAAAGCTTCAAAGCCTTTTCATCGCGCTCCGCGAGCAGTTTCTCGAAATTCCCGCGAAATCCCAGATGGCGCCCATAGAGCATATAGGGATTGATATAGCTCCAGATCTCCGCCAGGTGCGGAATCGTCCGCACGCGGCGGTCCAGGTATGGTGCGGGAGGGATGGGGATGTCCGTGCGCACTTTGGAAGAGCGCGCCATCGCGCGGTTCGCTGGCGCCGGCGCAGGCGCCGCAGCCTCTTCCGTTGGGCGGGTGTGAGCCGCCAGCAACGAGTCCCGCGACGCGGGATCCATGATCTCATTCAGCAGCCGCAAGCCGGTCATTGCGTCTTTGGCGTAAAACGTGGGCGCCGAGTAAGCCGGGGCGATTTTGGAAACAGTGAACTTTTCCGACAGCGCCGCGCCGCCCACAAGGAGAGGAACCCGGATGCCCGCCTCCCGCAAGTCCTGCGCGGTCACCACCATTTGCTGTGCGCTTTTCACCAGCAAACCGGACAGTCCGATGGCGTCCGGGTTGTGTTCCCGGTGGGCGCGAATCAAATCTTCCGGCGGCACTTTAATTCCCAGATTCACCACGTGGTAGCCGTTGTTGGAAAAGATGATCTCGACCAAATTCTTGCCGATGTCGTGCACGTCGCCTTTCACCGTGGCGAGCAGCACCTTGCCTCGCGACGCCGTGGCGCTCTTCTCCATAAACTGCTCGAGATGGCTCACCGCGGCTTTCATGGCCTCCGCCGATTGGAGCACCTCGGCGACGATCAGTTCATTGTTGTT
>Ga0101944_10004937_pt1 | contig 15808 bp, 11 predicted proteins | sample DewCreD2012metaG_FD_75245 | JGI IMG/M metagenome (GOLD analysis project Ga0101944, IMG submission 75245) | Hot spring sediment bacterial and archeal communities from British Columbia, Canada, to study Microbial Dark Matter (Phase II) - Dewar... ...
ATCCTACTTTGGAGCAAGAAGATTGCGAGGATTTCACGGGAAACTGAAAAGAGGCAGAGGCACTCTTAAGCAACTGGTATTTGGCATCTTAACGGTATTGAATCTTTTTGGTCTTTTACTAAACAAAGACTAGCAAAATTCAATAGCGTTAAACAATATTTCTATCTGCATCTTAAAGAATTGGAATGAAGATGGAAAAGAATGGAAAAGAAAAGATGAAGATTTAGAAAAAGAGTTGCTTAAAATCGTCAACAAATATTATTAATTTTTTAGAAAATTTCTAGTCTATAACCTTCTTTTTAACAAAAACATTGTTATCTGTCGCAAATTTATTTTACTAGCGGAAACTTACTTTAGAATAATATTAAAGCATTTTTGACAAGGCAAAAATTATAAAAAGTTAATTGGTAGGATAGTTTTTTGTTAAAAATTGTTTTTTAATCTTTTGAAATATTTTTTTAATTAGGATATTTTGAAAAAGTTTTTAAAGAAATGAGTTTGCCAAAAAGCAAAAAATAGTTTATCTTGACTGTATCAGTTAAACAAAGATAAATTTAAAAAGCGTTTGAGGGAAAATCAATCCCGAGCTGCGAAAAGAAAGCCTGACAAAGGTTAGTAGAATTCGCCGGACAGCTCCGTAATAGCGGTAACGAGTCTTGTTAGTGTTTTAACTAACAAGAGAATTAAGGTGGTACCACGATTTATTCGTCCTTATGTATTTTTACGTAAGGACTTTTATATAATTTTGTAATTTTAAAAAATTATGCCTAAGTTTAAAAAAGTGGATCCTAAAAAAAATTATTCCGAAATGGAAAAAGAAGTTTTAGCTTTCTGGAAAAAAGATAAAACTTTTGAGAAATCAGTGAAAAGGCGAAGCAAAGATAAATATTATAGTTTTTATGACGGTCCGCCGTTTATTACTGGTGTTCCACATTATGGCACATTACTCTCATCAATTGTTAAAGATGCAGTGCCTCGCTACTTTACAATGAAAGGTTTTCGTGTGGAAAGACGTTGGGGTTGGGATTGTCATGGTCTGCCGGCAGAAAATATGGTGGAAAAGAAATTAGGTATTAAGAGTAAAAGAGAAATTGAAGAAAAAATCGGGATTAAAAAATTTAATCAAATTTGCCTGGAAGAAACTTCTAAAATTGCCGATGAATGGGAAGAGGTGATTAATCGTGTTGGTCGGTGGGTGGAATTTCGTGGCGCTTATAAAACTATGGATAAGAGTTATATGGAATCGGTGTGGTGGGCTTTTTCGGAACTTTACAAAAAAGGACTGGTCTATGAGGATGTGCGAGTGTCGCTTTTTTGTCCACGTTGTTCAACTCCACTTTCTAATTTTGAAATTGCGATGGATAACTCCTATGAAATGGATAGTGATCCTTCTGTTTTTGTGAAAATAAAGTGGGCAGGAGAAGACAATACTTTCTTTTTGGTGTGGACAACAACACCGTGGACATTGCCAGCTAATGTGGCACTAGCGGTAGGAAAAGATATTGAATATGTAAAAGTGAAAAAGGGAAAAGAAAAGTATATTATAGCTCAAAAAAGACTAGAAAAAGTGTTGGAAGAAACAGAGTTTCAAATTATTGATAGGTTTAAGGGGCAAGTCTTAGTTGATCAAAAATATCAACCGATTTTTTCTTGCGCAATTGAAAATGGTTATCGGGTAATTTCTGGAGATTTTGTAACTACTGAAGAGGGAACTGGAATTGTGCATATTGCGCCAGCATTTGGTGAAGATGATTTTTTGGCGCGCAAGAAACATAATTTACCAATGATTGTTAATGTGGATGAAGAGGGTCGGTTTACTGAAGGGAAATGGTTAGGAAAAAAAGTTTGGGAAGTTAACGATGAAATAGTGAAGTGGCTGAAAGAAAATAATTTTTTATTAAAAAAGGAACAAATTACTCATAGTTATCCGCATTGTCATAGATGTCATACTAAATTGATTTACAAAGCTCAGCCAGCATGGTATGTCAATATAGAAAAGATCAGAAAAGATTTAATAGAAAAAAATGAAAATATTAATTGGCATCCGGGTTTTTTAAAATATGGTCGTTTTCAAAAAGGAATTGAAACAGCGCCGGATTGGAATATTTCCCGTGATCGTTATTTTGGCACAGCAGTGCCAGTTTGGAAATGTACTGGCAAAATTGAGTCCAAAAATCGCAATATGAAGATTGAAACCAAAGAAACTGAATGTAATAATATAAAAGTAATTGGATCGTATAAAGAGTTGAAAGATTTGTCAGGAATAGAATTGGAAGACTATCATCGTCCGGGTGTAGATGAAATTACTTTTAAGTGTGAAAAATGTGGTGGTGTAATGTGTCGAGTGCCGCAGGTTTTTGATTCTTGGATAGAATCTGGTTCAATGCCTTTTGCTCAATTTCACTATCCTTTTGAGAATAAAGAAATTTTTGAAAAAAGTTTTCCTACGGATTTTATTGCTGAATATATTGCGCAAACACGAGCCTGGTTTTATGTTCTGCATGTTATTTCAGTAGGGATTTTTGGTCAAGAGAGTTTTAAAAATGTGGTGACAACTGGAACTATTGCTGGAAATGATGGCAAAAAAATGTCTAAATCTCTAGGCAATTATACTTTGCCAGATTTGGTTTTGGAGAAATATAGCGCGGATGCCTTGCGTTTTTATTTGCTTTCTTCGCCGCTTTTAAACGCTCAGAATATTAATTTTTCTGAAAAAGCTATCGCTGATATCCAGAGAAAACTTTTGGCTACCTTATGGAATAGCTATTCATTTTTTACGCTTTATGCGGAAGTGGATAATTGGGAACCAAATTATCAAGTGAAAGATTTAAAGAAAAATAAAAATCTTTTAGATCGTTGGATTATTTCTGAGCTTAATGTGTTAATTGCCACAGTAGATGAAAAAATGCAAAACTATGATTTGGTTGGTGCTACTAAAACTTTTGAATTATTTGTGGATCATCTTTCTAATTGGTACATTCGTCGTAGTCGCAAACGTTTTTGGAAAAGTGAAAATGATGAAGACAAAAATGAGGCCTATTGTACATTGCATTATGTTTTAATAGAATTAGCCAAAGTTTTAGCGCCTTTTTGTCCTTTTGTGGCGGAAGAAATTTATCGAAATTTGACTGGTTTGAACACGGGGATAATTGAGAATGGACAGGCAGAAAAAAATTCTGTTCATTTAGAAGATTTTCCTTTGGCGAATAAAGATTTGGTGGATGAAAAATTAAATCAAAGAATGCAGCTAGCTAGAAAAATTGTTAGCGTTGGTCTTCAACAACGAGCTTTGAATAAAATTAAAGTTCGCCAGCCCTTAGCAGAAGTAAAAATTTCGGAAAATAATTTAGAAAAAGAATTATTAGAAATTATTCAAGAAGAATTGAATGTTAAAAAAATAACAATTGATAATAACATTTCTGAATTAGAATTGGATTTGAATTTAACTTTAGAACTAAAGCAAGAAGGCGCCGCGCGGGAAATTATCCGCTTTGTTCAAGGAATGCGCAAAGAGGCTGGCTATCAAGTAGATGATCGTATTCAAATTGCTTTTTCAGAAAAATTAAGTTTATTAGAAAATTTTCAAAAACTTATTGCTCGAGAAACTTTATCAGATGATTTGACAATCGGATTAGAAGGAGAATTTGATTTGCAAAAAGAAGTTGAAATTGATCAGAAAAAAGTTGTCATTGGGATTAAAAAATAATTAATTTTGACAAGATCTTTGTCTGGAGTATAATTAACCCATGAAAAAAAGGTTTTTGAAAACAATTGAAAATTTTTGTTGTTGTCTCGAAATGACTGTTTCGGGAGATTGTTGCTGTTAAAGTTTTTTTAACTCAATTTATTTCTCGAAATTTTTCAATTTCGAGTTTTTTTATTTTTAAAGACTAAAAAATGTGGCATCTTAATATTTTAACCTTAATTGGCAATACGCCGATAGTGAAAATTAACCAACTTAATCCTAATAAAAAAGTTAATCTTTTTGCTAAATTAGAAGGTTTCAATCCGGGGGGAAGCATTAAAGATCGTATTGCTCTCAAAATGTTGGAAAAAGCGGAAAAAGAAAAAAAACTTTTTCCCGGGAAAACAATTATTGAACCGACTTCAGGCAATACAGGAATTGGATTGGCTATGATTGGGGCAATTAAAAAATACCCGGTGGAAATTGTGATGAGTTCCGCAGTTTCTTTGGAACGGAGAAAGATGATTGAAGCTTTTGGCGCCAAGGTGATTTTGACTGATGCTAAAAAAGGTACTGATGGAGCAATTTTAAAAGCTCGTCAATTAGTGAAAGAAAATCCTCAAAAATATTTTATGCCGGATCAATTTTCTAATAAAAATAATATTGCAGCTCATTATGAAGCTACTGCTGATGAAATTTGGCGAGATTTACAGGGAAAAGTTGATTATCTAGTTTCTAGTATTGGTACTTCCGGTACTATTATGGGAGTGGCTAAAAAATTAAAAAAATTGAATCCAAAAATTCAAATTGTTTGCGCTTATCCAGAAAAAGGGCACTATATTCAAGGATTAAAAAATATGGAAGAAGCTTTAGTGCCAAAAATTTATGATAAATCAAAAATTGATCAATTTATTGTGATAAAAACAGAGAAAGCCTTTGCCATGGCAAGAAAACTGGCTAGAAGGGAGGGAATTTTTGTAGGTATGTCCAGCGGAGCCGCTATGCAAGCAGGCTGGGAATTGAGTAAAAAAATTTCTTCTGGTAATGTAGTAATGATTTTTCCTGATCGAGGAGAAAAATATCTTAGTACAGAGTTATTTTAATTTTTCCCAAGAAAAAAACTTAACTTTGTTTAATTTTTATGCTAGAATTTAAAAAATGGAAATTTTAGTGGGAGGAGTTGGTTTGATGGCTAACGATTATTGATTGGGTATTATTGATTAGATAACTAGCAATTAGTCTCATTGTTTGTATCTTAGTGATAACAAATCTATAATTCGGAAGCTAAGTTACGAGTTGCAAGTCAAGTGTTGGGGACTAATCGTGTAAATTAAACTTTAACTTAATAAACAATAAAAAATGGCTGAAGAAAAAATGGAAATAAAGTCAATTTCTGGTTTTTCTGAAGAAAGACTGATAGATATTTTAGAAATTGAAAAAAAGTGTTTTCCAAAAAGTTGGCAGTATGATGATTCTAAAAAATATTATAAGATGATGTTAGAAGAAAAGGAAAATATTCATATCTTTGCTGAAAGTGGTGGTATTGTTGCGGGCTATCTTTTAGCTAGACCATATAATAAAGCAATAAATGAAATATATAAACATGATACACTACTAGATAAGAACAAAAAAGGTTTCTCGTATTTAGAAACTATTGGTGTTATTAAGGATTTTCGTGGTTCAGGTTTAGCAAGTAAAATGATTTTGAAATTTATTCAAGAAAGTAAAAAGAAAGGTATTATTGGTTTTTCTGTACATGCTAGAGTTGTGAATAAATTTAACAAGAAAATTAAAAGTCTTTTTCCTTACAATATTTTAAAAGTAAGAAAGATAGATGGTTGGTTTTTTGGTGGAAATGAACCTTATGAATATATTGAATTCAGTATTTAAACAGTATTTTTTGGCTTGATTTAATGAAGACTAATAAAAAATAAATTTAAAAAATTATGATTTGTCCAAATATAGAAGAACCTAGGTTTTTTCTTTTTTCCAATCAAACATCTTCTTTGATTTACTATTCTCATTTATTGTCTTTGCTAGTAACTTTTTTAATGGGGCTTTTTGTCTTAATAAAGAATAAGAAAGAATTATTATCTAAAATATTTTTTATTCTTTCTTTTAGTTTTTCTTGTTGGGTTTTTTTTAATTTAATACAATGGACTAATAATAATGGAGGAATAATAATGTTTTTTTGGTCATTATTAGGAATTTTTTATTGTTTAGTAGCTTTTTTTTCTTTTTGGTTTTTTTATGCTTTTGTTTATAATAAAAATTTAAATTTTTGGATTAAGTTTATTTGGTTTTTGTTTCTTTTGCCTGTATTCATTTTTTCTGCTACTGAATATAATTTGAAGGAATTTGATGTAACCGTTTGTGGTGTTTTTAATGAAGGCTTTTATTATACTAGCTACTATTATGCAGTAGGTTTTTTTACGATTTTTTTAATTTTATTTTTATCAATATTAGAATATCGAAAAGCAAATAAAGATTTCAAAAAACAAATTTTTGTTTTAACACTAGGAATAGAAATGTTTTTATTTCTTTTTTTTGTGGTTGGTTTTTTAGCTAGTTATCTGGTTAATAAAGGGATAATGTATGATTTTAGCCTAGATCAATATAGTCTTTTTGGAGTACCAGTTTTCCTTGGAGTTTTGGCTTATCTAATCGTTAAACATCAGCTCTTTGGAATTAAATTAATTACAACGCAAGTTTTAACTTCTGTTATTGTGATTTTGATTGGCGCGCAATTTGCTTTTATCCGTAATCCAATCAATCGCTGGTTAAATGGGATTACTTTTGTTTTGTCTTTAGTTTTTGGTTGGATTTTAGTTAGATCGGTAAAAAAGGAAATTAAAACTCGTGAAGAAATGGAATTGATTAGTGAAAAATTGGCTAACGCTTATGCGAAATTAAAAAAACTAGACAATGCTAAAACAGAGTTTCTTTCCATTGCTTCTCATCAGTTGCGCACACCTCTAACTTCAATTAAGGGTTATGTTTCAATGATGATGACAGGTGATTTTGGCAAGGTGCCGAAGGGCTTTATTGAACCTTTGGAGAAAGTTTATATTTCTAATGAACGATTGATTAAACTAGTGGAAGATTTGTTGAATATTTCTCGAATTGAAACTGGTCGTTTAATTTTTGCTTTTCAACCTAATGAAATTGGCAAAGTGGCACAAGAAGTCTTTGATACAATGACGGTTATTGCCAAAGAAAAAGGGTTAAAATTGGATTATGAAGCGCCTAAAAAGCCGATTGCTAGTTTTCTTTTTGATGCGAACAAAATTCGGGAAGTTTTTTCTAATCTAGTGGATAATTCTTTAAAATACACCAAGCAAGGTTGGATTAAAATCCGTTTGGAAGAAACTGGTGATAATAAAGTACTGTTTTCTGTTTCTGATTCTGGGATGGGTATTGCCAAAAATGAATTGCGATATATCTTTGAAAAATTTCAACGAGGCCAGGAAGCCGGTACTATGCAGTCAGAAGGTACTGGTTTAGGACTTTATGTTTGTCAAAAAATTATTCAGGCGCACCGAGGAAAAATTTGGGTAGAATCTGAAGGTCCAGGGAAAGGCTCTCAATTCTACGTGGAACTTGACAAAAATTTTGTGCCAGTGGAGAAAGAGTGATTTTTTAATAATTAATTTGTTTTTTTCAGGTATTTTTTTAATATGGAATTGTAATTCTTAACAGAAAATTATGGCTTATCTTTCTCGAGTAGTAAAAATTGGTCCCTATAAATTGGGTGGAAAAAATCCAATTAGAGTTCAGTCAATGTGTTCTACTGATACACGAGATGTACGTTCTACAGTGAGACAAATTTTACGTTTAGAAAAGGCAGGTTGTGAAATTATTCGTGTGGCAGTGCCGGATATGGCAGCTGCTAAAGTGTTGAGTGAAATAAAAAAACGAATTCATATTCCTTTAGTGGCAGATATTCATTATGATTATCGTTTGGCATTAGAAGCGATAAATCAAGGTGTGGATAAAATTAGAATTAATCCTGGTAATATTGGTTCCATTGATAAAGTTAAAGCGGTAGTGACAGCTTGTAAGAAAAAACGGATTCCTATTCGGATTGGAATTAATGGTGGTTCTTTGGAACCAAATATTTTAAAAAAATATGGAGGCAAGGTGACGGCACAAGGTATGGTAGAATCGGCTTTACGGCATATTCGGATTTTGGAAAAACTGGATTTTCATGATATTTTAGTTGCCCTTAAGGCTTCGGATATCAAGAGGACAGTAGAAGCTTATCGTCAATTAGCTAAGAAAGTTGATTATCCTTTGCACTTAGGAATTACTGAAGCCGGTACGGCTTTTCGTGGAACAGTAATGTCTTCTATTGGTATTGGCATTTTATTGTATGAAGGATTGGGAGCAACTATTCGAGTTTCTTTGACGGCGGATCCAATTGATGAATTGCCGGTGGCATGGGAAATTCTTAAATCGTTGAAACTGCGTAAAAAAGGTGTTACAGTAACTAGTTGTCCGACTTGCGGTAGAACTCAAATTGATTTAATTGGTTTAACTAAAAAAATTGAAAAAGCAGTTGCTAGAATGGATAAAGATATTCATGTGGCAGTAATGGGTTGTCCCGTTAATGGTCCTGGTGAAGCGCGAGAAGCGGATGTGGGAGTGGCGGGGGGCAAAGGTCGCGGGGTAATTTTTCGTAAAGGAAAAATAATCCGCTCGGTAAACGAAAAAGACATTCTTCCAGAATTATTAAAGGAAATAGAAAAATTTTGACTATAAATTAAAAAAGTTTTAAAAAATTGAATAGTAAAAATAAAGCTACCTATTTTGGAGGTAGCTTTATTTTAACATCAATTTGACAACTTTTTTTCCGAGAGTATGATTATCTTGTCTTGAATAAAAAAGATAAGGAGAATTAAATTTTAAAAAAAGTTATGAATACAGTAAAAAATACAAAAATTGGAGTAATTGGCACTGGTTATGTTGGGTTGCCTTTGGCGATAGCATTTGGTCATAAATTTCCCACTGTAGGTTTTGATATTAATCAAAAGAGGATTAATGAATTAAAAAAAGGAATAGATGCGACAAAGGAAGTCAGTAAAAAAGAAATTTTGGCTTCTAAGCAGTTGCTTTTTTCCTCTGAGACGGCAGACTTAGAAAAATGCAACTTTTTTGTAATAGCGGTACCAACGCCGATTGACGATTTTAAAGTGCCAGACTTTACTCCACTAATCAGCGCCAGTATGTTAGTGGGAAAAGCTTTAAAAAGGGACGCCGTAGTAGTGTATGAATCAACAGTTTATCCTGGGGCGACAGAAGAAATTTGCGTTCCGGTCTTAGAAAAAGAATCAAAATTGAAATTTAATAAAGATTTTTTTGTTGGTTACAGTCCAGAAAGAATTAATCCGGCTGATAAAGAACATCGAGTAGAAAATATTGTTAAAGTTACATCGGGATCAACTCCAGCGGTGGGAAAATATATTGATAGCGTTTATCAACAAATTATTAAAGTGGGAACGTTTTTAGTAGAAAATATTAAAACGGCTGAGGCTTGTAAGGTAGTGGAAAATACACAGCGAGATTTGAATATTGCCTTTATGAATGAAATTTCCATTTTGATGGAAAAATTGGGAGTGGATACACAAGAGCTTTTGGCGGCGATGAAAACCAAATGGAATGCATTGAATTATTTTCCAGGATTAGTAGGTGGACACTGTATTGGAGTAGATCCTTATTATTTAATCCACAAGGCTTATTCTTTAGGACTGGATATGAAGATTGCTCGTAGCGCGCGAGTAGTTAATGATCAAATGACTGGGCACATTGCCAAATTATTAGTAGCAAAAATGTGTCAAAAGAAAATTAATCCTGGTACTTCCAGAGTGCTTATTTTAGGAGTGACTTTTAAAGAAAATTGTCCAGATATTCGCAATGCAAGATCGTTTGATATTGCTAATGAATTAGTAGAATTTGGCGTAAAAGTAGATTTTTTTGATCCGCTTGCTAACAAAGAAGAAGTTCAAAAAGAGTATGGAGTAAGTTTATTAGAAAAAGTTAAAATGGGTTTTTATGATGGAATTATTTTAGCGGTAGCGCATGATCAATTTAAAAAATGGGGAATAAAAAAAATCAAAAAAAATGCCAAAAAAAATCATGTTATTTTTGATGTTAAAGCGATCTTTGATAAAAAGGTAACTGATTTGAGGCTTTAATCTAGTTTTTAAAGATGCGAGAAAGAAAAAAATGATAAAATGATAGGTTTGAAAAATCAGATGAGACATTATTTAAAAATTAATAATTTGAAAGAAATCTGGTGAAAGAAAAATTTATTTGGGAAAAATGCCAAAATAAAACTGATGAGGAGTTGGTTCTTTTAACGAAAAAAAATGCTCTTTATTATTCTTGTTTAATCAATCGTTATGAAGAAAAGATTAAACGCTATATTGGACGTCTTTCTGGGGCAGAAAAAGAAACGTTAGAAGATATAACCCAAGAAGTTTTTTTGAAGGCTTATATTAATCTTAATAGTTTTAATCAGGAATTGAAATTTTCTTCTTGGCTTTATCGGATTGCTCATAATGAAACAATTAGCCATTGGCGGCGTAATAAATTGGCAAATAGTAATTCGGTTTCTTTTGATGAGTTGGATTTTTTGAAAACTATCTTAGGTGATGGAAAAAACATGGAGGATCAGGTTTATTGGAAACTAGACGGAGAACAAGCAGTCAAAGCCTTAGAGCGTTTAGATGAGAAGTATCGCGCTGTTTTGGTTTTGGCTTTTTTGGAAGATAAAAGCTATCAAGAGATTGCTGAAATTTTAAAAAAACCAATTGGTACAGTAGGAACATTGATTAGTAGAGCCAAGAAGCGATTAGTAGAAGAATTAAGAAAATGAAATTTTTTTAATTTCTTTATTTTTTTGAAGATTTTGGGGGTTTATTTTAGCGAATTTTAGAAAGTAATTTTTATGAAGGGAGAAATTAGTCAAAAAGTTTTAGCTGTTATCAAAAAAGAAAAAATTAAAATGAAGCCAGCTTGCTACTTTTGGCTTTGTTCCGGTTTTTGGTTGATTTTAGCGACAGTTTTTTTCTTTTTAAGTGTTTTTTGGGCGGGTGCTTTTTTCCATCAGCTGTCTGTTCTTAAAGGGCTTTATTTTTTAGATAAGAATTTGTATTTATTTTTCCTTTCTTTTCCTTATTTACCTCTGTTCTTGCTTTTGATTTTCGTTACTCTTGCGGTTATGGCTTATCGAAAAGGTCGGATGGTGTGCCACCATGAAAATTGGTTACTCTTTTTTCTTTTAAGTCTGGCCGGTTTTTCTAGTGGCGCTTTATGGTTGGAATGGAGTCGGCAATCAGATAATGCGGGACTATTTTTTCGTCAAGGACAAGTTTTAAAATATGTGATTTTATCACCTGATCAGTTTTGGTCAATGCCAGAAAAAGGAACATTAAAGGGAGAGTTTATTTCTTTTGATCCAAAAACTGAAAAATTATTAATTTTTTCTTCAACTGGGGAAGAATGGATAGTGGAAACAAAGGGCTGTCCTTGTAGCCAAAAAATTCCTAACCGAAAAGGCACTTTTTTACAAATTTTTGGTTTGCAAAAATCGGTTAAAGACAAAGTTTTTCATGCTCAGCAAATTTGGTTAGCAGAATAATAGATTTTTATTTTTTATGAAAAAAATCTGATACTTTTTAGAACGTAATTTTAAAATTGTCGGTTTAATTGTTGATAACTAGAAAAGCGGCTTGATGAGAATGACTTGATTTTTATTTTTTTTCCGTTATACTTTCCTTGAATTGAATGATTTCAGTGTGTTTCAATGTGGCAGATTTCAAAGATTTATTATCTCCGCTTATTTGTTTGAAAATCGTAGAAAGCGGGGATTCCGTTTTATTAAGTTAATTTTTTTAATTAATTAAGAATAAAGAAAAATGAAACATCATTTATCAAAAGAAAGAACTTTGGTAATTATTAAACCTGATGGAATTCAGCGAACTTTGATTGGCGAGATTATTAAGCGTTATGAACGTACGGGTTTAAAATTATGCGCTTTAAAACTTTTGATACCAACAGAAGAAATGGCTACCCGACATTATTATGAAGTAGGCGGCGATGTTTGGATTGAAGAAGTGGGTCGTAAGGCATCGGCTGCCTATGAGGAAAAAGGCGAAAAGTCGCCTTATACTACTTTCAAAGAAAATGGTTGGGCAATTTTAAAAGCTAATGCGAAATATCTTTCTTCTGGTCCGGTAGTAGCAATGATTTGGCAGGGCGCTGGTGCTGTGGAATTAGTGCGAAAAATTACTGGCTCTACTGCCCCTTTATTAGCTGATGTAGGAACTATTCGAGGTGATTTTACCTTAGATTCTTACGCTTTAGCAGATTTAGATGGAAGAAGTATTAGAAACTTAATCCATGCTTCTGGAACGGTGGAGGAAGCAAAAAAAGAGATTCCTATTTGGTTCAAGGAAGAAGAAATTTTGAATTATCGTTTGATCCAAGAGCAAATTTTGTACGATGTTAACTTAGACGGAATTTTAGAGTAATTATTGGTTACATTTGTTTAAAGCAAAAAGTTTTTCTAGTTATTTTAACTGAGTTTATTTGGTTTAAAGCACTTGTAATTTAGTAGTTTCTAGTTGTATTATACTCTTGAAATTTTTAGAATAATCAGTAAAAAGTGAAATGAAATATCTTACTCAAGACGGTTTTGATAAATTAAAAAAGGAATTAGAAGAACGCAAATTAAAATTGCGCAGAAAGATTGCAGCCGCTATCAAAGAGGCTAAAGAGCAAGGTGATTTATCGGAAAATGCTGAATATTCAGAAGCGAAAAGACAGCAAAGAGAAAATGAGTCACGAATTATGTTTTTAGAAGATGCTGTTCGAACTTGTCAGGTGATTAAAAAAGGAGAAGGTGATTCAGGTAAAAAAGGTCAAATAACTATTGGCTCGGAAATAATGGTAATGTGTAAAAATAAAAAGATGAATTTTGTTTTAGTTGGTTCTAATGAAGCAGATCCTCTGACAGGAAAAATTTCCAATGAATCTCCGATGGGTAAGGCTTTTCTGGGAAAAAAGAAAGGTGATGTGGCGAATGTTCTTTTGCCTAATGGAAAGAAGATGGAATACGAAATTCTGGCAGTAAAATGATTTTGTTCTTAGTTCTTGACAGGAAAAAAAAAGTTTGTTAGATTGTCTAAGGAATAGAGGTGTAGTTTAATAGTTAAAAATTTTTTTAAAAACTTTCAGTAATTTTGATTGAGTTGTTTGCGATTATTTAGAAAGCGGTTGTTGCCAGCCCATTTATAAAGAGGGTTGGGATTAGTCGCTTTACTTTCTTTTTGAAAGTTAAAGAGGCAGAACTTTAACAATTGAAAAATTATGACAATCACAATTTTTTGCGGTTAGTCCTATTCTGATTATTTGGATAATTTTTTGATTAGCCATTTGATTAGATAAAAAAGTCTATTTAGAGTTTTTGAGCAATTCAAAATTCTTGATATTTTTATTAGGAGTTTGATTTCTATCTATCAACAAGATAGATTGTTTTGGATGAGAAATCTTTGAAAGATAATCAGCCGAAAATCATTCTCTTAGTAATTTTTAATTGAGAGTTTGACCCTGGCTCAGGATGAACGCTGGCGACGTGGTTAAGGCATGCAAGTCGAATGCTACATTTCGGTGTGGCATGGCAAACGGGTTAGTAATGCACAGGAACGTACCCTTATGTCGTGAATAACCCCGAGAAATCGGGGATAATACACGATGGTCTCTTTGGAGTAAATCCGCCTTTGGGTGGAGCATAAGGAGCGGCCTGTGTCCTATCAGCTAGTTGGCGGGGTAAAAGCCCACCAAGGCGACGACGGGTAGGGGACGTGAGAGCGTGACCCCCAACATTGGCACTGAGACACTGGCCAAACACCTACGGGTGGCTGCAGTCGAGAATCTTCGGCAATGGACGAAAGTCTGACCGAGCGACGTCGCGTGGAGGATGAAGGCCTTTGGGTTGTAAACTCCTTTTTTAAGGGAAGAACTACGGTGACGGTACCTTAAGAATAAGAGGTTGCTAACTCTGTGCCAGCAGCAGCGGTAATACAGAGACCTCAAGCGTTATCCGGATTCATTGGGCGTAAAGGGTGAGTAGGCGGATATAATAGTCAAAAGTCAAATCATTTCGCTCAACGGAATGACTGCTTTTGAAACGTTATGTCTGGAAACAGGTAGAGGTAAACGGAACTCATGGTGTAGCAGTAAAATGCGTTGATATCATGGGGAACACCGAAGGCGAAGGCAGTTTACTGGACCTTGTTTGACGCTGAATCACGAAAGCGTGGGTAGCGAACGGGATTAGATACCCCGGTAGTCCACGCCCTAAACGATGCACACTAGACATTGGGAGTTTCGACCCTCTCAGTGCCGTAGCTAACGCGTTAAGTGTGCCGCCTGGGAAGTACGGCCGCAAGGCTAAAACTCAAAGGGATAGACGGGGATCCGCACAAGCGGTGGAGCATGTGGTTTAATTCGACAATAAGCGAGGAACCTTACCAAGGCTAGAAATCCTGCTGCATGCCCCGGGAAACCGGGACAGCCTACGAGGGTGCAGGACAGGTGTTGCATGGTTGTCGTCAGCTCGTGCCGTAAGGTGTTCCATTAAGTTGGGTAACGAGCGCAACCCCTACTGTGTGTTACAAGTGTCACACGGGACTGCCCAGCACACTGTGCACAAGCATAGAAATATTGATATCAAAAGCCTAAATTCTAAACGATTTTAGAAATTATTAGCAAAATTGTTAGTAAACAGGTTTAGATATTAAGTTTAAAATTTCTTTTGGCTTGCGAACAGCGTGTTGGGAGGAAGGCGGGGATGACGTCAAATCAGCATGGCCCTCGACGCCTTGGGCTACACACGTGCTACAATGGCCGACACAATGAGTTGCTAAATCGCAAGATCAAGCTAATCTCAAAAATTCGGTCTCAGTTCGGATTGAGGGCTGCAATTCGCCCTCATGAAGTCGGAATCGCTAGTAATCCCGAATCAGCCATGTCGGGGTGAATACGTTCTCGGATCTTGTACTCACCGCCCGTCACGTCAAGAGAGTCGGTAATACCTGAAGCGCCTTTAGGGGCACCACGGTAGGATCGGTAATAGGGACGAAGTCGTAACAAGGCATCCGTAGCGGAAGCTGTGGATGGATCACCTCCTTTCTAGGGAGAAATTGATAAAATCAGAAAGTGCTTTTCACATAAAGTCACTGCTTTATTGCGGGACTTGAAAAGTATAGGTTTTATCTGCTGGTCGAAATCGCTATAAAGCGATACAGCTAGCTTAAGCAGTGCGAATACTGCTAGCAGATTTGTACAGTCTGTGTAGGCTTTAGGGCTAATCGCAAAAAGTTGTGACTTTTATAGAAACGAAAACAGGGGAAACCCTGTTTTTGTTTTGAAAAAACTATAACTAGCGAGAATTGATATCTGATATGCCCTGACTTCAAATGGAGTCGGGGCATTTTACTTTTTATTGAATTATGGGTATTATAATTTCAAGATTATATTAACTATTAAAATTAATCTTATGACAAACAAAATTGAAAAATGGGAGGAATTATCACGGGAAATCGCTTTTCAAAAATACAGCCGAAAAATTGAAAAGGTTATGTATAAAATGCCTGACGGTAAAGAAAGTGATTTTTATCTGAAAAAGGAAGGACCCGCTACGGGAATTCTAGCTTTGACAAGAGACCAGCAAGTGATACTGGTGAAACAATTTCGTCCAGGTCCCAATGAAATACTAAATGAACTTCCAGGTGGGTATGTTGATGCTAATGAAACCCCCGAACAAGCGGCCGAAAGGGAGCTATTGGAAGAAACTGGGTATAAAGGTAAGGCAAAATTAGTTGCTACTGCTTATGACTGTGCTTATTCAACTATGAACAGATATTGCGTAGTGGTCACTGATTGTGAAAAAGTTGCCGAGCAGAATTTAGAAAAAAATGAATTTGCGGAAGTAGTTTTAATGCCACTTTCAGAATTTAGAGAACTACTCAAAAGCGGAAAAAATACTGATATTGAAGTTGGGTATATCGGACTGGATTATCTAAATTTACTCTAATATCTCCCACGAATCACCTCCTT
>Ga0101944_10004938_pt1 | contig 15801 bp, 11 predicted proteins | sample DewCreD2012metaG_FD_75245 | JGI IMG/M metagenome (GOLD analysis project Ga0101944, IMG submission 75245) | Hot spring sediment bacterial and archeal communities from British Columbia, Canada, to study Microbial Dark Matter (Phase II) - Dewar... ...
GCTGATGGTTATGCAAAAGCTTTGGAAGAAATTTTTTCAGCTGCAAAAAATGTTGATTCAAATACTATGCTTATACAGTATTTTGAAGCATTAAAAACACTTGGCTCAACAAATGCAACAAAATTTGTTATACCGGTTGAATTAACTTCTTTGATTTCTACCATTGGTTCCAAAGTAAAGGATTCAATGAAGTGAATGCTGAGATAATAACAATTGGTACAGAGTTATTATTAGGCCAGATAATTGATACAAATTCACTTTATTTAAGTAAAAAATTATCAGAAATAGGAGTTAATCTTTATTATAAAACAACAATAGGCGATAATATTTCACGCATAAAAGAAACACTCTCTGTAGCTTCTTTGCGCGCTGATTTAATTATTATTACAGGCGGGTTGGGTCCAACTGTTGATGATGTAACGCGTGATGCAATCGCGGAATTTACAGGGAAAAAACTTGTTTTTGATAATAATATTTTGTTAAAGATTGAGCATTTTTTTACAACCAGAAATATAAAAATGCCTGAAAATAATAAACTTCAGGCATATATACCAGAAGGCGCTTTAATTCTTGAAAACAAAGTTGGAACTGCGCCCGGGTTTATATTACACTTTAATTCCAAAATTATTGTTTGCGTGCCGGGTGTTCCAAATGAAATGAAGCCAATGATTGAAACAGGTGTTATTCCTTATCTTGTTGAAAAATTTGGTGAATTCACGTATGGGCCTGTAGAGGCTCCCGAGATAGCTCATGAAGACCAGCAGCTCTCCGGGACTGATGTGGCCTGTCCGGATGCGCCGGGCCCCCATGAGCACGACCAGGGCGATACCGATGGAAAGGATGGAATGGGTGATGGCCGTGTAGCCGCCCTGCCAGGCCCCAGCCTCCACTCCGGCGTCCTCGCTGCAGGCGCAGACGAAGGAGAGGCGCTGAACTTCCTGCTCCTTTATTCCCAGTATCTTCAAACACTTTTGGGTTCTGGCCGCCACCTCAGCCACTGCGGCGATCTCGGATTCATGGCTCCTCTGGTGCCTGGAGGCCTGTTTCACCTTTCTTCCGAAGAACAGGGTGCTCCAGCCGAGGAGCGGAGCCACGGCCAGCCCGAGAAGCGCGAAACGGTAGTCGATCCAGAGCATGATGGCCGAAATCCCTATGATGGTGGGAAGGCTCCTGAAGGCGAGGACCGTCCCCCCTTCCACCAGGGCCTGGATGTCCGACGTGTCGCTCGTGATGCGTGAGACAATCTCTCCGGAGCCCACCCGATGGAAGTAGGCCACGGGAAGGTCGAGGATATGGGAGAAGAGCCTCACCCTGAGCTTGTTGACGACGCGCTGGGTGAGCCTCGCGAGGGCGACGTTCTGGACGTAGAGTGCACCGGCGTTGATGAGGGCGACGCACACCAGGACGGAGACCATGACCCCCAGCAGATTCCGGCTCAGGCCCTCCCAGAGGGGGCCGAGCGCCCGCGCCAGGATGCCGGCGGCGGGCTGGTCCAGAATCACGTTGTCGAAAATGATCTGAAGCGGCCACGGCTCGACGATGGAGATCAGCGACTGGAGCAGCAGGGCCAGGAAAAGCACCCCCAGCGGGCGCCACTCCTCCCCGATGACTTCAATGACCTGGTAGCGAGGCTTTCGCATTTTCGCATCAACCGTTTTGAGCAGTCACGAGCTTCGCGTTTCAGATTTCGAGCTAAAAGCCAGCCTCTTCCATGGCCCCATTGGTTTCCTTGCCATCGTCGCGAATGATCATGATGAAAACCAACGATCGGATGCATGAGGGGCGACGGCACCATTCACATGATGCTATTTCACTGCGGGGTCGCGTCCGACCTCCCCCTGCCCTCCCAGGGGCAACCGCTTGAACCGCCCACCGGTCAAAATGGGGTCGCCCCGATAACCCAAGACCTTGAAGTCGATGTAGTCGGTCTTTCCAATGAGAGCGGAAACGTCCCGCCCCCTGGCTTTCATCCAGGAAAAGTCGGTCCCGCTGGAGGAGAGCTTGTTGAAATCCACCTCGCGGCTGTCCTGGTGGCAGCGGCTGCAGGTCTTTTCGCCCTTGAGGGATTCGTGGCACTGGGAGCAGCCCAGGGCGTTCCGGGCCGGCATGGTTTCGTGGTTCAGGCCCCAATACATGACCGTATCCACCCATTTGTATTTTCCGCTGTAGGGCAGGTTCACCGATTGCATGCCGATCTGGAACGACTTGTCCCAGTCGAAGGTCTTCCAGTAGCCTTCGGGGCCGAAGAGATGCGGCACGATGAGGGTGTGGTGCACGGCGTCGGCCATCTGGCGCCCTTCCATGAGCTTGAACGGGGTGATCCGCGAGCGGGGATCCCTCAGCGCCCCGAGAGGTTCCGTGAGCTTTTCCGGACCCTCTGAACCCAGTTTGTCCCCGATGAGGTGCCGGCGCACCTTCCCGTTGTACCAGGCGTAAACGGGCACCGCGCTCTCCTTCCAGCGGAATTCGCCCTTGTTGGCATCGTAGTCGGGCATGCCGTACTCGTCTTTCTTGGGAATCCGCTCCTTGTCGCCCGCCTTGGACCAGTCCCACCAGGTCTTCGTCGCCCTGCACTTGGCATAGACCGGACTGTGGCACGTCACGCAGGCGATGTGCTGGACATGCCGGTTGAGATGGTGATTGAGCAGGTCATGCCCCTCATGCCCTTCTCCGGCGTGGTGCTTGTGGGGCTGGCCGGTGTGGCAGTGCTCGCAGGAGCGGCTGCCTTCGGCCACGGGAGCCGAAAGCGACCGCCCCGCGATCTTGTGATTCCGGGTCTTGTGGCAGTCCTGGCACTGGAAGTCCATGCCGCCCATGTGGACGTCGCAATCCCGGGTCGGGTAGTACAGAATGCCGTTCATGTCACCGTGCTTCACCGCGTCGCCGCCTCCCCCCTGGAAATGGCAGTCCCCGCAGGTCCTGCGGCTGGGCTTGCCGACGCTTTCGGCAACCTCCTTCAGATTGATCTCCGGGTAGGGCATCCCGGCCCCCGTGGGAACCTTGGCGTATTTCTCGCTCGTGTCGTGGCAGACGAGACAGTCGATTTTCGTCTTGTCCGAAAAATCGAACGCACCATCCTTCCAGCCGTAGCCCGCATGACAGCTGGTACAGCGAGGCCAGTTGGACGGAAGGGCGATGCAGAAGTTGTTGATGGTATTGGTGGCCTTCCCCAGGTGGATATGTTTCTCGTGGCCCTCCGTGTGGGGGGACGGGCCTTTCCAGAGCCAGTGGGCGGACGTCAGCATGTCTTCCGCCTGGGCGTCGTGGCACCGGAGACACTCCCGGGTCACGGCCGAGGGCTGGGGGTTCTCGGGGAGCTTCACCAGCTCCTTGTGGTTGGGGACGTTCCTGGCATGGCATCCCAAGCAATCCGTCGGCCCCTGATTGCGCTCCTGGTGGCAGCCCATGCACTGCTGGTGGTAGGCTGCCTTGAGACCTAACCGGTTCGGAGTCGCCGGGTTGAACGGCTCCTGGTGGCATGCCGAGCATTTGGCGGTTTCACTGCCCTGGGGGGCGGCCGGTCGGCGGTGGTGGCACTCGGTGCAGTTCCCCACCACGGCGGCGTGCTTCATGTGCATGAAGCGCACCGGACCATACATGTCTCCACTGGGATCGCCTTCCTGCTTGAGGATGGGGCTGTCCAGCACCAGGTAGCGATGCTTCTGGTCTTTCAGGGTCGGTGCGCTGTCGCCGAGTCTGGCCCGCCGCTGCGATGCCGTTTCCTCCAGAACCTCCGTCACGAGGGGAACAGTCTCATGGGCTCGGAGGAGGGCCGCTTCCTGGTCCACGGCCTTCCAGGGGGTCCCGTCCTCGAAGACCTTCGGAGGAGGAGGGGGCGGCCCCTTGGCCGCGGGCGCCTTGGGAGCTTCGGCGGACCACCCGGGAAGCAGCGCGACGGCGCCGATGAGCAGCGACAACCCGGCCAGGATCATCAGATGCATCCGTTTCATGAGGAAGCCACCTCCCGGGACTTGGGGCTGAGAATCGGCAGATAGGTGACCAGCACCCGGTAGACGAGCATCAGGGCGGCGATGAAGCCGGTCGTGATGACGATCTCGCCGATGGACGGGAAATAGGATGTTTCGGCATACGGCGGCTGGAAGCTCACCAGGAAGACGTTCACCCGGTTCAGCGCGACGCCGCCCACGATGAGGGCCGAAGCGATGAAAAGGCCGCGCCTTGAGCTCCGAATCCTCGAAGAGAGCAGCAGGCACCAGGGGGCGATGACGCCGAGCACCACCTCCACCAGAAAAGCCTTGCTCTGGGTGGTGCCCTCCCAGAGGTGAACGTGGGCGCCCCGCGCGAACAGGTCCCCGAGCTTCACCACCAGATAGGCCCCCAGTAGAAAGATGGTGACACGGCTGAGCCTCGCCAGGAGCCCGCTTTCATCCTGGAGCTCGAAGGAAGCCGATGCCAGGCCGTTTTCCACGATGATCATGGGAAACCCCACGGCGATGGCCGACATGAGGAAGAGCAGCGGCAGAATTGGGGTATACCAGAGGGGGTGGACCTTGGTGGGCGCGATGAGGAGCAGCGAGCCGAGCCCGGACTGATGCATGCACGAGAGCACCACGCCCGCGATGATGAAGACCCACATGACTTTGTCGAGGATCCGGTCGGCGAAGCCAAGGAACGCGTCCACCGGACGATTCAAAACGGCCAGGGGACCGGGAAGGTGGACTCGGCCCCTGTACTGCTCGGCCACGATGGGAATGAATTCGATGTAAAGCACGTGGAGGTAGGTCACCACGCACATGGCCACCTCGAAAAGGACCGAATTCCCTTGATGGTACACGATGGGGTGCCAGATGGTCCAGGACCTCCCGATGTCCACCACGAGAGCCAGGGAGACGAAGGTGTAGCCCAGGACGGCCGTGAGGAGGGCCGGCCGCGTCACGGACTCGTAGGCGTGGCGCCCGAAGATGTGAACCAGGGCCGCGCTGGTGAACCCTCCCGCCGCCAGGGCCACTCCCGTCGCCACGTCGATCCCGATCCAGAGCCCCCAGGGATAGGCGTCGCTGAGGTTGGTGACCGCACCGAGGCCGCCCGTGTAGCGGGCCACGATGAAAAACAATGCGGCGGCGATGAAAGCGAACATCACCAGGACTCCCGGCGTCCAGAAGGGAGCCCGCAAGGCTGCCGGCTGCGCGTGGGCGTTCATGATTCTGCTCCCTCCTCCCGTTCCTCCGGCGTTCCGCCAGGTGCCTTGCGCGCCGTGAGCTTCATGACGCCACCCAGGGCCCCGAAAAGCACAATGGGCGCCCAGAGATAGCTGTAGAGGCCGTGCTGGATGGTTTCGGGCAATTTGGGCATGGGACGCTCGGGGAGCTTCTGGAACCCGAGCCGGTCGAAGGAGACTCCAGAAAGATACAGCCAGCCGGTGCCGCCCACCTCCTTTTCGCCGTAGATGTGCTGGATATAGCGGCCCGGATCGTCCTGAATCCTCTTGCGCGCCGTCTCCAGGAGCTGACTGCGCGGGCCGAAGGTCAGCGCTTCCACGGGACAGACACCGATGCAGCCCGGGATCTTGCCCTCGGCCAGGCGTTGTTCGAAGCAGAACGTGCATTTCCGGACCCTGGGCGTGAGAGGATCCTGATATTCGTAGCAAGGGACCTGAAAAGGGCAGGAAACCATGCAGTATCGGCAGCCGATGCACCTGGAGGCGTTGTAGTGGACGGCGCCGTTCTCCTTCCGGGTGAGGGCCCCCACGGGACACGCCGAAACGCAGGCGGGATCCAGGCAGTGCATGCACTGGAGTTTGATATAGGTGGGGACCGGCCTGCCGTGCTCATCCACGACCCCCGTGTGCACCCGGTTCACCACGGTGAAGGTGTGGGAATCCATGCGGCGAGGCTTTTCCAGCACCAGCAGGTCGTCGAAGGACCGCTCGGGAGCCGGAAGCCGCTGGACCACGTTGCAGGCCTGCTCGCATTTGCGACAGCCGATGCAGCGGGTGAGGTCCACCAGACATCCGTAAGACTCGCCGGACAGCTCGCCGCCGGCTGCCTCGACGCACCGCTCCAGAAGCGGGGTTGCCGCGGCGATGCCGGCCACCCGGAAGAATTCTCTGCGATTCAGATTCATGGATGCCGCCCCTTGCCCCTGGTTTGCGTTGCGAGGCCGCCGTTTCGGATTTCAAGCCCCAATCTCTGCTTCATGGATGTCAGGACCGACACGGGCTGAGGGGTGCAGACGTCCATGACTCCGCACCCGTCGAGCTGTTCAGCCGACCTCATGACGGGCTCCCGGTCCAAACCGGCGAATCCGGCTCCCCAACCTTCCTGATGGGCAAGAAGAATGCCAGTGGGACCATGCCAGCCGGCACCCGGAAATCATCATTGATTGCATTAAGTTAAGGCGACTGATCCCAAAGGGTATTGTGGCGGGAGGGATAGTGCGCTATTTAAACGTTTAAACGCCAACTAAACACTCTTGCACCCGGGAGCTTCGCGGATGAACGAAGAGGACCTGAACCGATACCTGATGGAAATCATCAACACCATGAACGACGGGGTCCTCCTGGTTTCCCCCGACGGCACCATCCTCATGGTCAACCAGGCCCTGGAGAAGATTTCAGGCTACACCAGGGAGGAGCTCATCGGGCGGTCCTGCGCGACTTTTCACTGCGATGTTTGCGAGCGGGTTCGAAGCGGAGGCGGCGACGGCCACTGGTGCCAGCTGTTCAGCGGTGAGGAGAGCCACCGGAAGTCCTGTTTTTTCGTGCGCAAGGACGGCTCGTGCGTCCACGTCCTCAAGAACGCCTCCCTCCTCAGGGATTCCGAGGGCAAGGTGCTGGGAGCCGTGGAGACCGTGACGGACATTTCGGAGATCGACTGGCGGGATCAAAAGATTGTCGAGCTCTCCCGGCTGCTGGAGGGGCAATCCAGCTTTCTGGGAATGGTAGGCTCCTCCCCCGTCATGAGGCAGGCCTATGAAATCATCGAGAAGGCCGCCCAGAGTGACGCTCCCCTCATCATCACGGGGGAGACGGGAACGGGAAAGGAGCTCGCGGCCCATGCGATCCACCGCCTGGGGAAGCGCCGCGACGGACCTTTCATCCAGCTCAACTGCGCCGCCCTCAACGAGGCTCTTCTCGAAAGCGAGCTCTTCGGCCATGTCAAGGGAGCTTTCACGGGAGCCACCAGCCACCGGCGGGGACGGTTCGAGGCAGCCGACGGCGGAGACATCTTCCTGGATGAAATCGGGGACCTGCCCCTGTCGATCCAGGTGAAGCTGCTGCGGACCCTAGAGACCAAGCAGGTGGAGCGGGTGGGAGACCATCGTCCCATCCGCGTGGATGTGCGGATCATCACGGCCACCAACCGGGACCTGGAGCAGCTGGTGAGGGAGGGCCGGTTTCGCGAGGATTTCTACTTCCGCATCAACGTGATCCCCATCCATCTGCCGCCGCTCAGGGAGCGAATGGATGACATTCCGGCCCTGGCCGGCCACTTCATCAGCCGGCTTCGGGCGAGGAGCGGCAAGGCGATCACCGGCCTCAGCGCCGAGGCCATGGATATCTTCATGCGGCACGGCTGGCCCGGCAATGTACGGGAGCTGAAAGGCGCCCTGGAGTATGCCTTTGTCGTCGCCGAGGCGGGTCTCATCCGTCCCGAGCACCTGCCGGTCAAGTTGACCACCACACGGCGGGTCATGGAGAGACCTGCCGCGCCCTCCCCTCCGTCAGAGCCCTCCGCCGAGAGGGATGCCCTCGTGAAGGCATTGATCCAGTGCGGGGGCAACCAGACCCGGGCGGCCGGGCTCCTGGGAGTCAACCGGGTCACGGTGTGGCACCGCATCCGAAAGTACGGCATCGATCCGAGGAACCCTGACATGAGAGCCTGAGTTTTCGATCCCGTTTGTAGTATCGGTTCATCGCAGATTAGCGTGAAGTTCGTTCCCTCTCCCTCAGGGAGAGGGCTAGGGTGAGGGGAGATCTTGATTCTGTAAGCCCCCCTCAGCTCGACCCTCTCCCCCCGAAGGGTGGAGAGGAAGTCACCCTCACGCTAATCCACGATGATCCGTAGTATCTTGGCCGAGGCTGAATTGGGCATTTACATCCATGGGCAGATTTCAAAACTCGAAGAGGAGCCACGGCCATGAGCAAGATCGCACTGGGGGGAGTCAAGATCCTGGATGGGAGATCCCGCATGGAAGTGTCCTTCGAGCGCGGAGAGGACGCGCTTTCCGGCGTTTGCCGCCGGCTGGGCGCCGAGAAGATCAACATTTCCCTGCTGACTCACATCGCGGACGACGGGAACGGCAGATCGGCAACAGCCCTCTGCACAACGAAATCGAACGGTTTCGGCGGCTATTTCCTGATCAAAACCGATGCCCGGTGTGTCGTGGAATTTCAACAGGATGTCAGCCTCCCTTCCATCTTTCCCTATGACCGGCGTCCCCTGGTGATCGGGGCGCTCATCGAGCTCCCTGGCTGCGAGGGCATCCATCCCATGGGAATGGCGATCTCACCTTCGGCGATAACCGCGATCATTCCGTCCCCGGAAACCAAAAGGATGATCGACGGCCTTTTCGATGTCTTCGTTTTTCCCGAGTATAATTCCCCCCTCGAGTGGCATGCGGCGTACACGGGCAGAGAAGAGACATTCAAGGATGTGTTGGGGTCTTACGAGGAGCAGGCCATCAAGGTGTATGCCGTTCAGGAAGAAACGGGCCTGGTGCTCTGGAATCTTCGGATGCATACGAAGCGGATGGAGCCGTTGGGAAAAGCCCTGCGGAGCATGGAAGACCTGCATGTGAAACTGCCCTTTTTCATCATGCATTGCGAGCAGGACGGAGAGACGATTCTGAGTCTGTGCATCGCGGATGCCCATGAGGAGGCTTTCCGCGGGCTCCTCAACGATCATTTGCCTCGGGAAGACAAATGGTCGCAGCCGGCGGCATGCGTCTTTCTCCACGGCCCTCACTTCGGAGACCGCTATCGCATCGCGGATGCCCTGGCGGGCAGTCTCCGGGAGGCGGGGATACAGCCCCTGGCCCTGAGCTGCGCCGTTCATTCCATCTCGGTGGTTTTCAAGCCCGGGGATCTACGCCCCGGCGTGACGGCCATCTCGACGAAGTTTCACGTCCCCTGAGGTCCCGGGACCATGCCGTTGGCACCTTTCCGGTTTCAGGTCAAAAACCGCAAGTAGACAGCATTGCCGGTTGCCGGCTCCCAAGCTGGAGCATGGGAGCCGGCTGAACAGCTGAAAAGGGCGAAGAACAGACGACGGAGGGTCATGATGAGAGCGCTCGCCATCAACGGAAGTCATCGCAGGGGCAAGAACACGGCTGTCATGCTGAAGCTGGTCCTGGAGGAGCTGGAAAAGGGAGGGGCGCGGACGGAGCTGCTGGAGATTTCCGATCTTCGCATCGAGCATTGCACCGCCTGCAACCACTGCCTGAGAAAGACCGAATGCCGCATCCAGGAGGACGATGTCGCCATGGTGGCCGAAAGGATGTCGGCGTCCGATGCCATCATCCTGGGCTCTCCGGTCTACTTCGGGAATGTGACCAGCCGCCTCAAGGCCCTGATGGATCGAACCCGCTGGATGCACATGCGGGAGAACGTGCTGGACGGCAAACTGGGAGCCGCCGTCACCCATGCTGGGCTGAGGAACGGCGGCCAGGAGATGACGCAGCTCATTTTGGAGCGCTTCCTCCAGCACCATGGGCTTCGGGTGATCGAAGCCAGGGACCCGCGGTCGGGAGTCTACAACCTGGGCCCCATGGGAACGCTCTACGACTCGCTGGAAGGAGACGAAATCCAGTGGAGGAAAGGGGTCATGGAGGATGCCCTCACCGTTCGAACTTGCCGGATCCTCGGAAGAAACCTTCTGAGGCTTCTGGGGTGACGGCGGGCGCAGCTGCGAGAAGTTTCAAGATTAAGGTTCCAGGTTCAAAGTCAGGAACAGTCCTGTGCGGGCCTTTTCATGGTTCTGGGGGGCTCGAGAGGGCATGGGGGCTGATATTCCCTTGACTTCCGAATTTTGGCTGTGATAGGAAAAATTTAATCAGCGAATGCTTAGTGTCCGCCAGTTGACGAAACAACCACAATCTCAAGCGTTTAGTCCACATTTACCCTTAGTTTTTGATCTTTCTCCCGTTTCTTTATCCAGGCTTCATCGGCTGGCCGCAGGGCGTCATGCCCTCCAGAGTATGGGTTTTGAAAGAAATCAGTGAGGCCCCAAGGAAGCGGGATGGCCTGCCCGCTCCGGGCTCGTGATCGCATTCCCCGTTCCAGAACGTTCGCTATCATCTTCAGCATCGCATGAACGAGCTCCGGAGGAGTCCACCGAGGAGTCTCGATCCTAAAATGATTTCATACGCCCTGATTGGCTGGGTTTCTTCCACGGGGGCGGATTCCGCAAGCCATGGGCAGCTTCATCTCTGGTTTTGATCGGCGTGAGGGATTCAGGTGTTGGCGAAAGGTTGAATGGTGAGCGCTTCAGCCCCAGGGACAACCTGGCGGGACCACACCTGAACGCGTTGGGTGGATGTCATCGTCGAGGCACACCGGACAAACGAGTTGCTTGGAGGAGTGACCAATGGCCAGTTACTTACACCCGGGAGTTTACATCGAGGAAATCCCCAGTGGCGCCAAACCCATCGAGGGCGTCTCGACTTCGGTGACGGCATTTGTCGGAGCGGCCAATCGAGGTCCCGCGGGAGCGGCGACATTGATCGGCAAATGGGACGACTATGTCTCCGGATTCGGGAGCATCACCAGCGAGCGCGATCACATGGGGCTGGCGGTCCAGGCGTTTTATCTCAACGGCGGCGGGGCCGCCTACATTTGCCGACTGGTGGGCGCGGGCTCCACCGCGGCAACGACATCCGTGAACGGCGAGGGTGCGGCCGGCGCAGGACCGACGGCCGCACCGGTGCTGGTCATCAGGGCAACCAGCGAGGGCGAGTGGGGCAACGGCGTGTACGTCCAGGTCGTGAAGCCCGACCCGGATGCGCTCTCTTTCACGCTCCTGGTGGGGCATCGCAAGGACGGGAAGTTCGCGGTCGATGAAACCTTCGCCAACCTGACCATGGTGGCCGAGGACGACGACTACGCCCTGACCCGGGTGAACGGCAACTCCTCCATCATCGAGCTTTCCCTGGGGGCGGCGGCGGACCCGGAGAATTCCGGAGAGCAGTATCAGGCCGCCACCCTGACGGGGGCCCAGCTGCCCACGGCCGCCAACCATTTCACCACCGGCATCGCGGCCCCCATGACCCTCACGTTGAACATCAACCACATGGGCGCCGACCAGATCACCGTGACCCCGGCGGGCCTGACGGCCGACAACGCCGCCGACGGCGCCGTGGTGGCTCAGGCCATACAGGCGGCGGTGCGGGCCCTGGGGACGGCAAGTGCCTACCAGGCATTCACGTGCTCGTATTCGGCCGGTGCGCGGCGCTTCGTGCTGACCAGCGCCGAAGACGACAGCAACGCTTCCGTCGAGGTGTACGGCGGAGCGCTGGCGAAGGTCCTGGGATTGGATCCTTCCCAGACGGCGGTCCTCACGGGAGCGGCCCTGGCCAGCGCGGCAACTCTCTTCAGCAGTTCGGCCACGGGCATCCCGAGCTTGGCCGACCCCAGCCTGACCCTGGACATCGACCGTCGCGGCAGCATCACCATCACGCTTCAGACCGCGGATCTCGGGCTCGCCGGGGACAACGCCGCCGACGGCGGAGCCGTCGCCCTGGCCATTCAGAACGCGGTGCGCGCCGTGGATCTCAACATTTCCTCGTACAAGGATTTCAAATGTGAATATACGGCAGACCGAAGGTTCGTGCTCACCTCGGGCAGCAGCAGCGTGCGGCGCTCGGGCCTCACGGTGAGCGACGGGCCCCTGGCGGACCTTCTGGGGCTCAACGCGGCGGATTCCCCCGTCGAGGTCCCCGGCCGCCAGATCGAGCAGGGGACGGCCAGGGTGATCCCGGTCCAGAGCCTTGGGACGCTCGCCCAGGGGGTGCAGCTGCCGGGCGGTGTCGCCACCCCCCCCACCGCCAATGACTATGCGAATTTCTACGCCAATGTCCTGCGGAAGGTGCGGGACGCGAGCATCCTGGTGCTTCCGGGCCAGCCCTGGCCGGCAGCGGGTGCGCGTCCCATCATCGACCAGACCCTTGCCCATTGCGAGGCCATGAAGAACCGAATCCTCATCGTGGACCCGCCCCAGGGATTCGAGCTGGACCAGGCGGCCAAGGTCAACCAGCTCGGACTGCCCACCTCAACCTACTCCGCCCTCTACTATCCCTGGGTCAAGGTGGCCAACCCCCTGTACAATGCGGACACCAACCCCAATGCCGCCAAGACCGTGACCATCGCGCCCTCGGCCTTCGCCGCCGGCATGTGGGCCAAGATCGATTCGAGGCGCGGCGTGTGGAAGGCCCCCGCCGGCGTGGAGGCTCAGCTCATCGGCGCCGCCGACCTCGAGTACACGGTGGAGGATCTCGAGCAGGGCCAGCTGAACCCCCTGGGAGTGAACTGCTACCGAAAGCTGCCGAGCTACGGCGCCGTCATCTGGGGGAGCCGGACCCTTGCCACCAAGGCCAATCCGGAATGGCGATACGTTCCCGTGAGGCGCACGGCCATCTTCATCGAGGAGAGCATCTACCAGGGAATCCAGTGGGCCGTCTTCGAGCCCAACGATCACCCCCTGTGGGGCGCCCTGCGCAGCAACATCGGCTCCTTCATGAACGGCCTTTTCCGGGCCGGAGCCTTCCAGGGGAAGACCGCCAACGAGGCCTATTTCGTGCGCTGCGGTCTCGGGGACACCATGACCCAGGGGGACATCGACCGGGGTCAGGTGATCGTCATCGTCGGCTTCGCACCCCTCAAGCCCGCCGAATTCGTCATCGTGCGCATTCAGCAGAAGGTGGGCGAGCAATAAATCGGCAGAGGCTTACACCCTTACGGAGGAGGACATCACATGGCTGCTCCCATGTTTCCCGTCAATGCCCACCGGTACGACCCTTACCGCACCTTCATGTTCCAGGTGGTGATCGATGGACGGCCCGTGGCCGGGCTCAAGAAGATGAGCGTCCTGAAAAAGAGCACCGAGGCCGTGAAATGGCGCTCGGCCGGAGACCCCGCCCACGAGCGGGTCATGCCCGGCGGCACCAGCTACGAGCCAGTCACCCTCGAGCAGGGGCTCACCCATGACCCGGTTTTTGAAAACTGGGCCAACCTGGTCAACAACATCCAGGGCAATGCCGCCATGTCCCTGGTCAACTACCGCAAGGACATCGTCATCAACGTCCTCAACCTCCAGGGCACCATCGCCATATCGTACAAGCTCTACCGGGCGTGGGTCTCGGAATTCCAGGCGCTGCCCGAATTCGATGCCGGCACCATGAACGCCGTGGGCATCCAGACCATCACCCTGCAGCACGAGGGCTGGGAGCGTGACACGAGCGTCACCGAGCCCACCGAGAGCTGAGGTTGAGGGACTCGGACCGAACGCCCCAGGGCATTGCAACGCAAAGGCACCGAGGGCGCAAAGAGGGGTAGGAGGCGCTTTGCCCCCGATGAAATGCGACCCCTGGGGCTGGGTGCTTTGAAACCCGGTGGGGCAGTCCGGTATGGTTTGAGATCAAACTCGAGGTGAGCCCATGGAGCTTCCCGGAGGTCTCCTGTGGGGAGGCATGCTCCAGCGAGCCTTCCGCTTCAAGCCTGTGACGGGCGCGCTGGAGCTGACTCTCGTCGAGAGCGGCTGGTCGGCGCGCAGTCATCCGGAACGGGTGACCGCCGTGCTGTGCGCGGCCCTCGATTTCCTCGGCGACGAAAACGGGGTGAGCGTGGATCGGATCCGGAGCCTGAGCGTCGGGGACCGCCAGTTTCTCATGCGTAGACTGGCGGCCCACATCGACGACCGGCCTTTCTGGCTCACGGCGGATTGCCCCGAATGCCGCGAGAAGCTCGATGTGCCCGTGCGCCACTCGGAGCTTCCGGTCAAGCCCGCGGGCGAAGGGTACCCCGAAGCCGCCCTTGAAACGAGGCTCGGGCTGCTGCGGGTTCGGGTGCCGACGGGCGCCGACCAGGAAATCCTTGCCGGCATTGAAGACGACGACCGGGCACTTCGAATCCTGCTCGAGCGCATCACGTCGGCGGCGGATGCGGAAAACGCAAACACCGGCGTGGATGTGTCCATGCTGAGCCGTGGCGAGGTGGCCGCCATCGAGGCCCGGGTGGAGGCCATGGCCCCCGAGGTGGCATCGCACCTGCTGGTCACGTGCCCGCACTGCCGGAGCGAAAACAAGGTTCCCATCACACCCTACGCGTGTTTCGAAAGGCCCGTCGGCGAGCTCTTCTCCGAAATTCACCAGCTCGCCTTCTGGTACCACTGGAGCGAGCGGGACATTCTGGATCTGCCGCGCTCCCGGCGCCGGCTTTACCTCGATCTCATCGACCGGACCCGTGGGATGCACGGTGCCGGACCATTTCTGGAGGCGCGCTGATCATGGCTTTCTTCATGGACATCATCCGGGACAGCCGCCGTGGGGTTGCGGGGCGGAACGATGCCGGGATCGCACAGTGGACCGGGGCGCCGGTCGGGGACGTTCTCCCCGGGCAGGACGCGGCGGCGGTTCCGCCAGGCTCGGAGCCGAAACCGAGGAAGCCCGGCGTGCGGTCTGCCCGGCGGCGGCAGACCCTGACCGACGAAGCAGGGAATCTCGAGGGGATTCAGGTAGCGACGCGGGAGATTCCGGCCGCAAAGCGTGCACCGGAGCCCGGGAGGCGAAGCTCCGAAGCGGCATCGCTCCCATCGGGCCGGCGCGACGTGCAGACAGCCCCGCCGGCTTCGGTGACGCAACCCATTGCACCCGGGCATGAACCGCCCGCCGTCCAGCGAAAGCTTATGGACTCCAGCCCTGCCGCAGCGCAGCCACAGGCTCCTCCACGGGGACGCGACGCCGTTCCTGGATCCTCGGACCCGGCTGGTCACGAGCTTCCCTCGCGGCTTCCGGGCCGTGTTTCCGTCGCGCCCGGGGCGCTGGAAGGGTTGCCTGTCGTGGAACCCCCGCCGCGTTTCGAGCTTTCATCGCCATCCGACATGCCCGTCAGCCGCGCCGGGGCTCAAATCGCAGGACAGGAGCCCTCTCCCGCAGCAGCCCCTCCCGCCATGCACATGGTGGTGCGTGAGGCCGCACCCGGCGAACGGGTCTCCATCAACGAGGGGGCGGTGGAAGCGCAATCGGCGGCCCCCATCCATGGAAGGCCCGCGGCAATGGCCGGGGTTCGCCGGCGCGGGGATTCAAGCCCGGAGAGCGGGCCGCCGGTGGTGCGCATCGGCCAGGTCAACGTCATCGTGGAATCGGCCCGCGAAGCCCGAAAGCCCAAGGCTTCGGCAGCGCAGGGGGAAGACCTTGCCAGCCGAACCTTTTTGAGGAGTCTCTAGCATGGCGTTGCCGGAGTCTTCACTGTCCATCATCTGTGCTTCCATCGCCCAGTTCGTTCGCAACGGGGTCAACGCGGCCGCGAACAACATCGACGTGAGCATCGGCGCTCCGGGCGAGATCCCCGAAGGCGACGAGCAGCACAAGCTGAATCTTTTCTTCTATCGCTTCGAGCCCGGAGGGTTCGACAGCGACGTGCATCCCAACGACCCGTGGCGCATCCGTCTCTTTTGCATGATCAGCGCCTTCGGCGTGGATGACGACGGTGTGCCGGCCGGAGAGAATGATTTGCGGATCCTGGGCGAGGTGCTGCGCATCTTCCGGGAGACTCCGGTGCTCGGCACCGTGGGGGTCAACGGCGAGCAGGTAAGGCTCCAAGTGTTGTTCAGCCCGGCCACCGACGAG
>Ga0101944_10004939_pt1 | contig 15796 bp, 14 predicted proteins | sample DewCreD2012metaG_FD_75245 | JGI IMG/M metagenome (GOLD analysis project Ga0101944, IMG submission 75245) | Hot spring sediment bacterial and archeal communities from British Columbia, Canada, to study Microbial Dark Matter (Phase II) - Dewar... ...
CCGCCATGGCGGTTGTCCTCCTTGGTCGAATCGATGCCGCTCAACACCCAATCCACCCCCTCAAACCGGAGATCCGATGATGTCTTGCGGTTTACCTGATACGCCACTGATCGATTCCCAACAGGCATTCGAGCGCTTTCTGGACAGCCTGGAGGGCATCGATCTGTTGGCCATCGATGTGGAAGCCGACTCGCTTTTTCATTTCCGTCCGAAAATCTGCCTGGTTCAGCTTGCAACTCCGGAGAATATCGCCCTCATCGATCCACTGCGTGTTCCCGATATTTCGCCCCTGAAAGCCGTTGTCGAAGACCCGAACATCCTCAAGATCTTTCACGGCGCAGATTACGATATCCGCAGCCTGAGCCGGGATTTCGGTTTCAACGTACATCCGATCTTCGATACGGAGCTTGCCAGCCGGTTCCTGGGCATTCGCCATACGGGCCTTGATGCCGTCCTGGCATCCCGCTTCGGTATCGAGGTGGACAAGCGCTTCCAAAAAAAGGACTGGTCCAAACGCCCCCTTTCCGATGACATGATCCACTATGCAGCTCAGGACGTTCGGTTTCTCATTCCCCTTTACCGGGTATTGCAGGCGGAGCTGCAGGAAAAGGGAAGAATCGACTGGGTCAAGGAGGAATGCGAACGGTTGAGCGACGTTCGCTACAAGGCAGAGGACGAAAGCCCTCGTTTTCTGCGGGTGAAAGGGGCAGGGAAACTCAAGCCCAGATCCCTTTCGGTTCTTGAAGAACTCCTGAAGCTGCGGGATCGGGAAGCGCAGCGGCTGGATCGGCCCCCCTTCAAGGTGTTCGACAACCAAACCCTGCTTTCGATCGCAACGGCATTGCCGCAAACCCTCGAAGAGCTGCAAGCCCTCCATGCACTCAGCCCGAAACAGTTCGCCCGGTTCGGGGAGGCCGTTGTGGCCATCGTTCGAGAGCAGGTTCAAAAACCCGAAAAAGAGCTGCTGCACTTTCCGAAAAACGGATCTTCCATCAACGATCCGAATTGCAATGTTCGGCTGGCGCTTCTCAAGAAAATGCGCGCCCTCACAGCGGAAGAACTGGATATGGACCCTGGCCAGCTCTGCAACAACGCCCTTCTGGGAAGGATCGCCTCCCAATCCAGCCTCAGCCTACAAACGCTTGCCCAAATGGAAGAGATGAAGGGCTGGCAGCTTGCCGTCCTCGGAAGCCGCATTCTCGACACGTTGTCGCAGGCTCCGGGCGTCAGGATCGAAAGATGAAGTACACGGCACCCATGAGGCAAAGGCCCGCCCACAGGTAATCGAGCTTGAGAGGCTGATGCATGTAGAAGATGGCAAAGGGTGCAAACACCGAGAGGGTGATGACTTCTTGCAGAATCTTCAGCTGGGGAAGACTCATGGCCGTATATCCGATGCGGTTGGCCGGCACCTGGATCAGGTACTCGAACAGCGCGATGCCCCAGGAAAGAAGCGCTGCAATGTACCATTTGTTCCCATTCATATTTTTTAAATGGGCATACCACGCAAAGGTCATGAACAGATTCGATGCCGCCAGCATGATGGCGGTTTGAAGAACGATCGGCATTGGAACAACCATACAATACGAGTGGACCGCGATGGCACGGCCGCCTGAAAGATAGCGATCGTCGGATGATCCTAAACGACCCTTGAAGGGGAGCGGATTGTAATCAGATCGCGCTCGGATATCAAGAAAAAAGGAACGACATGCATTTTCGTGAACGATGGGCCATGCTCGAACGAAGCGGGGGCGTTTTGCTGCTCTGCATGGTGCTTGCGATTACCGTTTGGGGAAGGGGACAAGCGATGGACGAAACAAACGAGAAAACCGTTGCACCGACGGTTCGGGTACGGGTTTTCGACGATCGGGGACAATGGGTCGGACCGATCGACATGCCGAAAGTCATCAAAACCGAGGCAGACTGGAAACAGCGGCTCACACCTCAGCAATATACCATTGCCAGAGGAAAGGGAACGGAGCGCCCCTTCTGCGGTGCACTCCTCGACAACAAGAAGACGGGGGTCTACACCTGCGTGTGCTGCGGCCTTCCGCTGTTCGCATCGAATGCCAAATTCGATTCCGGAACCGGATGGCCCAGCTTCTTTGAGCCCATTGCAGCCGAAAACATCCTTGAAAAACCGGATTTCAGTCATGGCATGGTCCGCACCGAAGTGTTGTGCGCCCGCTGCGATGCCCACCTGGGACATGTCTTTGCGGATGGGCCGAAACCCACAGGCAGGCGGTATTGTCTGAACAGCGAATCCCTCTCGTTCGTGGAGGCAGGGAACCTCCAACAATTGGCGGATCCTTCTTTTCAAGCCGCCAGCGCGAACCAGGTCCCCCGCTTCGCGGAAGCCGTATTTGCAGGCGGATGTTTCTGGTGCACAGAAGCCGTGTTCGAGCAGGTGAACGGCGTCGTCCGGGTGGAGGCTGGATATGCCGGAGGAGACCCCAAGCGGGCCAATTACGCTGACGTCTGCAAGGGAGATACAGGACATGCGGAAGCCATTCGGATCGTCTATGATCCGACAATAGTCGGTTACCGCAAATTGCTGGAAATCTTTTTCGCCACACACGACCCGACCCTGCTGAACCGACAGGGGCCTGACGTCGGAACGCAGTATCGATCCGCCGTTTTCGTTGCGGATCAGGACCAGCGGGAAGAAGCCGAACGCTATCTCCAGGAGCTGACGGCCAAAAACGTCTATGACAGACCCATCGTCACGACCATCGAACCGCTGAACGGATTTTTCCCGGCCGAAGAATACCACCAGGACTTTGCCAGGCGAAACCCGAATCACGGGTATATCTTGCAACAGGCGCGTCCCAAGGTGGAAAAGCTTCGAAAGCGTTTTCCGAAGGACGTGATTCATTGAACCGCCGCCGATTTGACTTTTGGAAGGTGTTTTTGTATGAATCGGCTTCGATCGCATGGATGTGCCCTGGTGCCCGATCGAAAGGCTCCTTCCCCTCTGTCGCTCGATGAAACGGCGGAGGGAAAGCTCGGCGTTTCGGTACCGGACATCTTCAGGCCGGTTCCTCCGGAGAAAGACTGTCGGAACGCGCATTAACCCCAAGGGAGAAAAGGAACGAACATGAGCGGTGTCAACAAGGTCATCATCATCGGCAGATTGGGAAGGGATCCGGAACTTCGCTACACACCGGATGGAACGGCCATCGCCAATTTTACGGTGGCTACATCGGACGAATGGAAAGACAAGGCAACCGGGGAAAAGAAACAACGCACCGAGTGGCATCGAATCGTGGCCTATCGCAAATTGGGGGAAATCTGCGGGGAATATCTCTCCAAAGGGAAACAGGTCTATATTGAAGGAAAGCTGCAGACTCGGGAATGGGAAGACAAGGAGGGGAACAAGCGATATACGACGGAAATCATCGCCAATGACGTCCAATTCCTCGGCGCAAAGGATTCGGGAGGTACCTTCGAGCCAAAGAAACCCATGGGCGGCGGCGATATCGAACCCATCCCCTTCCGTTCAGGCGGTGGTTACGAGTCGCCTGTACCGAAGACGGAATTCTCCGGCCCACCGGATGACGATATCCCCTTCTGATCCAGGGCGTTTGCCGGAACGACAAAGGAATTATGGACCCAACCCAACTCCGTCAGATCTTCACTTCCGTTCAAGATGGCTCCCTCACCGTCGATGAAGCGATCGATCGGCTTCGGATATTGCCCTACGAAAATCTGGGCTATGTGCGCATCGACCACCACCGCGCCCTCCGGAAAGGATTCGGGGAGGTCATCTTCTGCCCATCGAAAACGGATGATCAAATTGTCGGTATCGTTGAGGCGATGGCGGGCGCAGGAGCGTCCAACATTCTGGCGACCCGGATCCGCCCGGAAACCGTCCACCGAATCGATGCTCTCGGCCTTCCCGTCCGGCACCACCCCATGGCACGCCTTGCCGTCATCCGACCCGAAGCGATCGAAGCCGTCGGCCATATTGCCGTCCTCTCGGCAGGTACATCCGACATGCCCGTTGCAGAAGAAGCAGCGATCACCGCAGAAACGCTGGGTAACCGGGTCACACGGCTCTACGACGCCGGAGTGGCCGGCATTCACCGGCTGCTTCTGAGCCGGACGGAATGGGTCAACGCCAACGTGATCATCGTAGTAGCCGGCATGGAAGGCGCCCTGGCCAGTGTGGTCGGCGGCATGGCGGCCTGCCCGGTCATCGGGGTTCCCACCAGCGTGGGCTACGGCGCCTCCTTCGGAGGAATCGCCGCGCTGCTGACCATGCTCAACTCCTGTGCAGCCGGTGTAACGGTTGTCAATATCGACAACGGTTTCGGCGCAGCCTGCCAGGCAAGCCTCATCAACCATCTGGCTGCAAATCCTCCCAACCGAACCGGCCGGCCGGAGGCATCCCCTTCACCTGCGGCTTCACCCGATGACCCCTCCCCGGAAAGATTGCCTTCATGACCCTTCTGTACGTCGATTGCAGCTGTGGCGCAGCCGGTGACATGATCCTGGCTGCGCTGATCGATGCCGGCGCCCCCCTTGAAGAAGTGCGGCAAACGATCGACCGACTGAACCTACCCGGTGTCGAACTGCAAGCGTATCCGATCCGCTCCTTCGGGCTAAAGGCCATGCGGGCCATGGTTTCCGTTTCGAAGGAGCATCATGCCCATCGTCATCTTCACGACATCCTTTCCATCATCGATGAGGCCCGCCTGGATTCATTCATACGTGAGACAAGCATCGCCGTTTTCCGAAGGCTTGCCGAAGCCGAATCGCGCGTCCACGGCATTCCGATCGAAGACGTTCATTTCCATGAAATCGGAGCCGTGGATACCATCGTCGATATCGTCGGATCGGTGGCGGCCATTGCACGAATCGCCCCGAAGCGAATCGTCTGCTCGGCCCTCAACACCGGAAGCGGATCGGTCCGCTGCGCCCACGGCCGGCTCCCCGTTCCCGCTCCGGCGACGGCGGAGCTCATCCGAGGGGTTCCCGCTTACGGAAGCGACATCCCCTTCGAATTGCTCACCCCCACGGGTGCCGCACTGCTTACCACGCTGGCCGACGATTTCGGCCCCCTTCCTCCGATGAGGATCGAACGCATCGGCTCCGGAGCAGGAACCCACGACATCGGCCGGCCCAATCTGCTGCGCGTGTTTGTCGGAACACCCTGCTCCAACCATGAAGGAACAAATCCCCCCGCTCCCGTCGGACTCGATGCCGATCGGGTTGCCGTGATCGAAACCCAGATCGACGACATGACGCCCGAATGCATTGCGGCTGTCATGGAACATTTGCTCGCAGCCGGCGTGATCGATGCCATTGTCCTGCCCATTCACATGAAGAAGGGAAGGCCGGGGTTTTGGCTTCAGGTACTCACCCAACCCACCGATCTGGAGCGAATCGCAGGGATGCTTCTTGAGCACACCACGACCTTCGGCGTTCGATGGCGCATGGAAAACCGGATCAAACTGCCGCGGGAGATGCGCAGCGTCGAAACCTGCTTCGGCCCCATCCGAATGAAAATCGGATGGATGGACGGAAAAACCGTTCAGACGGCGCCCGAATACGAAGACTGCCGGCTGGCCGCCCAACGACACCACGTTCCCATTCGCCGTGTCATGGCGGAAGCCTGTGCCACTTTCCATTTGACTTCTGCACCCCATGATGTAGAAAGAAAGGCTGATCCGGCTTAAGACTTTTTTCGCATCCTCGATGCGAAGCATCATACAACCATTCATCACCAAGACCTGGAGGAACGAAACACCATGCCCCAACATCGGATTCACAACTTCAACGCCGGGCCGGCAGCCCTACCCCTTCCCGTTCTCGAGGAAATTCAGGCATCTTTCCTGAATTTCAACCAATCCGGAATGTCCATCGTCGAAGTCAGCCATCGCTCCAAATGGTTCGACGACGTCATCAACGATGCCGTCGCCCGCACCAAACGACTGCTCCAACTGGATGACCGCTACCATGTCCTGTTCCTGCAAGGTGGGGCCAGCCTTCAGTTTGCCATGATTCCGATGAACCTTCTCGGCGAAAACGATTCCGCCGATTACGTCAACACCGGAACATGGGCCACCAAGGCCATCGACGAAGCCCGCATCCTCGGCAAGAAACACCGCGTGGCCGCATCCAGCAAAGACAGGGATTTTTCCTACATCCCCAAAGACATCGTGTTCGATCCAAAAGCCGTCTATGTCCACATTACCAGCAACAACACCATCAAGGGCACCCAGTGGGCCGCCTACCCGGAGACGGGGGGTGTACCGCTCGTTTCCGACATGTCTTCCGATTTCCTGAGCAGGCCCTTCGATGCCTCGAAATTCGGCCTCATCTACGCAGGTGCCCAGAAAAACATCGGCCCAGCGGGGGTCTGCATGGTCATCATCCGGGAGGACATGCTGAAGCGGACACCGGAAAACCTGCCGACCATGCTGAAGTATACGACCCATGCCGCCAAGAATTCCATGTACAACACCCCGCCTTGCTTCGGCGTCTACACGATTCAGCTCGTGTTGAAATGGCTCGAGGAAACCATCGGCGGCTTGAAGCAAATGGAGGCCATCAACCGGAAAAAAGCCGATCTGCTTTACAACACTATCGATGCCGGCGGATTTTACCGGGGAACGGCCCAGGCCGATTCCCGCTCCATGATGAATGTCACCTTCCGGCTGCCTTCCGAAGAACTCGAGAAGAAGTTCATCGAGGAAGCCCTGAAAAACGATCTGGGCGGACTCAAGGGACATCGAAGCGTCGGCGGCTGCCGGGCTTCCATTTACAACGCCACCGGTTTGGCATCCGTCGAGGCGCTTGTCGATTTCATGAAGGATTTCGAACGAAGAAACGGATAAACGCCCTTTTCCTGGAGCGACCCGGCAGCAATGCAGATGCAAGGGATCGCTCCAGGCCATCCCGATAACGGCTGCATCGTTCATTCCATCAGCAAAGGAGGAGAGCATGGACAAGATTCTACGGATCGACGTCGGAACGGCTGGAGGACCTTCCTATCGGATCGAGCCCATCGGTACTTATGCCGGGCTCGGCGGAAGAGCGCTCACATCGACCATCGTGGCGAAGGAAGTGCCGCCCCTTTGTCATCCCCTTGGGGCGGACAACAAACTGGTCATTGCTCCCGGCTTGCTGAGCGGATCGACGGCAGCTATGTCCGGTCGCATTTCGGTCGGTTGCAAGAGCCCGCTGACCGGAGGCATCAAGGAAGCCAACTCCGGGGGGCAGGCCGCCCAGGTCCTCGGCAGACTAGGCTACGCAGCCATCGTGCTCGAAGGAAAGCCCCAGGACGATACCTTATACAAGGTCTTCATCAACAAGGACGGGGTGAAGATCGCGGCGGACAACAGCCTCAAGGGACTGGGCAATTACGATTTGATCGACAAGATCAAGGCGGAATATGGAGATAAAGTCGCCTGCATTTCAATCGGACCAGCAGGTGAAATGAAACTGGCTGCCGCATCCGTTGCCATTACGGACATGGAAATGCGGCCGACCCGACATGCCGGAAGAGGTGGAGTCGGCGCCGTCATGGGTTCCAAAAACATCAAGGTCATCGTCCTCGACGACGAAGGGCTTCCGATGCGCAGTGCAGCCAATCCCGAAGCCTTCAAGGAAGCGAACAAGAACTTCGTTCAGGGGCTGAAGAAACACCCGGTCACCGGTCAAGGCCTGCCCGCCTACGGAACCAATGTGCTGACCAATGTCATCAACGAAGCCGGAGGCTATCCGACGAACAATTTTTCCACCGGCCGGTTTGCAGGAGCGGGCAAGATCAGTGGAGAAACCCAAGCCCAGACCGAAAAAGAACGCGGGGGGGATCCGACCCACGGCTGCCACAAGGGATGTGTCATCCGTTGCTCGGGTATCTATGTCGACAAGAACGGCAACTTCCTCACCAAACAGCCGGAATATGAAACCGTCTGGGCACACGGCGGCAACTGCGGCATCGACGATCTGGACGCGATCGCCATGCTCGACCGGTTGGACGATGATTTCGGACTCGACACCATCGAGATGGGCGCAACCGTAGGAGTGGCCATGGAAGCAGGGCTGGCCAAATTCGGCGATGCGCAGGCGGCTATCGAATTGGTGAAGGAAGTCGGAAAGGGAACCTACCTGGGACGTATCCTTGGCAACGGAGCCGCAGTCACCGGAAAGGTTTTCGGCGTCGAGCGGGTTCCCGTCGTCAAGGGGCAGGCCATGCCGGCCTACGACCCCCGGGCCGTTCAGGGGATCGGGGTGACCTACGCCACGTCCACCATGGGGGCGGACCATACGGCTGGCTATGCCGTCACGGCCAACGTGCTCGGTGTGGGCGGAAGCGTCGATGCCCTGAGGCCGCAGGGGCAGGTGGAACTTTCCCGGAATCTGCAGATTGCCACCGCCGCCATCGACTCGACCGGCATGTGTCTGTTCATCGCCTTTGCCATCCTCGATCAGCCGGATACCTTCCAGTCCCTGGTCGACATGATCGGCGCCTTTGTCGGCAAGAAGATGACTGCGGACGATGTTGTGGCTCTTGGCAAGCAGATCCTGAAGACCGAACGAGAGTTCAATCTGGCCGCAGGACTTGGGAAAGCCGACGACAGGCTGCCTGCCTTCATGAAGAAGGAGCCTCTGGCACCACACAATGTGGTTTTTCAGGTCAGCGACGAAGAGTTGGATCAGCTCTACAACTGGTAGCGAAGAGAAGGGGCGGCCGCATGTTAACGATAAATGCTCATGGCGAGGGTCGCCGCCCCAGTCCATGAAAACAGACAGGAACCGCTTTTCTCCTGACTTCTGACTCCTGTTTTCACGCCAATCCGGCAATATAACCCATAACCAGAAACCCATAACCCATAACCTATTTTCCCAGCATCTAGATAGGTGTCATCCATGAACCGGTTTTTCGACCCCAAATCCATTGCCGTCATCGGCGCTAGTCCCGACCCCATGAAGGGCGGTCATTCGATTCTCTATAACCTGCTTCAGGGGTATCGGGGGACGATTTATCCCGTCAACCCCAAATACGACAAGATTCTCGACCTGCCGTGTTATCCCTCCATTTTGGATATACCCGGTCCTGTCGATTTGGCCATTGTCTTTGTTCCGGCCAAACAGGTTCCCTCTATCGTAAGAGCTTGTGCACAAAAAGGCATCCCTGGAGTCATTGTCGAATCCGGCGGATTTGCCGAAACGGGGGCAGAAGGACTGGCCCTTCAGCAACAACTGGTGGACATTGTTCGTACGACCGGCATTCGCATCTGGGGCCCCAATTGCATGGGCCTGGTGGATGCCCGCCGCAAATATGTGTTTTCGTTTCTCACACCCTCTGTTTGGAATTTCGGCCTGACGCCCGGAACGGTGTCCCTGATTGTTCAGAGCGGGATGCTGGCCGGTGGTTTTCTGATCGACATCATGAGCCACGGACGGATGGGTATTTCTAAGGCGCTTTCCATTGGGAACAAGGCCGATGTCAATGAAACGGAGCTTCTCGAGTATTTGATTCAGGATCCGGAAACCGAGGCCATCGGCATGTACTTGGAATCGATCGAGGACGGAAGACGGTTTCTCGAATTGTGTGCTGCAAGTCCCAAACCCATTGCCGTTTTGAAAGGCGGGAAAAGCCGGGGTGGGGCAAGAGCTGCATTAAGCCATACGGCCAGCATGGCAGGCAACCATGCCGTTGTTCGCAGTGGGCTTCTTCAGGCCGGTGCGGTGGAAGTGGATGATTTCAGACAACTTCTGGATGTAAGCCGTGGGCTTTCCATGTTCCCGAACGCCTCGAAGGCCTCCCGAGGCAGAACGGCCATCCTGACCTTTAGTGGCGGTGCCGGCATCGTATCCGCAGATTTTCTCGAGGCCAACGGGCTTGAGCTGGCCGAGCTTTCGAATGGCACCGTGGAGGTCTTGCGACGCATCTTCCCCGAGTGGATGCCTGTTTCCAATCCGGTGGATTTGTGGCCTGCAGTGGAACGCAATGGCGGACAGGTCGCTTATGAAACCGCCATGATGGCGGTTGCAGAAGATCCGAACGTCGACATGGTCCTGCTCCATTTGTATTCAGGAGGATTCGCCCTGAACTTCGATATGAAGCGCGCCATCGATGCCCTGCACCGGGCGGGAAAGCCCGTTTTTGCTTGGCTGTTGGGGGATCGGGATCATGCGCAGCAGACCCTGCAGGAGATTCAGGCGTTGGGGGTTCCGGTGCTGCGGGAGCTTCAGCGTGCAGCGGATGTGATGAAGGCTGTCGTCGAGCGGGGCAGATGGGTTTCTCAGGTGGGTCATCGAAAGCCAGAGACGCTTTTCATCGAACTGCCGAAACATATGGCCGGATTGCTGGGGAACGGTCGGGGGATGCTCAATGAGCACCTGTCCAAACAGATTTTGGCCGAGGCCGGTATCCCCGTCGTGATGGAGCAGGCGGTCAATTCGGCCGAAGAGGCCGTTCAAGCGGCACGCAGCTTCGGCTATCCCGTCGTTCTCAAGGGATTGATGCGGAACGTATTGCACAAGAGCGAACAGGGGCTTGTCCGGATGCATCTTCGAACCGAACAGGAGGTGCGATCCGCCTTCGAGCAGATGGCCTGCCGGATCGGCAACCAGGACACGATCGTGGTTCAGCAGCAACTCGAAGGTCGTACAGAGCTCATCGCAGGTGTCGTTCGGGATCCCCGGTTCGGCGTGTGTGTCATGGCCGGAATGGGCGGCGTCTTGACGGAGGTGTTGAACGACAAGGTGTTTTTGGTTGCGCCCTTCGATGAAGTTCAGGCGCGCTATATGATCGGTCGTCTGCGTTCCCGGAAAATTCTAGAGGGTTTCAGAGGGGAGCAGCCGTTGGACGTGAACGGTTTCGCCCGAATTCTGGTCCGGATGGGCCACCTCGCCATGTCGTATCCCGGTATTCAGGAGATGGATATCAATCCGTTCATCGTGAAGGACGGCCAGCCGATTGCCGTCGATGCCAACATCGTTCTGAGGTGAACAAAAAGAAGGGGCGGCCTGAAAGCCGCCCCTTTTGCGTTTGGATCACTTCTCTTCTGTTTCGGAGATTATCACTTCTTCACTTCTTCGAAATCCGCATCCACCACGTCATCGCCTCCGCCGGTGTGGGGCTGGGATCCCGTGCTTCCAGCCGATGCACCTCCGGGGCCTGCCCCTGGGCCTTGCTGCGCCGAAGCCTTCTGGTACATGGTTTCTGCAAGCTTGTGAGAAGCATTCATCAGTTCTTCGCTCAACCGCTTGATTTCCTGAGCGTTATCCCCTTCCATGGCCTTCTTGAGGGAAACAATCGCCGATTCGATCGTACTCTTCGTTGCGGCATCGACCTTGTCCCCCAAATCCTTGATGGATTTTTCGGTGGTATAGATCAAGGTGTCGGCATGGTTGCGGGCTTCGACCAGCTCCTTCTTCTTTCGGTCCTCTTCCGCATGCCGCTCGGCATCTTTAATGAGCCGCTCGATTTCCTCCTTGCTGAGTCCGCTCGAAGCCGTGATCCGGATGGACTGCTCCTTGCCGGTGGCCAGGTCTTTGGCCGACACGTTCACGATGCCGTTGGCATCAATGTCGAAGGTGACCTCGATCTGCGGAACCCCTCGGGGTGCGGGTGGAATGCCGACCAGGTCGAAACGGCCCAGGGTTTTGTTGTCTGCGGCCATTTCCCGCTCGCCCTGCAGCACGTGGATGGAGACCGCCGGCTGGTTGTCTGCTGCAGTCGAGAAGATTTGGCTCTTTCGCGTCGGGATCGTGGTGTTCTTCTCGATGAGCTTGGTCATCACGCCGCCCAGGGTTTCGATTCCGAGAGAAAGCGGTGTCACATCAAGAAGGAGCACATCCTTTACGTCTCCGCCCAATACGCCGCCCTGAATGGCTGCTCCGATGGCGACCACTTCATCGGGGTTGACACCCTTGTGCGGTTCTTTGCCGAAAATCTTGCGAACCCGATCCTGAACGGCCGGCATTCGGGTCATGCCGCCGACCAGAACGACCTCGTTGATGTCGTTCGGGGTAAGATTCGCGTCCTTGAGCGCGATTCGGCAGGGGCCTTCCAGCTTGTCCAGAAGATCTGCGACCAGGGCCTCGAGTTTTGCCCGGGTGATGCGCATGTTCAGATGTTTGGGGCCGTTCTGATCCGCCGTGATGAAAGGCAAGTTCACTTCCGTTTCCATGGAAGTGGACAGCTCCATCTTGGCTTTTTCGGCGGCTTCCTTCAACCGCTGCAAAGCCATCTTGTCGTTTCGCAGATCGATGCCGGTGTCTTTTCGGAATTCGGATGCCAGGTAGTCGATGATCCGAAGATCGAAGTCCTCCCCGCCAAGGTGGGTATCACCGTTGGTGGATTTGACTTCGAAGACGCCTTCGCCGATCTCGAGGATCGACACGTCGAAGGTGCCGCCGCCGAGGTCGAATACGGCGATCTTTTCGTCCTTCTTCTTGTCGAGACCGTAGGCAAGGGATGCTGCTGTAGGCTCGTTGATGATCCGAAGCACGTTGAGGCCTGCGATCTTGCCGGCGTCTTTGGTGGCCTGACGCTGGCTGTCATCGAAATACGCAGGTACCGTAATGACGGCGTCCGTGACGGTTTCGCCCAGATAATCCTCTGCAGCCTTCTTGATGGTGGACAAGATATAGGACGAGATTTCAGCCGGGCTGTAGGTTTTGCCCCTCAGATTGATCCGGACATCCCCATTGGGGGCTTCTTCGAGTTTATAGGGCAGTATCTTGATATCCCGCTGGACTTCGGGAGACCGGAACTTGCGTCCGATCAACCGTTTCACGGCAAAAACCGTGTTTTCAGGGTTGGTGATGGCCTGGCGTTTGGCGATCTGGCCGACCAACCGTTCTCCGCTTTCCGTAATGGCAACAATGGAAGGGGTGGTGCGCCCGCCTTCCGCATTGGTGATGACTTTGGCTTCTCCACCTTCCATGATGGCGACACAGGAATTGGTCGTTCCCAAATCGATGCCGATGATTTTTCCCATGGATATTTCCTCCTGATGGTTGATGAGTATCAATTATAATGAAACGCTTTTCGAAACGTTTGCAGGATCACGATTTCGAGCCGCTGGAAACCGCTACCATGGCGGGTCGCAGCAGCCGGTCATGCAACAAATAACCTTTCTGGAATTCCTTGACGACCGTATTTTCCGGGAACTGATCGGACGTTTCCTGCATCACGGCCTGGTGAAACGCCGGATTGAAATCTTTCCCAACAGATTCAACAGGTTTCACCGAAAACTTCTCGAAAATCCGCATCATTTCCCTCAACGTCATTTCGACTCCCTTGAGCAGTTCGTGGTCCCTGCCGAGGGATCGCTCTCCTGCATCGATCGCCCGCTCAAGGTTGTCGACTACGATCAGAAGCTCGCTCAGGATGGCTTCGTTGGCGTATTTCCGAAACTCTTCCATTTCCCGGGAGCATCGTTTCTTGTAGTTGTCAAATTCGGCGGACACGCGCAGAAGTCGATCGAACATGTTCTTGGCTTCTTCCTCCGCCTTCTGACAGCGTTCCTCCAGGTCAAGCCCTTCGGTTGTTTCCACTACCTGGGATTCCGGGCAAACTTCCCGATTGCCTTCCGATTGTTCCAGAACCGCTTCGGGTTTGTCGTTTACAGTGTTGGTTTCCGGTGTAGTCGTCATCCGGTACATTCTCCTTCGATCCATTGGCTTTGTTGCATACAAACGCTGGCGAGCCCTTGGCAACACGAGGATTGGGGGATCGGCGCATCCTTAGGCCGCAAGCTGTCCAAAAATAATGCGCAAGGGATCAATGTCAAGGAAAATCCGGGTGATCTCCGTAGAAGAAGGATAAAAGGAAATCGGGGTGTTACTTGATGAAGGAAGAGAGGATTTTATTTTGACGTTTCAGATTTTCTAGCAGAAGTGCGTCGTTTCGAATATTCAGAAGAGAACGGACGGTCATGTAAACCCCGAGGATTCCAAGGCCGGTGCAGACAATGAGCAGCGGAACCATCAGGAATAGATTGTTCTGAAAGCTGTAATAACGGCTGGTGACGATCAGAAAGCTGACAATGCTCATCGGCAGTGCCATGATGGCGATACCGGTACGCAGCATGGCCAAGTGGGTACGCTTTTCGGCGAGAATCAGCTGGGCTTCATTAAACAAGATCGGGTCTGTATCCGTCATCGGAAGGCAACGATCCTCAAGAGGTGTCCAATGATTACCAAGTCGGTGGACCGGCATCAGCGTCGTTTGACACTTCTGTCCGTGTAACCGGATTGAAGTTTACAACATAGCTTCTCATCGATCCCTATTGACTTGTCAAGGTATTTCACCTAAATCGGTTCAAGATATCGAAATGGGTTTCACGGTTTTTTCCGATCTCATTCATTTTCATCGCGATCAAGGAATCAGAAAGGTGTTATCGCATGTTCGTCATCGGATATCTCCTCGAAGCCAGCGCCAAGGTGCTGGATGTCTTGTTGAATATCTATCTGTGGATCGTCGTTGCCCGGGCGGTGCTCTCCTGGGTGAATCCGGATCCCTACAACCCGATTGTCCGTTTCATTCATTCCGTTACAGAACCGGTTTTGGGGCGCATCCGTTCCATGCTGCCCATTCATTTCGGCGGCATCGACGTTTCACCGATCGTCGTATTTCTGGCAATCATCTTTCTGCAGAATTTTGTGGTCAACACCCTGCATCGACTTGCCATGACGTTCCTGCGATAGGGGGCTTCCGTGCGAGATTATCTCAATATTACCCCGCTCGATATCCAGCAGCACCAATTCAGCGTTCGATTTCGCGGCTTCGACATCCGGGAGGTGGATGCCTTTCTGGATCGGATCGCCCAAACGCTGGATGTGCTCTACAAGGAGGTTGAACGGCTCCGGGCGGAAAACCGGGAATTCAAAACGCAAAACGAGCAGTTGACCGAGCAGGTTTCAGGGTATCGCAGCAAATATGAAGCGGCGAAGCTGGAACTTGATCAGATGAATGTCAATGCCAAGCGGATAGCTGAAAGCATGCTGGCCGAAGCCGAACAAAAAGCCGAGGCCATCGTCAACCGGGCCTACAACCGGATGGCCCAGGTTCATGAAGACATCATCCGCTTGAAGACCCAGCGTATGCAGATCGAAGCCCAGATTCGGGCCGTGATCGAGTCGCATCTGAAATTGCTGGACATGGAAGCCATGCAGAACAGACGGGTGGAGGAGGAATACGAGAAATTGAGACGGATCGCAAGCCTCGAGGGCGATCCGCTTCTGGCGGCGAAGCCCGTCGAACTCCTCGATCCATCCGTCGATTCTGCCAAAACGGAAATCAAGCCGTAGGCTTTAAATTAGAGCAGGAGAAACCATGGCCAAAATCGATGCGTTTTTCAAGCTCCTTCACGACCAGGGCGGATCGGACCTGCACATGGTATCTGGGCAGCCGCCTGCCATGCGGATTCACGGCGATATGGAGCGGATCAAGTACAAGATCCTCGACAACGACAGCCTGAAGGCCATGCTCTATGAAATCGCCCCGGAGGACAAGATCAAGGTTTTCGAAGAAACGGGGGATGTCGATTTCGGATATGAAATTCCTGGGGTCGCTCGATACAGGGCCAATTTCTTCATGCAAAAATACGGAATCGCCGCCGTGTTTCGGGAGATTCCCAGTAAAATCCTTACTGCCGAGCAGTTGGGTCTGCCACCGGTCATTCCCAAATTGGCGATGCTTCCCCGGGGACTCGTTTTGGTGACTGGGCCGACCGGAAGCGGCAAGTCGACAACCCTTGCAGCCATCATCGATCATGCAAACCGCAACCGAAAGGACCATATCATCACGGTCGAAGATCCGATCGAA
>Ga0101944_10004940_pt1 | contig 15793 bp, 18 predicted proteins | sample DewCreD2012metaG_FD_75245 | JGI IMG/M metagenome (GOLD analysis project Ga0101944, IMG submission 75245) | Hot spring sediment bacterial and archeal communities from British Columbia, Canada, to study Microbial Dark Matter (Phase II) - Dewar... ...
GCCGGCCGCGCGCAAGGTCTGCACGTACTGCGCCGTCTCGATTTCGTCCGCGATGAACGTATCCGGCAGCACGCACTCGATCTCGTACTCTCCGGGAGTTCTGCCGGCGAGAATATCCTCGCGCCGCAGCGCCAGGCGCGCGGCGTCCTCTAACCCCTCCTTCAGCATCGCGCCGTTGCGCCGCGCCTTGCCCAAGCCGGCCAGGAGCTTGAATTTCAGCGCCCGGCCGCTTTCGGCCTGCCCTTCGCCTCCGCGTCCAAACAGAACGCCCGGCGTATCGGTCATCAGCAATGCCAGGTCCAACAATCGATCGATCTCCAGGAAGGCTGCCTCGAGCTGGCTCTGACAGACCAGATACTCCGCGCCCTGTCCGGACGCGTCGCGTTCAAAGACCTTCTTTCGTGAGATATCCAAGGTACTGTTTTCGTCGAGCGTGCCGCCCGGGACGTTCATGGCGGGCTCGGCGTGCCGGTCCAAAATCTTCTTCACCTGGCGCAGGCGGTTGGCGACCTCGAAGACAAGCTCCTCAATCGCTTCCACGTCCGACCCACCAAAGGCTTCGTCGTCATCGTCTCCGCGCAGCGTGCCCAGATGGACGGCCAGCGGCGCGGCCTCCTTCGTGTCGATCTCGGGGACGTAGCCGTCGGGTAGCGAGACTTCAGCGCCGGCCTTGTAGGCTTTGTTGACGATCTTGCCGGCCGTGTACTCGCTGTAGAGATCCTGCCCGTTGTAGGCGGATTGGAACAAGAACGCGCGCCGAGCGGCCGAATCTTCGGGCCTGACGTTGCGCGCCATGCTGCCCGTCGCGCGCCGGAAGGTGATCAGCGGAACTCGTATGCCGCGACCGCCCTCGTCAGGGGCATCGGCAATCACCAGGTATCCATCGCCCATGGCGCAGGTCCACTTGATCGCGCGCCAGGCGAGCGCCCACAGACGCGAGCGCTTGGCGAGCGCGTCCAGCCGGGCCTGGATCTCCGGCGCCCCGCCCGCGACCTCTTTTGCACGCAGCGAAGGTGCCTGGCTGACCACCAGGTCTGCGGCCGCGCAGACGATCAGCTCGGGGAGCCTCACGTACAGGTGCGGCACGAAGCGCGTGGTACCGGCGGCCGCCGCGGCATCCGCCGCGTAAAGCAGGTCGATGTCGGAGGCCCTCTTCGACAACAGCTTGGCGCAGCGCGCATAGCCTTCCAAGCGCCGGGCCTCCGCTTCGGTCAGTGTCCATGGCCCGAAGTTACCCATTCGCCGTGCCCTCTTCGGCGGGCGAGAACGCCCGCGGTCCATCCGCCCGTTCCTGCTCCGCCACGCGGGCGAGATACGCTTCTTTGATTCTCCTCACAACACCAGGCGCGCGGGTCGGCCCAAGTTCCGCCTGGAGCGTCTCGACGACGACCTGGACGAAGATCTCGGCATGTCGCGTCTCGCCTACGGCCGGCAGAGCGCGCTCTTTGCGGCGGTCCATGATGCGCGTCAGCGCGTCGAACGCCCTGAGCGCGTCTCTGAACGTCAACCCGCCGGAGTCCTGCGCGGCCTTGATGGCCTGTTCCAACGCGCGCCGGAGTTCGTCCAGCATCCGCTCGTCGTGCGCCAGGCGATCCAGCAGCGTGCCTTCCGCCTCGCGCCGCGCGCGTTCGCGTTCGGCCTCGATCAGCGCGGCGCTCTGCGCCGCGGCGATCCCCTTGGCCTGTTCGGCTACCAACTCCGCGAAGCCGGCCTCGCGCGCCAGACGGCGCAGTGTGGTATCGCCGATCTTGCGGAAGGTCTCGTACTCAGAACGCAGTCGCGCGACGGCGGCCGCGACGTTTCCGCCGCTGCGCGCCAGTTCGTGCGCGATGATGCGTTTCTGCGAGAGGTCGTAGGCCATAGACCGCGGGCAGAACGCCCGCCTCCGTTCGTCTGCGGGCGTTCCGCCTATCCGCCGAGGAACTTCGACAACGCGGCGCCGATGGCACCGCCACCCACCGCCGCGCCGGCCAGCTTGGCGACACCCACGGCCGTTTCGCGGTCGCGGTCTTCCAGCGCGTCGATGCGCTGATCCTGTTTTGCAAAGCGCTTCTCGCCCTCTTCGAGCCGCGTTTTGACGACGGCGATCTCCTGGCCGTGTTGCGCCAAGGTCTCCGCTTGCTTGTCGAGTTTCTGGCGGACTTCGGAGATCTGTCCCCCCAGTTCCTCTCGCGTGCGGTCGATGCGATCCGCCAGGCGCCGTTCCATGTCGGCGTTGGCGATCATGACCTGGTTGGTGAAGACGCCCAGGAGTTCTTTGGCTTCGGGGGAGAGCTCGCCCATTCACTACCCTTTCTGTATCCAATGACAGGAGTACTGCGTCCATACGTTGGATACGGAGCGCGGGCATCCTGCCCGCCCTGAGTAGGCATACGCCCATGGACAATCCGGCCGTCGTCGCGCGAGACCTCCAGCAGATCGGCGAAGCGGCCGCGACGCAGGCCTTCCGCCTGGCCTGCCGCGAAGTCGAGCGCCTGGCCAAGCAAAACAAGATGGTCCCGTTCGGCTGGTACGGCGCGACAAGAGGAAAGTCGGGCAAGCCCGGCGGCGATCTGAAGCGCAGCCTGCGCGTGGAGTTCAGCGGGTTGAAGGGCGGGGTGCTGACAGCCTATTGCGTTTCGGATCTGGCCTACGCGGAAGCGCAGCACGAGAACGTCTATCATCATCCGTCGAAGCGATCTGGCAGGCCGGGCCAGGCATACGCCGCCCAGTACTTTCGACGCGCATACGAAATGTGTTTCGAGGAAAAACCTGATCCGCTCGGAATGGTTTCTGCTACCCCGAAGACGTTCCAGCAAATCTTGACGTCCCTGACATGAAGAAGGGGCGGCCACATGGCCGCCCCTTTCCCTTCCGAACCAAGCCGTCTGCATCCCAGCGTCTACGGCTTGGCCTCTTGGAATAGGGTCTCGGCAGACCACACCTTCACACGGTCCGCGAATTCCGACCGACAGTACATGCACAGCATCAGCAACCCGTCCATCGTCACGAAGACACGCGCCTTCGCTCCCTTTTCCCCTTCGGGCTCGATCTGCACTACCGACTTTTCTTCCCGAAGGTCGAGCGTCGATCCCGTATGCCAAAACGTCTGTGGGTGGCGCCTGATCATGGCGATCAGCTTATCGACGCGCTTGAACCCCAGCAGCGGCGCAATGTCCTCCAGAGGAATCCACATCTTGTCGTTCGTGTTCAGCCCGTAGAGCCGGACCTTCTGCCCAAGGAACTGCAGCGTCTCGGTCCACACCAGGATGTAATGTCGCTTGAGACCCATTAGACACCGCCTTTCGTTGTGTTCAGGGGTTGGAGTAACGGATAGGGCTTCTGCCCGGTCAGCTTCTCGCTGGCGAGTTCGATCATGCTGTTGACCTGATCCAAGTGTACGCCGCTATCCTTGCCAAGTTCAAGGATCGCACGTGCGTGGCTCAACACCCTCGCCGCCGCCAAGTACGGTCCCGTCCGCAGCCTACGGGTAAGGTCCAGTTCGCGCGTCTCCTCCTGTTTTCGCAGTATCTCAATCCGGTCTTGTGCCGGGATGCCAGACCAGACGCTCATTCGCTTACCCCGGCTGAACATGAGCGGCGCGAGCGTCGTGGCCACCCATTCGCGGAACAACTTGGCGTCTGGCGTCTTCGCCAGCCCAGCCGCCTTGATGACTCCCGCAGCGTCCAAATAGACCTTTGCAGGACGACCAGCTTGGGTCGAATTTCTACCCAACTTGGGTAGAAAGTCCCCTGCTTCCTTCACGTGTCCCATTCCCCATAACTCGTCTCGGTATCTGTCCAACAGATTCCAAAACTTGTTGAGGTTCTTGTAGCCCAACGCGCGACCAACGGCTATGGATTCCACCCAGTCCCTATCTTCCCCAATGAAGACTTCAAACCGCTCATTGAGGTGCCTGAAGATGCGGACAAGCCGGATCGGCATTTCAGGTGTTGCATCGTCGCCAAACAGATTACCCATGACGAACTCCTTTCAGGTTAATTGAATCGTAATTGCAGGGCCTCCAGCACTGGCTGGAGGCCCCCATGGTTGGTTACTGCTGAGACTTCTCTCGGAACAAATCTTCGAGCGCGGTGATCAGCCGGTACTCGAAATCCGAGAGTCGGTTGAGCGGTATCTGACCCCGAACCTTCAGGGCGAGATACGGCTCTTCACCTTGGTTGAGTGTGATCCGGTCCAGTTCCGTCTCGAAAAAACACTTCGTATCGAGTGACGGAAGCGGCGGCCAGTCTGACTCGCTCCGCGCGGCGGGCGCCGCCGGGGGTGCTTCCAACACGGCGGGCGCCGTGTTGTCCTTCGGTCGCGAAGTAGACATTTCGCAACCCTCCAAACAGGCCCAGCGCACGCGGCGATGGTCTACCCCCGACCGGAGGTCAGAGATCGGCCCCTTTCGGGAATCCGCATCGATCGTGCGCCGGGTTTTCTTTGGAAGTCTCTGATTCCTCCATGCCGAGGGTAGACCCCGGCAAGGTAACCAGACCGCGACGAAAGTCAAGACCTCAATTTTCAAAGAACTTCGGTAACAACCAGGCCCGTTTTCGGCTCGACCACGACCGCCCACTTCGACGAGGCGCCATCTATTTTCCACGAGCGAAGAACGCCATCACGTCTTCCGGCAGAGGCTCGCCGTCCGCATACTCCAGCAGCCAGTACCACGGCCTGGCCTTCGCGCCGCGGGCCGCGATGATCGACGCGCTCAACGCGTCCCACGCCGTCTTGTGACCTTCCCATCCGGCCATGCGCTTCAACTCGACGCGCCACTGCGCATCCTCGCGCAGCCAGTGGCCCAACTGCGCGACCGCTTCACGCAGTTCTTCCGCTTCGTCGCAGGCAAAAACGAGCGCGTCAATCGCCGCGACGTTGCCCGCAGAAATCTCTTCCAGCCATTGGTCCGCTTCCCGGTTCATAGCTTGTGCCTCCGCTTGAACTCTTCCCACGTCCCTTCCATCTTGAAGCCCGACCATACCAACCCGGTTCGAGCCTCGACTTCGACCAGCCACCCCGTCGAAGCGTCTCGATAGTACAGCGTGCCACCGCGCGACGCGACATTGGCCGGATCGTTGGCCGCGTTCCGCAGTGTCTCGGCAATCTTGATTCGATACTCGGCGCGGGTTGCGACCCAACCTTCGCCGATTCTCTTGGCCAAGTGCGCGTCTTCGGAGAGCGCGCGCGGGCCGAAGGTCTCTTTCCGCCCGACGATGCCCGGGATTTCTTTCCCCTGCAGCGCGCGGTACCAGCCCTTATTCATGCGCTGTTCGTGTTCGCCGAAACCGCGTCGCGCGGCGCTCTCGGCGATCTGCCGCGCGTACTTCATCGGGTCCGCGTCGAGCTTCTTCAGAAACTCGTGTTGTGCCGTGCTCGCCTTGCCCGTCATCACGGCCGGATCGGCGGCGGGAAGTTTTTCGCCTAGCCAAACAAAGGGCACCAGGAAATGACGACAGTTCGGATGCGCAGGAACGCCACCGCCAGGGCAATCGGCCAGCAATGGGACGCCGGTCTTTTGCGCTGCTTCGTCTGTCAGCGCAAAGACCTTGCCTTCCAACTCGAGACAGAAATCAATTGTGCCGGGATTCTCGACAACCTCCACGAGTTCGATGCCGTCTTCGGCGCAACGATCCAGCACGCCGCGATTGCTAGCCCAGTACGTCGTCGTCTTGGCGACCGTTTCGACGTAGCGCGCGGCGCCCATGCGGTAGCCGTTGGGGAACTCGACGAACGGGCCGCCGTCCGCCGTGTGCAGCGTCTGCCGGTCGAAGACGCCCTTCTCGCGCAGGAGCTTCCCGAACTGCCGCGAAGTCATTCCCTGCGCGGCCGCTTCCATCGCGGTGCCGAGGAATGCCTCTTTCTGGTCGGGCTGGATCAGCTTCGGCATGATGTACGGTAGCGGCGACTTCGCGCGGTGCATGGCGTCGGTCAACGGATCGGTCAGCGCGCGCACCAACGACCGGATCTTGTCGCGGTCCAGCGCGACCTCGCTCCTCGCTCCCCGCTCCCCGCTCCTCGTGTTGAACCCGTCCCGGTAGGCCTCGCCCAGCGGCCGGCCCAGAGCCGTCTCCACGGCCTCGCTCTTCAGCCGATCGAGCAGTTCCGCGATCTGGCGAGAGAGCAGCGCCTTGCGCCGCGTGTCGCCTTTGAGTTCGGCCAGGTCGCGCTGAAGCAACGCCGGATCGAGGCCCTTCAGCGCGTAGAAGAGCGAACGCTTCACGGCTGCCGCGCGGTTGTCTTGCGCGGCGTCGCGGGGATCGCGGCGGGCGAGGGGGAAGGTGGACACTACGCATTCCCCCTTTCCAGGCCCGCGTCGAAGAGGCTGATCGTGTCTTCCGCGTCGCAGGCGTCCTTGTCCTTCGCTCCGTTTTCGTACTCCCGCAGATGCCGGGCGCGCGCTCGGAAGAAGTCTGTCAGACAGTGGCAGGCGAGCACGTAGCAGTAGTTCTCGATCTTGATCTTGCCCGTCCGGTACCGTCGCGCGCGCGGAAGCGCCAGCGCGACGATCTCGCTGACCAGGTCGTCCTTCTCCAGGCCCTTCGGACATTGGCCCCAGAAGAGCCGCTTGTTGACCGCCAGCCTGGCGCCGGCCAGGAGCGCGCAGCCCAATTCTTCCGGATCTGGCGCGCGGCCTTCGGCGGGATCGCCGGTGTGCGGGCAGGAGGCCCGCGGTCCAGTGTCCATCGGAAATAGCGTCCCCTGATGGTCCATCGCTACCCCCTGACTCCCACCCCAACCGTCTCGCGCACGCGCCCGCGCGTGCTCAGCAACTCGCACAGCCGCCACTTCTGATAGCGGTTCAGCTCTCCCAACGTGAACCCGGCAAAGAGCCACATACCCTTGCCCTTCCCGCACGGGTAGTCGGACATCGTCACCTCGAACCACTCCGCCGGATGCGCGATGCCGGCCTGCCGGAAGAGCGTGTCCAGCCGCAAGTCGAGTTTGCTCCGCTTACCGGCCAGCACATCCAGCAGGTATCCGGCCTGAGACAACGTCAACTCGGCGAACGAGCAGATCCCCGGATCGCCCAGGTGCGCGCGCGCCCAGGCGATCCGGCCGTCTCTGGTCTCGTCGTAGACCTGGCCGCGCGGGCCGTCCGCGCGCGGATCGTTCTCGCGCTTGAGCCGCGCCCACTCGATCTGCAGGCGGCGCAGTTGCGCCGGCGTAATCCTGATCGTCATCGGCTCGCCTCCCCGGCCGCACGCACTTCCAGCGTCACCGTAGCCCTCGTTCTGGCACACGAGCGAATGGATTTCTCGGCTGGAGATCCGGCGCACGATTCCATCCATTTGCGCAGCTTGGCCGCTTCGGGCTTGCGCGGGCAGAGGTCGTCGAACTCGGCCGGGTCCAGCAGATTTTCCAGCTTATCCACGTCCCATGTGTAGGTGAGCTTCTCGATCAGCAGCGCCTCCGATCCATCCGGAGCTGCGTGCCGCTCCAAGCCCAGGTCCTCCATGGTCGTCTTGATTCCGTCGCGCACGTTCTTGAGCTTCGCGGCCGTCTCCTCGTGGAGCTGCGTCAACATCACCGCCTCGACGATGAGCACGTTCAGCTCCGCGACGCCGCCCTGTGTGGACTGTCTGGACTTTCGCATGCGTCCTCCTGGCTCAGTACCACGCCGCGGAAGTTTTCGCCCCCTGGCGCCGCGCCTCCGGGCCCGGTTCTTTGTTGCTCGCCTGTCACCGATCCGCTCCGGATAGGCTCCTCGCTCGCGCCTCGATCCGGACCCGCATCCGCGGCGCACGGGGTCAGGAACTTCTGCGGCGCGGTACTTAGCCGACCTTCACCCGCTTGCCGCTCCTGGCGCTCTCCAACACCGCTTCGCAGACCGCTTGCGTTTTCAGGCCTTCCTTGAAGTCGGGCATCGCCGGCTTGTCGGTCTTCATGCCGCGCAGGAAATCCGCCAACTGGTGCACGAACGTCTCGGCGAAACCGATCTGCAGGCCGGGCACCCACCAGCTCTTCATGTAGGGCTGATCGCCGTCGGTGACGTGGACATTGCGCCAGCCGCGGACGATGCCTTCGTCGGCATGGTTGAAGACCTGCAGGCGGTGGAGGTCGTGGAGATCCCAGGCCAGCGAGCCCTTCTCGCCGTTGATCTCGAGCGTGTACTTCGCCTTGTGACCGCGGGCATAGCGGGTCGATTCGAAGTTACCCAACGAACCGTTGCCGAACCGGCACATGAATGTGCAGGCGTCGTCGATGCCGACCGGTTCCATCTTGCCCGTCTCGACGTTCTTGCGCTCCTTGACGAACGTCTCGGTCATCGCGCAGACTTCGGTGATCGCGCCGTTGTGCCACATCGCGGTGTCGATGCAGTGCGCCAGCAGGTCGCCGGTCACGCCCGAGCCGGCCGCCTTGACATCCAGCCGCCACGTGGCCATGCCGCCCTGCGGGACGTCGCGGGAGATCGTCCAGTCCTGCAGGAAGTTGGCGCGGTAGTGGAAGATCTGGCCCAGGCGGCCTTCGTCGATGAGCTGTTTGGCCAGCGTGACCGCCGGGACGCGACGGTAATTGAAGCTGACCATGTTCGGCACGCCGGCTTTCTCCACGGCCTTGACCATCTCCTGGCCCTGCTTGACGTCCAGCGCCAGCGGCTTCTCGCAGAGGATGGCCTTGCCGGCTTTCGCGGCGGCGATGGCGATTTCGGCATGCCGGTTGTTCGGGACGCAGATGTCGATCATGTCGATGTTCTTGTCTTCGACGACCTTGCGCCAATCGGTCGTGTGGGACTCGTAGCCCCACTGCTGCGCGAATTTCCTCGCCTCAGCATCCTCCAGTCCGCAGATGGTCTTCAGCACCGGGCGGTAAGGCACGTCGAAGAAATGCGTCACCTTCCGGTGCGCGTTCGAATGGGTCCGACCCATGAACCCGTAGCCGATCAGGCCGACACGAATATCCTTTGCCATGTGCTGCGCTCCTCCTTTTCAATGGCGGAAAAGGGTCCGCCGGATCAGGCCTTCCAGCCATGCGCGTCGCGCACGGCCAGCATGGCCGCCAGAATGTCGTTCCACGTCTGAGGCTTCTTCATCGTCGCGTTCGCGAACATGCATCCGTCCCAGCAGAGGTGCTGGATGCGCCTGGTGAGGACACCCTTGCCGTCGCGCAGCCAGAAGCCCGCTGCCTTGACGATGTCCAGCTTGCCGTTGGGGTCTTTGGGCAGGCAATGCCGGCCGGTCTTGTCGTGAGTGCCCGAACCGTGCACGGTCGCGTCGTTCTGGGCGATGTGAAGGTCGATCGTCCAAGGCCGCAGCGCGTCGGTCAGTTTCCTGTACGCCTCGTCGAATCGGGCCGTGTCCTTCCAGTCGAAGTGCTGCGGCAGCAGCGCGTCTTCGGGCGCGTTGTAGCCCAACAGATAGAGCAGCGTGTGGGCCATGTCGGCTTGGAAGCCCAGCACGTTCGGGCGGTCCACCAGTTCGAGCAACTGGACCATGCGTTTCCAGCTATGCATGCCGCCCCAGCAGATTTCGCCTTCGGCGGCGAGCCGTTCGCCGTGGTCCTGCGCGATGTCGCAGGCCTTGCGGAAGGTTTCGGCAATCTTCTTCTGGTTTCCTTCGGGGTCCTTGGCCCAGGAAGCCGGATCGACGGCCGAATCGATGCGAACCAGACCGTGCGGCCGCACGCCCAACGCGCGAAGCTTCTTCGCGATCCCGCAGCCTTTGCGGACCTGGGTGAGGAACTTTTCGCGGTCGGCCGCATCGCCCATCGCCGAACCGCCGCCGGTCGGCGGCCAGACGGGCGCGACGACCGAACCGATGGACAGCTTCCTCGCGCGGACCTTGTCGGCCAGCCGTTTCAGTTCGTCGTCGCTGGAGTCGATGTCGACGTGGGGTGCAAAGAGGAACAGGTCGATGCCGTCGAATTTGACGCCGTCCACTTCCGCGGCGGCGGTCAGGTCGAGCATCTCGTCGAGTCCGATGATCGGCTCGGCACCCGGCGAGCCTTTGCCCACCACGCCTGGCCACGCGGCGTTGTGCAGTTTCGGATAGTTGTTCGGATGGCTGGCCATCGGTTTCTCCTCTAGTGTCGACCGCGGGCATCCTGCCCGCACCGTGCGGTCAAGATGGCCGCGCTCCCCGACTGCGGGCGTTCGCCCGCTCTCCGGAATCCTCGCCATTCGCTACCCGGTCCTCGCTCCGGCAGGGTCCGGCGGCGATGGCGAGTACGACGATGATTGCGGTCACCGAAGGCCCGCCACGGATGCGGTTCGTGGCGGGCGCTCGATCTCCACGCTACCTGCGCTTCGGCATCCCCGGATTCGCATCCGGCCCGAAATGCTTCAACATCACGATGGGGTCGGTCTTGCTGGGGTTGACGATCTTCACGCCAGCCTTGGCCGCCGATTCGCTGACGAAATACTCGTCGTGGGTAAGTTGGCCGTAGCGGATCAGCGCGGGGGTCTCGATGTCCCAGACGCCCATGGTCCCGTGCCCCTGCATCATGATCATGCCGTACGCGCCGCCGTCCTTGATCGTCACCGTCCGGCCCGGCAGGACCGTCAACTCCTTGGCGCTGAAATCGTCCGAAAGGTAGCAGATCCAGCGCTCCTCATACCCCTCGTCCCTCATCTGTTCCAGCGGGCTTACGGGGATGGGCGCCATGAAGTGGTTTTTGTAGAACTCGGGGTCCGTGTTCTGTTCCCAGTCGATCACGTCGATCAGGTAGTCGTAGTTGCCCCGCTCGCTCTTGGGGCAGTCTTTCCAAAGCAACTCCTCGGGGATCACCTTGTTGCCGGTGAGCGACTGGTACATGGCGAAGACGTCGGAGGCCTTCTGCGGTTCGTAGGTGCACATGCTGCCCGGCGCATGAAGCACGCCTGGCGGAACGTTCCACCCGGTGCCCGGCGTCAGGCGGTAGGCGGCGGAGAGGTCGGTGATGTGGTTGTCGCCCTGGGTGAACTTCTTCAGCACTTCGCGGACCTGGTCCTTCGTGACACCCGGGCTGAAGCCGAAGAAGGTGTAGGGGAACTCGCCGCCGTGGTTGTTCGCCTGCGGCGGGAAGTAGTAGGCCTCGGGCTTGCCCAGCTGTTTCACCCTGGCCGCGTGCGCGTCGTCGTGGTGAATGTGGAAGGGTAGGGCGCCGAGGTTGTCGAAGAACTTCGAGTACATCGGCCAGCGTTTGTACTTGTTCCAGAGCTTGCCGATCAGGTCGCCTTTGAGTTCTTCGACGGCATCGCGCAGCAGGAACAACTCGGTCTTGCCCTTGTCTTCGAAGACGATGTGGCTCAGGCCTTCGTTCTTGCTGGTCAGCGGGCCGTTGTCGGCGGGCGTCGTCGAGGCGAACCAGCGTTCGTCGATGCCGCCGCGCTCGCCGCCCAGCGCGTAGTAGTCATCGGGATGCAGTTTGATCCGTCGGCCCGGCACGCAGAAAACGCGCGGCACCCATGTCGGCGTCAGCCGCAGGATGCCTTTGCCCTGTTCCAACGCCCGTGCAGCCAAGCTCTTTGCGCTCATCGTTCTCTCCCTTTTTCACGGACCGATCCGGCGGCTTCCCGACAGGATGATGCATCCGAGGGGCTTGCTCAAGCCCCGATCTTCGCGCTCGCCAGGACGGACGCCATCCGGTCCATCCTGTTCTACCCCTTCCCCGTAGTCCGACGCGATGGATTTCTGCGCAAGAATGATGGACATAACTGCAAATGTGCGCCATAATCGCGCCATGTCCACCCACGAACTCCGCTTCCTCTTCCAGGGCGATATCCGCAAGGTCCTGGACCACTTTTCGCGGTTGTTGCGCGTGCGCTTCTGCTTCCTCTCGCCGGACGGTCAGGAACTGCAGGTCGGCGAAGGCAAATCGCATTGCCGCTTCTGCCGGATGGTACGGTTCAAACTGGGTCTGCTGGACCGCTGCCTGGCCAACGACCGCGACGGCTGGCACCAGGCCGCGCAGTCGGGCGAAGCCGTCTGGTACCCGTGTTTCGCCGGCATGACCGACGGATGCATGACCGTCAAGAGCGGGGAGCGGGTGATCGGCTACATGATGATCGGCCAATTCCGGACGCGCCGCACCTGCACGCCGGCCCTCCGGTCGCGCTGGCGGAAGGAATTCGGGAACGACGACCTGCAGAAGTTTTTCGAGGAGACACCGTACTACACCCGGGCGCAAGTCCGGGACATCATGGGCGTTTTCGAGGTGCTGGTGAAGTTCATCGTCTCGCAACGGCTGATCGCCGTCCGGGGTCTCGACTCGCTTCAACCGCTGTTAAGCTACATGGCGGAGCACCCCAGGGAAACGCTGACGACCGGCGACGCCGCGCGGTTGCTGCATCGCAGCCCGTCCAGTCTCTCGCACCTCTTCAAGGAAGCCATGGGGAGCAGTTTTCTGCAGTACCAGATCGAGTCCAAGCTGGATCTGGCGGACGAGATCTTCCGGACGCGGGAGGGCGTCACGGTCCGGCAGGTGGCCTTCGAGCTGGGCTTCGGCGATCCGTACTACTTTTCCAGGCTCTATCGCAAGCACCGCGGCCATCCGCCCAGCCGGATGTTGCGGAGACAGACGGATGCGTGACCCCCTCCTTTCACGGACGTGAACGTGACGGGACGGTCCGTGCCATGGGCGCGACGCGCGGCGGATCGCGCCCTGCACAAGGGCACCAATCGGAGCGATGCGCCACCGATGAGCCTGATCCTCCTTCCCGGCATGGGAGCCGACGATGCGATCTATCCTGGTCCGTGGCGCCAGTTGCCGGGCGTTCGCTTCGTCAACTGGCCGGAATACCGCGGCGAGACCACGCTGGCGCAGGTCGCGCAGCGTCTGATCCGCGAGCACGGCATCGTGTCCGCGGACATCCCGGGCGGTTCGTCGCTGGGCGGCATGGTGGCGCTGGAGATCGCCGCGGAACTGGAATGCCGTACGGTCTGTCTGCTCGGCAGTGCGGTTGCGAAAGAAGAGGTCAACCCGCTGCTGCGCGCCGCCGAACCGTTGGCCGAACTGACGCCGTGGAAGTTCGCGAAGATCGTGGCGAAGATGTCGCACGGCCGGTTGCCGCAGTCGTCTGCCAAGGCCGATGAAGCGTTCCTGCGCGCGATGTGTCATGCCATCGGCGAGTGGCCCGGCGTGCCGGACGCGAAGTTCCGCATCGTGCGCATCCACGGCACGCACGACGGGGTGATACCCTGTCCGGATGACGCGCTCAAAGTCGCCGGCGCGGGCCACGCGCTGCCCTGGTCGCATCCCGAGGAGTGTGTGGCGCTGGTGCGGCAATACGTGCTGGGCGGCACGGAGGCGAAGAGCGAGTCGCCGTCCTCCAGTGGCCAGTAGCAGACAGCCAGCAGCCAAGGTCCAGCAGCTACACGCTGCAGACCTTGATCGCCTGTTTCAATCCCTTGAGCGGATCGCGCGTCGGGATGAACTCGTGGCCGACGTATCCCTTGTAGCCGGTCTTCATGATCGCGCGGATCACCGGTGGGAAGTTCACTTCCTGGTTTTCGTCCAGTTCGCCACGGCCCGGTACCCCGGCTACATGCACGTGATTGATCGCCGAACCGCACTGTTCGACGCGCTTGATCAGGTCGCCGTTCATGATCTGGACGTGATAGACATCGAAGAGGATCCCGAAGCGGGGCGAGCCGACCTTGTTGACCATCTCCATGCAGATATCGATACCGTTGCCCTGATAGCCGGGGTGGCCCTTCATGGGATGGTCGCTGACGCGCGTGTTCAGGATCTCCAGCGTCAGGTTGACCTTCTTCTTCTCCGCGTAGCCCACGACGCGTTTGAAGCCCTTGATGCTGTTCCTCACGGCGACGTCAGGGTCGAGCACCTTGCGCTTCTTGGGGAGTTTCGTGAAGTCCGGTATCCCGCCGCCGCACCACGGACCGGTCTCTTCGAGAAAACCGGGGAAGGTGATGACCGTCTTGAATCCGACGGCGGCGCATTCGTCGATGCGCTGTTTGACCAACTCGACGCAAGCGTCCTGGTAACGCGGGTTGTTCATGCCCTGGACGAAGAGGTGGCTGTTGGTGAGCGCGCACTCCAGACCGTGTTTGAGCAGCGTCGGGAAGTCCTTGGGGTCGAGCAGTTCGACGCTTCCGCAACCGAGCTGTTTGGCGATGCGGCAGGTCTTGTCGAGGTCCCAGTACGGCGCGAAACACCAATGCGCGATCGAATGTTTGACGGAACTCTTCACGATTCGGTCTCCTCTCGATCCAGGTGGCGCTGCGCGATGCCGCGCGGCATGGGCGACGCCGTGCCCCTGCGTGGGCAGACCATTTATCCACACCGCGGTGCGGATGTCGATTGCAGAATGGGGTCGGTTCTCGGCTTCGGTTGCCGGTGGCTGCCCACACAAGACGGCGACGCGAGTGCGGATGAAATGCGGACAAATTGCAGCATGCGTTGGGCGACGTGGCACACTGCTTCCGTCAATCTGGCGCAACTTGTTTTCAAAACAGCATGTTGCGATCGAGCTGGCCGAGATCGAAAAGTTCGGGAACCGTTGGCCTCTGGCATCGTTCAATAATCGGGAAGTGGTCTTCGGTTCGGGGTATTGGAATTGGCATCCATGGCACCGCGCTGCCGTGCGCTCCGGTCTCCTCGATGGCTGTTGGCTATGCGGGTCGTGTTTCCTCTCTTCTTGATCGTCGAGATTTATGGCGATGAGGCGGCGGGCGTCGCGTCGGGCCAACCGGCGGTCAAGCGTGCCAGCCCACGGACACCGGCTGAAGAATGGCGGGTCGAACAGGACAAGGCGCGGGTCTACGCATCGCTGCACGATGAACGGCTGCAAGGGCCGTTCGGAACTGGACGCGGCTCCGATTCACCTCTGCCCCGTTTGTCACCGCAAACTGCGTTGGGCGCTGAACTGGAACGCCGCGAAGCGTTACGACGCATTGCATTCGTTCTATCGACGTCACGGCTTGCAGGCCGAGGCGGACTGGGTTGCGCAGCGGATGAAGCGATGGCGTGAGGTGGAGGCGAGCGAACGCGAAGTCCGCAAGGCGGATGAGGAGTGACGCGGGGTTGACGCCAGGCGACCCGGCGACCGCAAACTTCGCTCGGCATTGGCGCGCCGCGAAAAGATCCGTATAATCCGGCACTTCACCTGTGCGGTTTGGGGTCCATTCGAGGAAAGCAGCGAAACGTTACTATGGTTGACGGTCCAGACGAAACAGAGACTCCCGAGAACGAGGTTCCGCCGGAAGGCTCCGGACCGGTGGCGTCTCCGGAAAGCGCGAAGCCCGATGCGACTGCGGAGGGCAAGGCCGATTTTCATGGCGGCGTTGTCCGCGACATGCTTATCGAGGAGGACCTCAAGCAATCCTATCTGACCTATGCGATGTCGGTGATCGTCGCCCGCGCCTTGCCCGATGCGCGCGACGGCCTGAAGCCCAGCCAGCGCCGTATCCTGGTGGCCATGAACGACTTGGGACTCGGTCCGCGGGCCAAGTTCCGCAAGTGCGCCAAGATCGCCGGCGACACCTCCGGCAACTATCACCCGCACGGCGAGGCGGTGGTCTATCCGACGTTGGTGCGCATGGCCCAGGACTGGAACATGCGTTATCCGCTGATCCAGGGGCAGGGCAACTTCGGCTCCATCAATCCCGACCCGCCGGCGGCCATGCGTTACACCGAGGCGCGCATGACCGGTGTGGCGACGGACATGCTGGAGGACTTGGAGAAGGACACCGTCGACTTCACCAAGAACTACGATGAAACCCGCGAAGAGCCGACGATCCTGCCGGCCAAGTTCCCCAACTTGCTGGTCAACGGCGGGCAGGGCATTGCCGTCGGCATGGCGACGAACATTCCGCCGCACAATTTGAACGAGGTGTGCGACGGGCTGGTGCACCTGATCGAGAATCCCGAC
>Ga0101944_10004942_pt1 | contig 15791 bp, 12 predicted proteins | sample DewCreD2012metaG_FD_75245 | JGI IMG/M metagenome (GOLD analysis project Ga0101944, IMG submission 75245) | Hot spring sediment bacterial and archeal communities from British Columbia, Canada, to study Microbial Dark Matter (Phase II) - Dewar... ...
CGACTGATCCTCAGCCGCGCCTTCCAGTGGTTCTTGCGGGGCCGGATGCTCAAATCGCCCCCGTTGCTGGCCGGTGCGGTGCCTTAACTGCCGGATTTAGGTTTAAGCATCTCCTCATAAGAATAACCGTACATCTCACAACAGCGCTGGTTTACATCTATGATACGGCCCGTATCCGCATCGTCCACAAAGATGGCGTCGTTAACCGAATCAAGCACGGCCTTAAGGTAGGACCGGTTTTCTTCGAGGGTTTGTTCCATCTCCTTGTGCTGGGTTATGTCGCTGATCGTATGTATAACGCCGTTGGACCGGCCCAGTGAATCAAATACCGGGTCCACGGAAACCTGAAACCACCGGTTTCCGGCCTGCAATTCCATTTTCTCGCGCCGCAGACTTTTTCTCATCCTCGGGATCGGGCATTCGGGGATGGGGGGGCCTTGCGTGCCGTGGACAATCTCCCAGCAGTGTTTGCCGGTCATTTCCGCAAGCGGACGATGAAAAAGGCGCTCCGCCGCCCGGTTGGAGCGCAGCACGCGTTGCTCGGCGTCCAGAACCCAGACGGCATCTTCGATGCTGTCGAAGGTCATTTGCCATTCCCGGACAAGGCGCTCGTTCTCCTCAGCCAGGGACTTGAACCGCACGACCAGGGGCTCGGCGGTTCCGATGACGAGGTCCACCTCTCCCCGGCGCAGAGATTCCAGCGTGGCCTCTGCTTTGGCCAGTCGCTCCTGCAGTTCATTGTAGGAAAGATTGTGGTGGCTCATGAGCGCCCCCCTTTCCCGTCAGGCCCAGGACCGCCAACACCTTTTCCTCGTCGGCGAGCGAACCCACGATGGTCTTTGCCGGCAGCGGCGCATCCACGATTAGAGTGGGAACGACGACCACCTGATTGGCGATGGCGGCCTGGTAGTCTTGCAAGACGTCCACAATCTGCATCTCGCAGCGATCCTTCAGGCGCGTATCACACAGGCGGGCCAAGACCTCCCTGGCCTTGAACGAATTGGGTTCCTCGCCAGCGACAAAGAGCCGAAAGCGATAGAACCGGTTTGTTTCGGCGCCGTTCTTGTCCGGCTTGTGTGCTTTGGAGCTCATGGCTCAGACTTCCTTCCCTTGGGCCGCGCCCGCGGCTCTCATGCCTTGCGGCGCGTTTTTTCTGCTCCTGGCGGCCTGTTCCTGTTCGAGCCGCAGGCGTTTAAGGTCCAACTCCCTGCTCTCGATCTCGAACGCCAGGCGTTGCGCTTCCAGCGCGTCCAGATCCTCATGCCGCCGGCGGGCCAATCCGGTCAGCATTTCCCCCTGGCCCGAATATACATCCAGAATCCGGATGTCCTCATCGCTGATCTCGAATTCGTAGGCCTTGTTGGAATGGCGGGAGCCGCGCGACTTAAGCGCCTGGAGCACACGATTCGTCTCTCCGGAAATCTGCTGATAATTCAGAAGGATCACCGTATCCACCAGGGAAGAGATACCATTTCCAGAAATCTGCAGGAAGTTCTCGGCGCCGAAAATCTGGTTGGTGAAAAACACGGTGATGCCCTGCTCCTTGCAGGCGTTGAGCAGACGCATCAGGTAGTCGAAGGCGGCGCGATTGCCCCCATGCGTGATACTTAACCGTCAGCGCCGCATAGGTTTTTTGCGGCCATCATTATTGCGCTGCATGCGGACGCAATCTCTTCCCCATTAAGCCAGTTGCATAATGAAGGGAGCGGGAGCGTCTCGCCCCGTTCTTGCGGTTTTTCATGCCGAATTCCGGGGGCGAGACGCCACCGCTCCCTTCCAATTGAAATTCTGCAATTGGCTTTATTATCTGTTTCTTCAAAACGCTATCGATGTTGTTCCGGTTCTTAATGGATGTCAAGGCCTATCGCGCATTGAACACCGCTGGGATTTCGGCGCCTGCGGCGCGGCTCGCCGGACGTCATGGCCCGCCGTCCCGCTGCGTTCGGCTCCAAGGCGGCGCAAGGTCAAGGCGCGTATGTCTGCAATTTGTCCGTTTGGTCGGCTATCCCGTCTAAAGGGGGGGGACGATAATAGTCACGCGATCAGTTCGGTTGTTAGCCCTGCGTTAGCCCAACGAAAAACGCCCGGAGCCTTTCGGTCCGAGCGGTCTTCGTATTGCCTTGATTTTGTTGAGTTTGAAATGGTCGGGGCGACTGGATTTGAACCAGCGACCACTTGACCCCCAGTCAAGCACGCTACCAGGCTGCGCCACGCCCCGACCGTGGGCGTTGGCCGTTTCAGCGAACGACCTTCGTGAGTATCGCGCGTCCGCCCCACGCCGTCAATCCCAAAAAGCGACCGACCCATTCAGCCCCTGCGCTTCCCGAAATCCCGCCTGCAATTTCGCTCGTTCTCATGCTCGTTCTTGTCGTCGCGTTCCATCCCCTCTTTGTCGTCATGGGTTGATCGAGTGGCCGATTTATTCGCCGCCGGTGCCGCCGCCGCCGCCGCTCTTGGCGCCGCCGCGGAACAACAGCATGGCGAAGCGCCGCCGGTCAGTGATCAGCTCGGCGGTGACGTTGAGCGCCTGGCCCTGCCGGGTCAGCTGTTTGACGAAGGCTTTGAGTTCGGGATCGGGATTGACGAGGCGGGCGCTGAAGAAGAACCGCCGGAACCCGTAGAAGACATACTGGTCGATGTCGGCCTTGGGCGGCGGAGGCAGTTGATCGGGATACAGTCCGGTGGGATTGGCGGCGAGATCCACGTCCGGCTCGACCCATTCGCTGGGCAGATAGACGTTGGCGATGAGTTGATCGATCTGCTCGACCCGATAGCGGCCAAACTCGCCGTCGATGGCGCGCGACTTCAGGTCGGCGGCGACAATGTCGCGGATGCGCCGCATTTCGTCTGCGGGCAGCTCGGTCAGTTTGGTGTTGCTGCTGTTGTGGCGTCCGGTGGCGACGACGGCGTCATAGGCGCGCGTGCGAAAAGACTCGGGCCGGCTGATGGTGGTGGCCGTGTCGGTCAGGACGGGCCGCGCCGTGATGGTGAGGTTGATCCCGGCGACGGCGGTCGGCGGGATGGGGACCTCATCCTTGGCCTGCAGAACGCGTTTGACCAGATAGCGTTCCAATTCGGCGCGCAGTTGAGCTGTGGCAACGGTCGAAAGGTCGTGCTGATAGTTGGCAAACCAGCCACGGCGGACATTCAGGCGCGTCAGCGTCTCGAAGTTCTGGACGGGCAGAATCTTGACGCGGGCCTTCAGGCCGGCGCGGCACTTGGCGACGCCGCCTTCGCAGCGCAGATCGGCCACCAGGATATCGGGGTCCTTGACGCCGAACAACTTGCCATCGGCGGCGACGAAGGCGCCGGGCTGGATTCCCGCCAGCCAGACCATACCGGGCGACGGCGCCGCGACCGGCGTGACGCGGGGCGGGGGCGTGTCCCACGCGGCAGTGTGGGCCAGCATTTCGCGCCAGGCCTGCTGGCTGGCCAGCGAATCGCTGGTGGGGTTGTTCGTGAGCAACGCGGTTTCGACGGCCCGCCGGGCGCGCTGGCGGTTGACCCACAGGGGATCGTCGCAGATTGCGAGGACCGGCTGTCCGGTCGTCACGTCCACCATGTCGTCCACGAGGAGATCGACGACAACGCTGTCGCTGGTAGCCTTGACGGCGTGTTCGAGCATCGTCAGCGGGCCGGGTTTGGAGGTGACGGTTTCATCGACTTCGACCCACCAGGCCATGAAGACGCCGGCGCCGACCGTGAGGACAAAGGCGTAGGCGCAGATTTCCAGATACAGGATGTATTTGGCGATGAAGACGCGCAGCCACTTGCGCTGGATCCCTTTCATGCGGCCATCTCCCCTTTGCCTGTGAAGTAAAGGCTGTAGAGCTGATAGTAATAGCTGCGGCGGGCCATCAACGCGTCATGACGGCCGGATTCGACGATGCGGCCGGCGTCCATGACGTAGATGACGTCGCTGTCGATGACGGTGGGCATGCGATGTGAAATGAGACAGGTCGTGCGGCCGCGCGTGGCTTTTTTGAGCGTTTCCAGGACGCGCGCCTCGGTCTCGCTGTCGAGCGAGGAGGTCGGCTCGTCCAGCAGGAGCAGGCGCGGATTGCGCACCAGGGCGCGGGCAATGCCGAGGCGCTGTTTGTCGCCGCCGGACATGCCGGCGCCCTCCTGCAGGTCGCTGTCGAGGCCATTGGGCAGATTGCGGACGAAGTCCTCCAGGTCGGCCAGGCGCAGCGCGTTCCACAGCGCGTCTTCCTTGGCGCGTGGATCGGCGAACCGCAGGTTGTCTCGGACCGTGCCGGTGAAGACATAGGTGTCCTGGAAGACCAGGCCGACCTGCTGTTGCAAGCTGCTCATGCGGACCTCGCGAATGTCGATGCCGTCGATGCGGACCGTTCCGGAGTCGGGGTCATACAGGCGCAGCATGAGGTTGAGGATCGTGCTCTTGCCCGCGCCGCTGTATCCGACGAAGGCGACCTTCTGTCCGGGCTGAATCTCGAAGTTCAGGCCGCGCAGGACCGGCACGTTGTGCTCGTAGCTGAAATGGATGTCTTCGAAGGCGACGCGCCCCTGCAGGGGCGGCATCGTGCGGGCGCCGGGGCGGTCGGCGACCACCGGGGCGACGTCGAGGGTCTGCAGGATGCGCTCGGCGGGGATCATGGCGACGCGCAGGGCCTGGAACAGTTCGATGATGCGCTGGATGGGATTCGAGAAGCGGTTCATGTAGTTGAAGATCGGCAGCAGCGAGCCATAGGTCAGGCGCCCCAGGATGACCTCGCGCATGAAATAGGCGCTGATGAAGAATCCCTTGAGCCAGGGCAGCAGTCCATTGCCGCCGATGATCTGTCCGCGCAGGATGCCCGTGTAGGACTTCTTCATCTGGCTGCGCCAGGCGTCGATGAGGCGGCCGGTGTATTTGTGGACTTCGAACTGGCGGCGGGCATAAGTCTTGACCGTGAGTTGTCCGGCGACGCCCTGCTGCAGCGTGGCCTCGACGCGTTGCGACTTGGCGCGGGCCTCCTTGTCAAAGCGCCGTTCGACCGAGGCGATCCAATGCGCCAGCATCGTGTAGGGGATCATGTAGATGAGCAGCACGACGGTGACGCGCCAGTCCAGAAACGTCAGAAACCCCAGGACCAGAAGGAAATCAAAAACCGACTCGATGAACTGCGGCAGGATGTCGGTGATCATGAACATGACGGCGTTGAGGTCGGCATTGGAGCGATACATGTGTTCGCCGGTGGGACGACGCTGGAGGAAGGTCATGGACAGGCGGATGAGATGCTCGTAGAAACGGGCGCGCAGGTCCGCCAGGACGCGCATGTCGATGTAGCGGGTGAAGATGGTGTTGATGGTGGCGGCATACCACCAGATCAGGCCGATGGCGACGTGGGCGATGATCAGAATCCACGCCAGTTCCCAGTCGCCGTTGGGCAGGGCGTCATCGACGAAATACTTGTCCAGCCAGGGCGTCAGCAGCCGGACAACGCTCAGCGAGCAGGTGACAAGGATGCAGATGAGCAGCTTGTCCCAATACGGAATCATCACCCGCAGAAACTTCAGGAAGACGAGGAACAGACTGCGCCGGACCATCTGGATGTCGGCGCCGGCCTTCAGAGCCGAATCGGAATGGGCGCCGAAGGCGCGCTGCAGGTGGCGGCTCATGGTCTTCATGCGGCGGCCTCCTGGCGGGTCTGTTCGTCCCACATGCGCTTATACAGGCCGTTGCGCTGAAGCAACTGCTCGTGCGTGCCCTCCTCGACGATGCGTCCCTGATCCATGACCAGGATGCGGTCGCAGTCGGTGATGGTAATGAGCCGGTGCGAGATGATGATGGTCGTGCGTCCGCGGGCGACCTGGTGGATGTTTTCCATGATGCGCGCCTCGGTCCGCGAATCCAGGGCGGCGGTGGCCTCGTCCAGCAACAGGATGCGCGGATCGCGCGCCAGGGCGCGGGCCAGGCCCATGCGCTGGCGCTGTCCGCCGGAGAGTTTACGCCCCTCGGCCAGGTCCTGGTCGTATTTTTCGGGCAGCGATTCAATGAAGTCGCCCAGCCCGGCGAGTTCGGCGGCGCGGCGAATCTGCGCGGGCGTGGCCAGCAGGTTGCCATAGCGGATGTTGTCGGCCACGGTGCCGCCGAACAGGAACGTCTCCTGCAACACAACGGCCAGCTGATCCTTGAGCGAGCGCTGCTGCACGGTCCGAATGTCCCGTCCATCCACCAGAATCTGCCCTTCCTGCGGCTCAAACAGCCTCAGCAGCAGATACAGCGTCGTGGTCTTGCCCGCGCCGGCAGGACCGACCAGCGCGATCTTTTCGCCCGGTTTGATCGAAAGGTTCAGACCGTTGAGGGCGGGCTGCGCGGAATCGTATGTGAAGGTGACATTGCGGAACTCGATGCCGCCCTGGATCGGCGGCATGGGGACGGCGTCGGGCGCGTCCACGATGTCGGGCTTGACGTCGAGGGTTTCGAGGACGCGTTCGGCGGGGACCAGTTGCAGGCGGATGCCCTGGATGAGTCTGACGAGGTTTTCCAGCGGGCCCTCGAAGCGCGAGGCCAGTTGGAGCGTGACCAGAAATTCGCCGTAGCTGAGATGGCCGCGCATGCACTGAATAACGGTGTAAATCCAAAAGCCGTTGGTCATCAGGAAATTCAACGACCACAACACCAGGCGGTTGGTGGCCATCTGCAGCCAGGCCAGTTTCCATGCGGCGCGCCGTTCGTTCAGCACCTGATGGGTGTAGCGCAGCAGTTGGTAGCGGATGCGGCCGAAGCCCTTGACTTCCTTGAAGCCGGCGATGCCGTCGCGCAGGAAGGCATAGACGCGCTGGTCCTGTATTTTCTGTTGTCGGATGGCGCCTTTGAGGCGGGTGTACATGTAATAGGCGGCGCCGGTGTAGGGGAAGGTGTAGAGCAGCAGAATGGCGGTCAGACGCCAGTCCACCAGCGATAACAAAACGCCGGCCCACGTGACCGAATACACCAGCCGGAACAATTCGGGAATGTCGCTGGTGATCATGAAGATCAGCCCCTCGCGTCCGCCGCTGGTGTCGGACTCGGTGCGGAACATGTGCTCGCCGACCGGACGGGTGCGCAGGAACCCCAACGACAGTTTGTTGAGGTGGTTGTAAAACATCCGCTTGACGTCAATCGTCACCTTCAGATTCAGGTAGAAGCCCATGATCTGCTGGATGACGCTGAAGCCGTGATTGATGGCCCACAGGCCGAATTGCATGGCCAGCACCAGGAGGAACAAATGCAGCCGGTCAACGACGGGTTTGTCGGTGTTGAGGATGACCTCGTCAATCTGATAACGATTGAGGAAGACGCCGATCTCAGCCAGCGGCACGCCGACGACGATCAGCAGCATCATGATCGTGACTTTATCGAAATACGGGAAAACGAGGCGGACAAAGCGCCACCACGTCTTGACTTCACGGGAAAGGTGATCCAGCCGCTGGCGCCGGCCCACACGGGCGGCTTCGGCCAGCGGTTCGCGGATCATGTCGCGGCGTCTGGAATAGGTGACGTCGTTGCGCGCCAAGGACCACCCCGTCAACTCAACACGCCGGCGGCCTCGGCGGCAGCGGCGTATAGGCGCCTTTGGAATATGCAGCGCTTCCGGCCTTTGTCCATAGACTCCGAGCGCAGGTCAAGCGCGAACGGACTGCGCCGGATGCGGAAAAGCGCAATTATGCGGTGGCGCCGTTCCACGGTCTATGCAAGAACTGTTCCGACAATCAATTCCACGGGAGGATTTGTTTATGGTTTCTCAGCCATCTCGCAGAAATACCGCGTCGGCATTGCGCTGCCTGACGCTGGCGGCGGTGTGGATATCGGCGCTGACAACCGCGCCGGCGGCCGCAAACTGGGTCTGGTGGGAGGGCGAACGCCCCAAAACGACCAATTTTCCGCCCGCGCGGCCTGAAACGGACAAGGGCAAGGACGTGTTGTCCGAAGCAACCTGGATCGGCGCGAATGCGGACTGGACTGAGACGCCCTTCCTCGAATACGAAGTGGCCGTTCCGGACGATGGCGAATACGAACTCTACGTCCGCAAGTTCTGGAAGCACGGCCCCTTTCGCTGGCGCTTCGACGATCAGCCGTGGCAGCAGGTCGGACGCGATGTCTCGCTGCTTGACAACGAAGAAATCCGTCTGCATTGGGGCGCGAACTGGATTTATGCCGGCGCCGCTAAACTGGCCAAGGGAACCCGCACGCTGCGCCTCGAAGGGACCAATCCCAAGGCCGGCCCCATCTACATCGACTGCTTCTGCCTCGCCAGCGGCGTCTTCATTCCGCGCGGAAAGATCAAACCCGATCAGCCCTGGCCCGAGGCGCCGCAGGGATGGTTCAACTTCAACCAATACGACACGCTCTTCGCTCCAAGCCCGATCGATTTGCGGGGGCTGAACGAGCCCGAAGCCGGCGCCAATGGCTTCATCGGCGTCGAGGGCGAAAACTTCGTCAGCGGCGGCAAGCCCATCCGTTTCCTGGCCGTCTGCGCCGGACCCGATGTCGTCGGGATGCCGCACCGCATCATCGACCGGCAGGCAAAGTTCCTCGCCCGCAAGGGCGTCAACCTCGTGCGCTATCACGGCCCGGTCTGCGTGACTTCCGGCCCCAAGGCGGGCGCGGTGGACGAGCAGCGCCTGGATGACATCTTTTATTACATCGCCGCGATGAAACGCGAAGGAATCTACACGCACCTTTCCATCTACTTCCAGCATTGGTTCCATCCCGAGGAAACCGGCAAGTTTCCGGGATATAAGAAAGGCGACATGCCCTTCGCGATCCACTTCTACAATGAGGAATGGCAGAAGATGTATCGGGAGTGGTGGCGCGCCCTGCTGACGCGGCCCAATCCCTACACCGGCAAGGCGCTCAAAGACGATCCGGCCGTCATGGGACTGGAACTGCTCAACGAGGACTCGTTCTTCTTCTGGACATTCGACTACAAACGCATCCCCGAACCGCAGATGGCCATTCTCGAAAAGATGTTCGGCGATTGGCTGACGAAAAAATATGGCTCGATCGACAAGGCCCTGGGGCAATGGAAATCGCCGCATGAACGCGACAATGCGGCCGCCGGGCGCGCCGGCTTCGAGCCGCTGTGGCAATTGTTCAACCGCCGCAATCAACGCGACAAAGACACCGCCCGCTTCCTTGCCGAGGTCCAGCGCAAATTCTTCGACGATCATGATCGCTTCGTGAAGAAGGAACTTGGTTTCAAGGGCGTCGTCTGCGCGTCGAACTGGCGGACGGCCAACACCGCTGTCCTCGGCGCGCTCGACAAATGGACCAACGCGGGCTGCGATTTCATGGATCACCACGGCTACTACGGCGCATGGAGCGAAAAAAAGGCGCAGAGTTTCAACATGGCGCCCGGCGACCTGTTCGCCGACCGGTCGCTGTCGCGCTGGGACAGCGGTCCGGGCGAAGCGCGGCGCCGGCTGGAGCTGCCCTTCATCTGCTCGACGATCGCCGGCAAGCCTGCGATGGTCTCTGAATACGCCTGGCAGGGGTTCAATGACTGCCGCGCGGAGATGCCGTTGATCGTCGGCGCCCTGGCCAGCCAGTCCGGCATGGACGCGATGGTCTGCTTTGCCCTGGAGAGCACGCCGGCGTGGCAGACGACCATCGACGGCCACTGGCCCGTCTTGACGCCCGCCGAGATCGGCCAGTTCCCAGGCAAGGCGCTGCTGTATCGCCAGCGCATGGTCTCCGAGGCCAAGCCCGTCGCCTCGGTCCGCGTCAACGTCGAAGAAATGATGAACCTCAAAGGCAACGCCTTCACCGATCCGGCCAGCGAGGACGCCAACCGCGGCAACGAAGGGCGCGACACGTCGAAGGCCGGAATCGACGCGCGTTGTTTCGCGCACGGCCCGGTCACCACAGACTTCGTCGAGACCGGCGAATCCTCCTTCACGGCCCCCGATCCTGCGGTTTTCCACAACGCGGACCGACAGGAGTTGCAAGGCGCCAGCGGACAGATCGACTGGCAATATGGCAAGGGGCTGTTCCTGGTCAAGGCCCCTCAAGCCCAGGCCGTATGCGGCTTTCTCGGGAAGGCGGGCGAGATCGCGCTGGGCGACGTGACCGTCAAGGCCGGGATGCCGTTCGGCGCGGTGTGGGCTGTTGCGATGGATGGCCGGCCGCTGGCGTCATCGCGCAAGATTCTTGTGCAGGTGATGTCCGAACAGCGCAACGCCGGCTTCGAAACCAAGGGCGAGCCGAAGAAACAGATCGTCTCGCTGGGAGGCCCGCCGTTGATCGTCCGTCAGATGAGCGGCGAAATCCAGTTTTCCCGAAGCGATGCGACGGAATTGGCAGTGACGGCCCTCGACATCAACGGTTGTCCCAAAGGCTCCGCCGGCGCCGCCGACCGCCTTGTCCTCCAGCCGGACACGATCTACTACCTGATCGAGAAGCGCTGAGCGGCGGGCGGTTGGGATTCAGTCCGTGATTTTCTTGTGCAAGTGGGGCAGGGTTTCGGGTTTGCCGGCTTCCATGATGCGGCTTTCGCTGCCGGTGGCCGTGACGTTTTCGTAAACGCCGCTGTCGCGCCGGACCAGCTTCGTGAATCCCAGGTTCTTCAGTTCGCTGTTGGTGTGCGGTGTCACGATGCCGGGCGCGCTGATCAGCCGCCGCACGGGTTGGCCGCAGTCCGGACACGTCGTGAAGGCGTCGTCCTGGATTGACTGCTGCGCCTCAAACAGTCGGCCGCGCGGGCACTGTCCCGCTTCCACATGTTCATACTCATAGACAGGCATGGCAGGACCCTCCTTGAGGCAGAGCCTTGCGTCATCGCCCGCTACAACACGGGCTGGACGCGCTCTTTATCCCGGATGGACCGACGCCGGCGCAAGGCCGGACGCGCCGGACCGGGCGTGGATCCGAGCGTGGCGGCGGCAGACGACAGCTGGCCCGCCGGTCTGGCCAACGCCACGCGCAGCACGTCGCCCAGCGTCTTGACCGGGATAAACTTCATCTCGTCGCGAATCTCCTTGGCGATTTCTTCGAGGTCGCTGACGTTGTCGTCGGGGATCAGCACCGTGCGGATGCCCGCGCGATGGGCGGCCAGCGACTTCTCCTTCAGACCGCCGATTTTCAGGACGCGGCCCCGCAGCGTGATCTCGCCGGTCATGGCAATATCCTGACGCACGGGCCTGCCCGACAGCGCCGAGACCAGCGATGTGGCCATCGCGATGCCGGCCGAGGGGCCGTCCTTGGGAATGGCGCCTTCGGGAACGTGGATGTGGATGTCGTTTTTGCGCTTGAACTCCGGATCGATGCCGAATTCGCTGCTGTGGGCGCGGACGTAACTGAGGGCGGCGCGGGCCGATTCCTGCATGACCTCGCCGAGTTTGCCCGTCAGCTGCAGCTCGCCCTTGCCCTTCATGACAATGGTTTCGATGGGCAGCAGTTCGCCGCCGGTTTCGGTCCAGGCCAGCCCGGTGACGACGCCGATCTCGTCGGGCTTGTGCAGTTCCAGGTCCTTGTGGCGCGGCGGTCCCAGCGCGGCGCGGACGCGGGCGGGCGAGACCTCGATCTTGCGGAGCTTGGCGCCTTTTTCGACGATCTCGCGGGCGATCTTGCGGCAGACGTTGGCGATTTCGCGTTCCAGGTTGCGGACGCCGGCCTCGCGCGTGTATTGCGTGATGACGGTCTGGATCGCCTCTTCGCTGAAGGTGACCTTGTCTTCCCCGAGGCCGTTGGCCTTGGCCTGCTTGGGAATCAGGAAGTTCGAAGCGATCTTGTGTTTCTCATGTTCGGTGTATCCGGGCAGGCGCAGCACTTCCATGCGGTCCAGCAGCGGCGGCGGCGTGGCGTCGGTGGTGTTGGCCGTGGTGATGAACAGGACCTGCGAAAGGTCGTAATCCACCTCGAGATAATGGTCATTGAAGGTCTTGTTCTGCTCGGGATCGAGGACCTCAAGCATGGCGGAGGCCGGATCGCCCCGGAAGTCGCTGCTCATCTTATCGATCTCGTCCAGCAGCAGGACCGGATTGATCGTGCCGGCTTTCTTCATCGACTGGAGGATTTTGCCGGGCAGCGAGCCGATGTAAGTGCGGCGGTGTCCGCGGATTTCGGCTTCATCGCGCACGCCGCCCAGCGAAATGCGGACGAACTTGCGGCCGATGGCGCGGGCGATGGAGCGGGCCAGCGAACTCTTGCCCACCCCGGGCGGCCCGACGAGGCACAGGATCGGCCCGCGCAGTTCCTTCGATAATTTCAGGACCGCCAGATATTCGATGATGCGCTCCTTGACTTTGGCCAGGCCGTAGTGATCCTCATCGAGGATTTTCTGGGCGTTGGCCAGGTCCAGCTGGTCCTCGGTTTTTTGCTTCCAAGGCAGTTCGATCAGCCATTCGATGTAAGTGCGCGAGACGGTGGCTTCGGGCGACATCGGCTGCATGCGCGACAGGCGGGCCAGTTCCTTGTTGGCCTTGTCCTGGGCTTCCTTGGACATTCCGGCCGCCTCGATCTTCTTGGCCAGGTCCTCGCTGTCGCCCTCGTTGTCGCCCGAGACGCCCAGTTCCTTCTCGATGGCGCGCATCTGTTCGTTGAGGAAGTATTCCTTCTGGCTTTTGCCGATCTGGGAGCGGACCTGGTCAAGAATCTTCGTCTCGAGTTCGAGCATTTCGTTTTCGTGGCCGAGAATGCGCGTCAGGACGACGAACTTTTTGTTGACGTTGGGTTCTTCAAGGATGTGCTGCTTATCCTGGACGGAAATCTGGGAGAAGTTGGCTATGGAATGGACCAGTTTGCCGGGTTCCTGAATGGCCCGGACGGACAGGAAAATCTCGTCGGGCACGCGTTGCGACAGGCTGACGTAGCGTTCAAACTGGGCCTTGAGGGCGCGGATGAGGGCTTCGAGCTGCTTGTCCTCAACGACGACGTCGGGCGTCGGCGCGACCAGGGCGCTGAGATGGTCCTCGCGCTCCAGATAGCTTTCGACGCGGGCCATCTGCCGTCCCTCCACCAGGGCCTTGGCCGTGCCATCGGGCAGCGGCAGCACCTGCATGATCTCGCAGATCGTGCCGTGCAGATACAGGTCGTCGGGCTTGGGTTCGGGGTTTTCCATGGACTTCTGGGCGACGAGCAGGACGCGCTTGTCCTTGTTCATGGCCACGTCCAGAGCGCGGACCGACTCGCGGCGGCCGACAAACACCGGGATCAGCATTTGCGGAAACGGCACGACATCCCGCATCGGAATGACGGGCAGCAATAGACTCTCCAGAGACACCATTCCAGCCTTTCCAGCCAAGTTCCGCGCCCGACGCGGTTGCGCGTCCAGCGCCGCAAGAGATTGTCAGCCTCGCCCGGCCTGGTCAACGGCAAAGCTCGACGGGTGAAAGTGATGACGGGCGGCGAAAAAGCAGCAGGCCCACGGATGGCATGGCCAGCCCACAGATGATTTCAAGCACAGGAGGTCTCAGAAAGGGAACAAATGCTGAAATTGCAGGGATTAGCCCCTCAACCGCTCGCTTCCCAACCCTTGGCGCGATCGACGGCGCGGCGGTCCTGCCACGAATCGACACGGCACGGCGGCCAGGGTTACGCGCGTGGTTCCTGCGTGAGCGCGGCTTTGACCCGGCGCAATCCCTCCCGTATGCCTTCGAAGTAGATTAACCCGAGCGCCGTGTCGGCAGGGACCCATTGAAAGGCCTGATGCTCGGAGCTGAGTTGAACGCCGTCGGAAGCAGCCTCAAAGCCGAAAACGTGCTCCTCGATGAGGCGCTCGCGACTGCGATACTGGAAGTTCCACACATCGCCCACGCCGCGCCCCGTCAAAGGCAGGCCGGTCTCCTCAGCGACTTCGCGCCGGGCGCAGGTCTCGAAGTCTTCACCGGGGTCGGCTTTGCCGGTGACCGACTGCCAGATTTCGCCCTTGGCCGGCGTGCGCTGCAGGATCAGAAACACGGTCTGGCCGTCGGGCAGATGGCGATACAGATGAACCTGGGCTTTCTTCTGAACTTTCAGGGGCATGTCAGGCATCCTTGTCGGCAAGGCCGCAGAAGGCGAGTTTTCGACGGAATCGCGCATCGCGACCGAATGAGGCGGCGGCGTTTCCGCCTATCGTCTCATCAGCTCACTGGCGTCCATCCGGAAGCGGTCGCCCAGATACAGTTTGCGGGCTTGTTCGTCGTTTATCAGAAACTCGGCGGAACCCGAGACTTCGACGCGCCCCTGGAAGATGATGTAGGAGCGGTTCGTAATGGCCAGCGTTTCGCGGACGCTGTGGTCAGTAATGAGGACGCCAATCCCGCTGTCGGCCATCTGGTGCACGATGTTCTGCAAGTCTTCGACGCCCTTGGGGTCCACGGCCGCAAACGGTTCATCCAGAAGGATGAACTTGGGGCGGGTGACCAGAGCGCGGGCGATTTCGACGCGCCGTTTTTCGCCGCCCGAGCACTCATAGCCCTTGTTCTTGCGGACGTGGGCGATGCCCATCTCCTCGAGCGTCTCCTCCAGGCGTTCGCGCCGCTCGGATGCCGACAGACCCGGCAGGGTTTCGAGGATGGCCTTGATGTTCTCCTCGACGGTCAGCTTTCGGAAGATCGAATCTTCCTGGCACAGATAGCTGATGCCCTTGCGCGCCCGGATATACATCGGATCATGCGAGATGTCGTTGTCATCAATGAGAATCTGGCCGGCCGTGGGCAGCGTCAGGCCGATGACCATATTGAACGAGGTCGTCTTGCCCGCCCCGTTGGGCCCCAGCAGTCCAACGACTTCGCCCTGTGTCAAGTCCAGGCTGACATCATTGACCACCTTGCGCCCTCCATAAACCTTGACGAGGCCCTTGGTGTGAAGAATGGAGCGCTTGCGATTCGAGAAATCGACCATCACGGAACCTTTCCGATGAGGCGCAGAGAGCAGGGGCGCGCCGTGCTCCCGCGGGCGTGCCGGGGAGCGCAAAACCGCCCCCCTCGCGCCACAAAAGGAACTTGATACCCGCGCCGGAACGCCCGCGTCAAGCCACACTCGCCCGACCGCGTCCCCCGGAACAATCTTTTCAAAGTCGCTTGCAGTGCGCCCTTCAGCGCGTCCGGCAGCCCTGCCCAATGCTCTGTTCCCCCCTGACGCCCTGAAGAGCGGACCACAAACAGGACATCGTCTTTGCAGGTTGACGGATTGAAGTTCCGTCCTGAGAATGCGATATCGCCATTGCTTCGGCCCGCCCGGATCAGGCAGACTTGCGGCCAGGATAAAGTCGCGCGACGGGCGTGCGATCTCACGCGACAATCCAGTCCAGAAGGCGGCGTCATGCAAGCAAAGAAAAGGATGTGTTTGAACCGTGTGCGATGGGCCGCGTTGCTGTGCGCCGGCGGTCTGGGCTGGGCCGGTTCGGCGTGGGCGCAGGAGGCGCCGCCGACGCCGGCTATCACGGCCACCACGTCAACGGCGGCCCGGACCAGCCGGATGATGGAGGAGGCGCAGCGCAAGTGGAAGGAGTGGGAGCCGTGGCTGGCGCAGATGGGGACGCGGCTGCAAAAGGAAGCCGAGGACGCGAACAAATGGGACTACATGGCCCTGAAAGTCGCCAAGCGGAGTTCCAAGGAACTGCTGGCCGAACTGGCCGAACTGGGCAACGGCGGATGGGAAGCGTTTGAGGTGGTGGCCCTGAGCGATGGCGACCACCTGCTCCTGCGGCGGCGGCGGGGCAGCCTGCTGTCGCAGCTGCCAATGCGCGAGTTGATTCAATTGATCCTTTATCAGACAATGATGAACGGAAGCGGGAACTGACATGGCTCTGGAATCGTCCATGGCATCGTCGCTGGCCACGGCCGGCGTGATGCCCCATGTGGCGCCCGCGGTGAGTCCT